>JADMIO011485861.1_pt1 | contig 45870 bp, 43 predicted proteins | sample 8958161 | NCBI WGS metagenome assembly JADMIO01 (sample SAMN16585339, study PRJNA669376) | soil metagenome | isolation source: Crop rotation soil | place: USA: Cullars Rotation, Alabama | collected 2011
GCCGCGACTTCAAGTCACGTGAATTCCAAGCTTCGGATCCCACTGTGCTGGAAAGTCGGGAAGTGTTCGCGTCCCACACCGAAGGTCTCCCACCCGGCGCGCGGTGGGGATGGAAACTGTGCGAGACCGCCTACATCCTTCCCCTACTCGACTTCCTGTTTCCGCAGGCACGCTACATCCACCTGATCCGCGACGGCCGCGACGTTGCCTTCACCGATCATCGGGCGCCGAACCGCCCTTTCTGGAAGAAGATCTATTTCAACACCGATGGGATCATGGCCTGGCGCGGCCTGAAGTTTCACAGCCGGGACTATGCTCAGCGGAGCCATATTTATAATGCGATGCACTGGGCTAACAGTGTTGCAGTCGGACGAAGCTACGGGGCGATGCTGCGCCAACGGTACCTTGAAGTCCGCTACGAAGATTTATGTGAATCGTTCGATTCAACCGCTACCACCATTCTTGAATTCGTCGGCACCCCCGACCGTGCAACCACGATCGAGAAGATGCGGCCGTCGATCTACACCAATTCCGTAGGCAAATATCTTACCCAACCGAAGGAAAAGATCCGCGAAGTGGTTGAGATCATAAAACCGCTTTTAATGTCGTTAGGTTATCTCAAACCGGACGGTTTGATCGATGTGGCAAAGGCCAGAGTTCGTGGCGCAATCAAATAGCACAGTTTTTTCACATCATTCCACCGCTCCAACACTCGTCACTCTGCTGCCCGAGCCTTTTGCAGGCGCGGTCCAAATAGCAGAATCGGAAACAAGCCGAGGATAGCAAACGTGGTGGTATGATGTCGCATCACTTCCATAGCCAGCCATCTTCCCAGCAGGTCGCGCCCAGTTAACGACCCGAACAGCACATAAAAAACAATCAGCGTCACGACCCAAACGGGCAACGATCCTCGTTTGACCGCCAGCGCCCCGATCAAATAGCACGCCGGCAGGATGTGCACGCAATGCTGGCCCCAGGTGATCGGCGAAATCAGCAGCATCAGAATGCCGGCCACGGCGAGCTCCCATAAAACGCGCGGCTCATTTCGCGCTACGACGCGGCCGCGCGACCACCACAAAAAAGTCCCCAGCAGCGCCAGCAAAATCGAGTTCACGATCCAGCCCGCCACCGTTGGTGACAGATTCAGATACCGCAGCGGCTGCGCTTCCCAGAACCGGAAGTTATTCGGCGGAACGTGAGTCAGATAATACATGACTGCGGGCCGAAACGACATGTTGGTGACTCGGTAGATCTCGTTAGCCTCGAAGCCGCTGCCGGTGCCGGAAATCCCATGCGTGGCATTTCCGACCCAGCTTTTGATATGAAAACTCCAGGAGGCCGGTCCTTGCCACACCATCGGGACTACCGTGAAAAACAGGACGGCCGCGGTGGCGCAGAAAGCCACGCGCCACTGACGTTTCCAAATGAAGTAACCGAGAAAAATCGCGGGCGTGCATTTGATCGCGATTGCCAGTCCGAGACTAATCCCGGCCGGGACGTCACGTTTTGTTGCCCAGAAATAAACGCCTAACCAGGTTAGCGCGGCGATAATCGTATTAAAACCCAGCTCGGCCTGATCGCGAATGATGAATCGGCCGGCCAACAGTGCGGCAAGGGTTGCCGCCCAAAACGATTGGACCCGGGTTAACTGAAAGGCAGGACGAATCAGCCGGTCTAACGTCCAAAAGAGCAGCAGAAGGGCTCCCACGCCTAACGGATAGCAAATTGCTTTTGCCACCGGCATTGAAAACAAGGCCGCGGGCGCGAACAGCATTCCGAGGATGGGAAGATAAGGAAAATCGGCGCCATTCAGGTAAAGGAACTGGTGGGTTAGAAATCTGCCGCCGGTTCCCCAATGAACTTTGAAGTCGCCGTCCTCGGGATGAAACACAATCGCGCGTGCGGCACAAAGAAACAGAACGACGATACCGAGAACGATCACGAAACGTCGCCAGAACGGTTCGTTCCTGGCAAAAACGGCTGGGATCTGCATCGAGGCGGTTACGAGAACCGCGCAAAGATTAACAGGCCCTTTGGACTGCAAAAGCGCAAATCCGATCGTGGCGGGACTCGGTTAGCAGATGACCCTGGTGAGGCAGACAATCCTGTCTGCGATGGCCAACCGGATGAAAGCGGCGGACAGGATTGTCTGCGCCAAAACCCTTCCGGCCTTTAACTTTTTTGCTGCAACCTGGGACCGGCCAGCAAGATCGCGAACAAGCCGACCATCGCGAGCGTTGTCACATGAATGCTGATCATCAATAGACCCACATCCCGCGGAAGAAGATCGCGTCCCAAGACCGCACCAAACAGGATGTAAATGCCTAACAACGCTATGATCCATCCTGGCAATCGATCGCGAACGATGACCAGTGCCGCGACGAGGTAACAGGCAGGCACCAATGCCACGCAATGTTGCGCCCAGGTAATCGGCGAAAATAAAATCAACAGAACTCCAGCCGCGGCCAGTTCCCATAAGATGCGAGGATCGTCCCGCGTCACAATCTTCCCCGACGACCACCACAGAAACGTCAAGCCGAGGACAACCAGCACTGCGTTTACCAGGGCCGCCGCGATGGACGGTGAAAGATGAAGAAATTCCAGCGCCGGCGGGTCGCTATGTGGACTGGAAGGATCGTTAGGGATGGGCGTCAGGTAACGCATCAACACCGGGCGCAGCGACATGTTCGTGGTGCGATATCTTTCATACTTTGCGCCTCCGCTTCCGCCGCCACTGATTCCGTGCACCGCATTATCGATCCACATTTTCATGTGATTACTCCATGATGCCGGTCCCTGAACCAAAATCGGCGCGGTTGTGAAAAGCAAAGTGGCCGCGCTCGCGCAGATCACCATGCGCCATTGTCGTTTCCACAAAAAATATCCCAGAAAAATTGCGGGCGTGCATTTGATGGCGATCGCCGCGCCCAAACTTGCGCCGCCCAGTATATCTCGATTGCGTTGCCACAGAGCAACCGCCAGCCAGACCAACGCGATGATCGCGGTATTTAGCCCGAGCTCGGCCTGATCCCGCATGATGAACAGATTCGTTAGGAAAATAGCCAGCGCGGTCGTCCAAAATGTCTGCCCATCGCTCAGGTGGAACGAGGAGCGGGTTAGCCGTGCCATCGTCCAGAGCAGCAATAGCAACGCGACAATCGCCACCGTATAAAAGACCGTTTTCGCGAGCGGAATCGGCAACATTGCCGGTAGCGCGAAGACCAATCCCAGAAGAGGCGGGTACGGAAAATCGTGACCGTTCGCGTAAAGAAATTCCCCCGCCAGAAATCTTCGCCCGGTTTCCCAATGCACCTTGAAATCGCCATCGAGCGGCTTGTGAATCGCCCGAGCGGCGCATCCAAGCAGCACGAGGATTCCCAAGCCAACGACCAGGAGCCGCCAACTTCGCTCTTGCCTAACTATTGGCTTTGGAACGCGCATCAGTGTCAGTAATCGAGGCGGTAGGCCTCCCGCAGACGCGCCTGTAGCGGCTCCAGGTAGTTAGTCTTGTTCACCGCGCCTGATGTTTCTTCCCCAACGGTCCGAGTGTCTTTCAACAGCCGGGTTCCATACCAGGCGTGGAACACACCGGCCGAAACGGTGGGAAAATGCGGATGGCCAACCGCGAATCTTTCGCATAATTCGAGCGGATACCCGATTACACCCAGTCCCGCATCCAATTGCCTGACCGTGGCCAATTCACCTGTATCCAGATCGGTGCCGCGAGGTTTCTGTAACGTTACTGAATTCCCCAGATCCGTTTTATGAAAGGCCATGAAATGCGGATGAATGTACCAACCATGCGGATTGCTCCGGTGCATCCCGCGAAAGATTGCTCCGGCCAGACGATGATGCGCATCCAGCTTGTCGATGGTTAACTCCAGCCACGATTGATCGATCGGATGCGCATCCGAATCGAGCAGCACCACATGATCGTGTTTCGCGGCGCGAACACCGGATTCCGCCGCTTCCCCATGCCCATGACCGCGCCGGTTCGGTTTTGCTTTGACCAGCCGAACATCAGATTGCAAACGGAGCCACTCGAGCGTGCCGTCGCGACTTCCCCGATCGACCACCACGATCTCGTACGGCCGGGACCCGATGTTTTCCCGCACCTTCTCGACCAGCAGGCGAAGAAAGAAATAAGTGTCGTAACTGACGGTTACGATGCTGACAGGCCTGGGCATTCCTAGAGTTGTATAACAGCTACGGGTTGCCCATCGCCGTTAGGGATTGAGCGAATTTCAAGGAGCGAAGTGAAGCACCTGTATCCGTCGCGATACAGATCAATCGAGATTTTTCTCGGAAACTCGCTCAAAAAAACGCGGCCCGGAGGGTTGAGTTGAAAATGGTCCGGCGCCTTCGTTCCTATTCGGTCACAGGCCCCTAACGACATGCTCCCTGGTCGCGCCTTGGCGGCGGACCATTTTGAACTCAACGATTGGTAAGCCATACCTGTTACACAATACTAGTGTTTACCTCGACAGGATTTGCAGCTAAAGAATGATCATGTTGGCAACCCAGGAAAGTCTTTCTACTGCGGTGCTCGATCATTTGTGTTCGCAGATCGAGTCGACCGAGTTGTGCACCTGGCCTTACTCACATTTCTATCTCGACAAAGCGTTTCCAGACCATGTTTTCAAGCGAATGCTCGAACTGTTGCCGCCGGCACCGGCTTATGTTGCTGATAATCCCCGGATTCACACTCGCGACGACGGGTTGGTTACGCGCAACATTTTGAGCCTGTCGCCGGTCGGCCTGGAACGGCTTCAGGAGCCGCATCGTTCGTTCTGGAGCGAAATCGCCGAGCCGCTGTTTTCCACCAGACTTCGGCAGGTCGTGTTCGCAAAACTGTCGAAGGATTTGAGCCGGCGTTTCCGGTTGCCCGCGGATCAGCTGGATTCGGTCCCGGCTTATCCCAAGCCCGCACTGGTGAAAGATCTTGGCGGTTACGAGATTGCGCCGCATCGGGACACCCGATCGAAAATTGTCACCATGCAATTTTATTTGCCGGAGGACATGTCAAAGGCCGATCTTGGCACCGCGGTTTACCAGCAGCGACTGTTTCGATTAAAAAATCTGATGTCGCTCAAGAATCGGTTCGAAACGGTGAAACGATTTTCCTTTGCGCCTAACAGCGGCTACGCATTCGCGGTCGGCCAAAGAAGCTGGCACGGCCGCGAGACCGTTCCCATGGCTTCGGGCGAGCGCAATTCGCTGATGCTGATCTACTACGCCCAGCCGGGAAAAGGCTGGTAGTAATACCGCCTGCTCGGCGGTAACGCCGAACGCCGAACACCGAATTGAAGAGGACGGTGACTTTCCAGTTTCTATCCAACCTCGTAACTCATAGCCTTGATCCTGTATGACGCGACGCGTCATCGACATCTCGCATCACGAAGACCCTATCGATTTTGGCAAGGTGGCCGAGGCTGGAATCGTGGCTGTCATCGCCAAGGCAACGGAAGGAACAACCCGAGTTGACCCGGCTTATGCGAAATTCAAACGCGCGGCCGCGCCATACAAATTTCTATGGGGTTCCTTCCATTTTGGTACCGGGACAGACGCAAAAGCGCAGGTGAACCATTATCTCGCGACGGCCAAACCTAACGAACGGGAGCTGGTATGTCTCGACTTCGAAGAGAACCCTAACGGCGCCAGCATGTCCCTGAACCAGGCGAGAGAATTCGTTACCGTGTTTCAAGAACGCACCGGGCGTTATCCGGTCTTGTATTCCGGCGCCTGGTTAAAGGAACAACTCGACGGCAAACCGGATGATTTGTTGTCGAAGTGTCCGCTCTGGATCTCGCAATACGGTCCGAAACCGGTCCTACCGCCCGGATGGAAGAAGTATGCGCTGTGGCAGTACACCGACGGCGCAGTCGGCCCGGAGCCGCATGAAGTGGAGGGCGTGGGTCCGTGCGACCACAGTCAGTACGGCGGCACCATCACCCAATTACGTAAGGCCTGGCCATTCAGCTGAACGATTATGACGGCCTCCGCTGAGCCAGCCCCAGATTCGGGTCCCAAAGCAGTCAAAACTAATGCGCAGCACGATCCGTCCGCAACCCCGCTGTCACTGCGAGATCCGCGGCGTTCGCCCGGGTGTGGCCGATTGCCGAGTTAATGTCAGCGCCGAATCTTGATCGACCTGACAATATGACTTACGCGATCAAAACCGAGGTAAACGATCTGCGCGCGAAGACGTTTGTGTTCGACGCTCAGAAAACGATGTATGGAGGCAAACACATCGCCAAAGGCGACACGATCTTCATCTTTGCCAGCGAGAACGAAGGCGGACCCGGTCTTATCGTAAAGGGGGTAGTCACCTCGGCGAAATCGATTGCCAAGAGAACAGGAATGGCCCGGCAGACGCCTCGGGTGAGCGTTTCAGTCACACGAACCGCCCTGGCCAAACGGTCGTTAGGCCGAAAAGAGCTCAAACCTTTTTCAAACTGGAACGACGGCCGGCCTCAGACCGAGCTCAATTTCAAATACTATCGCCAGGCCACCAACAAGATCATCGGTGTCTCGGATAAAGCGGCCGCGTTTTTGAACAAGTTCTTTTGAAGCTCCGGAGTTAATGGAACCAATCATTGATCACATCGAGATAACGGTCAAAGACATGGGTGTTGCGGTGCCGTTCTACGACAAGCTTCTTCCCCTGCTGGGCTTTCACCCTAACAAGAAGGTTAGGGCGGTGATGACAAAGCACGACAAGGAAGTTGTGCAATACGAACATCCCCGACTCGGATTTGCCATCACTTCGCCGAGAAGTGGCTTTGCCAACGAGACAGTTCATCGCCGCAGGCCGGGAGCGCTGCATCATCTTGCGTTCCGGGCCGATTCTCGCCACGAGGTCGACCGGCTTTGTCGCGAACTCGAGAAGATCGGCGCGATCATCGTCAGTCCACCGCGGGAGTATCCGGAGTACACCCCGCCTGGTTATTACGCTCTCTTCTTCAAAGATCCGGAAGGCATCAAATACGAAGTCGTCTGCACTAAACAAATTGATCCTAAAGGGTGGTGAGGCGCGAGGTCGACAGCAGGCGCTAATCTTGTTTTGATGACGTCATGAATTCGAATCCCGAGTTTGTCGGCGAGACTGCACGGCAGATCGCTTTCGTAAGTGCATTTCTCGAGGGTTTCGCGGCAACCTTTCTCGGCAGGTGCTTCAATCCCAAAGTTCCCGGCGTCACGTTAGCTGGGCGGCGGGCGCCGCCGCTGTCGCATCTGCTTCGTTCATGCTTGCTGCGATCGGCGGGCCGCTGGTCGGCCACCCTTGGTCCGAGCGCTCGTAAGGGGTTTGCCGCGCCGGAATTTGTGCCGTGATCGGACCTTATTCTAATCTAGTGAGCCTGGATTTGAGCGGCTGGATCCGTTCGCGGTGGTTAGGCATGGTTACGTTTACAGCGACTTTGTTGTCGGCAATCGTATATCTACTTTTGTGAAGTCGCAGTGAGCGCGAAACGCTGAAGCAAAACTGGCCTCCCCATTTTAATGATCGCGGAGGTAGCAAAGCTGCCGGTGTTGGCCGTCTGGGCGAATAGAATTAGCCTCGCGCTCCTTTTGTTGTGGCTCGGGTACGCCGCGCTGGGAACAAACCTGTTCGGTAGCCGGCCATTTCCCGAATCGGTGGTGGACTATCGAATTCAATACGAAGAAAGCCGATCGATGGTGGGAGACGGTCGGTACCACGTGAACCGGATGTTTCCCTATCCGCCGTCAGCAGTAGCCCTGTTCAGTCTTACCGCCTGGCCTAACTATTCGACGGCAGCGGGCATGCAGCTCGTACTCGTGCTGGCAGCAGCGATTGGAACGTTCGCGATCCTTACCTCATTGGTAGGTTTACGCGGACATCCGTTCCGCTGGGCAATCGCCCTCGCCGCGCTGGCGCTGCTCAACTACAGTGTGGTCTGGGACCTCCGATCGCTCAATTGCAACATGCTGCTCTGCTTTCTGGTAGCCGTATCGCTCGTGATGTTGCAGCGCGAGCGCGATCACTGGGCCGGCTTCTTTCTGGCCGCGAGCATCGGACTGAAGCTGTTTCCGGTCTTGCTGATTCCATACCTCCTGTGGATTGGAAAGCGTCGGGCTTTTGTCTTCGCCGTCCTTTACCTCTTCCTCTTTCTGGTATTGTTACCGCTCCTGGTTTTTCGAGGGAACATCATCGACGTTTATGCCTCGTGGCTTGATGTGATTCGGCATATACATGACTCCGATCTCAGCCGGCATCCCATTCTGGTCTCGATTCCCTTCACGCTTCGTTACCGCACGGGATTGAATGCCGGTTTGGTTACATGGCTAACGACAATTCTCGGTTTGATCTTCGTGGTCACCTCGGTGTTTGCTTTCACGCTCGGCCGGAGGTCGCAGACTCGACCAATCGACGGATGGAATCTGGTGGTCGACGCCGGAATTCTCGTTCTGACGCCGATCGTGCTGAATTTCTACCTGGAACCTTACCATTTAGTGCTGGGTCTGCCGGTGGCAATCGCGGTTCTGCAGCGGTTCAGCATGCCGCATCGATGGAAAAGGCCGGCATTGATAGTGGCGGCGGCCGCTCTCGTTGGCGGGTATCTCGCGGTGTTTCTCACTGGGCCTGCGGGCGTCCGCGGCCTCGGCCTCTATATCCAAATGTTGCTGCTTTTGGTCGCGGTGATCAGCTGCCGTGGATTTCGGCGTAGCGAGTTTGCAGAAAGCCAATGACGTCGCCGATGGTGCGCATCTGGCGAAGGTCGGAATCTTCGATCACCAGATCAAGCGCGTCCTGAACGTCGAGAACGATTTCCATCATGGTCAGCGAATCGATGCCTAACGTCTGAAGCGGCGTTTCCAATGTGGCCTGATCGACTATCGGTTGACGGTCCTTGTGCACGTAGCGCCACACGATCCCCCTCACAATTGTCGGGATAAGTCCGGTGTTCCCGGTCCGCTGGAGTTCAACGATCGCGTCCGACGTCCCCTCGCGGCAACGCCGGAACGAACGCCGGATATTATCGGCTTCCTCCTGGGTGGGTGGACTGCGCATGGCGACAATTTATCTAAAATCGTTCTTCGACTTTCATTCTGATGCCGTGTCGAGCGCGGAGAGTCAACTGCGGTTGCAATTCGATTCGATGTTCCGGCACAACCCGCAGTTTCCACTTCTGCCCCAGCGTGGCCAGGCACAACGTTCCTTCCATTCCCGCGAAAGCCTCGCCGAGACAGGCCCGGCTGCCCGCTGAAAACGGAAAGTAAGAAAAGCGCGGCCGCTCGGCCCGGCTCTCATTGGTCCAGCGGTCAGGATCGAAAGTATCTGGAGCTGAAAACCATCGCGGATCGCGTTGAGTGACATAGGGCGAGAGCACAACGACCGATCCCGCTGTAACAGTTCGGTCACCAATACGGCATTCGCGTATCGCCTGTCGGCCCATCGCCCACACTGGCGGATAAAGTCGAAGCGATTCGGCAAAAATACGGCTCGTTAACTGGAGTTCGGCCGTATCGCGTAACGTCGCCGTTCGCTTGCCGAGCGCGCCGTCGATCTCTTCGTGAAATCGCGCTTCAATTTCCCGATGTTTTGATAGCAGATACCAGCTCCAGGCCATGGCATTGGCCGAGGTTTCGTGACCGGCCAAAAAGATTGTCATCGCTTCATCTCGGAGTTGAAGGTCGTTCATTTGCTCGCCCGTTTCGACGTCCTGCGCCATCAGCAACATCGAAAGCAGATCGCCGCGGTCGACGTTGTTTTCGCGCCGCTGCCGGATGATCCGGTAAACCACATTGTCGAGCCGGGTCATGGCATCTTCGAAATCCTGCCGATCCGCCACCGGGAGCAGCGATCGCTCGAATTGATCAAGAATTTCACTGAGCGAATCGCGGATCTCCTCCGTGTCCGATTCCACGTCGGCGCCGAACAATGTGCTGGCGACAATCATCATCGCCAGCCAGTTCATTTCAGCACAAACATCCACAACCAGACCGTTCTGCCACCGCTCCCGGAGTTTTATCGCCAGTCCGACCATCTGTTCTCCGTACGAAGCGATCCGCTCGCGATGAAACGCGGGTTGCGCAAGCCGCCGCTGGCGATGGTGATATTCGCCTTCGCTGACGAACAGTCCATCGCCCAGCACTTCCTTGATTCGATCAACCGCGAACCATTTCGTAAAATTGCGATCCTGAGTGACGAGAACATCGCGGACGTAATCCGGATGATTCACGAAATAGAGTTCATGCGGGTGATCGCCCAACCGAAAGGAGGCAAAGTCGCCCTGGTCGCGGGCCATCCGGGCAAAAAAGCCAAGCGGATCGCGCCGCATCGCGTAGAGCGCGGACGCTGGTGAAATCGCTGAGGGGGCGACATCTTCCGGCGAGTGCATCAGGAACAGATTCGATTATGGTTGGGCGTTCACGTCAGGCTGCTATTCCCCTGATGTTGATGCCATGACTACCTAACCAAGGGCAAATGCGATTCCAGGTTTGTACTATTATCACGCGAAGTTATTTGCCGCAGGCGCGGGTACTTTACGATTCTTTCCGGCGGTTTCATCCGGACATTCCGTTTCACGCGTTGGTGTTCGACGCCCGGCCCGGCGAGGTAGACGAACCATTTAACATCCTGCATCTGGACGACATCGGTCTGCCGGCCGGCGAAGAAAAGCGGATGCCGATGCTATACAATGTGACCGAACTGGCCACCGCGATAAAACCGTGGTTCTTCCGACAACTCCTTTCGCGCAAAAAAACCGGCCTTCTCTATTTCGATCCTGATATCGAAATTTTCGCGCCGGTTGATCATCTGGCGGACTTAACCAGCAAACATTGCCTGGTACTAACTCCGCACACCACGCGTCCGATGAGTCGCGACGCAAATGTGAAGCCTAACGAGACCGATATCCTGAGCGCCGGAACATATAATCTTGGATTTCTCGGATTAAACCCGGACTGCGGAACATTTCTCGACTGGTGGAGCGAACGGCTGTTGCGGGAAGCGGTGATCGATATTCCCAATATGCGGTTTACCGACCAACGATGGATGGATTTTGCTCCGGGGTATTTCGAAACTCATATCCTTCGGGATGAAACCTGCAATGTGGCCTACTGGAATGCGGACTCGCGACAGCTCACCTGGACCGGTGTGCGATATGAGGTTAACGGCCAGCCGCTGTGCTTTTTTCATTTCAGCGGATTCAAACCGGAAAAACCGCATCTACTCAGTTTTCACCAACACCATCTTCCCCGGACCCGCCTGAGCCAACATCCGGCTCTGACCCGGTTGTGCCAGGAATACGCGGCCAAGCTGGCGTCCGCCGGCTACGATCAACTTGGCCATTCGCCCTATGGCTGGGGAAAACTGCCTAACGGAATGTCCATCACGCCGCCGATGAGAATCGCCTACCGGCTGGCCGTTCGAGAACAGGAGGAGAAAGGGGCCCCTTCCCCGCCTCTCGGATTCGATGACCCGGACGCATTTATCGCCTGGCTTAACGAACCCTTCCATCCGAGACAGTCACCCGAAATCACGCGATTCATGGGGGCCATTTTTTTGGATCGGCGGGATATTCGCAACGCGTTCCCGATCGTGCCCGGACGCGACAGCGGTGATTACTACCACTGGTTGCGCACCGCCGGCCGCGATGTCCTGCAAATACCGGATGAACTGTTCCCGGCGCGATCGACCGACACCGAGCCGACTTTGGCTAACGAGACCGTCCAACCCAGCCGCGGGATAACTCTCACCGGATATTTGCGCGCGGAAGCCGGAACGGGCGAAGCGGCTCGACTGGTCGCGAAAGCAGTCGAAGCTGCGGGCGAGAAATTGATGACGCAAATCTGGACTGACGCGCCCAGCCGCCAAAATCATCCCTGGGCTAACGGCAGCACGGAATTACACCACGACTACGATACTAATCTGATCTGCATCAACGCGGATCAACTTCCGAAATTCGCCGCTGAAGTCGGCCCGCGCTTTTTCCAGAATCGCTACAACATCGGAATTTGGTTTTGGGAGGTGGAGGTGTTCCCACAAAAAATGTGGAACGCCTTCGACTACGTGCAGGAAGTTTGGGTGGCCAGCGACTTTGTGCGAGACGCGATCGCGAATAGCTCGAGCATCCCGGTCGTTACCGTACCGTTACCGCTAAACATCAACGCGCCCAGACCGGTCGTTCCTTCGCGAGCCGCGCTGAAATTACCTGATGGTTTCATGTTTCTCTTCTGCTTCGATTTTTTCAGCGTCGCCGAACGGAAGAATCCGGTAGGCGCGATCGAAGCTTTTAAACGCGCGTTCGCGCCGGGGGAAGGCCCAATCCTGGTTATCAAGTCGATCAACGGCAGTGAGAATCTGGCGGAGTTGGAACGGTTGCACTACGCGCGCGGCGATCGCGCGGACATCATCATTCGCGACGGTTACCTGAGCGCAACTGAACGCGATGAGCTGATGGCGGCTTGTGATTGCTACGTATCGCTGCACCGCTCGGAAGGCTTTGGCCTGACTATCGCCGAGGCGATGCTGCTGGAGAAGCCCGCGATTGCGACGCGGTATTCCGGCAACCTGCAGTTCATGAACGACGGCAACAGCTTTCTCTGCGGATACAATTTGCGCCCCGTGGGCGGTGATTGCTCTCCATACCCCGCGGACGCAAACTGGGCCGACCCGAACGTTTCCGAAGCCGCCCAACTGATGCGCTTGGTCTACCAGGATCCAGGCGAGGCCCAGCGCCGCGCAAAACAGGCTCGACGTGATTTGCTCGAACGTCATGATCCCAGCGTCGCTGGAGAATTCATGAAAGATCGTCTTTCGGCGTTGCGTCAGAACCCGCCGCCATTCGCTGCGCCGGTGCCGTCAGCGAGTGAAAGACCGGCAATGAAAGGAGTGCGATCCGAGTTAGAGCATGGAGTTGATGTCAGGGGGACAGTCCCGTCGTTGCTGACGTGGATCTTGAAAGGACCACGGCGGGCCATGAAAAGGTTCCTAACGGCCTACGATCAGCACCTGCGTCGAATCGGATTAATCACGCTCGACGCGGTGAAGGAAGTTGACGTGGAATCTTTTCGTGAACGAACTGCTATTCAAAGACGGTTGGACGCGCAGGAAAACGAGCTCAACACCATGCGCCAGGAATTAAGGAACGCTCAACAGCGCGTGGCGGCGATGGAACGGGAACTCGGCAAAAATCCCTCAGACCCTGAAACGCCCCGAGCTGAACGCAGCAGCACCGGTCAAACGATTCGACGAAAAAACGGGGCGGCCTAACCGGTATCGTTTTCGTCATTCATGGAATCGAGAAGAGACTGGACCGCGGCGGTCATCATATTCGCGGCGTCGCTGACCCTATTCCTTTCATCTCCAGTTCGGCCGATCGCCGACTCGCGTTTCCAGATGATGTACAGCCAGCACCTACTGTGGAACCATAGCTTCAGTTTCGATATCTCTGCTTTCCCGGAGTTTCAGTCCGATCGTCCGGTTCAATCTTATAAACGCGGTGCCGATTTCCCCTATCAACTCGAGCGTTTCGGTGACCGTTTCTATTGCTGGTTCCCGCCCGGAAGCACAATTCTTTCGATGCCGTACGTCGCCGTTGCCAATCTTATGGGCGTTTCGGCGATGGACGCACACGGTCATTACAATCCCAGAGGAGACCGAAAAATTCAGGTTGGCCTGGCCGCCATTCTCATGGCCGGCCTGGGCGTCATTACTTATTTCACTGCGCGCTTATTCCTTTCGATTGGGTGGAGCTGGTTGATTACCACCGGAACGCTACTCGGGACCAGCGTTTGGAGCATCGCTTCCCGGAGCATGTGGATACACACCTGGGGAATTTTCATTCTCGGCGTCGTGGTCTGGCTGATAGCTCGCGCCGAGGTCCGAAAGCGGCCGCTGCATCCGATGCTGCTCGGAACCTGTCTGGCGTGGTTGTATTTCATACGTCCATCGGATGCCATTTCGATCCTCGGTGTTACCGCATTTGTCCTGATTCGCCACCGGCGCGCCGCGCTCCCGCTGATTCTGACCGGAGCAATCTGGTTGGCCGCGTTCGTGGGCTACTCTCGCCACCACTTCGGCAGAAATCTCCCCAGCTATTACGAAGGACAGCCTTATCTGCTCAACTTTGGGGCGTCGCTCTGGGAAGGTTTGGCGGGCACACTTGTTAGTCCGGCCCGCGGTTTGTTCGTTTACAGCCCGATACTTTTGTTCGTTGGTTACCTGTTGGTGCGGTACCGGAAATATCTTCGACCCCGACTCACATCTGTCGCCCTCGGCGTTGCTTGCATCCACATTCTTTTCATGGGCGCCTACAAGCACTGGCATGGCGGCCATTGTTACGGCGCCCGCTATTGCAGCGATGTGGTCCCTTGGTTTGCCCTTCTCGGAATTCTGGCGATCGAAGCGCGAGTGCGCTGGGCTTCAGCCAATCAAGATTCGAGTTCGGTCTGGCGCAACCGGAGTGAATGGAGCTTTGCCTCCATCCTGCTCGGATGGAGCATTGTCCTGAATGGAATAGGAGCTTTTTCGTGGGGAGCCTGGTACTGGAACGCCAAGCCGACTAACGTCGACTACGATCTCGCCCGGTTATGGGATTGGAAGCATCCGCCGTTTCTGGAACCGCCGAAAGGAAGAAAGAGCCACTAATTTTCGTCAGACCCTTTCAACGGCGCACCGCCACCATTTCGATTCCCGTCGGAGTAGCGAACGATCGGTTTTGAATCAAACATCCGGCTAATGGCGCGGGCGAGTGGCGGCAGCAGAAGGCCCGCCGCATCTTCGGCGAACCACGGCCTAACTACGCGACCGGCCCGGTTTGAAACCCACGAGACCGCTTCACGGCCGCCGGCATTCAAAGTGGTTTCCACCAGGGTCAGAAGGCCGTGAACATAAGCGTCTACAGTATGATGCTCTTCCACATTCTTTTTCCCGTTTCGGCCCATTTCACGATACCGCTCCGGGTCTCGGATAAATTCCCGAAGATGCATTTGAATGTCGGATATCTCGGATCGGCGCCGCACAATAGCGACCGTATCCTTCGGGAGTGTCGCATACCATCCGGTGTCGCTCACCAGACTGGGCAGACTATGCTGCCAGATGCGGAGCTGGCTGGCCGACGCCTCCCCCATGGTGGGATCCCGCAAGTTGATGGCCAGGTCGCTATTGGATAACGCAGCCGCGAGTTCGTCTGCTGGGACAAAGCCGTGTAGCCTAACGGTGTCCCCGAGATCTAATGCGCTGACTATTTCTTGGAAGGATTTTTCTTGAAACAGCGTTCCGTAAACCTCCAGACGGAATCGCGCTTTGAGCGAAGGATCATTGAGCGCCTTAAGGACGGACTCCAGTCGCCGGTTAGGCCCAAGAAAACCAAAAATGATAAGCCGATATGGATCTTTTTGAGAACGATTCCGGTGAGCCAGCTCGATTTCAGGGATGACACCATCTTCCGGTAACGCGAATAAGGGGACATAGGCAGCCGGCAATTTGGAACAACTGCGCACCAGGTCGTAACCGGCCTGGGTATGCGCCGCTACCGCGGTGGCGTTTTCCAGCGCCGCCCCCATCAGCGAACAATGCTGCGAAATTTCGTCCGCAGTGCGACCGCCGCAAATGAACGCTTCGGCCAGCTGCGCCCCGCCGTTAGGGTGATAAAACCCCATCATCTCACGGTATTCGTCGCCGGTCAGCCCGAGATTCCGATGAACCAGTCCACCAAAAAAATGCTGCATACCGAGGTCGTGCAATACAACGATCCCGGCATGCTGACGGTTCACCTTCCAGATCGGCGCGTGATAGTGGGGATTATTTCCCAGGTGATAAATGGTGGCGTCGGCGGCGTTGATTTCGGGCCACGGCATCTTTTCCGGCTGGTAATGGACGACGCGGGCATGTTCTTCCAGTGCCGGTGAATGCGAGCTCTCGTATACCCACACCGTTATCTCAGCTTCTTTGGCCAATGCCGGCAGTACCGCGGCGTTATGCAAGGCAATCGCTGACGGTGTGGGCGGAACCGGTGAGAACCAATTTATTTTCACGCTAACAATTGATCGACCACTTTACTCCAGGAAAGACCAAGACTTTCATAGTGCCGCCGTCCGGCTTTCCCCATCTTGCCCGCCAGTTTGCGATCTTCCCAAAGGCGATCCATCGCTGCTGCCAGCGCGGTCGGCTCCGAAGGCACAATCAAACCGGTGTCGTTAGGCAGAACGAATTCAAGCGGACCGCCTGAATCTTCGCAGGTGATAACCGGCTTCGAGGCCAGCATCGCCTCCAGTGTCACATAACCGTAATCTTCATCGAACGGCGGGAAGATAACCGCCAGGGAACGCGCGTAGGCGTCCCGCTTCTGTTCCTCAGACAGAAACCCAAGCCATTCGACCCGCGAATGCACTCGCAGTTCACGAGCCAAAGTCGTTAGGCTTTCACCATAAGATACCGCATCGGCTATCCCGGCGAACTTTACTCGCACGGGATTTCGCGTCGAAGCCAAAGCATGAAGAACCAGCTCCTGGCGCTTGCTGGCCGAGAGCCGGCTTGGAAAAAAAATGTAATCGCTCTCCTGCTCGGCGCAGTAAAACGCATCCGCCTGCGCCGGTGGGTGATGAAGCGGCATGGAATCCACATTCCAAAATTGGCGCAATCGCCGGCTGACGTTTTCCGAGAGCGTGAACAACCCTTTCACCTCGGCGCACATTTTCTCGTCCGCGCGCCGAATGATGTCTCGAATCATGGTCCCCCGGGCCGCTTTGCGCAGATCGCCAAACGGATGTTCCCACAAATCGTAGGCCTGGCGATGCTGATGCATCAGCCAGACAACCTTGTTGGGATGCGGAATCAGATAGGCCGGAAATTTGAGAGCGATCACGCGATCGATCTCCATTCCGGAAACGTTTCCCAACGGCATCAGAGCGCAGGCGAGCATTTGATCGGGAATGCTATTCGGCTCAGTCGGATTGAACGGAACTGTCACCAGGTCGGCAACGTGACCGGCAACAGCAAGCGCGTTCATCAGTTCCGCCGCTAGTACTTCGGCCCCACCGTGGACAAAAGGGGTCCGAACGGACGCAACGATGATGCGCATGCCTTTGTTTATTCCGCCGGAGCTTGCGCACCCGTCCGGCCGGTGCCGGATTGTTCCGGCTGCGAGGCCCGCGTATTCTCCTCCAGCATCGTAACCCGCCGCTGCAAATCGCTGATTTCTTTGATCATTTCTTGCGTCAGGGAAAAGAGGTGAACCAGGGCTTCTACGAGGCTGTCATTCACCGCACCCTGATTTCGCAGCATACGCCGCAATGGTTTCGCGGCGCGCACATACGTTTTTCTCGCCGCTCTATCGAGCGAACGTTGAATCTTCGCGGTGTGAGAGCTCGATGTTAGGCTCATCGGTATCGGTTTGTTAGCGGGAGCGGGGCCGGGCCGCCAGGTGTCGGATCTGGCTGCATCGTAAAGCTGCTGCATGATTTCCTCCAGTGGAACGGAACCGGACTCTTCGTTTGCCTGCATGCTCAGTTCCTAATGTTGTGCAACCGGTATGACTTGCCAATCGCGCAAACAAGCCAAATCATCGCGTCCGTTTCACCGCGCCTGAATGCTCTTTTCGACTCCGTTTTTTGTTTTCGCGTTTCTGCCGATCTTCTTCACGCTTTACTGGTTCTTGCCGGGGCGTCGCGGCATGCTGCTGGCGGGCAGTCTGGTGTTTTATGCATGGGGCGAACCCATATTTGTCTTCGTAGTTCTCGCCTCGGCGTTGTTTGACTGGCTGATCGGCAAACGAATCGCAAAACGCGACCACTGGGCGAGATGGTGGGTGGCCGCCGGTGTGGCCGCCAATCTCGGCCTGTTGATCTACGCGAAATACACATCGTTCGCGATCGCGAATCTCAATGTTCTGTTCACTACCGGCGGGTGGACTACCTGGCCGGTGCCGAAGATTGCCCTTCCGCTCGGTGTTTCGTTCATCGTTTTCGAAAAGATCACCTACGTAGTCGATCTATTTCGCAAATCCGCCCCGCCGGCGAAGTCGTTTCTCGATTATCTCAATTACGTCTTTCTGTTCCCGAAATTACTGGCCGGACCAATCGTCAAATATCACGACATTGCGGACCAGCTATCACGGCCCACGCATCGTTATGTCGACGTCGAACTGGGGCTGATCCGTTTCGTGAAAGGTCTGGCTAAGAAAGTTCTGATTGCGGACACACTGGCGCCGGTGGCCGACCAAATTTTTGCGTTACCGAGTCACGCACTCGGCCCCGGATTGGCGTGGCTGGGATTATTCTGTTTTACGTTCCAGGTCTACTTCGACTTCTCCGGCTACTCGGACATGGCGATCGGGATGGCGCGGATGCTCGGCTTCCGATTGATGGAGAATTTTCGCGACCCCTACCTGGCAACCAGTTTTACCGATTTCTGGCGACGCTGGCACATTTCGCTGTCCACCTGGATCAAGGAATACCTGTACATCCCTCTGGGAGGGAGTCGCGGCTCAACTCTGCGAACCTATTTCAACCTCTGGGTGTGCTTCCTTCTTTGCGGTCTCTGGCACGGGGCGGCGTGGAATTTTGTGGCGTTCGGAGCGATCCAGGGTTTTGCCCTCGTCATCGATCGCGCATTTTGGCTGAAGTTCTCTGAACGACTCCCGCGGTTAGTCAACATCGCACTAACGTTCTTCGCGCTGCTAATGACCTTTGTCGTGTTCCGAAGTCAAACGCTGGGACATGCGGTTGGTTTTTTCCGCGCGCTTTTCGGAACCGAAGCCGTGCAACACACCGGAATCTATCTTCAATCCGACACCCGTTTTATTCTGATCGTGGCCGCGGTTTTGGTTTTCTTTCCGCTGCTTCGACGAAACGAGCGCGAGTCGACGCGTTCGCACCACAGCGTTGTCCTAACGATCTGGCATTCGCGCCTTGTCGGGGTTGCGATGGCATTGCTGTTACTCCTGGTCTGCAGCGGCCGAATGACAGTCAGTTCGTTTCAGCCGTTCCTCTATTTCCGGTTCTGATAATGAAGGCGGTATTTCTTCGCCTAACCGAGACAGTGCTCGCTGTCGCGCTGGCGCTGGCATTTCTGATTCCGGGCATCTTAACGGGCGTTAGGTATTTCAATATAAGCTCGAAAGCCTCACGCTGGCTCGACCGGGCCTGGCTCGGCCGGCCAACGCTAGCCGGAGTCACCGTTCCGCTTGAGGACGTCTCGCTCAGCTGGCAATCGCTTCGCACCGGCAATTACCAAAGATACATCACGTCCGAGTTCAATCGAACCTTCGCCGGACGGGAAGCGTTAATCCGATACACTAACGAGTTGTGGTTCCGGATGTTTCGCAAACCGGCCAGCGTTACTTCGACGATCGCGGTCGGCGCTAACGATGTGTTGTTCGAAAGCGGTTACCTGGAAGAGTACTTCCTCCGCCGAGTCCATCCGGAAGAGCTTAAGCCCGTCGTTCAAGATCTGCGCAAATTGCAGGATTTCTGTCATCAAACCGGAATGGCCTTCGCGGTGGTTGTGTCGCCGCATAAAGCGACGGTATATCCGGAAGACATCCCTCCTGCATATCCGCGCTGGTACGATCCACGGCCGCGGGTCTATTCGGTGTTTACCGAATTACTTCGGCAGCACAATGTTGAGTTCGTCGGAAGCGCCGAGTTGCTTGCGGAAGCGAAATTTAAACACCCGGCCGCGCCGTTGTTTCCAAAGGGCGGCGTTCATTGGAACAGGCGATCCGGTTTCATTGCCGCCAACGCGCTGCAAAGTCTGTTAGCTAAACAAAACAAACCGGCTGAACCCATCGAGTTGGCTGGCAGCACAATAGACACTGCTCCGGAGGGGGAAGAAGGAGATTTGGCCGGCCTTATGAACATGGCCACACCATGGCGATACCCGGTCGAAAAGCTCAAGATCAAGCCAAGCATGCGCGCACCTAACGAGCAGATGACTGCGGCTATTATCGCCGACAGCTTCGGTTGGAGCCTTGCTCACGTGCTCCAGGATTCGGGACAGTTTTCCGAAATCGGTTTTTTCTTTCATTACTATCGATGGAAAACAGTCATCACGCAGAACCGATGGGAACAAGTGAGAGAACCGGCCACACCCATCGACTTTGCCCGCGAAGTGTTCGCGGCGGATTGTCTGATTCTCGAGATCAACGAGGCCACTGCGCTCGGGCCGAATCATATCACCGGTTTTCTTAAGGACGCGCTGGCTAACCTGCCGGATCCGGCGGCGCCGAAACCGAAATTCAAGGCAGACTAACTAGCGCGGGGAGACCAACGCCTGGACATGGCGAACGATTTCCGCGCTGGTGACCGCGGGATCGAGCGTTGCCCGAACACTGCCGGCCCCGCGTTCACCCATCGCCGCAGCCTGTTCGCGGTTTTGATAAACCCAACGCATTAATTTCGCGGCGTGCGCGACGTCCGGTTCCGCCCAACGGGTGCCCTTTTCGTACGGCCCCGAATCGTGATCCAACTCCGTCATCACGTAATCAACCAGGAGAGTGTTATCCGAATTCATGAACTCGAGGTTGCCGGAGTAATTAGTGCCGATAACCGGCTTTCCTTGTGACATGGCATGAGCCATTCCCAGACCGAGCCCCTCCGACCGATGGAGGGAGACATAACAGTCGATCGATGCGAACAGAATGTTCATTTCTTCAGCCGAAACGTGCGCATCCATGAAACAAACGTTTGCATCGCCCGCCAGTTGACCTAACGACTCCCGATCTTTACGGTGCCGGTCCGCGTTGATCGATTTCAGCACCAGCAGCGCCTTTTCGTCCGGCCGGAAAGCCTGAGCAAACGCCGCAATCACCGCCGCGGGATTTTTTCGCTCAATTGTGCTGAAGAAATCGAAGGTGAATAGAAAAACATATGTATCCTCGGCCAATTCGAAGCGACGCCGGTTAGGCTGAGCCTGATACGCGCTCACCTCCAGAGGAAACGTGATTTTGCGCACCGGAATCGGGGAGACCGCGGCGATCGCTCGGCGGGTAAATTCGGTCGGCACCCAAACTTCATCGTAATAATCGAACGATGAATGCCATCGCGTCGGGAAATGTTCCTGTTCCCAGTACCAGAGCCCAACGTTGTGCCGCCCGGCGAAAAAGCGCGGCTTCATATCGCGATAGAAACGACGCGAATAATCGAACGAGAACGTCAGTAGGTTTACGCGGTAGGGATTGCTCGTGGCGAACCGGGACAAGCTCAGGTCGGCATTGCTGTGGACCTGACTGCGGACGTTCAACAACACGCAGGGCAGGCCTGTCGCCTGGACCGCGCGCCACATCGCGCGGGATGATTCGCCAATGCCGTAAACACTTTGGGTGAACCCAGCCATGTTGATGCCCAACGGCAACGATTGCTCGTTAACCGACAGCGGGCGGCGCAAATGCCGCTCGTATAATCTCCGGACCTTCAGCAGAAGCTCGCGGTAACGATTTCGCAATGCCTGGCCGCGATATTTGCCCCAACCGCCGAACTCGGTGATGGCAGCTTTTACTTCTTCCCCGCCGGTCCCAAGTTTGCGGCTCCGCCGCACAATCCGCCGCACGGCATCGTATTCGAGGTATTTCCAGATCCAGCGTCGCAGCTGAACATAACGTTTGTGCAAATAACGGCGCAGCAGCTCGCGGTTTTCCAATGCCGGAGCAAGCGATGTTTTGTCCTTCTCCGTTTGCTGTTGGGTATGCCGACGCATTGCGCACAACGGGTCCACGATGTAGGCCAAACAACCCTGCTCCAGCAGATGAAACCACATCTCCAGATCCGCCATTACGAAAAATGATTCATCGAATCCGCGGCCGGCTAACGATCGACGAAACATAACCGCGCTGGGACCGCCAAGGAGGTTGCGCTGTTCGAAAAGACAACGATTGATCACGCTGGTCCCGGCGATCGGCCGAGCCTGGTCGAAGCCAGACCAGGTCGCTATCGGCTGGGACTTTTCGTCAACGATTTGACGCGCCGAGGCGACCAGGCTAACCGCCGGATTTGTGTCCAGAATTTTCGCCATTTTGCCTAACGTTTCTTTAGAAAGGAGAAAATCGTCGGCGTGCAGCCATTTGACGTATTCTCCGCCCGCGCGCGCCAGGCAGGCGTTCCGGTTTTTTACCATTCCGCGGTTGGCCGGAGCGGCTTCGACGATGATGCGGGGATCTTTCCGGGCGTAGCGTTGCGCGATTTCAAGCGAATCGTCGGTCGAACAGTCGTCGGCGATAATAATTTCGAAATCTTGAAACGATTGCTTCAACACCGAATCGATCGCCTCGGGCAGGAAGCGACCGTAATTGAACGAATCGATGCAGACAGAAACCTTGGGAGTCATCGTTTGACTGCGGTCCGCACCTTCATCTGGCAAGCTTTGAAACTTTGCGCCAGGACGGCGAAATCACTTCATCAGCGAGCAACTCAGTGAACTGAACGCTACCCGCGTCGTTAGCATGATGATTATCAACAAACATCGAGTCCGGCAGCCGTTCGGAGAAATCTGCGATTTCGCATTGGTACGAGCTTTCCAGTTGTCGTAAAAACGCGTCGAACTGCGTGCGGGCATCACCGGTCAGGAGCGCCCGCTGGCTGGAGCTGACCGGCGGTTCCACCAGCACAATCCGGCAACCGCGATCATGCAGCAAAGCAACCGTGGACTTGAACGCCGACGATGTCGCGCCTTCGATTTGATAATCGCGAAGATGCGATTCAAAACGTTTCGCGCCGGCTTGCATTCGCTCAAGTGGAGTTCGGGGATCTTCTTTGTCTCGGTCGCGGATAAATTGGAATGAATGGGCTTCCAATCCATTAGATGGCGACGGGGAATCGAAGACGGAACCGCCGGCAAATTCATTCACCCAACCGAGAAAATGGTCCCGGTGGCGAAAAAACGGAATCAATCTGGACGAAAGCAGCCGCGAAACCGCCTCGTGCGACAGGAAAATATCGGAAATGCATTTCGGTAAATCGCGCGCGGTTAGTTCGCGAGTGATGGCGAAACTGAAATAACGATTATCGCGCGCGAGCAAATCGGGACTGGTCTCCAGTAACACCAGCCGGGGTGGCGTTCGCGTTGCCAGCAACCGGTCGGTTACGAATTTCAGAGTGATTGGCTCACCGCAAACCAACGAGGCGTTGAAGATCGGAACGAAATCGTTGCCTAACAACTGTTTACTCAGCGAGTTTAGCTCGGAAGTCCGAACGAATGAACCTAGTCGCGAACTACCGAGCACCAGAATTTGCGGCGCCGGCGTCGCTCGTTGCCACAACGACACGCTGGCCGCTGCTTCGGGATCACGGATGTGAAACGGACATTTGTCGATCAGATATCCGCCAGCCACTGGCGAAAGGCATAACGTCGCGGCGCACCAAAGCAACACGCTTCGCCCGCGATGCTCGAACCAGCGCCGGGGAACTGAACGCGAGTTAGAACTGGAAATATATGAACGGCTTTGCATCCGCTGGAATAAGTAACTGAATAAACAGGAGCTGAAGGGCCAGTAACACCCCCAGGATAGGCGCCGGGATCAATCGCTCGATGCTTCGAGCCCGTTTGCTCTCGCCGAGCAAATGCCCTGCGACGATGCAGAAGATGATCAGGGAGACAATGGCCAGCGCACCAGACGATAAATTGATGCCGCTAAGAGGTTGAAACATTCGACCAAGGGTCATCCAGGCAGCGCCTAACGATACGCTTCGGAAAATCACCAAACCAATGCAGAGCAACATTAATGTCCAGATTATGCGAACGAGACGCGGAAGTCCGTGGTTGCTCCATGGCGGATACGGAAACGCCCGTTCGAGCGAAAGCAGTATGCCGTGATACACCCCAAACACGAGATAGGTCCAACCGGCACCGTGCCATAAGCCCAGTATTGTCATAGTGACGATCAGATTCCGATACGTCTGCGATCGGGAACCGCGACTCCCTCCCAACGGAATGTAAATGTAATCACGAACCCAACCGGATAAAGTGATATGCCATCGACGCCAGAATTCGCTAACGCTGGCGGACAAATAAGGTTGCCGGAAATTCTGCGGCAGCTTGAAGCCTAACGCGTGCGCTGCGCCTAACGCCATATCGGTATAACCGGAGAAATCACAATAGGCTTGTACCGCATAACCGACCGTCGCAATCCAGAGCGTAGCGGACGAGTATTCCACCGGCCTCAGAAAAACGGGATCGATGATGATTGCGATGCGATCCGCCAGTACCGCCTTTTTAAAAAGTCCGCGAAGAAAAAGCTGGACCCCGAGTTGCAGACGGGCCCAATCGAAATGCTTTGGAGCGCGCACCTGCGGAAGAAACTGTCCCGGACGGACAATTGGTCCGGCGATCAGATGCGGGAAAAACATGATGAAGAGCGCGTAATGAAGCGGATTGCGCTCAGCCGGCATCCGCCGGCGATAAACATCGACCACGTAACTGATTGTCTCGAATGTGTAGAACGAGATTCCCAGGGGCAGCACGATGTGCAGCACCGGCGGCACTACCTCGAAGCCTAACAACCGGAACAACCCGGCAGACGAGGCCAGGAAAAAATTCGCATATTTGAAAGAGACAAGCAGAGAAAGACTGATGACCAGGCTCGCGATCAACAGGAATCGACGATGGGCCTGGTTCGTCGCCTGCTCGATCCGCAACGCGAGCAAATAGTCAACTCCGGCCGTAAATGCGATTAGCAGAACGAACCATGGATTCCACGCTGCATAAAAAATGATGCTGGCTGCGACCAGCCACACCATTCGGAATTCGTGTCTTCGCAACGTCCAGTAAACCGCAAACGTGACGCCGAAGAAGACGAAGAACGCGAAGGAATGAAATAACATCTGCGGCGCCGGATTCGTTGGCCGCACCTGGCGGACAAGCGGTCATATCTCGACTCGATTCGCGGAACTTACGCAATCAGAAAAAACGGGGACCAAGGTTGGCCGGGATAGTTATGAGCGCTTGCGCTTAGACAGAGCCACGCGTTAGGGACAACGCGTTCCAGCTTTTCGATTAAATGCGCGGGAGCAGATGGAATTGAGCTTCTTCGAAGACGATGCTCAACTCGGGGCAGCTGCGCTACTTAGTGCAAATCAAGCGAGGATCGAATCAGCCGCCCGCAAACTTTTGTTCGTGATCCAGCAGCCATTTCTTGCGCCACAAACCGCCACCGTAGCCGCACAGCGTGCCATCAGCCCGAATCACCCGATGACATGGAATGATAATACAAAGCATGTTGCTGCCGTTGGCATGCCCCACCGCCCGGCGTGCATTCGGATCCCCTAACTGTTGAGCCATCCACGAATAAGAGCGGGTTTCTCCCGGCGGAATCTTCAGCAGGATATCCCAGGCCTTCATTTGAAATAAAGAACCGACTGGCGCCAGCCGAACATCGAACTCCATTCGCTCTCCCGCGAAATATTCGCCTAACTGTTTACGAATCGCGGTGAGATGGCGATTTTCTCCCGGCACCACGTTGGTTCGCAGACGGCGGCGCAAGATTGATAACTCGCGTTCCATCGCGCGCCGGTCCACGAATTCCAGTAACCGCAAACCGTCGTCATCGGCAATGGCCAGCATCGCGCCCAACGGAGTTTCGATTCGTTCCGCGAACAAACCGCCCTGCGCCCTGGCATTCGCGGGTGTCTCACCGAAAATGCGACTAAACGCGTCCCGGAACCCGCTGGCCGACTCGAAGCCACTGCCATTTTGCGCGTCGTCGACCCGGCCGCCTTTTTTCACTTCGCGCAGGGCCAGACCCATTCGACGGGCGCGGTAGTAAGCCTGAAATGTCATCCCATAATGACGCTTGAACTGACGACGAGCGGTGGACGGATCGATCGAAAGTTCCGACAGCTCCTTATCGGTTAGGCGGCCGCCGGGCGCGCGTTCCACTTCCGCGCGTAATCGTTCGATCAATTTCGGCGGGCGTTTGTCCGGGTCCATTGGATGACACCGCAGACAGGGACGATATCCGCCGTGCAACGCTTCACTGGCGGTCGCAAAAAAATCGACATTCTGACGGGCCGGCTTCTTCGCCGTGCAAGTCGGCCGGCAGAAGATTCCGGTTGTGCGCACACCGACATAAAAAATTCCTTCGAAACTGGTATCGCGGTTAACGAGTGCGCGATACATCGTGTCCTGGGGCGGGAGGAGTGCCAGAGCTTTCATATACGTTCGATTTGGAAGGTGAAACAACCGCGTGTGGCACTGCGGGCGTGCACAAAGGTAGTTTCGGGATTTTCGAATAACTTTTCAATCACCGCTTCGGGCGGCTCGCCATTCGGAAGAATAGCGTCGACGATCTCCTTGTCAGAATTGTAGGCGCGAAACACGCGACCGGTTCGGAATTCAGAGGGGTAACCCGGCCCGTTGAACCGGGTGCATGGTTCAGCGTGGACAAAGATCGGTCCCGTTTCGGAATAAGGATGGCCGGGTTCAATGGCGCTGTAAGGAAACAGTATCACGCTCTCGCCGGGTTGGGCCCATTGCAGACAATGCCGGCATGGCGCTGTCTCCGCGGATTCAACCACCATGGTGCGATGATCAGCCCTGGCTTCCGCCGCCGCCGCTCGAGCGGCTTCCGCAATTTCAGTGGGAATCGCTACGACCCGAAATTTTGGATTGTTCATGCCTTGAGCTAAAGGCATCCCGCGAGATTGCGCATCAACGCATTTCGGGCATTGAATTCCTTAGAAGAGCGCACGCGAATCGCGTGGCGATTTCGACGACTCGCGGAAAACAATGCAGCAGAAAGGCTTGGCGAGTCGCCGAGCATCACACGCGGGTCGCGTGCGCTCCGCTCACCAGCGGTGAAACGCTGGATGACCTTCTTTTACCGCAACGAAAACTCCCCGGCAGGTCGCACAGACTTTTCCATCGGCAGTCAACGTGCCGTCGACGGTGGCGCGATCGCCTTCCGACTCTACAACCTTAGCCGACAGATGAACCGGATTGGCCGTCGGAGTGGGACGCAGCAACTTGATCGAATATTCCGCCGTCACCGTGCAGGGGGCATGATCCTGTTCAGCTTTCGTCATTAAATGATAGGCCGCAGTCCAGTTACAGTGACAATCCAGCAAACTGCCGATAATTCCGCCGTTCAATACGCCGGGGAACGCTTCATATTTTTTTTCCGGCTGCCAATCCGCGACCACCTCGCCGTTCTTCGCAATACTTCGAATGTGTAACCCATCCGGATTGGCCGGGCCGCACCCGAAACAGGCGTTGTTAGGCGCGTATTTTTCCTGAAGCGATTGTTCATTCATAGTTAGCGGGGTAAATGTCGCGTTCGTCCGGGATACGCCGCAAGAAGGAGCGTTGTCATCCTGAGCGCAGTCGAAGGATCTCTGTCACTATGGGTAACGCTTTCCGCATCTGCGAGGTCCCTCGACTTCGCTCGGGATGACATGGCTGCGACAGCTTGGTGAGCTAACTACTTCGGCGGCCCAGGATATTTCCGATCCTCGGGACCGGTATAAAGCGATCGCGGGCGGATCAAACGATTGTGATCGTGTTGCTCCACCACGTGCGAACACCAGCCCGCCACTCGCGACGCAGCGAAGATCGGAGTGTTCAACTCGGAGGCAAATCCAAGCATCGCCAGCACCGGCGCGGCATACAGATCGACGTTACAATAAAGCGTCTTCTCGCGTTCCATCACCCGCTCCAACTCTTCGCAGATCGGGACCCACTGCTCTTTACCGGTTCGTTTGCCGAGATCGCGTCCAATCTCGCGCATGATCGGTACCCGCGAATCGCCCGTCTTATAAACCCGATGTCCAAACCCCATGATCTTTGCTTTCTTGCCTAACTTGTCCATCAGCCAGGCTTCAGCGCGATCGGCCGTTTTCACTTCGTCGAGCATCTTCATCGACTCTTCATTGGCACCGCCGTGAAGGGGTCCCTTCAGAGTCCCGCAGGCCGACGTCACCGCGGCATACATGTCCGCCAGCGTCGAAGCGGTAACCCGCGCGGCGAATGTCGACGCATTGAACTCATGATCGGCGTACAAATTGAAAATAGTGTCCATCATCCGAGTTTTCCAATCTGGCGGCACTTCGCCCGTCAGCTTGTAGAAGAAATTGGCAGCGAGCGTCAGCTCCGGTTTCTCCGGAACAGGATCCTGCTTTTGCGAGATCCGGTAGCCGTCGGCGATGATGGTTGAGACTTTCGCGATCAGTCGGATCGCCTTGCGGATATTCGCGTCGTGCGATTGATCGTTCAGATCTTTGTCGAACGGCGCCAGCATCGACACACCCGTCCGAACCACGTCCATCGGGTGGGTGTTCGCCGGAAGAAGGCGCAGCATCTGGGTGACCGGCTCCGGCAATGAACGTTCGGCGCCAATCGCGCTGGTAAATTGCTTCAGCTGAGCGGCCGTAGGCAACTCACCGTTCAGCAGTAGATAAGCGACTTCCTCAAAGGTCGCCTTTTCTCCCATTTCGTGGATGTCGTAACCGCGGTAGGCGAGTCCGGCATTCGGATCGACCCAACAGATTTGGGTTTCACCGGCAATGACACCGGCCAAACCGGGGCTGTAAGCGGGTTTATTTTCAGTGGTCATGGGGTGTTTCTTTCTTACTCGTGAACCGAAAACGTTCAACGAACAAAGAATAGGACACCGACTGGAGGGCCCGGGTCAAATGTCGAATTACCGAATGACGAATGGTGAATGGCGCGTGCTTAGGGAAGTTCCCGCCTCGTCATTGGTGGCCGACGTAGGTTCCTGCCCTAAATCAGCTTTGTTTTCGGGACCCGTTCCAACTTTCTGCCGCCGGATCGTAATCGAGCAATTCATACAATTCTTTGCGCGTTTGCATCCGGTCCAGCCACTTGGTCTGCGTGCCGGTCCGCTTCAGTTCTGCGAAAAATTCAGCGGTCGCCTTCATCGCGATCCGAAACGCGGTCATCGGGTAAATAATCATGCGATATCCGAGCTCGGACAGCTGATCCAAGGTGAGCAACGGGCTCTTGCCGAATTCGGTCATGTTCGCCAACAGCGGCTTATCGATCGCGCGCGCAAACGCGCGAAACTCTTCCTCGGTTTGAAGCGCTTCCGGAAAAATAGCGTCGGCTCCGGCCGCGATATATTTCTTGGCGCGATCAATCGCCCGATCAAAATCTTCAACTGCTCTGGCATCGGTACGGGCGATGATCATGAAATCGGGATCTTTACGAGCAGCGACCGCGGCTTCGATTTTGCCGACCATTTCGTCGGTCGGGACTAACGACTTGCCGGCCAAATGTCCGCAACGTTTCGGAAATTCCTGGTCCTCAATATGACAACCGGCCAGGCCGGCAGCTTCCAGCGCCTGAATTGTGCGGCCGACATTTGGCGCTCCGCCGAAGCCGGTATCAGCGTCGACGATTGCGGGAATGCGGACCGCGGCGGTGACATATCCGGCCAGCTGAACCACCTCCGTTAGCGTGAGCAGGCCAATATCCGGCACGCCGCCGGTAGCGTTGGAAAGCCCGGCGCCACTTATATAAAGAGCGTCAAATCCAGCCTGTTCGACCTGGCGGGCTATAGCGGCATTCGGAACGCCTGGCATCATGACCGGCCCCTTGGCGATCAAGTCCCGCAGACGCCTAGCTCTCGTAATTTTAGCCATGATTCGGCAAGGTAGCGGCGATTAAGCTCAATCGCCATGGCGGTTCGGTGGACCGCCGCAACCAAGGCTTATTTAACAACGCAGGCTTGCATCAGCTCGTTAACGTTGGAGGCCTGATCGAGTTTCCATCCCAGGTCCACAATCCGCCTGGCCGACGCTTCGCCGATCTTCGGCACCACCAGCGCGTCGAATTTTCCAACCAGTTGATCGTCCGACACCGGGTTCTTGGCGTTGCCTAACGGGTAGTCGACTCGCTTGGTCAATGTCCGGCCGTCTTTCAGTCTTACGTGAACAATGTTCGCAACCGCTTCCGCGTAAATCGAGCTCAGTTCCGCGTTTCGTTCCACCGTAACATTCTCCAGGAACTTCCAGATCTTTGGATCCATGAAACGCGCCGGCTCGAATTGTTTGTCCGTCACTTCGCCATCAATCAAGGCGATGCCCGTTATATACGGCAAACTGTGATCCGCCGTCTCGCGCGTCTCGGGTTTCCATTTTTCTTCTTCACTCCCGATGATATCCACCGCGGCATCGTGGGATTCGATTCGCACCGATTCGATTTGCGAAACGTCCCCTATTTCTTTGCGCAGAAAGAGCGCTGCCTCAACCGCGCTCTGGCTGTGATATTCAGCCGGCCAATACTTGATGCTCGTCTTGAGAATCATCGAGGCCGGGCCCTGGCCCTTCATTGCCTCACGAGTCTTATCAAAAACTTCGGAGACGTTGCCGAGCGAAACGCCGAGTTCTTTTTCAAATCCCATTGCCCCTTCGAAAATCGGAGCCGGTCCGGTCATTCCAGCTCGCGCCAGCAACGCAGCGTAAACGCCGAGTCGCGCCGCATTCGCGAACGCGACACCTTTCCAATGCGAAAGCTCGCCAACCCGCGCCTGGCGAAATGCCGCGCAATGAACGCCGGCAATGTTTACGGCGTGGCGCGTGTGCTCGACATCGAGCTTCATTAATTTCGCGCAGGCGAGCGCGGTAGAAAACGAGCCGTAAGTGGGATGATCCCAGCCGCGAGCACGGATGCTCGCAGCATCGCACAAACGACATTGCACTTCGTACGCCAACGCCGCCGCAGTGATGATTTCCCGTCCGGTCGCGCCGACGCTTTCGCCAACCGCAAAAACGGCGGACAAATTATCGCTGGGATGCGCGGGTTCCTTCGAAAGATAAGTGTCGTTGTAGTCGAAGTAGCGAATGCAACAGCCGGTGGCGAATGCGGCCCAATCCGGCGGCGCTTTGTGCGCGGTGCCGATGATTGTCGCGCCGTTCTTAGCGGAAAAATCGGAAGCGACGGTGCGAGCGATCGTGCACGGTTCTTCATGCCACGCTCCCAGCGCGCAACCGATTGAATCGATAACGCGCCGTTTCACTTCGTGAACCACGTCTTTGGAGAGGTCTTCAAATCGGAGGGAACAGGCAAATTCGGCGAGTTGATGAGCGAGGGTTTTGGTCATGGGAAAAAATGTGGGTTCAATCTGCCGACGAAATGGATTCGGGCAAGGATCGGCGTTGCAGTTGTGGGGAGCACAGGCTGGTAGCCTGTTGTCGTCAGCAGCTTGCCGACGAATTCTTTAGATCCGCAAGTTCGTTCAGGCAAGGCTGCCTGAACCAACAGGCTGGTAGCCTGTGCTCCCCAGACTTCGCTTGCGACACCTGGAGGTAACCTTCACCTTCTCCTCATGAGCAAAGTTTTCCCGAATGCGAAGGCTGCTCTGGACGGCCTGCTTCACGACAATATGACCATAGCCGCCGGCGGTTTTGGCCTCTGTGGGATTCCGGAGAACCTGATCGCGGCGCTACATGACAGCGGGGTTAAAGGCCTAACGATCGTTGGGAACAACGCCGGGGTCGATGGATTCGGGATGGGTGTGCTGTTGCCGGCCAGGCAGGTCAAAAAAGTGATGGCTTCCTACGTGGGGGAAAATAAGGAATTCGAACGCCAGGTCTTGAGTGGCGAGCTCGAGCTCGAGCTCATTCCACAGGGCACATTGGCCGAGCGTTTGCGCGCCGGCGGCGCGGGCATCCCCGGATTTTATACCCGTACCGGTTTCGGTACCAAACTCGCCGAGGGCAAAGAGACGAAAAAATTCGGCGACAAGGAATACGTGCTTGAGCCGGGTATTCGCTCCGAAGTGTCGATGGTCAAAGCGTGGAAAGGCGACAAGTCGGGCAACCTCATCTATCGGAAAACGTCGCGAAACTTTAACCCTATGATCGCGACATGCGGCGACGTTTGTGTCGCTGAAGTGGAAGAGCTGGTCGAGATCGGCGAATTGGATCCCGACCAAGTTCATACCCCGGGCATTTTCGTTAATCGTATTATCCAGGGAGAAAAATACGAAAAACGAATCGAGTTCCGGACCGTGCAAGGGGCTGCGGTCGCCAAAGCAGGATCCAGTGTGCGCGACCTGCTCGCGAAACGAGCCGCGAAAGAATTGCGGGACGGCTATTATGTAAACCTCGGCATCGGCATCCCGACGTTGGTAGCAAATTACATCCCCGAAGGAATGAACGTGACCCTGCAATCCGAGAATGGGTTGTTAGGCATCGGTCCATTCCCGAATCCGGGCGAAGAAGACCCCGATCTGATCAACGCCGGCAAACAGACAATCACCACCAGGCCTGGCTCGGCCTTTTTCTCCAGCGCCGACTCTTTTGGCCAAATCCGCGGTGGTCATATTGATCTGGCGATTCTGGGCGCGTTCGAAGTGACCGATAGCGGTGACATCGCGAATTGGATGATCCCCGGCAAGATGATCAAAGGCCCAGGCGGCGCGATGGACCTGGTCGCCGGGGTGAAGCGGGTTGTCGCCGTGATGGAACACACGTCCAAGGATGGCAGTCCGAAAATCCTGAAAAAATGCTCGCTCCCCATCACTGGCATTGGAGTCGTTAACCTAATCATTACCGACCTGGCGGTGTTCGAAGTGAAACCGGGCGGCGGCCTGAAGCTGATCGAGCTACAGCCTAACGTCTCGCTCGAAGATGTTCGTGCCAAAACCGGCGTGCCCTTTGACGTAAGCTGAAGCCATAACCTCCGGGCACACTTTCCTCTGGGCGAAGACAATTTCCGTCGAAATGGCCAAACCCGCTGTGAAGCCATCCAGCTTGTTATCCGAGCTTCAGGTGCCGCTATTGATCGTCGGAGCTTTCCTGCTCGGCGCCGGCGGTATGTGGCTGATCATGCGGACATCGGCTTCCACTGCTCCACCAGCACGAACACCTCCAGCTGCCGCGAAGACGACGGAATCCTCTCCCCCTGACGTATCCAAATTATCGCCGACGGATGCGGAACGGACCCTGGCGGATTGGAATTACGACCGGCAAAACTGGCCCCATGCGATCCAGCATTATCAGCAGGCCATTGCGCGGGGCGCCGATAACCCGGACGTGCGAACTGATCTCGGAAATTGTTTCCGATTCATCGGCGACCCGCAAAAGGCCCTCGAACAATACAAAATCGCGCAAACCCAAAACCCGAAACACGAAAACAGTTTGTACAATCAGGCTGGGTTATTTGCCGAAGTGTTGCATGACAACGAACAGGCGCTGGCCATCGCCAACGAATTTCTAACACGTTTCCCACAGAGTCCTCGCGCGGACTCCGCCCGGCAATTGATCGCCCAGATTCAAATGGGCAAGAATATGCAAGCGTCGCCCTGACCGGCACAAACAGTATCGCGCGGAAAGTTGTTGCCCTCCTCTCATTAGCACCGGGCTTGAGCCCGGTAATCTTGGAAAACAGAACGAAAGCCAGCGGTTTTAACCGCTTAACATTGTTTCGGAAGCCGTTGAAACGGCTGATTCACGATGTTGAAACGTTTTCACCGGGCTGAAGCCCGATGTTAATGGAAAAGGTGGCGGACGCCTGACGATTTATAGCGCGACCTCATTCGCCTAACGATACGCATTAATCATGTTCGTTCTCGCGGACATAACAGCACCAGGATAGCCGCGATCGTCCAGCAGGCGATCATGAAAATGTAGCCAGGGTTGAAGGAGCCGGTTCGTTCACTCAACGCGCCGATCGTCCACGGACCAACCAAACCACCGATACTCGCGGTGCAATTAATGAATCCCACCGCGGCCGCCGCGGCCGAACTGGTCAATATCTCGGACGGCAGAGCCCAGAATGACGGGAGGTAGGCGATCGTTCCAAAGATTACCAGCGAAAGCACGATGATCAGGATGATGTTGGAATGAGGAAGTAAAAACCACAGACCAAGCGCGATCGCTGCAATCAGTTGCGGAATCGCAAAATGCCACCGGCGTTCCTGACACCGATCAGAACTCCAGCCCAATAGCAACATTCCAACGAACCCGGCAAAAAACGGGATCGACCCGATCAAGCTCACCCGTTCGATGGTCCAGCCAGTGTGGCGCTGGAGGATCGTCGGCATAAAGAACCAGATCGCGTAGCCACCGGTGTAGGTGAAAAATAAAGCGATCGTCAGCAATATGACGGACCGGTGCCGAAGTGCCTGCCAAACGGTCATATGTTCCACATGCGCTTTGGCCCGGCGCTCCTCGGCGAGGCGGCCGGACAGCCAGTTGCGTTCTTCGACCTGCAGCCACGAGACGTCGTTAGGCCGATCGGGCAACAGCAATAACGTTGCAATACCGAGCAGAACCGCCGGAATACCTTCGAACAAAAACAGCCAGCGCCAGCCCGATAACCCGAGCCAGTCCACGCCCAGAATCAAAGCGGCGATCGGGCCGCCGATGATGAAGCCAATCGGAATGGCGGCCATAAACCTGGCCACCGCCGTTGCCCGGTCTGCTTTTATGAACCAGTGCGACAGATAAACAATTACGCCCGGGAAGAATCCCGCTTCGGCCGCCCCAAGCAAAAACCGCGCGCCATAAAGCTGGTAGGGAGTGTGGACGATGGCGGTCAGAGCGGTTAGGGCGCCCCAAACGATCAGTGTTATTCCCAACAGTCGTCTCGCGCTCCACCGCTCCACCAGCAGCGCTCCCGGAACCTGCAGCGCGAAGTAGCCGATAAAGAAAATGCCGCTGGCAGCGCCAAAAACAGAATCGGTTAGGCTAAGATCACCCTTCATACCCAGCTTCGCATAAGAGATGTTGGTGCGATCGAGGTAGTTGGCGATGTAGAGCAGGAAAAGGAACGGCAAAAGCCGCCAGGCAACGCGGCTCCGCGCGGTTGATCCAGTTTCTGATTCCGAAACCGTCATGGGTGCGCGCACCATAACCTGCCCGGCAAGGCTCTGCGACGGAATTACCGTAGACATCATGATGGGTTTGGTTACAACCCTTCAATGATCAAACTGCCTGAAGCGGAAGATCTAAAGCCGGTGGGGCGAGACTCTGTCGAGCCCATTATTTCGACAGACGGTCGAGGAAATCCAGCTCCTGGAGTAAATGCCTACGATCACAATCCAACGATCGCCTTCCTAACCATTTGCACAGCTAAACGACAAAAAGGACTAGCCAATCAGACGGTTCATGCGGCCTTGGTCAAAACCTGGACCAACGCCGATCATTGGTTAGTCGGGCATTACGTAATTATGCCGGATCACATCCACCTGTTCTGTGCACCGCGGACTAACGATTTTTCTATCGAACAATGGATCACCTATTGGAAGCGGCAGTTCCGCGGCATTTGCAAATCTGCTCCCAAGTTCCAATCTCGAGGGTTTCATCACCGCCTCAGAGGGAGTGAAAGTTACGCGGAAAAGCTGGATTACATGCTCAACAATCCGGTTCGAGCGGATCTGGTGAAGGCTAGCAAGGATTGGAAGTATCAGGGAGTGCTGAAAATTCTTCCCTGGTGGCAATAGTTTTTGCCCATCATCCCGGTTCGTCGGCTCGACAGAGTCTCGCCCCACCCGTTACAGCTGCTTACTTCGCGGTGATTGTTAGCCAGGGGTTTTAGATCGCAAAACGCATATGTTCCGTGTACAACAGCTGCATGAAACGCTCCCTTCTTATCCTGATCTCCATCGGCCTAACGACACTCCATGGGATCGGCCGCGCTGCCGATTCGTCAAGCTTCGCCGGCGAGTATGCCGATAAAAAATTCATGAAAGGCCAGGCGGTACTGCAACTCAGTTTGGAGCAAAACGGGAACAAAGTGGCCATCTTCTTCAGCGGAGTGCGAAATGATGGCCAGGGGGCCGCCCCAGAGATCAACACCGGCGGAACCGTCACTTCCAAAGGCATTGTCGAATTCAAATTTGTAGATGATGTGAAAAATTCTGGTACCGGAACAATCCGCAAAGCCGGCGATGACGTGCTGGTCTCCATTAAAGCCACCCGAGTGGCCGATTCCCGGTGCCTGCAGTTCTACAAGGAGAACATGCGGCTCAAGCGGGTGAAAAAATGAGCGGCGGTCATTGAGTCCCGGACAGCGCGTGATCGACGGACTGAAAGCGGCGGCCAAGCCGGTGGGGCGAGACTCTGTCGAGCCGTCGAATGATTATGCGGGGCGCTGCAATCCCGCTCCGGATGTTTATTCCTACGCTGACAATCCGACTATAGTGTTTCTGACTGTCTGCACATTTCAGCGGCAAAGGGGATTGGATAACCAACAAGTGCAAACAGCCCTGGTCGAGAGTTGGACCCAAGCTGATCATTGGTTAGTCGGCCACTACGTGATCATGCCGGACCACATCCATCTCTTTTGCGCCCCACAGACTAACGACCATTCAATCGAGCAATGGATCACCTACTGGAAACGGCAATTCCGCCGTATTTGCAAAGCTGCGCCCAAATTTCAATCGCGAGGCTTTCATCACCGACTACGACGCAGCGAAAGCTATTCTGAGAAACTGGACTACATGCTTAACAATCCGGTGCGAGCGGGCCTGGTGAAGAAGCCCCAAGATTGGAAGCATCAAGGAGTGCTGAGAATTCTTCCCTGGTGGCGTTAGGCTCTTGCCGATCATCCCAGTTCGTCGGCTCGACAGAGTCTCGCTCCACCGGTTACAGGCCGCACCTTCGCGGGGACGAAGGCTTCTTGGGGTCTTCGGATCACCGCCCCCCTTACACCATCGGCCGAAACCTTCCCACAATCTGCTGCAGCCGCTCGCTGATCTGGCCTAACGAGCATACTTCGACCGCCTCCAGGAGCGCCGGGAAACAGTTTTTGTCCGTCTCCACCACTGCAGCGAGCTTTTTCAGAGCAGCTTCCGCTTTGCTCGCATGCTGTTTCTTGAACTTCTTCAGCCGATCGATCTGAAGCTGTTGTTTCGATTTCGGAGTGCGCACCAGCTCAACGTCCGGGGCATCATCATCCCCGTTCCGGTAACGATTCAAGGCGATGACGGGCCGGGTTCCATCGTAAATTTGTTGCTCGTAACGATGGGCCGCGTTCTGAATTTGACTGCGCTGATACCGATTTTCCACCGCCCCCATTACTCCGCCTAACTGCTCGATCTCGCGGAATTCGTCGAGAATCGCTTTCTCGACCGCGCGTTCCACCGCTTTCATGCCGGGCGAACCGCTCAGCATGTTCATGGTGTGTTTAAAGATGCCCGATTCTTCCAACAGGATTGCCTGCCCGTGCGCGGCCAGGCGGATCCATTCTTCGCTCGGCGTCGTGAATGGTTCGTCCGCGCTATTGGAATGACACGAGTTGGTGCCGTTCATGTAAGCGAGCATCAATTCGGCCGCGGTGCGGGTCAGATTATTTTTGAACTCGGCGGCAATCAGCGACCGCCCGCTGGTTTGGGTATGCAGCTTAAACATCTGCGCGCGCGGGCCGGCACCAAACACGTCGCGCATGCCGATTGCCCAGATCTTTCGCGATACCCGGGACAGCGCGATGTATTCGACATCCAATCCGCAATCGAGAAAGAACGATAACCGTGGACCAAACTGATCCACCGAAGCGCCGCGCGCGGCCAGCATTTCGGCGTAAGCGAATCCGTTAGACAAGGTATACGCCGCCTGCTGTATCGGAGTCGAACCGGCTTCGCCGATGTGATAGCCACTGATCGAAATTGGATACCACCGCGGCATATTCTGCGACGTCCACTCGATCATGTCGCAAAGAAAGCGCAGCGATGCTTCGATCGGGAAAATCGTTTCGTTCTGGGCCTGAACTTCCTTGAAAATATCCGCCTGGATTGTGCCACGCAGATTCGGAACGACGCCCTTGCCAAACCGTCGTTTGGCCGCGGCAATATACATTGCCATGATGATCGGAGCCGGTCCGCTAATGGTCATCGAAGCGGAGAAGTTAGGCGAGCCGAGTTCGAAACCGTCGTACAGCCGCACCATGTCCTCCACGGTGTCCACCGCCACGCCGCCCTCCCCAATCTTTCCGAAGACTCCATCAGCGTCGGAGTCGATGCCATAAAGCGTCGGGCCATCGAACGCCGTGCTTAACCGTTTCGACCGCTGATGAGCGCTGAGGAAATGAAACCGCTTGTTAGTGTCCTCGGCCAGCATCAATCCCGAAAACAAGCGAGTCGGTTCTTCCGGCGGCCGAGAACCATTCTTCTGGCCGTTTTTCTGTGATGCTGACTTCCCGTTTTTTGTGTTCCCGTAGCTTCCGTCCTCGATCCGCACCTGCTCCAGCGGCTCGAGATACATCTCGCGATAAGCGCCGTTTAGAAACGGAAACTCACCGGGCAACCCATCGCCAAACAGATAACGCGCGATTTCACCGGGTTCGTCGATCTCGGGTAGAGCCAATCGTGGCAAAGGCAGACCAGTGGGCGCACGAACGATCGGAGTTTCTGCCTTGATCTTGTTCCATCGATCCGACATTTCGCGCCCGAATTTTTCATCGCTGCGCGCCCGTTTGACCTGATCCAGCACGAATCGCTCGTGCTTTTCCACTGCCTCAACCACTTGTCCGAGTTTGCTCATGATAGAACTCCCAAATTGAATTTCGCGCCCAGACCGCATCATCGGGCTCGAAGAGAAAGATGCTTTCAGTTACGCCGTGCCGCAAGGACGCGAATCTCAACGAGCGGCGATCTCCAGGTCGCCGGCTCGGTGAGGTTGGCGACTGGGAAGTCGCTCTAAAATCCGTGCAGCGATATCACTTGCCGGCTGAATTAGCCAACGACCTGGAGATCGCCGCTCCTTGGAACCACGGCGTTGATTTACTTTCGTGTTCTTTCGCGTGTTTCGTGCCCAGACTGATCTCCGTTCGTGAGCATTGCGAAGAGCTCGTCCACACCGCGATCGCGATGTCGTTTGGCTACCGTGGCCACCACCGGCTGATCCTTTTTGTTTTGAGTCAGTCGTTGTTCAATTTCCAATATGGCGGCTTTGGCCCGTTCCAGGTCGGTTTTGTTGACAACCACGATATCAGCCACATCCAGCATCACAATCTTCTGAAGCTGCAGCCGCGCGCCGTAATCCGGATTCATGACCAGAACGGTCTTATCCACCAGCTGATCGCGAAAGGGTAGCGCTTCCTGTCCCGTGCCGACAGTCTCGATGATCACGTATTCGAAATCCGAGCGCGTCAACATATCCAGACAATCCTCCGTGGCCGGTGACAATCCGCCGGCCTGACCGCGCGTAGCCATGCTGCGCATGAAAACACGGTCATCCTGCGAGTTAATCATGGTGGCGCGATCGCCTAACAACGCCCCCTCACCAATCACGCTGGGGTCGTGCGACAAAATTGCGATTCGCGATTTCGAATCCTTGTTCAAAAATCGAAGCACCAGCTCGTCGATCAACGTGGTTTTGCCGGCTCCGCCCGGTCCGGTGAATCCGATGACATGCGGCCCCTTATTGCGGATTTTTTTGGAGTTCGACGTTCGGCGTTCCGCGTTCTGTGCCAGGCCGGCTCGGACCGTTCGGCGTTTGCTCCTGGCGCCGTTGGCAAACGAATCTTCGATCGCGGTTAACTGGCGCGCGAGCTTGAGATCCGATTTCGCGCTCCCCTTCCCTTTCCGCGCCTTCGCATAATGTTTCTTCACATAACTCACCATGTCGGTCAGAGGTGTGCCGGCAAAAAAGATCTGATCCACTCCGCTGCGCTTCATCGCTTTGGCGTCGTCGTGAGTGATGGTGCCGCCGCCGCCGCCAAAAACCTTGATATCAGCCGCGCCCTCGCGTTTCAGTTGCCTAACGACATCGGCAAAGAACTCGATGTGACCGCCGTTATAACTGGAAATGCCGATGGCGGCGACGTCTTCCTGGATGGCGGCGCGAACGATATCACCGACATAACGGTGAAACCCGAGATACACGACTTCAATTCCATGCCGGATAAACTCCAAATTGATGGTGTTAATGGCGCTGTCGTGGCCATCACAAATCGGTACAGCGGTAAGAATTCGAATCGGCGCAGCCATTTAGAGGGCAAAGTCTAGTGGTTATCGTTTGACGGGCAACGCCATTCTCGCCTATCAGCGGATCCGACGATGCATTCGCCAACAACAAAATCCGCAGCCACACGAGCCATCCTGACGGCGTGGCTGGTCGTCGGCGTTCTCGACATTAGTTCGGCTATCGTCATTTGGTTGGTGCGCGGTACGGGCGTGCGACGCGGTCTCCAGGGAATTACGTCAGGACTTTTGGGTCGTCAGGCATTCGAAGGCGGGTTGGCTACAGCGGCGTTCGGATTGGCCATCCATTTTTTCATCGCGTTCGTGGTAGTAACGGTCTTCTTCCTGTTGAGACGAAACTTTCCTCCGTTAACCCGGCACGCCGTGCTCGCCGGGATTGGTTACGGTGTCGCGGTTTACCTGGTGATGTATTGGATGGTCCTGCCGATGGTATTTTCAACATTCCGGCACCGGCTCGGCAATGACGTGCTGGCGATCGGCATACACATTTGTTTGATCGGTCTCCCCACTGCATTGATTGTGCGCCGATACTCCCATCAGCAGTCATGAATAATCCGTTAGATTTTTCGGGCAAAGCGGTGCTCGTCACCGGCAGTTCGCGCGGGATTGGCGCCGAGATGATCAAGGCGTTTGGGGAATGCGGTGCGAACTGTGTCGTTAATTTTGTCGCCGATCCGGCCGGGCAAAACAAAGCGGACGCGGAATCGGTTGCCAAACAACTGAAGGATCCGCTGGTGATCGAATGCGACGTGACCCAACCGGAGCAGGTCGAAGCCATGATGAAACAAATCGGCGAGCGGCACGGTGGACTCGATGTTCTGGTTAACAATTCGGGAGTGATCCGCGATCGGACGATGAAGAAGATGGCGCTGGACGAGTTCGAAACCATTATTCGAGTCAATCTTGCCGGCACTTTTACCGTCACCCAGAAGGCGATGGCAATTCTCCGACCTAACGGACGCGTCATCAATATGTCGTCGGTGAGCGGACAGATGGGCTTGTTTGGCCAGGCGAATTATTCTTCGAGCAAAGCGGCAATTATTGCCCTAACGAAAGTGTCGGCCCGCGAACTAGCCCGACAAAACATCACGGTTAACGCGATCGCTCCGGGGTTCATCGATGTCGGCATGAGCAAAGGCATGCCGGACGAAGTGACCGCTAACTTCATCAAGCAGATCCCGTTGGGCCGCCTGGGCGATGTGCAGGAAATCGTTAACGCTGCCCTATTTCTGGCGTCGCCAATGGCGTCCTACGTGACCGGACACGTGCTAAACGTGAACGGCGGTTATTACATGGGCTGATAAACCTCTTTCGTTGCCGCAGCGTGTCCGCTTACAATCGCGATTCATGCTGCTGCGGTTCGTTTGGAGTTTTGGGTCGGTCCTCGTCATCGCGCTGGCGATGGCGGCTTCCACTCGGGCCCAACAACGGGTTTCCGAAGATCGCGATCTCAAGACCATCGATCTAACCGGCTGGGATTGCCTGAACCGGCTGGAAGGCAGCGCCAAAACTGCCGACGGTCAGGAACGTAATCGAGGAAAGAACCGATCGGCCACCGACATTTCAACGCTCAAGCTTCAGGATTTCAGCGTCACCGCGTTCATTCAGAGTGTGGCCCGTTTTGATGCCCTCACCGCGAACAAGCGCCGCAAAGATTTGAGTCCAGCCGACCGCCAACAGTTAGGGCCGCTGGAAAAGGAAATCGCCGAAGTCACCGGTTACCTCGGGGTCGCGTACGTTGGTCCGCCGGAATCCTGCAACTGCGGGAGTGTGGATTTTCATGACTGGCATCTCGAGATTTTCGAAAAGCCGATAGATCATGCGCCGCAACCCGGCGATACCACACCGATCATTTGCGAGATCACGCCGCGGACCCAGAATGCAATTTTTGGCGACAATATTCGCATACAGGAACTCACTGCATTTTTTCGCCGGGCAGATCTCAGTTACGAATCAACCGGGCATCCGGCGCGAAAAATCAAACTGATCGGGTATCGTTTGTGGGATGACGATCATAATGGCCGCGCGGATGTAGGGACCAAGGTGATGCGACATGCGGCTAACGGTTATCATAATCCGTGGCGGCAGACGGCGTGGGAACTCCATCCGGTAATCAAGATTATTCCCCTTGAACCGCCGATGCCGGCGAAGAACGCTCCGGTCACATCTCCCGCTGGTCCTCCTTCGTCGTCCCCCCTGCCATCAGCCACCGCCAAGGAGATACCGCCTCCCGAGGCCACGCCATCGGCAACAGCACCACTGCTCGAGACGCCCACGCCGGCACCGACCGCCACGCCAATCCCGCAGCCGCAAGTCGTGACCCTCACCAAACCGGTACCCATTCAAATCCCGTATGGCCAGGTAATGCTCCCGCCCGGCGCAAAATTGCCTTTTGTTTCCCGTGACGCCCAGTCGGTCACAGTGCGTTATATGGGGGAGAAGTATCAGGTGCCGCTCGAGTCGACCGACCTGAAGTAAAATCCAAACCCCGAAACCCAAACCACAGGGAATCCGAAAAATCCAAACCCCAATTTGTCCACTGGCGCGCGCTGCTTTAAATATTGCTTATTGGAGCTTCCCTGGCGCTTGGGGTTAGGAACTTGGTGCTTCGAAGCATGAGCCTCGACTTCGTTGCTTTCCTAAAGAGCCGAACCCCTCTGTTGACACAATGCGGCTCCGCCTCTACGTTCCGGGCTCTTTTTCTCCCATGAAAACCTTTTCCGCCAAAGCCACCGAAGTCGACCGCAAATGGTGGATTATCGATGCCAAGGACCAGGTCCTGGGGGATGTCGCGGTTAAGGCCGCTAACCTGTTGCGCGGCAAGGAGAAAGCCATCTTCACTCCCCATGTGGATACCGGCGACTTCGTGGTCGTCATCAATGCGGAGAAGGTGCGCGTCACTGGCCGCAAAGAGGAAAGCAAATCTTTCATGAGCTTTTCGGGCTTCGTCGGCGGTCATAAGTCCGAGAACGTGAAGGCGCGCCGGGCTCGCCATCCCGAATTGCTAATCGAGCGCGCAGTGCGCGGGATGATTCCGCACAACCGGCTCGGCCGCGCGGTCTATCGTAAACTCAAGGTTTACCGCGGCGAAGAGCACCCGCACTCCGCTCAACAACCGCAGAACGTCACCCTCGCCTAACAAGTCATGCCTCAAACGCAGGAATTCATCGCTACCGGACGCCGTAAAACATCTGTCGCTCGCATTCGCATGGTGCCGGGCAACGGCAAGATCGACATTAACGGTCGCAGTTTTGAAGATTATTTCCCAACCTCGTCACTCCAGGGCGCAGTGCTGCAGCCATTGCAAGCGGCGAAAGTGGTAAACGCTTACGACCTTTTCATTAATGCCAGCGGCGGCGGACCAACCGGTCAGGCCGGCGCGGCGAAGCTGGCGATTTCTCGCGCGCTGTTACAGGTAGACGCCAATCTTCGCGGGCCCCTCAAGGCTGACGGTCTGCTTCGTCGCGATCCGCGAATGAAAGAGCGGAAGAAATCGGGACAACCCGGCGCTCGCAAGCGCTTCCAGTTCTCCAAGCGATAATCTTCGCGGTCTTCCGCGCGCTGCCGCCGATCAAACACAGGTGTATCCTGTGCAAGGTGGATCGGCCGCTCCGTCGGGCGATGAAAAGGAACAAGCGGCATAGCCGCTCACTAATGATCCAAAGCGGCGGCACACCGCGGGCTCCGTGTGCGCTTGCGTTTCGGAGTGCGGCGATTCCTTCGCCGCTTTTTGAAGAACGCGCGATGCAGCGCTCTGTCGATAATCTTTACCGCAATTAAGGCTTCTTAGGCGGGGAGGATTTCGCGTTCGCTGCGGGCGATGGCGCTGCTCCGCCAGTTGGTGGACCAGCCGGGGCCGGCGCCGAAGGTGGACGCGCTAACAACGGAGGCGCGCCGGAGGTCTGACCGCCGAGCGACGGTCCGCCCGGCAATCCTGCTGCCGCGCCCGGCGGTGTGGGTGGCTTCAGTTCACGCAACTGTTGTGCTGCCTCGTTAGCCCAAATACTTTCGCGGTGTTCGCTCAAGATCGTCTCACACGCGCGCCGCGCGGCATCGGCCTGACCTTTGGTCTTGAGGATTTGCACCTGGGAAATCAATGCCATCGGAGCTGCGTAAGTTTTAGGGTAATCCGCCGCTACCCTCTGATATTGCGCGAGCGCTTCGTCAATTTTGCCTAACGATTGCAGGTTCCCGGCCATAGCCAGCCGCGCGCTGGCGGTCAGTTCATGCTTGGGATATTTGTCGATGAACTGTTGTAAAGTTGCGTTTGCATCCGCGTACTTGCCGTCCTTTCGCTGAGCTTCCGCGAGCAACAAATACGCGGTAGCACCGGCCTTGGTCGTCTGATATTGAGAAATCACCTGTTGATACGACGCCGCGTCCTTGGCATTGGCCAAATGGGTAGCAGCAGCCGCCTCGCGCCGGTCCGAATAGAGCCAAAAACCGGCGTATCCGAGCAGCGCAACCAGGACCACGCCCAGCGCAATCAGGATTTCACGCTGATGTTTTACCCAGAAAACATGCGCTTCGAGCGCCGGATCGCGACGAATGGGTGTCTGTGTGGCAGGCATATGAGCTCGTTCGAATTCAGGGGGGTTGCCCGAATGAGCGTGGGTGATATGCCACGCGAAGGATTTCCGCGCAAGGCCGAAGCCCGTATTCTCACCCAACCGGGCGGGCCCCGAGTTGGTAGGCAAAGGGCCAGTCCAGAGCCGCAGTTATTTGCGATTTCTCAAGTGATGACCACACCTGAGAAACCCACCCCACCGATGCAGAATCCCGAAAAAGCACCGGAAGACTGGACGACTGGCGATGAGCCCATGACCGGCCCGCAAAGGTCCTATTTGCAGACTTTGTGTCGGGAAGCCGGCGAAGACTTCAATGAAAACCTGAGCAAAGCTGAAGCATCGAAAAAGATCGACGAACTGCAGGAGAAAACCGGCCGGGGAAAGAAGAGTTAGCGGAACGCGATGCTCAGTAGCGATAGTGTTTAGGTCGGGGCCTGTGCGAAGTTCGCCGGAAGCTCCAAATTCCAAGCACCAAGCTTCAGGAAAACTCCCAACGCCAAGCTTCCGGCGCGTGCGGGGCGTTCGGTTTTGATGCTTAAAGATTCAGGCTTCCTTGGTGGTTGGAGGTTGGTGCTTGAGCTTCGCGGCTCGTCGATCGTGAGGGTGACAGCTAACCACTCCCGCGCAGTTTCTTGCGGATAAACCTAATCTTCGCCGACGGCCTAACATCCGCCTTGAGATAATTTTTCATTAGCTTCAGCGCCTGCTTATTTTCCGCGGCGGTGTTTGATGCGGTGCAGTCGGACGGCACGACCAACTTATAGTCCCGCATATAAGCGTCGTTAGCCGTGAACAGGACGCAATAGTTCCCGGCAAGACCGGTGACGATCAAGTTCCGGGCGCCTAGATAACGGAGCAATGTTTCCAGGGTGGATTCGAAGAACCCGGAATGTTTTGGCTTCAGAACGAAATAATCGTCCTCGTCAGGCCGCAGCAGATCCACGAACTCTCGTCCCTTGCCTTTGCGGCAATGCTCGACCAACGAATGGAGATCCGAACGCCATCGACCGAAGTTATCGTTAACGTAAACCACGGGAACGCCGGCGCGCTTGGCGCGTTTCTTCAGCTTCGCTAATTTTCGCGCCAAGGGCGGCACGTACCGCATCAACTGATTCGCTTCTGGAAAGTCGAAATCGTTGATCACGTCGACGATCAGCAGCGCCGTCTCACATTTATCCGGCGCGCTACCGTGCAGGTCTCGATTGCGGACGGGCATATCTGGTTCGTAACCGGTTATCAGTGATTGAGGGAGAGAAAAAAGCAAATGGTCGCGCAACCGTTACGCGACCATTTGCCGAGTGCCGAGATCAGATGCCTAACGAGCTCAATGACGCTTCCGCTTGCTTCCTCCTTTTCGCCCGCCTTTGCGAGACGAGGCCTTACTTGTTTTTTTGCCGCGACCGCTCCCGCTTTTCTTGCCGCCGCCAGTCGACTTGTTGACGGTAGCCCACGCGCGGGCTTTC
>JADMIO010983858.1_pt1 | contig 45847 bp, 38 predicted proteins | sample 8958161 | NCBI WGS metagenome assembly JADMIO01 (sample SAMN16585339, study PRJNA669376) | soil metagenome | isolation source: Crop rotation soil | place: USA: Cullars Rotation, Alabama | collected 2011
ACGAAAGGCCCAGTCTTTCGACTGAGCCTTTCGTTTTATTTGACCATGTTGGTATGATTTAAATTAATACGACTCACTATAGGGTCAGTGCGGCCGCGACTTCAAGTCACGTGAATTCCAAGCTTCGGATCCCACTGTGCTGGAAAGGTTCGCGAGGTTGTGTGGCAACGAGCCGACTTCCTCGAGCATGTCAAATTTCCAAACTATATCTGCGTTTGTCTCCCCGGTCAGTTTCTCGTCCGTGTATGGTCCATCGTTCTCCTTGTCGCGAAAACCCTTGGTATCGAGACACATGAGCTCAGCGCGATTAGAGACGTAATAAACACGATCACCGTCGACTAACGGCGACGACGCGACGCCCTGATACGGCCAGTCGTTTACGCGGCCGGCAACGAGTTTGTCGTGAACCATCTGCCACATAAACTCGCCGTCCGATTCGCGAAAAGCCATCAGGACACCTTTATCGCCGGTGATCTTCGGATCTCTCAATCCTTCGTTATTGGTGCCGACGAAGACCATGCCACCCGAGACGACTACGTTGCCGTAAGATTGCGATCCGAGTTGGGCCACCCACTTCACGTTCTTCTTAGTCTTGACGTCCCAGCTCGTCGGCAGTCCTTTCATGTTTGAGACCATGTTGCGATCAGGAGTGCCGCCCCACATGGGCCAGTCGCCCGAGCCTGGATCTGACGCCGATGTAGACGGCGCCAGGCAGTAGACAGCGGCAGTCAACAGGAGCAGCGCGCACATTAGAGTAGTCGGGCGATTGATGATGGCGTTGGAGTTAAAGCTTTTGAATCTCATTTGTTTGCGTACACCTTTATGTTGTCAAAGTAGAGTTCAGCGAGACCGTTGCCAAAAATTCCAGGTGCGCCCTGGTGGTTCGGAATCGGATCGATGCGTTCAACCATCCATGCGGCCGGTTCGGGTTCGTTTGCCGGCCATGCTTTGCCGCGCGCGCGCGTTTTTCCGTCCGGTAGATTCTGGACTTCCAGTTTGAGACGGTACCAGGTGTCGGGCTTCCACGCGAACGGAACACTCTTGGTACGTGTGATTTCAGGTTGCCAGGGCTCGATTTGAAGCATCTGGGTGTTGCCGTAAAGAGTCAAAACGTAGCGCTGCGCGATTACACCGGCGTCACCTTGTTGTCGTCGCTTCGTCGTGGCGTTTACGTCGGCTTCGACCGTGTAGTTGGACCAGTCAGATGGTCCCATATAAGCGCGAGCGCGGGTCAGCAATGAAGAGCCTTCTGTTAATTTCGCGAGCACTTTGTTCCCGTTCTGATCGCGCACGCCAAACTTGAGCGTCGTGTTCACCCAGGTTGGCGGCAGCGCGTTGACCGCGTAGGAATCAAAAGTCTCGCTCCAGGGCAACGGTGGAAAGACGCGCACGCTTGCAGTTCCACTCAAGCCCTCGACAGTTGCTTTCACGAGACCCGCTTGTGCGATCGCATCCGAGGCCGCAGTGAAGTGACCATTCTCGACAGAGCCTTTTAACTGTTCGAGCGACCACGTCGCGGCTGGTTCTTCGCGAATGAAGTTTCCCTGCGCGTCAAACAGTCGAACGCGAAAGTTAACTTTGTCGCCCGGTTTGAGTATCAACTCGGTCGGAACAACTTGAACGAACGTCGCGGGATTTGAACTCACTGGTGTTCCCTGGGCCGCAGCGCCCGCGGTGGTGTGAGAAGAAGTGCGATTCGCTTTCTTACCGATACAGTAAAGCCCGGCTTCACTCGCGAAATAGATGTGACCATTAGCGACCGCAGCCGAGCCGATGATTTTCTCTTCAACTCCGCCCGTTTCCAATTGATCCTCATCGAGAATCTCGACACCAGTCGCAGATGGTTTGAGTATGAAGAACTTTCCGTTCTCAGTACCGACGTACAACTTGCCGTCAGCCAGAACCGGCGACGCTTTCTGGATCGTGCCGAGATTTTTGATCCAGAGTTGCTTGCCTGTATTTACATCGAAAGCGGCGATATTGGCGCTGTTGTCGATCTGGTACATGCGATCGCCATCGAGCACGGGAGAAGAGAAGCCGCCCTGCCAGCCGTATGTGCTCCACTTGATCTGTTCTTTCTTGATGTCGCCTTTGGCACTGGCGTCTACAGCCACCATCATCCCCATCTCGCTCGACGCGAGGTTCTCTTCGCTGTGCGTGAGTATCGCGGTGTTGTTGTAAACGACCACGCCGGTGTTGAGTCCGCGTTTGCTGATCTCATACTTCCAAACAGGCTCACCGGTTTGCGGTTTAATCGCGTAAACAAAACCGTCGCTGCCACCCTGGATCAGCAACCGCGTTCCATTGACGTTGACGATGATCGGTGGCGCGTATGTTGTGTCGTAAGGACGCCCGCCGGGAGCACTTATCCACATCGTCTCACCGGTCTTTTTATCGAAGGCCATGAAGCGATGTGCGCCGCGTCCGTGTTGGCCCCACTGGAAAGTCACGCCGCTCACGATCACCAGATCGCCATCGATGATCGGCGACACGGTGCGACCGCCGTGCGTGGTGAGCAGTCCGAAGTCTTCGCCCAGCGATCGTTCCCACAAAACTTTTCCATCTTTACTGAAGCCGATGAGATTGCCGCCGACACCAAACACGTAAACATTTCCCGTCGAAGGATCTCCGACCGGAGACGCCCAGCCGACGCGATGTGGCGGCACGTCGCTGAGATAAACATTGAAGCGATGTTCCCAGAGCAGCTTGCCGGTGTCAGCGTTGAAGCACATCAACCGCTCTTGCATCGTCTCGCCCGTGCCGGCCGAGTTTTGCAGGTAGACGTGATCGCCGACGACGATCGGCGCCGAACGTCCACCATACGGCGCTTTCCAGGCGAGATTCTCACCAGTTGGCGACCACTTCGCCGGAAGATTTTTTTCAGATGAGATACCGTCGCGCGCTGGTCCACGCCATTCGGCCCAGTCACTCGCGCTGACGACGGCGAAAGCAAGACAAAGGTTCAAATATATGGAGATCAGGTTAGTCATTTTGGAGGCCCATCGCTATAAATGAAAAAGATGTTTCCGACTTCGCGAAAAAGCTGTACAAAGGGTCAAGAAGTCTCGGCGCGCTTGCAACCTTGTGGATGTAGAATACGTAAGCTCACGTTGCTGCGTTACACTTTTTTTCGTGATTCTATCAGGTTCCGTCTCATCCGTTAATCTGTGGTTGATTTGCATTTTGTTCACCGTGAGGAGAAATCATATTGGTGCTACAAAAGATCTTCCTCCTTTCGCTTACCGGTCTGTTGTTTTTGCAAACCGCGGCGCCTTCCAAACAGGAGTTGAACGATCAGCTTTATGAGGCCGTCCGCAAGGGTGACGTAGCGGGCGTCAGCGCGGCGCTGGACCGTGGCGCTGATGTGAATGCGAAGTTTCGCTATGGCACCACGGCGCTGTTCAAGGCCGCCGAACGAGGCAATGTACAAATCGCCAAAATATTGCTCGACCGCGGCGCCGATGTGAACGTGAAAGACACTTTTTACGGCGCTACGGCGATGACGTGGGCCATTGACAATAAACACTTGCCGGTCGTGATTCTGTTACTGGAAAAGGGCGCCGAAGAAGTTGAAGACGTGTTATTTACAGGCGTGCGCGAAAACAATGCCGAGCTCGTGAAAGCCGTGTTGAACCAGGGCAAGGTCAAACCCGACAGCTTAACAGCGGCTCTCGTAGTCTCCTCTGCCGACGAAAAGAATGCGGCGATCACTGAGATGTTGAAAGCGGGAGGCGCGAAGCCTCCACTCCAGATCGATGCGGCGACGCTTCAAAGTTACGTCGGCAAGTACAAAGGCGACACCGGACCGGAAGCGACGATCATCGTCACGGACGGAAAGTTGTTTCTCGCCGGATTTAGTCGCCAGCCACAACCGCTGATCGCGCTCGACAACACGACGTTCCGGCCAGTTAACTTTGGCGGCATCACGCTGACGTTCAATGTCGAAGGCGGCAAAGCTATGAGCATGACGTTCAAAGATGGACAGACTACAAATCAGATGAAACGCACTGGTGATGCGACTCAATAAGGCCGTTTCACGCAAAGACGCAAAGGGTTTACGAAGACACAAAGGAACCTTTGCGCCTTTGCGTGAAACAATTTCTAACAAAAGCGAACTCATGACCCGACTAACATTAGCATTCATTTTCATCGCTGCTACTGTGGCTGCTGCAAACGCACAGAATTGGCCGCAGTTTCGTGGACCAGGCGCGACTGGAGTTGTTGAAGGCGCAGCGAAGCCGGTGAAGTTTGACGCCTCAACGTCGCTCAACGTCCGTTGGAAAACTCCGATTCCCGGTCTGTCGCACGCAAGTCCGGTGGTCTGGGGCAACAAAGTGTTTGTCGTGACCGCAGTCAACTCTTCCAAAGACGAAACTCGCTTTGGACTTTTCGGCGACGTCGCTCCGGTCAAAGACGATCCGCAACACGCTTGGAAGGTTTACGCTCTCGACAAGGCGACCGGCAAAATACTCTGGGAACAAACCGCCTACGAGGGGATTCCCAAAATCAAACGCCACCCGAAGTCTTCGCACGCAGCTTCGACGCCGGCCACCGACGGCAAATATCTAATCGTCAACTTCGGCTCCGAAGGTCTTTACGCTTACAGCCTCGACGGCAAGCTTTTGTGGAAAAAAGATCTCGGCGTGCTTGATGCCGGCTGGTTCTACGATGTCGATTACCAGTGGGAATACGGTAGCTCCCCGATTATCTACAAGAACATGGTGATCGTTCAGGCAGACATTCAAAAGAATTCATTCATCGCCGCTTACGACATCAAGACCGGTAAAGAACTTTGGAGGACCGCACGCGAAGAACTGCCTTCGTGGGGATCTCCGACAGTTTATGAAGGCAAGACGCGCGCTGAATTGATCACCGTCGGTCCGAAAGCGATTCGTGGTTACGACCCCGCGAACGGCAAAGAATTGTGGCATCTGGGACCGATGTCGGAGATTACGACTCCAACGCCTTTTGTCGCGCACGATCTGATCTTTGTGACGAGCGGTTACTCACCGATTCAACCAATCTACGCAATCAGACCCGGCGGCAACGGCGACTTGAAGCTACCTGAAGGCAAGGAGTCGAGCGACTTCATCGCCTGGAGCAAACAGCGCGGTGGTCCATATATGCCGACACCTATCGTCTACGGCGACTTGCTTTACACGTGCTCGAATCAGGGAGTGCTGACGGCTTATAACGCCAAGACAGGTGACCGCGTTTACCAGGAACGCGTGGGCGGAACAGGTGGCGCGTTTACGGCTTCCCCAGTCGCGTCGGAAGGAAAGATTTATCTCTCGAGCGAAGACGGAGACGTGTTCGTCGTGAAGGCAGGGCCGAAGTACGAACTGCTCGCAAAGAACCCGGTGGGTGAGGTGATGATGGCCACCCCCGCAATCTCGGACGGGTTGTTAATCGTGCGCACGGTCTCACACTTGTACGCCTTCGGAGAGAAGCAGGCCACGGAATCTACGGATCAGAAGAGGATGAAACAGTGAAATACACACATCGAATTGCGCTTGCGCTTATTGCCGGAATCACTTTAACCGTTGCCGGTCTCAGTTCCTTCGCAACCACTGCATCGGCGGGAAACTGGCCGCAGTGGCGAGGACCTGATGGCTCCGGTATCTCCAACGAGAAGAACCTTCCGTCTGAATGGAGTCCGACCAAGAACATCAAATGGAAGACTCCGATCGACGGTCGTTCGCATTCATCGCCGATCGTTTGGGGTAACAGGATTTTCCTTACGACCTCGATCGAAGGAGAAGCGGTTCCGGGCGCCAAGGCCGTGAAGCATGTGCTTGAAGGTGACAAAGAGTTTCTGCATCCCGACAGCGTCGGCGCCGATCACAAACATACTTTCAAAGTGCTGTGCATCGATCGCGACACCGGCAAGATCCTCTGGCAGTCGACCGCATGGGAAGGCACGCCATATGACAATCGTCATCGCAAGAGTTCATATGCTGCTTCAACACCCGCGACTGACGGTAAGCTCGTCTATGCGTTCTTCGGCACCGAAGGTCTCTACGCTTACGATTACAAAGGCAATCTCGCGTGGAAAGCGCAACTCGGAAATCTCGGCACAGTCGGCATGGGAACGGGAACGTCGCCGATCCTTTTCGAGAACCTCGTGATCGTGCAGTGTGATGAAGAGAACGGCGCCGCATCTTTCATCGTCGCGCTCGATAAGAAGACCGGCAAAGAAGTTTGGAAGACGCCACGCAAAGTACAGGTGAGTTGGTCTACGCCACTGTTAGTTCGCACTGCCACGCGTGCGGAGTTGATCACGAGCGGCACGGAGTTTCTGATCTCTTACGATCCCGCGACTGGTAAAGAGTTGTGGCGGCACAAGGGCGTCGAGAGCAACGCGATTCCTTCGCCTGTTGCGAACAATGAAATGGCGTATCTCGTCGCCGGTTTTCCCGCGAAGATCGCTTACGCGATTAAGCTCGGCCAAAACGGTGATCTCACCGGAACTCCGAATGTGTCGTGGAAGTATGAGAAAGGCACCGCGTACGTGCCGTCGCCGATTCTCTACGGCGACTATCTTTACCTGACTACCGACCGCGGCATTCTCACCTGCATCGATGCGAAGACAGGCGAAGTGAAGTACGAAGGCGGCCGCATTCCGATTCCGGCGACGTTCACGGCATCGCCGGTTGCGTTCGAAAACAAGATTCTGATGACCAGCGAAGACGGCGACACGTTCATCGTGAAAGCGGGTCCCAAGCACGAGATCCTCGGCACCAACTCAGTTGGCGAGCCGGTCTACGCTTCGCCCGCGATTGCCGATGGCCGTATTTTCATTCGGGGGGAAAAGAATCTCTATTGCATTGGAACATAAGTTGATAAAAATCCGTCTAATCCGTGTTAACTTTAGCCGCAGATTACACGGATAAGGACGGATTTGGCTTATGTCTCGAAGAGTTGTCTTCCTGGCGTTGATCGCATGCGTCGGCGCCGCCTGCAGGAGTAGCGCGAACGATGCGCATTACGCCGAGCTCGAAAAACAACGGGCTGAACAGGCCGCACAATCCGCCCCATCCGTCGCTCCGTCACCAAGCCCAAGTCCGTCAGCCAGCGTCAGTCCATCGCCCGGACAGGCGCCGGCCGAGCCTGCTAAAAACTATTGGACCAATTTCCGCGGACCAAAACGCGACGGCAAGTATGACGAGGCGAATATCTCCACGAACTGGCCGGCCAATGGCTTGCCTGTTGTTTGGAAACAGCCGATCGGCGTCGGGCATGCTTCGTTTGTCGTAGCAGATGGAAAGGCGTACACGATCGAACAGCGTCGCAGTCAGGAAGTGGTCGCGGCTTACGACATGAACAATGGTCACGAGCTCTGGACGCAGAAATGGAACGCCGAGTACTCCGATTCAACCGGAGATGGACCACGCGCCACGCCAACTTGGGACAACGGGCGTATCTACGCACTCGGCGCGACGGGGGAGTTGCGCTGTCTGGACGCGAACAGCGGCGCCGTGATCTGGGGTAAAAATATTCTTTCCGACAATCAGGCCAAAAATCTTCAGTGGGCCATGGCCGCGTCGCCGCTTATTGTCGACGACAAAGTGATCGTGCTGCCCGGTGGTACTTCCGGCAAATCCATAGTTGCGTACAACAAGAACAACGGCGCTCCGGTTTGGCGTGTGCTCAACGACACGCAGGCTTATGTTTCACCGATGCTCGTTGAACTGGGCGGAAGGCGTCAGATTGTTGTCGTTAGCGCATCGCGTGTTGTCGGACTCACGCCGGAGAACGGCGCGTTGCTTTGGGAGTATCCGTGGGACACGGATATGGGCATCAACGTTTCGCAACCGATCATGGTCGATCGTAATCGTTTCTTTATTTCGTCGGGCTATGGCAAAGGCGCGGCCCTCGTTGAAGTGAAGGGAAGCGGCAATAGTTTCACTGCGTCGACCGTCTGGGAAAACACCAATATGAAGAACAAGTTTAATAGCTCTGTTCTTTATAACGGTTACGTCTACGGCCTCGACGAAGGCATTCTCGTTTGTTTGGATGTGAACACGGGCGAGCGCAAGTGGAAAAATGGGCGCTACGGTTACGGCCAGATCATTCTCGCGGGCAGTCACTTGATCGTGACCAGCGACCAGGGCGATGTGGCGCTCGTGAAGGCCACGCCGGACGCGTATACCGAGGTCACGCGCTTCACGGCCGTGAAGGGGCAAACGTGGAATTATCCAGCGATCGCCGGTGGCCGTTTGCTCGTGCGTAATTCAAACGAGATGGCGGCGTACGATATCTCGGGAAGATAAAGCCGCAGATAAACGCAAATTCTGATCTGCGTGTTTCTGCGTTTATCCGCGGCTAATTTTTCTTGAAGATCCGCTTCGCTTCGTAAGAGATGTTCGGATTATCGACGTACATGTCGATAATTAACTCGCCGGACCCGGAGATGGTCCACTTCCGCACTGTTTGAGTGGTAACCGGTCCTTTCGGAGTCTCAGCAGTCGTCACGTCAGTAACCTGAATCCCTCTGTCACCCGGCAACCACTGCGCGGTTCGTTTGCCTTTCGGTGGCGCTTGATTAGGCGGCGCCGGCGGCGTGAACTCGTGTTCCTTGCCGTCAAGGATGTATGTGTCTTTGACGCTGCGCTCGTTGTTCGGCTGGATGAGTTTGGTTTCGAGTTCGATTTGATCGCCTTTCTGACTAATGACGAGTGTTTGATTCATATCGGGCGGCAGACCAAAGCTACGCGCTCGATCCATGGTCCAGGTGCCACTGAAGTCTGGTTTAGTTGCTGCGAAGGCAAACAACGAGAGTGCCATAATCGCCGCGACTATCAACAATGTCTTTCTTACCATCGCCGGTTCTCCTCTAATCATGATTCTTAACGAGTGAAAGAAGCGGGCCCGTCATAAACGTCGTGACGAGCGCCATCAATACCATCATTGTAAAGATGCGTCCCGGAAGAATGCCGAGATCATAACCGATATTGAGCACTACCAGTTCAACTAATCCTCTGGTGTTCATCAGCACGCCAACTGAAAACGATCGCGACCAGCTCATTCCCGTCCACCGGCTCATCAACATGCTGCCGCCGAGCTTGCCGGCGATCGCCACGAGGATGATCACCGCACATAGCAACCATCCCTGCCAATCATTTAAGAGAATGACTTGCGTCCGTAATCCCGTAAACGCAAAGAAGAGCGGCAGCAACGCGTACGAGCCGAACGCCTCGAGCTTGTCTTTGAGAAAGATCCGAAATTCGGTAGACGGCGGCATCACTACGCCGGCGACAAAAGCGCCGAAGAGCGCGTGAATGCCGATCGTCTCAGTCAGCAACGCGCAAGCGAGCAAAAACGCGAGAATGATCGGAATCAACCTGCGCCTGTGAAGCTCAGAGTCAGGCTCTTTGATGATGCGCGCCAGTTGTGGCCGCACTACAAAGAACATCACCACCGCGAAGCCGAGAGTTAAACCGATCGTTATTGCTGAGCTTGCTAATCCGGTTGACTTAACGAGCGCTATCACGAGTGCCAGGATGCACCAGGCGGTGACATCGTCAACGGCAGCGCACGTGAGAGCAATCGATCCGAGTTGGGTTTTCGAAAGCCCGCGGTCTTCAAGAATTCGGGCGAGCACCGGAAAAGCGGTGATGCTCATCGCTACCCCGATAAATAACGCAAATGCGTTGAAGGAGGTTCCTGGCGCGGCCAAATCTCTATAAAGAAAGAGTGAAAGCGCCGTGCCGAGTAAAAAAGGAACGATGATACTGGCATGACTGATCATCACGGCCGCTGATCCTTTTTCTCGTACGTATCGCACGTTGAGTTCCGTGCCGACGATGAACATGAAAAGCACGACGCCGATTTGACTCAATTGCCGTAGTATTTCCAGTGACGATGCCGGAAATAAAAATGAAAGCGCGGGTGGATAGATGAGGCCCAACACTGATGGACCGAGCACGATGCCGGCGACCATCTCACCCATCACCGGTGGTTGACCGAGCCCGCGGAAGAGCCGGCGAAACAGTCCCGCCATTATTAAGATGACGATGATCTGCGTGAGTAGAATGCTGAGCGGCGTCCTGAAGTTTTCCCAGAGGACGTTGGTCGATGGAGGCGTTGGAACTGCGGTCGGATTAACCGGCCCAAGGTGTGATCCCGCCGCAAGGATCACCCAAACGCCGACAACAAACACCAGCAACAATAAAAGGTACGGTAAATAGTGTCGTGCCTGCAAAAAAGTGAATCGGGGACCGGAGGGCATCGGCATTCTATACAACGGCTTATCACAAGCGCGCAACATAGTTTACGCCCCATGCGTAGTAAATCCGCGGCTGCATCCGCGTAATCCGCGGCCCTAATTGCTCCCGCGCAGCATTGATGTTAATTTGACTTTTGACTCGATGGCTGTAGATACCAGAACCGAAGTAGGGAATTATTTTGTCTCCAACTATCCACCGTTTTCGCAGTGGAAGCCGGAGTTTGTGCCGCAGGCAATCGAGGCGCTCAACCAGCCCGCGCGAGTCGACGATCCTTTAGGCCTTTATATTCACATCCCGTTCTGCCGTAAGCGCTGTCTCTTTTGTTACTTCAAGGTCTACACGGACAAGAACGCGTCCGAGATCGAGGTCTATCTCGACGCGCTGATCAAAGAGAACGAACTCTACAGCCGCATGCCTGCTTTTCAGGGCCGGCAACTGCGCTTCGCGTACTTCGGCGGTGGCACGCCTTCGTACATCAGCGAGCGCCAGTTGCGTTATCTCGTCGATGGATTAAATCAACACGTGAGTTGGGCCAACGCCGAAGAAGTCACGTTCGAGTGCGAGCCCGGCACACTTCAAAAAGCGAAACTGGAAACACTCAAAGAGATTGGCGTGACGCGTCTGAGTCTCGGTATCGAACACTTCGACGATGAGGTCCTCGCCGCCAACGGTCGCGCGCATTTGTCACCCGAAATCTATCGCGCTTACGAGTGGGCTCGCGAAGTTGACTTCCCGCAAGTCAATATCGATCTGATTGCCGGCATGATGGGCGAAACGGAAGAGAAGTGGCGTGAAACAGTGCGCCGCGCGATCGAGCTCCAGCCTGACTCCGTCACGATCTACCAGATGGAGTTGCCCTACAACACAGTCATCTCGCAGGACATACTGAAGAAGGGTGTCACTTCTCCGATCGCGGGTTGGACCACCAAACGCGGCTGGCTCGATTACGCCTTCGAACAATTTCTTGCAAACGACTACGAAATCGCGGGCACCGACATTGTTGCGACTAAAAAGAAGATGTGCCGGTTCATTTATCGGGACGCGCTCTGGCATGGCGGCGACATGATCGGCATCGGTGTTTCGTCGTTTTCACATTTTGGCGGCGTCAATTTCCAGAACGCGCACAACTTCGAAGAGTATGTGCGCATCCTTAATGAAGATCGCCTGCCGCTTTGGCGGGCTGTTTCGCTGACGCCAAAGCAACAACTGATTCGCGAGATGGTCTTGCAGTTGAAGACCGGAGAACTCGACCTCGTTTATTTTCAGAAGAAGTTTGGCGTTGATGTTTGGAATGAGTTCCGTCCTGTCTACGCGCAACTGGAAGAAAAGAGCCTGCTCGCGCGTCACAACGGCACGATCGCGCTGACGCGCCGTGGTCTTCTGGAAGTGGATCATTTCCTGATCGATTTTTTTGAACCTGAACTGAGAACCGTACGGTACGCATGAATAACAATACTTACGACGTCATCGTAATGGGTGGTGGACCCGCAGGGAGTTCCGTTGCCGGCATTCTGGCGCGCGAAGGCCGCCAGGTAATCGTTTTCGAAAAAGAAATATTTCCGCGTCATCACATCGGCGAGTCGTTGATGACTGACACGTACTGGACTTTTCGTCGTCTCGGCGTGCTCGAGAAGCTCAAGCAGAGCCCGTTTGTGCGCAAGTACAGCGTGCAGTTTGCCAACTCGGCCGGCAAGGAATCGCGCCCGTTCTACTTCTTCGAGGCTGTGCATCACGAAAGCGCCGTTACCTGGCAGATCACACGCGCGCAGTTCGATCACTTGCTAATCGATCACGCCGCCGAACAGGGCGCGGTGGTCCATCAGGGTGTGCTCGTCAAACAAGTGCTGTTCGAAGGCGATAAGGCGGTTGGCGTCGAAGTGCAGATGCAGGACGGCACGCGCGAGAAGTTCTTTGCGAAAGTGGTTGTCGATGCTACCGGACAGACGGCGATGCTGTCGAATAAGTTTCGTTGGCGCGTACGCGACCCGAAACTCAAGAAGGCGGTGCTCTACTCTTACTTCAAGGACGCGCATCGCGAACCGGATCTCAATGGTGGCGCGACACTCGTGCTGCGCACTGAGCCGGGCAGTGGCGGTTGGTTCTGGTACATCCCGCTCGAGAACGACATCACGAGCGTCGGCATCGTCGCCGATCCCGAGTATCTGCTGAAGAATCGTGGTCAGGACCTCGCGAAGATTTTTAACGAAGAGATCGAGAAGTGTGAGTCAGTACGAAGGCGTGTGGCCGGAGGCACTCGCGTCGATAAGATCTATTCGATTCTCGACTACTCATATCGTTCCAAACAGAATGCGGGCAATGGCTTCATTCTCATCGGCGACGCCTACGGTTTTCTCGATCCGATCTATTCGTCGGGTGTGTTGCTGGCGTTGAAGATGGCGGAGCTCGCCGCGGACGCGATTCACGATGCTTTCAATCACGACGACTTCTCCGCCGCGCGACTCGGCCAGTATCAGGCGAAACTTGACCGCGGCATCGAGTCGATGCGCAAACTTGTCTACGCGTTCTACAACGAAGGCTTCAGCTTCTCGGGCTTCCTGCGAAAGTATCCGGACGAGCGCGTCCACATCATTAATCTTCTGATTGGCGACGTATTCAAGGAAGGCGTAGATCAGGTCTATGGTCCAATGTCCGACTTCGCCGAAATCCCCCCACCACTCTACGAACAACTCGACGGCACAATGGCCACCCAACCAGCCAGCAGCGACGAAGCCGACCTCCTCCTGTCAGCTCAATATCGGTACTACGACGATCGGCCACAGATAAACACCGACACCGCGGATTAAAACAATAGCTTCAATCCGAACTGGATATGCCTCGGGTCGCGGGCGGAGGTGATCCGGCCGAAGGTTGGGGAGCCGAGGAAGTTGTCCGGGAGATTGAAGTTTGGGTGGTTGAAGAGGTTGAAGGCTTCGGCCCGGAACTGTAAGTTCACGCGCTCCGAGAAGTTTGTGTTTTTTACGAGCGACACGTTCACGCTCTGAAATCCCGGTCCCTCGAGAATATTTCGTCCCGCGTTGCCGAATGTTCCCGGAGCAGGGAAGGCGAAAGCGGCGGTGTTGAACCACTGCGACGTAGTTCGATTCGACAAGTCAGGATTGCCGACGAGGTTCGGTCGATCGTTTGCGCCGAAACCGAGAATCGATCGACCAGTGCCGCTATTGTCGATTTCCGAAAGCAGCGCCACCGTGAAAGGTCTGCCGGTCTGAAGCTGCACGATGCCAAACGTTTCCCAGCCATTCACGAATTTTCCGGTAAGACCGTCAACATGTCTGAACGGCAGAGCGTAAGAGTAACTGACCGATAAGCGATGTCGAACGTCGAAGTTCGAACGCCCGCGCTCAGCCGCGACGTTATAACTGTTTTGCGGGAAATTCGGATCCCCAGCACTCGTAAAGAAGTTTGACGCATCGTCGATCGACTTGGACCACGTGTACGACGCGAGCGCCGAGAAACCGCGAGTCAGACGTTGTTGAAAACGCATCTGGAGCGCGTTGTAATTCGAATTCGCGCGCGACTCGAGCAGGTCGATGTCGTCAAAACGCGGATCGGGACGGGGCACGAACGGCAGTCCCGGCGGTAACACGCTCGGCTGTGGTTGATTGATGTCGCGAGCGGTCAAGAGCTTCGTGCCTTTCGAGCCGACATAAGCCACTTCGACGACAGACTTGCTTCCGATCTGGCGCTCGACGTTGAAGTTCCAATGCTGCATGTAACCGGTGCGCAGGTCGCGCTGGATTGCAAGCGCCGAATCCGGCAACGGGAACGGGAAGAACGCCGGAAACGGATCGCTTAGCGTGAGCGGCAATCCGGGAAACGGGAAGAAGATGTTGTTGTCGAAGAACGGTGAGTTGAAGTAGAGCGCTTCAGCCGGCGCGAGCGGCGATTGATCGTAATAGACACCGTAACCACCGCGCAGCACCGTCTTCTCATCCTCGCCCACAGTCCATGCAAATCCAACCCGCGGCGCGAAATTATTTTTATCCGGCTCGAAGCCACTACGCGGAACACCGTTAGTGCCCACACGGACGAGACTGCGCGTCACCACGTCGTAAACATTCGCACGATCTTCAGCGTCAACCGGCGGCGAGTTGTACTCGTAACGCAGACCGGCGTTCAGTGTTAATCGTGGCCGAATACGATAGCTGTCGTTAACGAAGAAGTTATAACTCTCGGTGCGAATTCGCTGCGGGTTGTCGACGCGCGCAACACTCGTCAAGAGGGGAAAGCCGAGCAGCAGATCTGCGAGCGCGTTATTGGTTAGCGTTAAAAACGGCGAAAACTGCAGCCGTCCGCGCGACTCAACATCGCGGAACGCGTTCTGTTGCGAGAAGCGCAGGTCGGCGCCGAATTTAACCAGGTGATTGCCGTGAACGTAGCTCGAGTTGTTGAGAAACTGGTAAACGTTCGTGACGCTGTTCTGCGGATTATTACCTTCATCGCCGAGGGGCGAGAAACCGGTGATGGTAATAAAGCTGAGACCGAGATCACGTGCGCGCGGCGAGATCGTCGGCAAGCCGACTTCGGAATTAAGCACGCTCGCCTCTTGTTGCACTGACGACGCGACGCGACTAAAGGCCACACGACTCTCATTCACGAGGTTTGGCGTAATCAACAACGTCAGCGCCGCCATCGCGTTTTGGCTACGGCGGTTCACCGCGTCGCCAAATCCGGGAACGAGCGCGAAAGTTGGACCAGTGAAAGGCTCAAACAGATCGCGGTCGCCGAAACTGTATCTAAACACGAGATCAGCGCGATCGTTCAGCTTGTGATCCACGCGTGCGTCGAAGCTGTCGTTGTCGTCACGCAAGATGGGTGACGAGACAAAGTTTTGAAATGGCTCATTACGGTTTGGCAGCGGATAGAGCGCTGCGATCGCGCGGCCGACGGGATGGATGAAGAAGTCAGGAATGATGCCATTGTCGAATGGCTGACCGGTGAAAGGATTGGTCGGCACTCCGAAAAGACTCTGCGAAAAGTTACCCGCGCGTTCGAGCGCCGTTGGCACGTTCGTGATACGCGTGATGCCTTCACGCGAACGCGTGCCTTCGTAGTCCGCAAAGAAAAAGGTGCGATTGCGAACGATTGGACCACCGAGCGATCCGCCAAACTGGTTACGAATGTACTTCGGTTTGGGCTCTGAAGCGGGCGCGAAGAAGTTACGCGCATCAAGCGCGGCATTGCGGTGAAATTCAAACGCGGATCCGTGAAAATCATTCGAACCCGAATTGAGGATCACGTTGACCTGCGCGCCCGGATTGCGACCAAACGACGCATCGTAAGTGCTGGTCAACATCTGAAACTCGCGAATCGCTTCTACTGAAGGTCGCACGCCGAAAGTATTGAGTTTGGGATCGACGTTGTACACGCCGTCGAGCAGGAAGTTGTTGGCGTCTTCGCGCGCGCCGTTCACGCTGAACGCGAAATCACCGCGAGCCGAACCCGCAGAGCCCTGAGCGGGTGGAACAGCGCCCGGCACGAGCAGGCTCAACTCATAGAAGTTACGGCCATCGAGTGGCAGACCGGTGACCTGGTGATTCTCTATTACGGTGCCGAGCGACGCGTTCTCTTTCTGCAACGCAGCTTCATAGGTCGCATCAATGACGCCGGCGGGAATCTCACCGATTTGAAGTGTTATATCTTTGCGAAGTTCCTGGTTAACCAGCAATTCGATTTTCAGTGTCTGGGGCATGAATTGAGCCATCTTAATCGTTAGCTCATACAGGCCCGGCGGCAGCGAAGAGAACGCGTAACTGCCTTCAGATCCACTTGTAGTATCCCTCACCTCTCCGGTGGCAAGACTTGTCAGTTTGATCGCAGCGGAAGGAATCGCGGCGCCGTTCGCGTCATAAATAATTCCACGAAGCGATGCGCGATGTGTTTGGGACGAAGCTGCGATCGCCAACAGCAGCGACAGGACGAGTGCGAAGAGAATTCTAAAGTTCGACTTCAAGTTTTACGGCTCCCCGTTCGAGATTTTGGATGGACTACAAAACTGCGTGTGTCCGCAGACCTTAACAAATGAGTTGCTGCTATGTCTAAGCCCCAGATGTTAGAATGCGCGGAACTTAAAGGACGTAGACATTACGGCGAAAGCCGGTTTTGAGTTTCAGATTTGCCTCAAAAGTTGTCGGCCACAAAGATGCACAAAAGTCACAAAACATAAAGTGATCTCTTTGTGCCTTTTGTGCTTTTTTGTGGCTCACATTCTTAACTTTTGGAGGTCCTAATGCTCTGGATCCTTTTTGCTCTTGGCGCCGCGCTTTCCTGGGGACTTTATGGTCCTGCTTTGCATCGCGGACAAGTAGCTCTTGGCGGTAATCCGATGCGCGCACTCTTGTGTGTCGGCGTTGCTTACTTCCTGATCGGCGTGTTGGTCCCGGTAGTTAGTCTTTCCGCGCAGGGCGAACTCAACGGCTTCACGATGAAAGGTTCGCTCGGCGCCATTATCGGCGGTGCTCTCGGCGCGGCGGGCGCGATTTGTATCATCTTCGCGTTCAGATCGGGCGGGTTGCCGACCTACGTGATGCCACTCGTATTTGCCGGAGCGCCCCTCGTTAATGTGTTGTATTCGATGTGGCTGCATCCACCGAAGACTTCACCTAATCCGTTGCTCTACCTCGGGTTTGTTTTAGCTGCTCTGGGCGGCGGCCTGGTGCTTTACTTCAAGCCATCGTCGTGAGCGTAAGAGTTCTTCGTGTCTCCCCGAATTGAATCGAGTTCTACACACGAAGGAGATCAGAATGAAAATCAGGGTATGGGCGCTGGCAACAGTTGCGCTGTTGATATTGGTCCAACAGGCGGTTGGTCAAAACGGTGGGCAGTCGGCGGCTAACTGGCCGCAGTGGCGTGGTCCAAATCGCGATGGCATCTCAAAAGAGACGGGACTACTCAAGCAGTGGCCCGCGGAAGGTCCGCCGCTGGTTTGGAAAGCGAGCGGCGCCGGAGGCGGTTACTCGTCTTTCTCGATTGCCAACGGCAAGCTTTACACGATGGGCCTGCGCGGCGATCGCGAGTTTATAGTGGCGTTTGATATCGCGACCGGAAAAGAAGCCTGGGCCACCCCGCACGGATCAGCTTTTCGCAACGATCGTGGCGATGGTCCAAGAGGAACGCCGACGATTGATGGCGATCGTGTTTATGCTCTCGGCGGTAGTGGCGATCTTTCCGCGCTCGATGCGAAAACCGGCAAGCTCGTGTGGTCCAAGAATATACTGCGGGAGTTTGGCGGTTCGAATATCCAGTGGGGAATCAGTGAGTCGCCCCTTGTGCTCGGTAACAAAGTGCTCGTGAACGCCGGTGGGCCAGGCGCTTCGATGGTTGCGCTCAACAAGACTGACGGTTCTGTGATCTGGAAGAGCCAAAGCGACGAACCCGGATACTCGTCGGCTATACCGTTGGACATAAACGGTCTCACTCAGGTTGTGTTCTTCACTGCGCAACGCGCTGTGGGACTTGATTCACGCGATGGTCGTTTGTTGTGGGAGTATGGCAAACCATCGAACAACGTCGCGAATGTCGCGACACCGATCGCGCGCGGCAACCGGATTTTCATTTCGTCTGACTACGGCACGGGCGGCGGCGTGGTTGAGATCAAGCCCGACAACAAGGCGCAGGAGATCTACTTCACTAAGGAGATGAAGAATCATCACAGCAGTTCGGTGCTGATCGGTGATTACCTGTACGGGTTTTCGAGTTCACTCCTGACGGCGATGAAGTTTGATACGGGTGAGATTGCGTGGCGCGATCGGAGTGTTGGGAAGGGGTCGCTGGTTTACGCTGATGGGAATTTGTATTGCTTGAGTGAGAATGGTGTGATTGGGTTGGTTGAAGCGACACCAACCGGATACAAGGAAAAGGGACGTTTCCGGATACAGCAGGGAAATCTGCCGACGTGGGCGCATCCGGTGGTCGCGGGCGGAAGGTTGTATCTGCGCGATCAGGATACGATCTACGCGTACGACGTCCGACAGAAATAATTACCTCTGCGGCCCCCTGCGTATCTCGGCGATCTCTGCTTTTTTAAGGCGCTCTATAACACAGAGATCGCAGAGGGCCGCAGAGAACCCTACCGCTTGGCTTGCTTCAAATAATCGCGGGCTTCGCGTAGTTCTGAGAGGCCGTTGTCAGCCTGTTTCCATTGCTCGATCAGTGCGGCGTAGGCGGTGAGTGCGGCGGACTGGTTTCCCGTCTGCGCCGCGGCGCGAGCGGCGCCGAGTAACGAACGCGCGCGGTTTGGTTGACGCTGTAATGCCACTTTGAACTGCTCGGCCGCTTCCGCAGGTTTTCCCGCGCGCAAGAGAATCTCACCGAACAACTCGTGCGTAGGTTTGATCAAACTCGGTGGTCCTGACGGCGGACGCATCGCTTCTTCGAGCGCAGTCGCTTTCTTCATCAGCTCGATTGCTTTCGCGTAATCCTTCTTCATCGACGCATTGACTGCTGCGATCTCAGTTTCATTGATTTCACCTGCTGACTTGCCGCTCATGATCTCAGCGCCCGTCATCGCATTCGCCAGACCGCGAATAAAAAACGGCAACGTGCGGTTGGCGTAGGAAGTGCGCACTGTCGGAGCGCAGTTTCCGTGTGCACCGTGACTCATTGTCGACTGATCCGGCGCAGGCATTTTCGAATCGGGAAACAACTCCGCAGCCAAATTCCATCGTTCTGTTTCGACCACAAACGCCGCGGCCATGTTGGCGTAGTTGTTCTCGTAATATCCCGGTCGCAACTTGTTGTCGTACGTCGATTCCGACATCACTTTCTTCATCAACGTAAGCAACTTCTCCGCGTCGTTGTAGCGGCCTTGTTGCAGGTAGACGTACATCAACCAGTGCAGACTGTGGTAATCGCGCACGCCGAGCGAGAGGTTCTTGCGCTTCATCCATGCGTCAGACGCTTCCCACGCGGCTTCGTTCGAGGCCGCCGCTTCGGGCCACATCCCGAGTTGCAGGAAAATGTGCGACGGCATGTGTCGCGCGTGATGCGCTTCGGGCGCGATGCTTGCGTAACGACGCGCAGCAGGAAGTGCGAGAATCGCGTGATCGGGATCGTCAAACGCGTGAATGATGTAATGCGCGGCGCCGGGGTGATTGGGATTCTTCTGGTAGACGTCTAAAGCGATCGCGCCGGCTTTGGCCTGCAAGCGATAACCTTTTTCACCGCCGATGCCGAGTAGCGAAAGGGAGTAGAACGCGGCCGCGTCGAGATCGTCGGGATAAGCGCGATAGATCTTCTCCATTGCCGCTGAGTACGCGACGTCGCGAGCGTGTTTGTCTCCTTCGCCATAGAGCACACGAATGGCGGCGATATAAGCGCGTTCACGTTCCGTCAGCTTGGAAGTCTCTTTGATCTTTGCGAGTACCTGTCGCGCGGTGGCGATGTCCTGTTCGGACCAGAGCGGGTGATTGTAGGCCATCGCTTCGCCCCAGTAACCCATCGCGAAATCAGGCTCGACTTTGGTCGACTCGCGAAACGCCTCGATCGCCTCTTCGTACCAGAACGAGTGCAACGCAGCCAGTCCACGCAGGAAGTGCTGCTGCGCTTTCGCCGATCCCGAAGTCGGAAACTCAACGCGTCCGAGTTGTGATTCCTGTGCGCTCACAGTTAACGCGAGCAGCGCGATGATCATTAACGAACGTTTCATGTTTAACTCCTATCCGCCTACAGTCCGTGTAATCCGCGGCTCATTTCTTTCCGATCGCATACAGATGCTGCGCGGTCCGAATAAAGATCTTCCCATCCGAGATCGCCGGTGAACTCAGTACGTAATCATTCAACGGATTCTCAGCCAGCACCTCAAACTTTGGACCAGCAGCAACGACTGCCGTTAGACCATCCTCATTAGTGACGTAGATCTTTCCGTCCGCAAGCACGGGCGAACCGCTGTAAGTGCCCGGCTTGAGGCGTTGCTGCCCGTAAATCTCCGCCCCGGTCTTCGCATCGTAGCACCACATGATGCCGCGATCGTTCACAACGTAAAAATACTTTCCATCAGTTACAGGCGTGGGCACGTCGGGACCGTTAACGGTGGACCACAGCACGTGCGAACTCGTGACGTCGCCGCGGCCTCCCGCTTTGAGCGCCAGCAAGGGTTTGACACGCGTCGGAGCATAAATAATCTCATCGAACACGATCGGCGAAGCAACGATGCGATAAGAAGGATCGTTATTCGGATTGAGACCGTTTGCGCGCCAGAGTTCTTTGCCCGTGGCGCTGTCGTGACCAGTGACGCAATCGCCACCCGTGATCACGATCTCCGTCGTTTTCCCGTAACGAAGCAACGCGGGCGTGGTGTAGGAATCGGGTGATTCACGAATCGCGTTAGTCGGACGATCGACTTTCCACAACGTCTTCCCGCTCTTCTTGTCGATGCGCATCACGTAGGAAGCAGCGTCAGTCTTCATGCCGTGCAGCACTTGCACGTAAAGAGAATCTTCGAAGAGCAATGGTGACGAAGCGTAACCCCATTGCAGTCCAAACTCGCCGTAGTCTTTTTGAATGTCCCTGGACCAGAGTTCCTTCCCGTCGAAGTCGAATGCTTTGAGTATGCCAGTGCCGGTCATCACGTAGACGTTGCGGCCGTCAGTGACAGGCGAGGGCGACGACATGTTTTGTTTGCGCATCTTGATGTTGCCGCCGCCGAGTGGTTTCTTCCAGAGCACATCGCCTTTCGACTTGTCGACGCACCAGAGAAACAGGTTGTCGCCGTCGGCGACGTTCAGAAAGATGCGATCGCGCCAGATGATCGGCGTCGAGCCGCTCCAGCCGGGCATTGAGGCTTTCCACACGACGTTCTCTTCCGCGTTCCATTTAACGGGTAGGTTCTTTTCGTTGCTGAGGCCGTTGAGGTTCGGTCCGCGCCACTGCGGCCAGTTCTGTGCATGGATTACGACGAATGAAAGCAGGAGAAGAGTCAGGGTAAAGAGCACTCTCACGTTTTCGATCCTCCAGGTCAGGTTATCTGCGGATGGCTATTCCGCGCGAAGAGATGGTAATAACGGTGAACGCAGTGCGGCGAGCGTGCCGACGAGTGATGCAATCGCGCCGGAGAGCAGCACTGCGAGCAGCAACAAGCCGAGCGAAGTGTTGGGCAAACGCCCGCCGCGCTCGAAGAGCACAGGTGCAATTGCCAGCAGCGCGCAGACAAATCCCACTGCCAGGCCGCAAACCAGCATCAGCACATTTTCCGTAATCACCATCGTTGCGAAGTGTGAAGAGTTATACCCCACGGCGCGCAGGAGGGCCAGTTCTTTCCGTCGCTCAAAGACGTTTCGCAACAGGACCGCCGCCATGCCAAAGGTGCCGAGCATGAGTCCAAGTCCGCCGAGCATCTGGAACGTCGAGAGATATGTGTTTTCGACGCGATGAAAATTGGCGAGACGTTCGGCAGTTGTGACGACGTCGAAGCCGAAGTCTGAGAGACGATCTTCGAGCGCAGTTGAGACTTGCGTGGCTTCGTTGTTTGGGACGTCGATCAGGAACATCCGGTAACCTTCTTCCGTTGGAAAGAGGCGCAGAAAGTTTTTCTCAGACATCAACAACTCGCTCTGAAAGACGCTGTCTGACAACGCGCCGACGATCAGGAGTCGCAGTGGACCACTCGAATGGTCTATCACGAGCTCATCGCCGACCTTCACGTGCAAGACGTAAGTCAGTGAGTTGGCGTCGCCGATGACGGGAACGACACCGTTGTCGAATTGGCGATCGAGGAGTAGCCAGGGATTTTCATCCGGAGCGATTGAGCTCTGGAAGGTAAAACGATTGTCACGAATGAAAGACTCGGGTGGCGCGACGATCTTGGGGTTGCGTGGTTGATAGAGATTGAGACAACTTGTGTCGTCGCCGGGACGAACACGCAGACTCACGAAGCTCACATCTTTCAACGTGGTCTCATCGAGATTTAAAGCTTCGCGGCCCGCGGGAGTGTTTGCGTCATGGACCACCGGCAGCAGCGACTCAGCGAGCAGCGGGAAACCGCCCGTGCCTGATTTGCGATCTGCAGCCGAGACGCCTGAACGTCGAAATGAATCCACGGCGACGATGATGAAGGCGGCGGCGGCGATCAGCGTGATGCAGAGAACCGTTCGACCGGGGCGGTAGGTGGCGTTACGGAAGCCGAGACGCGCCACCATCCACCAGCCAACGCCTTGAATGGGCGGTCTCTTGCCTCGTTTCAACCAGCTCGAGAGGTACAAGACGCCAGCGATCAAAAGAATTACGCCCCCGCCGAAGAAAGCCGCGACGCGCGGAATCGCTTGCAGAGCCCCGGCGACGAGCAGCGCGAGCCCGATCACGGTCAAGGCAATCGCGAAGAATATCTCACGCAAAGGCACAAAGAGAAAACTTCTTGTTTGTGCCTTTGTGTCTTCCTTTGTGCCTTTGCGTGAAACCTCTTCCAGCGATCCGGCGAGGAGACTGCGCGTCGATGAACGCCCCAGTCGTCTCAAAGTAACGAAGATGCACACGATCGCGGCCGTCACGCCTCCCAACGCTCCGACAACCATCCACACCCACGACACGTGCAGCGTCAACGCCGTCGTCCCCACCGCGCCGACCCACCACGTCCTCAACCCGTACATCAGAAACGCCGCATACGCCACCGCACCGATCAGCCCGAGCAAACTCCCAACAATCGCCAGCAACGTCCCTTCCGCGAGAAAGAGTCGGCGAATTCCTGAATCTGAAAACCCAATCGCCTGCAACGTCCCGACTTCACGCGCGCGCTGCTCGATCCCGAGTTTGAAAAACAATGTGGTCAGCATCAGCGCCGAGACGACGAGGAAGAAACTGAAATACAAAAAGTATTCACCAAAATCCGTCGCGCCGCGCGAAGCTGCGAGACTCTGATCGCGCACCGGTACGACCTGCATGCCCATCAACGCGGGATCGAGTTTTTCTCGCAGTGTCTCGCCGAAACTATTCACATTATCAACACGAATCGAAGTCAGCTTGCCGAAACGTGTTCCCCAGAGATTTTGACCTTCTCTCAACGGGATAAACGCTTTCGGCGTCGCGCGATACTGGTGCCAGTAGTCTTCATCCTGTTTACGCACGCGATCGAGATCGATCGGAAACGGCGGATCCCAGTCGGAAAGATTTTCTGATTCAGTTATGCCCGGATACTCCGGGACGAGTTCGCGATCGGCAGCAAACCCGGTAATCGGAACGACGGCCGTCAACTCGAAATCGGCGCGCTTCGTTTCGAGCCGGCCATTTTCATGCCAGAAGTAATATTCAAGTGAGACAGTGTCGCCGGGTTTGGCGTTGAGATCGCGCGCGGTCCAATCGTTGAGAATGATCGGCGGATGCTTCGTCGCCGCGGCAGTTGGTTTTGCTAACTTCGCGAACGTCTCATCATCTAAAGCCGTGACGAGTGAGTAGGGGGTCGAACGATCACCGTCGTTAATACTATTCGCAAGATACGAAAGTACTGGAACGGTTCGCAGCGATAGTGATTGCGCGGCTTGAGCAACCGCTGTGGCGACGTGTTCATTGATGATCTTACCGGCACTTTCAACCGAGATGCTCTGATCATTAATGACTCGTAGCTTCAGTCCGAGATCTTCGAGCGTCGCTTTGCTCTTGAGCAGTGCTTCGATCGATTGCTGCTGGCGCGACACCAGAATGGTGTTAACCCGATCCTGCTGCTCGAGTTCTCTTTGTAAGAAGCTGAGCGAGACAAAGATCGCTTTAACAGCGTCCTGCTGCGGTTGCAGTGAAAACTCTCCCAACGACTCTCCGCCAAGCACGCGCGCCACCGTCAACCTGATCGTCTTGCCCGGATTTTCTTTGCGCCCGTGCAGCGACTCAACCGGAATGTCCGAAGGCTTTTCAAGTCTCAACAACAGCGACTCGCCTGGAGCACTGCCGAGTTCACCAGCAAGACTCTCACTCACCAGCGCCTCGCCATTCTGTGGCGCCGCCTCGCCTGAGACGCCATTGAACTTCCAGAACCTTTCATCAACGCCATACACCTTCACATCGCCGGCGCGTCGCTTATTCGGCTCATAGACTACGACGCCCTTCATTGCAATCAACGGACACGTCACGCCGAGATCCGCGGCAAGCTGTTCGCGAAAGAAGTTGGCTGATGTAATCAGATCGTCGGTCTTGCCGAGTCGTCGCGTCGATAAATCACGCAGACTGCCGCGAACTGACTCTCCGATCAACAGCGCCCCCGCCAACACGGATACAGCAACCGCAACACCCAGCACGACCACCAGATTGGTATGCCAGTAATAAGCAAGACTGCGTTTTAAGAGTTGAATGGTGCGCATCAAACCTGTTCGAGACGCTGGTTCCTGAGTTCGAAGCGTTGCGGAAAACGAGCGGCGAGTTCTTTGCTGTGCGTTACGACGATCAAGATCGTCTCGGCGTTGCGATGAGTCTTGAGAAGCAGATCGGCGACAATGTCGGCTGACTTCTGATCGAGATTTCCGGTTGGCTCATCACACAACAACAGTTGCGGCTTCATGATGAGCGCGCGCGCGAGTGCGACGCGTTGCTTTTCGCCACCGGATAGTTGCGCCGGACGATGGTCCAAACGTTCAGCAAGGCCGACTTGCTTGAGTAATTCAGTCGCGCGATGACTGGGCTCGCCGTTAGTTGTTGAGACCATCGTCGGTGTCAGCACGTTCTCGATTACCGAGCATTGCGGCAGGAGACAGTGGTCCTGAAACACAAATCCGATCTGTTGATTACGAAACGCGGCCAGTTGTTTTGCGCTCAGTAGAAACGGGTTCTGACCCTTTAAAGTAACGGTGCCACTCGATGGCGGTTCGAGCGCGCCGAACATGTAAAGCAGCGTGCTCTTGCCACTGCCGGACGGTCCCATGATCGAGACCGCGGCACCCGCGGGCAGTGAAAGAGAAACGTCGGAAACGATGCGTAGTGGTCCAGCGGGAGTGGGATACTCCTTCGAGAGATTCTCGACTTCGAGCAATCAATAACCTCCGTGGCGAACGTTGCCAAACGAAAACAGCGCCTCTAGAATCAGGCAATTCGCGATGAGCCAGTTCGATTCGAACAAAGACTACTACGGTGTTTTGGGCGTCGACAAGGAGGCCTCTCAGGTCGAGATCGAGCGGCAGTACAAACGGCAGGCGGCGAAGCATCATCCCGACCGCGGCGGCAGCGAGGAGCGGATGAAGTCTTTGAACGAAGCGTATCGCGTGCTCAAAGACAAGCATTTGCGCGACTCCTACAACGCCGTGCGCCCACGAAGACGGCCGCAAGGCTTTACTCCGGTTACGACTCCGACCGCGCGAGACGTCGGCGTTTGGGGACATTGCCTGAGCGCGTTACTCTGTTTGAGTGCCGGCCTGTTCCTGTTGCTGCTGGTTCGTTTTCAGTGGATCTGGTTTCTCTGGCCGCTCGCGATACTCGCGATATTCGTGGTCGGCTTCGGAGTATTGCTGGCTCGCAGCGCGATGGTGGCAGTTAATGAATCACTGCCCGTGACGAATCGTTTCAAACGTCACACGAGGCTCCAGGAAGCCGCGTTCTGGACGGTGATTGTCAGTTGCGGATACGGACTCTATCTGTTGATGAGTGTCGAATGATTAGTGGTTTGGATCTACTCTTTCTCGAAGTCAACAGTCTGGAAGAGTCGGTTGCTTTTTACCACAGTGTACTCGGCATGGAGGTCGAGTCGATCAACAACGACTCCGAACCGCCCACTGCGCGGGTGCGTGGCGGCGATTTGAGAATCACGCTTGCGCAAAACCTTGAAACGATGTTGCGACGAGGACGTGGCGTTCACTTCTTCCTCGCTGTTACAGACGTCGATCAGTTTTACGATAAGCTGATCGCAAATGGAGCGGATGTTCTACCGCCGGTTGACGAGGGTTGGGGTGGTCGTTTTGTGACGCTGGAAGATCCGGACAAGTATCGCTATTTTTTTGTGACCTGGACGAACGAGGGAATGGAGTGACAAATGCCAGGACAGCATCTTGAGAATTTGTTCCGTCGCTTTAAGGGCGAAGTGGTGGACGTGAAGACCATCTCGGGCGGGATCTATTCCGGCCGTATCTCAGAGGTCACAAACGACTACGTTTGTCTGATCGAAACCTCAGGCGCGCCCGGGCAGCAAGTGTTTCTTACGTTCACCGCGATCGAATCAATGGCAGTGAGCGCTAGCGAGAGTTAAAGTCATTCGCAGATTACGCAGATGATTTAAAACAAATCTGCGTAATCTGCGGATAAAGTTTTATGCGGCAAGTAAATCCTCCAAATCCGTGGTTGAGCCACTCGGTCGAGTGGATTGGTGAGCCTCCCGAAGCGTCGCTCGAAGTGTTTGAAGAGACCGAGACGCGTCACATTATCACTCACAACAACAGTCCTGACGTCGGTTTCGATTACACAGTCAACTGTTATCGCGGCTGCATTCACGGTTGTACTTATTGCTTCAGCCGGCCGACGCACGAGTATCTCGGTTACGGCGCCGGGACCGATTTCGATCGCAAGATCATCGCGAAGGTGAACGCGCCGGAGCTGTTGCGAAAAGAGTTGATGAAGCCTTCGTGGAAAGGCGCGGAGATCGTCTTCTCGTTCACTTCCGATCCTTATATTCCGATCGAAGCCGAGTACAAACTGACGCGCCGTTGTCTGGAAGTTTGTGCGGAGTTTCGCAACCCTGTCGGCGTGATCACGAAGTCGGCTTTGATTCGCAGAGACATCGATGTGCTTCAGGAGCTTGCGCGCAACGCGAGTTTGGGGGTGTTCTTCACGATCCCATTCACGGACGTTGAAACAGCGCGTGCGGTCGAGCCGTTTGCCCCGCTTCCGGAAGCGAGATTTCATGCGATGGAAACCCTCGCGAGTGCAGGCATCAGAGTGGGTATAGGAATCGCGCCCGTAATTCCGGGTCTGTCGAGTGACATTCCCGTTTTACTAAAACGAGCGAAAGAAGCCGGCGCAGAGTCGGCTTTTATCAACATGCTTCGACTGCCCGGCAACGTGGCGCCTTATTTCGAAGAACGTTTGCGTGAGAAGTTGCCGACCAAAGCCGACCGCGTGCTAAACAGAATTCGCGAGGCGCGTGAAGGTAAGTTGAACTCGAGTATCTTCGGTGAACGCATGCGCGGCAAAGGCCAATACTGGGAAGCGACGGAGCGTTTATTCAAGATCCACTGCCAGCGCCTCGGTTTCAACAAAAAACGCGTGCACCAGACACCCTCGGACACAACCTTCCGCCGGCCTACTGCTCAACCATCATTATTTTAGTCACAGATAAACGCGGATGAAGACGGATCAAATCCGTATTCATCTGCGTTCATCTGTGGTTATAATACCCGCACCCCAACAACACAGCAGGAGGCTAAAGCGATGCTGATCCGGGACGTGATTCGCAACCGTGAGCCTTACTCGACCAAGGCCACAGCGACGGTGCAGGAAGCGGCTGAGTTCATGGCTGAGAGGAACATTGGCGCTGTCTGCGTTGTTGATGACAGCGGCAAGCTGCTCGGCGTTTTTTCAGAACGCGACGTGATGAATCGTGTTGTAGTCGCAAAACGCGATCCCCACGCGGTAAAAGTCGGTGACGTCACGAGCGAGTTGCGCGCGGTGATCCAGTGTGACGAGACGCCGCACCAGGCCCTCGAACGGATGGAACAGATCGGCAGCCGACATCTTCCGGTTGTCGATGGCGAGCGTTGGGTCGGCATGCTCTCGATGCGCGATCTGCTGCGCGTGGAAGTCGGCGAGCAAGGCGACGAGATCAAATTGCTTCACGAATATATTCAACATTAGCCCCTCGAAACAAAAGACCAAGCTGGAAACAAGGATGAAAACTTACGCATTGACCGCGCTGCTGATAGCGCTCGGGGTGGCCTGTAGCCAGCCGCCGGCCGGACGTGGAGCAGGCGAAGCCCAGACGTCGGCCCAGTCAAATACAAACTTCAAGATCGAAAAAGTCGCAGGTGGATTGGAAGTGCCCTGGTCCATTGTTTGGGCGCCAGATGGTCGCATGATCTTCACTGAGCGTCCCGGACGCGTGCGCGTGATGGAGAAAGGCGCACTAAATCCGAAACCGCTGTTTGTTGTGCCGGATGTTGAGCAGTCCGGCGAGAGTGGGTTGATGAGTGTTGCGCTTCATCCGCAGTTCAGCAGCAATCATTTTATTTACTTGTCGTACGCGTACACGACGGGCGGCGTGAAAGTACGAGTCGTGCGTTATCGCGAAGCGCCCGAGGGATTCGTCGATCGCAAAGTGATCATTGAAGACTTGCCGGCGGCGCAGTTTCACGCGGGCTGTCGCATTCGTTTTGGTCCGGACGGAAAACTCTACGTCACGACCGGCGACGCGACGCAACGCGCCCTCGCCCAAAAGCTCGATTCACTGGCCGGAAAAACACTGCGCTTGAACGACGACGGCACAGTCCCTCAGGACAATCCGTTTGTGGGCCAACCGAACGCGCGCCCCGAGATCTGGTCGCTCGGGCATCGCAACGCGCAGGGTATGGACTGGCAGCCGGGTTCGAACCTGATGTTCCAGACGGAACATGGACCAAGCGGTTTTGATGGTCCAGGCGGCGGAGACGAGGTCAACATCGTCGAAAAAGGAAAGAACTACGGTTGGCCCACGATTCATCACACGCAAACAGCCGCGGGACTCGAGTCGCCGTTGTTGGAATACACGCCTGCGTGCGCGCCTGCGAGTGGAGCTTTTTATCGCGGCTCAGTTTTTCCGCAGTTCAAGGGAAACTTCTTTTTTGGATGTTTGCGTGGTGAGCGGCTAATTCGAGTGACATTGGATGGGCGGCGCGTCGTGAACCAGGAAGACCTCGTCAAAAACTACGGACGTATTCGCGACGTGGCGGAAGGGCCGGACGGGTATCTCTATTTCTCGACTTCGAATCGTGATGGCAGAGGGAAGCCGGCCGAGGATGACGATCGGATCCTGAGGCTCGTACCTCAATAAGTCCTGTAGGACCAATACGACCTATACTTTTTGCGCGAGGATCGCCGTCTTGCTCCAGCCAATCGCCTCGTGTCGCGGGAATCGATATTGATGCACGATCCGGAAGTGTCGCTCCGTCTGGTCCTTCACTTCGCGCGGCGGGTGGCTCTTGAAGCGGAACAATATCTCGAGAAACACTCCGATGAGACTCGGATGTATCGGCAAGTGCAGCAAATGCCCTCCGGGTGCAATCACACGCGCCAGTTCGTTAATTCCGTCAGCAAGCGGAACGTATTCGAGCGCTCCCGACGTCACGACGAGATCCAGCGACTCATCCGCAAACGGAAGACACAACAGATTTCCCTGTGTGAATGTTACATCGCGCTTTCGTCCGGGACTGTAGTAAAGCGATTTGCGAGCGGCCGCGACCGAAGTCTGCGACAGATCGAGCGCGGTAATCGAGACGGGAAATCGTATCGCGCGCAGTAAGGCGAGAGTAAGCAGGCCAGTGCCGCAGCCCGCATCGAGAATCTTTGCCCCACGAGATATCGGCAGTGGATGAGTGGCAAAGTATTGATCCAAAGACCGGCCGTAACCGTTAACCTTGAAGGTCAGGTCATAGAGCCGCGCAATGCGGTCGTAGTATGAACCGGCACGCGCCTCGGTTTTGGTTGCAGTTAGGACATACTCCATCAGTCTCAAGCCTCACTTGGTGATTATGACGACAGTTGTCGGTATTTCATCGCCGGAGTGGCGCGCAATTGTAGCGTTCCTGCCAATTTTACTCAACCGAAAACCCACCATAGCTTCGATTTAAGGACTTGCAATATGCGGGCCATATTCGTCACTTGCAAGAACTGGGCGACTGCGGCGTTCATAGTCAGGAGGGAAATCATGAGTCAAGTTTCCTGGATAGCGAGCATTTTGGTCGTCGTGTTAATCGGGCTTTTTTCCCCCAGTGCACAGGATTCGACCGCCCAGCGCGTCATCCCGAAACCATCCCCAAACTTCGAGGTGGACGTGCTGGTAAACGGGCGTCCGGTGGCCGAGTACTATGCGAGAGGCAGGACGTATATCGAAGCGATTCAGGGCGCGGAATACGAGCTTCGCGTGCGGAATCCTTCGGCGGATCGCGTGGCTGTAGCGCTTTCGGTCGATGGGCTCAATACCATCGACGCGCGCCACACCTCTGCGTGGAATGCAAGCAAATGGGTCATTGAGCCGTATCAGACGATAACAATCAGCGGCTGGCAAATGAGCTCGGAACGAGCGCGGCGTTTTTACTTCACTAACGAACGGGATTCGTACGGCGCAAAGCTCGGGCAGACAGCGAATCTCGGTGTGATCACAGCAGTTTTCTTCCGTGAACGTCGTCGCGAGGTCACAATCGCACGCCCGCAGGAGGCGGCGCCACTTTCGAAGTCGAGCAGGGGTGAAGGCACGTTACGCGATGATGACGAGTATGCCGCGACGGGCATCGGACGCAACGTGCGCAACGACGTGCGCTGGGTGAACATGGATCTCGATTCGAACGCCGCGGGCGAGGTGACGATCCGGTACGAATACTACTCAGCGTTGTTGCGGTTGGGAGTGGTTCCGAAACAAACAACATTGCAACGTCGTGAGGACTCGCGAGGCTTCAGTCCCGAACCATAATTTCGCCGCAGATGAACGCAAATAAACGCCGATTAAATCCGCGTTCATCCGCGTTCATCTGCGGTTTAAATCTACCGTGTAGAGACGACGGTACACACGATAGTTAGACATAACTTTCTGTACGTATCCCTTCGTCTCGTCAAACCCGATTTCCGCGGTGAAGATGCCCGGGTCGTTTCGCTTTGCGCGCGCGAGCCAGCGTGCGACGTTGTCCTCGCCGCCGTTGTACGACGCGGCGATTGGCTCGAGCATACCCGGAAACAGCGTGGCCAGATGTTCGATATACTCCGCTCCAACCGTGATCGAAGTGTCAGGTTGATAAAGCTGATTCTCACGCAGCGCATTCAACCCTGCGCCTGGTCCATATTTCTGAGCCGCGTCCATCGTTAGCTGCAGCAAACCTCGAGCGCCCGCAGGCGATTTGGCCAGCGGCTTGAAAACACTTTCCTGACGAATCAGCGCGAGAATGAAACGCGGATCGAGTTTGCGCGCTTTCGCCGCACTGAGTATCGACTGTCGATACGGCGCGGGATAGTCGTCAGCAACTGAATCGATTGCGTCGTTCACGCGTCCCTCACGCTTCGCAACGATCTCAGCGCGTGATGGTCCAGCAAGTACATTGAGATGCTGAGTTGCGAGCCAACCGTAATACGACTCGACACTATCGGGCACCGTCAAGTAAGCGGTGAACGCTTCGTCTTTTCTACCGGCTTGTTCAAGACTGAAAGCCCTGAGATATGAGACTTCAGCGCGACTGGTCTGCACTGCTTTCGAAAACGAGCGCTGCAATATCTGGTCGGCAATGTTGACCGCATCGGACCACTGGTTCTCGGCAATGTAGAGACGCAACGCGGCGAACATCGCGTTTGTCTCAACTGCGGAGCCGGCAAAGCGCTGCCTCGTTCGATTGACCCAGAGCAGCGCGTCTGCCGGTTGGTTTGCTTCACGAAGCGTGTCGATCACGTTGAGATGAGCAGTGTCGATTCGTTCGCCGTTGGGAAAACGATCCACGTATTCCGCGTAACGCGCGGCGGATTCACTGAACCGGCCCATGCGCAGCAGGGAAGCGGCGCTGAAGTTCAACGCCTCGCGACCTTCTTTAGTCGTGGCATAGTCCTGGACGAGTTGATTGAAGATCCGGTAGCCGTTCTCGTAAACCTTCTCGAGAAAATAAGAACGACCGATACCGAGCATCGCTTCGGGCACACGCGGATCCTGCGGGTAGTTGTCGATCAGTGTCTGCCAGTGCGCACGCGCTTCAGCAAACGCGCGCACACTCAAGTACACCGCGGCGCGGCGCATGTGTTCGGGCGGCGCCAGCTTCTTCAGATTTCCTCGTGCGTCGCGATCGGCGGCATCGCTGCGCCGTACAGCCGCGAGCGTCGTTTCGCTGGCGGCCTGTGTCGCAAACGCGGGAACAGCGCCGCAAAGAAGCACAAAAATTACAAACATCCCAATAAACGACTGGTGCTTCTTGTGCATTTTTGTGGCTACTCCCGAGTCTCTGTTGGCTCTTCGATGATCTCGAAGCTGGATTGGATTTCTACCTGCGGTCGCAGAGTTGCGGCGACACTACAGTACTTCGTTTCGGAGAGTTCGATCGCATGGGCCACGGCTTTCGCCGAGATTGCCCGGCCGGTGAGGATGTGATGGACGTTCATTGCAGTGAAACGCCGGGGATAGTCGTCACGGCGTTGCCCGGTAATCTCGATCGTGTAACTCGTCACCTGCTGGCGTTTCTTCTTGAGAATTGAGGCCACGTCAGTTGCGGTACACGCGCCGAGTGCGACGAGCAGCAGTTCAACCGGAGAAGCTGCTGTCGATCGTTTGCTGTCGGTATCGAGGGGCAGTGCATGACCCGAGGGAGTAATGCCGAGGAACAAATCATCGCTTACAAAACGCACAGTCGCTTTCACGACAAAAAGAATAACACACTGCATCAAGCGTGCTATGATTTGTGAGACCTCACGTTGTTGAGCGCCCAGGAGACGCCTGTGAGTTGTGTGAAAGGAAAACTATGGCAGATATCCTGGTCGTCGATGACGACGACGTGATCCGCGATACGCTCTGCGAATTGTTATCAGCAGACCATTACTGTCAAACAGCCGATACAGCCGAACAAGCCCTGGCGTTACTCGAAGCGCAACGCTTCGATGTGGTGCTGACGGACGTGTCCATGCCGGGGTTGAGCGGGATGGAACTGCTGAACCGAGTCGTGGAAATGTATCCGGGCACGCCGGTGATCATCATCTCCGGGCTGAGCGATCAGGAACGGGCGCAGAGTTTGATGAAGCGCGGCGCGGTTGATTACCTGCTGAAGCCGTTTAGGCTAGAGGTTGTCGAAGCAAGCGTGAGGCGCGCTATCGACAGTAGGCGGTAATCCACAGATTACACAGGTAATCCGGATTTCATCTGTGGTAATTTGTGTTTACTATGCGGCGACGACGTGCTGCTGGCGCGAGCCCGTCAAACGGTTGATATCACGCACAAGCTCGGCAACTCGATCGGCAGTGAATGGCTTTGCCACAACCCAATCGACACCCGCCTCTTTCTGTTCATGCGAGCCGACCGCTTCGCCCCAGCCCGTAATCACCGCGATTGGAATCTGTTTATTGATCTGTCTGAGCTCGCGCGCAAGTTCCCAACCACTCATCCCCGGCATACCGACGTCAGTAAATACGCCGTCAAATTCCATATCCTTAAACAGCGATAACGCCTCACTGCCACTCTCTGCGACAGACACATCGCAGTTTTCGCCTTCAAGAATGTCGCGCAACAGATCTCTCACAAAGATCTCATCATCAACTACGAGCAATCTCATCGGCAGTTGCGGCTCAGTGATCGGAGACGCTGCCTCGGGCAATACCGTCGTCATGCATTCGCTTTCATTAACACTCTTCTCCATGATCTTCGCGACCGGAAGGGTGAGGCGAAACTCAGTTCCACTGCCGTACTGTGATTCGACTTCAATGTTGCCGCTATGACGTCTGATGATGCCGAAGCTCACCGCGAGACCAAGACCGAGTCCGGCTTTACCCTTCGTGGTGAAGAACGGATCGAAAATACGCGAACGCACTTCCGGATACATCCCCACGCCCGTATCGATAACTTTCACGATCACCGAGTCGCCCTCAGTGTGCGTCGAGAGCGTGAGCGTTCCGCCTTCGGGCATCGCGTCCACTGCGTTGAAAACCATGTTGACGAGCACTTCGCGCAACTCCGAGTCGTCGCCCATTACCATCGCATTCGAGCCGATTTGCAGATCGAGCGTGATGTGAATGTTTGATGCTTCAGCGCAGTTCTTCCAACGCGGGCGCGTAATCTCACTCGCATCCATCAGCACCTGATCGATCGAGAGCAGTTCAAAATTGTGATCGCGACGCTGTCGCGCGAAGTCCTGAATGCGTTTTACGGTCTTCGCTCCGTCTTCCGCGGTTTTGATGATGATGTCGAGCCCGTGTTTGATCTTCTCCAGATCGTTTGTGCGTTGCAGTAACTGGGCGCGACCGAGAATGCCCGCGAGCGTGTTGTTGAAGTCGTGCGCGACTCCGGAGGCTAGCTCGCCCAGCGCGGAGAGTTTTTCCATTTGCGAAAACTGATCGCGCATGCGTTCCTGCTCGGCGATGTAGTGCGAGAGTTCTTTGACGTGGTTCTCAGCCTGTGCCGCCTGTGCTGCCGACGTTTCAACGTTTCTGGCGTAAGTGCGATAAGTCAGGAAGGTGATGGCGATGATCGGAAGCGTGATCACAAACGCATAGACGCCGATGAAATGGACCAATGCCGCGATCACCGCCGCTGCACACGCACCGCTGAAATACGTCAGCGAAGTCCAAAGATAATGCTTGCGCCAGGTTTGAAAGATTGGCTGGTCGGTCTTGAACGCGGCTGCGATCGCGACGAGTCCGGAGTTGGAGATGTAATGCGTGAGCGCCATCGTACAGATCGCGCCCAAAAAAGTTGTCGATAGAGGATCGGTGCGCAGGACAACAACGTTGCCGAAGATCAACTCCAGCACAGTGCTCGTGATCAGTATCGACACCGCGGCTGACGCCCAGTTGAATCCAAGGGTCAGTCGCCGGCGGCTAAAGTGCAGCGTCGAAAGAAAAGCCTCGATCCCGGCGACGATAACCGCCGCTGGTCCTCCATAAAGAAGCAGCACCAGAAACACGAACGTGTCAGAGACGGAAATCTGCGAACTCAAACGTGGAAGCGGTATCGTGATCTTCGACGTGAGCAGGAGAGCGACCGCGACGAGGACGACAAATCGGGAGTCTAACTGGCCAGGATGGACCTGTGTAGCGGAATAAAGAAAAACCAGACTACCACATCCAATAACTACCCAGAGGAATGGCCGGAAGTATTTATTTGCCATGGTGCAAAGAGAGTCATGTGATGAGGTAGGGTCAAGTTAGTTAGCCTTTATCGGGCAGATCGGGGGTTTAATGATCCTGTTTAGTTTTGCACTGGTTCCTTCCGCGGCAGAAAGATCGTTTCGTAAGTGGCGCGGAAGTGAAAACCGCATTTGCGATAGAAGCCATGTGCCCACTCATTCGTTTCATTTACCAGCAGGCAGATAGACTTCGTATCTTCAAGCAAACGCCGCATGAGCCCAGACATGAAGCGCGTGCCAAGATTCTTGTGACGACAATCTTCGCGCAGCCAGACGCCTTCGATATAAATAACTTCTGCAGTCTTCGAGATAACGTCGGCTTTGAAGATCAACTCACCATTTTCAACTACAACCCAGGTTCTTCCTTGTTCAATACGTCGCAGGCAACGCTCGCGAAATCCGTAGCGGTCGACTTCCATCGGATTAACACCGCTTTCGACAAATGCAAGCTGCGCCTGAATCGGCATCACAAGTTCCAACTCGCTAGCGTGAGCCGGTCTTAGTTCCGCCACTGACTCGCGAGCGTCGACAGGCCGCGTCAACTCAAATAACCACTCGCGACAAGCCAAACGCTGGCGGCGGCCGGCTTCAGAATAGTGACTCCAGAAATCCGCGACTCGTTCTTTCTCACCCATGATCATGTGGGTGCTCGGACACTCGCGCGCGACTTGTGCAAGCGCTGCGAGCGCGCGATCGGAAACCGTTTCCATTAACGTTGCATGGCCTACGAGCGCAACGCCTTCGAGTTGTCCATTCGCATCGCGACAGCCGTAGAACGTGCCGCGGTTGAATGGGCTAACGATGCCGTTGTCGTGAATCAAACTCATCATCGCAACCGTGTGAATCGGGCGTTGGGCCAGAAACTTCAGCACTTCCGCTGCGTCGTCGTTGGCCAGCCGTTCAACCCGGACCAGGGCCGCGGACAGATCGCGCTCGTTGAGTTTGGAAACTGTGCTCGTGTGCAACATTGGTCTACCTTCGTATATGCGGGTTCTTAGTAACCCAGATAGTCCGTATTGTCGTCAGGCACAATTGCCATGGTGGTCGTGGCGTCGCCGTTGGTCAGTGCGTTGAAAGCAACGAGCACTGAGTCACCGACGAGCACACCATCGCCAACGAGAACGCCGTCGCCAACCAGCACACCATCGCCGACCAGGACGCCGTCGCCAACGAGAACACCGTTTCTGAAAAGATCCGAAACCCTGATGAACGTTTGACCGATGCCGATAGTGGTGCCATTGCTGATGGTGATGCTATCGCCCACCAGCACGCCAACTGAGAACCTCGTCGAATCACCGACGAGCACGCCGTCGCCGACTAACACCCCATCGCTGACCAGCACGCCGTCCCCAATCAAGATACCGTCACCAATCAGCACACCCTTGGCATAGACTTTTTGATACTGGTTGATGAGCGCGCTGCCGGAGGCAAAGCCCTGGCCCGCAATGACGCCCTGTGACCACTGGAACGTGTATAGACCATTGATAGTCTGGATGCTTGTCTGCGGAGCCGGAGCCGTACCAGTCAGTAACGAAGCGCCGAGTGCCGTAGAGCTGTTGATGGTGGTGCGGACGAGCTTTGCGAGTCGTACCGCGCCGTCAACGTTCAATTCGCCGGCGCCCTGCTCGAACATGTTGGCGTTGGGTAACTGTTGAGCAGTGAACATCAGCAGAGCTTTGATCAAGTTTGGGGTAAGAGTCGGATTGGCTTCGAACATCAGAGCCGCAGCACCGGAAACCAGTGGCGCAGCCATTGAGGTTCCGCTCAGCATCATCTGTTTGCGAGTCGGACTGCTGCTGACGCCGGCATCGAGCGAAGGATTCTTTGAGAGCAGGTAATTGTTCGGCGATTCAGCGAAGATCGTTTTATTGCCGGGAGCGGCGATCTCGGGCTTGATGAGATTGTCGTAATGCTTGACGCCGTTCGCGTCCATCCAGAAGCTGCGCGTCGGACCACGCGAACTGAAGGTCGCGATGGTGTCGTCGCCTCTCTGATTCGTTCCGCGCGTATCAACCGCGCCGACGGTGAGAACCGAAGGCTCGTTGCCGGGAGAATGAACTTGTCCGTAAACCTTTTGACCGGCGCTGTTCTTTCCGTTGTTACCAGCGGCTGCGACGACAACGATGCCGCGATCGACGAGCGTGCGAGCGGCAATGCAAAGCGGATCGTTTTTATAAGAGTTGATTGCGGGGATGCCGATGCTCAGATTTACGACGCGCACGTTGTAAGTTGAAGCATTCGACAGTAACCAGTTGAAAGCGGCGAGAACGTTTGAGACTGATCCGATTCCGATTGAATTCAGAACGCGCAAGTTAACCAGTTTGGCTCGGGGAGCCATACCGATGTATTCGCCTCTGGAAACAACTCCGTTTCCGGCGGCGGCTGCGGCTACGTGCGTTCCGTGTCCGTATGGATCGTCAGTGCGACCTTCCCCCGTGAAATCGATGTTAGCGACGATGCGCGAGAGGCCGGTCTGGGTATCGATGAAAGAAGCGTGTGCGCCGTAGATTCCTGAATCGACGATCGCGATTCCGATTCCACTGCCGTCGAGAGCACCATCCGTGCTCATCGTGCGGACGTTGTCGGTGCCGGTGGTGCGCGCGATGTGACCACCGAGAGTTGTAACTTCACTGTCGAGAGATAGGAACGAAACCTCGGAGAAAGATGACAAAGAGTCGACTACGCGACTGGGTAACTCGAGGGCAAAAGAGTTGAGGTTGTCGAAGTGTCTGCGGATCTTGACGCCGTTGGCAGCCAACAGGGCATTCAGTTGACCACTCGGCTTTGAGTTGAGTTGAAGAATAACCTTGACCACGTCGTCGCTGCTCTTCTTTGAAAGCAGATCGCCGAGGTCCGAAGCCACTTTGTTTGACTTCGGGTTCTTGTTGTCCAAACCTTTGTCTTTCGCATAAGCAGCAGCAATGAGGCTGCCGCCCAGCAGGTTTGGTCCTAGTGTGAGGCTGGCCAGCAGGACCAGCACCAGGAATCGTTTTGGGGTATTCGTCGCAGTCACCTTTGTCATCTCCATAACTGAGGTTTCGCCGAGTCTGGACAAAGCACCGGCGCAGGTCGTAGTGCATTGCCTGTGCCAAATCAGGAGATGTGACTTAGTTCTTTCTGTGACAACAACTTAGCGCGATTTCTGGAAGCTCGGATGGTCCAGGTTACCTGACCGATCTGCTCATATTGACTGATCGCAGGATTCACTTTGATAGAATCGGCGCATGCTACCGGAAGAGGTTGAGGTCCATCGCGACCGCATGTGGCGACGCGATCCTGAGAATCGCGTCGAGGATGTTTACAGCGCCGAGCGCTTCATCGAAGACGTCGGATTTTGCGAGGCATTGACGGACTCGCGCCGGCCTGGACCATCGCTTTACGTAGCGGTTTGTGGCCGTCGTGATGCGCACATGCCGCGTAATGTGCAGAAGGATCCGGAGAGCAGATTGGCCTGGACCATCAAGGACGACGTAATGCGCCGCGGAAAGTGTTTTTATGGGAAGGTGCTGCGCAGCCGTTCGACATTTATTGCGCCGCGTTTGGTGCCGTTCTTCAACGCGCTGTTCGGCATACCGCGCCGCATGGAGAAAAAGGTGCTGTCCGACGACGCGCAGGCCATTCTCAAGGTCATGCGACGCGAGTGGGAGATGGGGACACGCGACCTGCGCGAGGCGAGTGGGATCTCGGAGCGGGCTCGTTTTGATAAAGCGATGACTCAGTTGCAGAAGGGACTGAAGATTATTCCCAGTGAGGTTTTGTATGAGCCGGCGTTCACATACATCTGGTCCATTCCCGAAGCCCGTTTTGCGGAGCAATTAAAGGTGCAAGTGGGAAGGGAAGAGGCGTTGAAGGAGATCGCGCGGTCGTATCTTGTCGGTGCGGGAATGACGTTGCGTGGCGAGTTAGCGCGCGTCACGGGCATCAGTTCACCGGAAGCGGGATTGGGTAATTGGGGATTGGTTGACGAGGGATTTGCACAAAGGCTCGGACCGGGCATTTATCGGCTAACCAATTTTGGCCACAAAGAAGCACAAAAGGCACAAACCATTTAGGAAAACATTTTGTGCTTTTTGTGGCTACTGATTATGGTCGCGAAAGGCTTTCGTCAACCTTCGCTTCGAGCATTGCTTGTTGTTCCAACTTCGCAATCTCGAGCACGAGTGGCAACTGATCCTGAGAACTGCCAAGCCTTTGCATCATCAGATCCGTCTCGCCCTCGGTAAGCTTTCGCCTCGACGTCGCCTCAATCATCTGCAAACGCGTCTTTGCCTTTGCCAAATGATCGGTCGCCTGTTGTCGTAACTGCTGGAGCCGATCATGATCCTCGGCCAGTTCCTTCTGTAACGACGCGGATTCCGGTGTGTGCAGGGTGCGGGCGCGGTTGATTTGCCGTTCCACTCGTAACATTTCGCGCTTGGTTCTGGAAATTATGCGTGACGCGGTTAGCCGATTGGCCAGTGTTTCGCGGTAAGCGTCGGCCAAAAGCGGGTTACTTCGCTCGATTTCGGCCAGTGAAGCACGCTCGGCCGACGTCAATTCTGACCGGAACCATACAACCTCATCGGCTGTGATTCCATCCGATGCTAACCGGTCTCGTAATCTTGAGAGCCACCTCCGGCGATAAAAGAGGAGAAACGCGGCGATCACCACCCCCAGCGCAAACCCAAGGGGCAACGAGAGACCGGCCAACAAAAGAAAAACAGCAGCCGATTCTGTGGCTGTGGCAGTTAGAAAAAGGACAAGAAAAACCAGCGGAGCAGGGATTGAAGCCGCCAGGACGGCGATCCACGGGGCAATCTTCAGCATACGGTTTGTAGTGACCTCTTTGCTGGAAAGTTTGCCGATTGCTTGACTCATAAGACGGTGTTCCGGTGTCTAAGTAAGAAATCTTAGCTTATGATGGCACGCAGAGGAAGGTTCAATGAAAACGTTTCGACGACTCCACCCGATTGTATTGCAGTTAGTTATTGCCGCAGCTTTTGCCCTGCTGAGCCAGCCCGTCTTAGGCCAAGCGCCGCAAAGAGTCAACGGCGATGGCGCCTCGCGCCCCGGCAAGCCGGTCACCGTTCCGGTGTCCATCCGTGTGAAGGAAGAAGAGGTGGAACTGCAGAACATTGATCTTTCGATCAGTGAGGATGGCGAGCCGCAGACGATCATTTCGATTCGAGGTAATACCAGCTCACCGATAACCATCGCAGTTTTGATTCAGGAAGATCTCGAGCCTTCGATCGGAACCGAGATCAAAACGCTCGCGGAGTTCGTGAGGAAGCTGCCGAAGAACTCGCGCGTGATGGTGGGTTACCTGCGCACGGGAACTTTGCAGGTCAAACAGAAATTCACTAACGATCTCGAGAGAGCCGCAAGTTCGTTGCGTCCGCCCGCGGGTTTTGCGAGTGTCGGGCCTTACAATCCTTACGTTGAAGTCGTTGAGGCGTTGAAGAAGTTTGAATCGCAGCCACAGAGTCGTCGAGCGATTTTGCTGGTGTCGGATGGTTTGGATATTTCACGTGGAGTCGACTCTTCTTCACCAACTCAAAGCGTCGATCTGCAACGGGCGATAAACGAGTCGCAGCGACGAGGCGTTGCCATCTATGGTTTCTACGCACCAACGCAAGCCGCGGCAGCCAATCCTTCGCTCGTTGGCAATGCGCAGAGTTCGCTGTTGCGCTTATCAGATGAGACAGGCGGATTGGCGTTCTTTCAGGGCACAGGCGCGCCCGTCAGTTTCGAGCCATTCATCCGCGAGTTGGACGTTTCACTTCAGAAGCAGGCTGCGATCACTTTTCTTTCGACGCACTTGAGTAAGGGATTTCACCGCATCGAAGTGAAGTCGGCGACACCGGGCGTGCGTGTCTCGTATCCGTCGGGGTATGTGAGGTAACTATTGAACGGTTGCTGCGAGTAAAGAATCTCGATGATCACTCGCAATCGCCCAACCATCAGCGAGTTGTCCAATCATTCCGTGAAAATAGATCTCACTACCACTCAGAACCACGAGCACGTCACCTGCGTGGTACCGCGGATCCTCAAGTCGAAACCGGATCACTGTTGCCTGCCCATTCTTCTGCTCCAGTGTCTCAAACTGAAACTGATCGGCGTCCGCTACATAGGTCTGCGAATTGTTTGCTACTCTCTGCTCTTCCGGCATGCGTTATCTCCTGTAAATAGTTCCACCTTCATTTGATACACAAGAATACCTCATCATAACCACAAGAACACTGCAAGGTGTTCTCTAATCTTTCGTGAGAAAGCGTGACGACCCCGAAAAACTTCGAGGTTATTCACATCCTGCATTTCAATTCCCGGCGTCCTGATTCCCCGCAGTGGGTTTTCCAGTAAGACTTCACCCCTGATAAACGCCGGATGATAGTTGTTCGCTGGCCCCATAACTATAGGCTCTGTTACATCGGGGAGACGTAGATGACTCACCATACCTCTAGATTACGAAGAAACTTTCGGCTGATAAGCGCAATCTTTATTCTGGCGTTACTCGCGATTGCACTGCCAGGCTTCTATAAAACACGCGCATCAAACCCTTCAGCGGGAACCATCAATGCGACGGCAACCTCGCCTCTTACCTGGACCGGAACTGCGGTCGGCGGCGGCGCACTCAATGCCCCGGTCCTGATTGGCGCCGAGGATTTGTGCCAGGAAGGACTCACCTGCGACACCTTCACCTTGACTGTGGGTGGAACAACTGCGGATTGGGCCGGCAAACTGATCCACATCAAGATCGAGTGGCAACTTCCCGTAACGGACTACGATCTCTACATCCATAAAGGTTCGAACACTGGTCCAATTGTCGCCAGTTCCGGACGCGGCGCGACTTCGCCAACTGAACCGCTCACGATCGAAGACACGACGATCGATCCTTCGAGCAGTGGCACAGGCGTTTATACGATTCACGCTGTTTACTACCTCGCCACTACGCTCGACCAGTATCATGGCAGCGCAACTATCGAGAACAAGCCCGCGCCGCAGCCAACGCCGACACCTTCTAACGAAACTGCTCCGACCTACCAGAATTACCAGGCGCCGCCAGCGTTAGGTAATTCAGCCGGCGAGCCGACGATCGGCGTCAACTGGAATTCAGGCAATGCGATGTTCGTCGCCGCGTTGCAGACTCTGCGCATCAAGTGGGACGACACTGCGTCGCCCGCGCCCGCTACGTGGGAAGATGTCAGTGCGACAAACACTTCGATCACGAGTCTCGATCCGATTCTTTTCACCGACAGCGATGCGGGGCCGAATCGCACCAATCGCACCTTCGTTTCGCAATTGCTCGGGAAAGCGAGTGCGGTGTCGTTTACCGACAATGATGGCGCCAGTTGGACCATCAGTCAGGGTTCGGGCATCAACTCCGGCGTGGATCATCAAACAATCGGCGGTGGTCCATACGCGAAAAATCCTGACGGCTCTTTGAAAGGTGGCGCGATTCAGCTTCCCGGCTTGAATGGGCAGCTCTATCCCAACGCGATCTATTACGCGTCGCAGGACGTGGGACTCGCTGAAATCGCGCGCAGCGATAACGGTGGTCTTACTTTCGGACTTGCGATCCCGATGTGGACCATCGTGCAGTGCGATGGACTGCACGGCCATATCAAAGTCGCGCCTGACGGCACTGTTTACGTTCCGAATAAATCGTGTGGTGGCAAGCAGGGAGTTGCTGTTTCACAAGACAACGGCCTGTCATGGACCATTTCAACGGTCCCGGACAGCACCGCCGGTGACACTGATCCTTCAGTCGGTATCGGCGCGGACGGAACAGTCTATTTCGGCTACGCAGACGGCGATGGACATGCTCGCGTGGCGGTCTCGCACGATCGTGGCGCTTCGTGGGAGCACGTGCAGGACGTCGGCGCTGCGCAGGGCGTTCAGAACACGGTCTTTCCAGCAGTTGTCGGTGGCGATAGTAATCGTGCGGCGTTTTTCTTCCTCGGTTCAACAACGCCGGGCGCAAACGGCAGACAGACTGATCTTGCTTTCCCGGGCACCTGGTACGGCTACATTGCGACGACGTACGACGGAGGCGCGACCTGGGTTACAGCCAACGCCACGCCGAACGATCCCGTGCAACGCGGTGTCGTTTGCACTAACGGCACGTCTTGTCCGAGCGGAACGAGGAACCTTCTCGACTTCAACGATGTGACTGTAGACAAGCAGGGCCGCGTGCTCGCAGCGTATGCGGATGGGTGTATCACAGCCGAATGCATTCGCGGAGTCGATAAGAATGGCGACGGCAAACTCGATAGTAACGACAACGATGGTGCAGAAAAAGCCACGATCATTCGTCAAATTGGCGGCAAGCGTCTGTTCAGTGCTTTCGATCCGCCGGCGAACGCAGCGCCGCAAGCGCCGCTTCTTCTGGCAACGAGAGACGGCGACGCCGTTAATCTCGCCTGGTCCATACCTGATGACGGTGGCTCGGCGATCACGGGTTATCGTTTGTATCGCGGTGTCGAGGGTGGAGCTGAGACTTTGTTATCGGCTGCTACGGCGGACGTTAATTCTTACGTCGACAACGATGCGGGAGCCGCGAACTATTACTATCGCGTGACCGCGTCGAACGCGAACGGCGAAGGCGCTTCGTCACCACATGTTTCACCAACATCAACTGAAACGGCGTGTACTGGTTTGGGCGTCACGATCATGACGGATCCGGCTGGTGATTCGTTGGACCAGTTGGGTGGTCATGACATTCGTTCGCTCAATATCGCAGAGCCTTATTCCGCCGATGGCTCGAAGAAACTCGTGTTCACGCTCAAGATGGCTGATTTAAGCGATCCGCTTACACCGAACACGCAGTGGCGCGTTTACTTCACCGGCGCAGATAACAACGGGTACTTCGTCGACATGAGAACTGACGTGCTGGGAGCGGTGACCTTCAAGTACGGCACGTATATTCACAACGCAGATAACACTGCGGGAACGGCGACAACCGTTGGTAATCTCGATGCGGGCAGTAATTACAACACGCAAACGGACGCGATCACGCTTGTAGTTTCGAATAGTAAGATTGGTAATCCACAAGCAGGCGCTAGACTTTCGCGAATGTTTGTGCGCGTGCCTGTGGTTGCGCTCGTGCCGGATAATGCTAACTATGGAAGCCCGAGTACTGCGGTCGGCTACACGTTGATCGGAAATGCGGCGTGCCAGTCGCGGCCGGCGGCGCCGTCTTCGCTCACGGCGACGAGCGGCGGCAAAGGCTCGGCGAGTTTGAGTTGGGCTGACAACTCAAACAATGAGGAGAGTTTTGCGTTAGAGCGCTCAACGTCGCTGTCGGGAGGTTTTATTCAGGTAGCGACGGTTGGCGCGAACGTTAGGACTTACGCCGACAACACCTTGTTTAGAAAGACGACCTACTTCTACCGCGTGAGGGCAGCGAACAGCGGTGGCAAGTCTGGTTATTCTAACGTTGTGAGTGTGAAGACTAAGTAGCGATGAAGAAGTTAACAAGTATTTCCCTGTTGTTGTTGATGAGTGTCTTGGCAAGCGCGGCTTTTGCCCGGCCGCGCCCCGAGATCATGGGTATCAGTCTCGAGATGAGCCGCGATGATGCGCGCGCTCGTTTGAAATCGATCGGCAGTTTGGAAAAAGAGGATCCAAAGCGGCAGGAAGTTTGGGCCGTGAAAGATCCTCGGATCTCACATCTGCTGGTTGGCTACGACGCGGATTACCGTGTGCGCTACGTCACCGCGATTGCGCGCGCGGATGGTCCAAGGATCCGTTATCAGGAGATTGCCGATCTGAAGTCTGCAAAAAGTAGCCACACCACTGGTAACCACAAATTCACCTGGGAGATCGAGAGCCGGCGCGGTAAAGAATCGTTTATCCTAATTGCGCGCGGACACGATCCTCAGTACCTCGATTCGTATTCAGTAAAGAAAGCAGATCAGGAAGAAATAGATTGATTCATTCGCGTAAATCCGCGTTTATCTGTGGCTAAATTGCGGGTGGGTTTGGGGCGGCATGTCGGGCTCGAACCGACGACCTCCAGATCCACAATCTGGCGTTCTAACCTACTGAACTAATGCCGCCACATTTTTGGTGAATGCCCCCGGCAGGACTCGAACCTGCGGCCCTCTGCTTAGCTTCCAGCATCAGGCTTTCCCTGACCGCCCGTCAAAGCTGGGGTTGCTGGCTGGACTATATCTTGGACATCACAGTCCCGACCCGTATAGTCTCTGAGGATCCCCGTCGACGAAGATGCGTACAGGTTTCCTGCGGATTACCCAATCCTCGCGGCTTTTTACCTGGACCATGAGGTCCGTAGTACCGGAGGCTCTCAGGGCGTCCCCGCATACAGGGTCGTCCACTCAATGGGTTCGACCGCATTTCCCCATTAAGGCTCCAACAAGGCAGATGCTCTATCCGCTGAGCTACAGGGGCACATTCAAAGCAGTGGCATGTTAGCACGTCAAAGACCTGTGTCAACCGCACCGGATCATGCGTAGATTCTAACGAATCCCGCCCACGGCAGTGGGTGGATCTTCGGATTCGTTTCTAAACGCCACTTAAAACGTGACCTTGAATCCCATCAACGGTAGTTGGTGTTCATTCAGACGCTTTCTACACGAACTAACGCTATGCCCTTGAACCCCACCCACGGCAGTGGGTGGATCTTCAGATTCGTTTCTACATGAACTAACGCTA
>JADMIO011429265.1_pt1 | contig 45841 bp, 54 predicted proteins | sample 8958161 | NCBI WGS metagenome assembly JADMIO01 (sample SAMN16585339, study PRJNA669376) | soil metagenome | isolation source: Crop rotation soil | place: USA: Cullars Rotation, Alabama | collected 2011
CGCGACAACTTGTCCACGTGGAATTCTAAGCTTAGGATCCCAATGTGCTGGAAAGATGGAGCACGGGAAAAGGGGAGTGCTTCGATTCATCTTCAAGATTCATCGCGGCTCTTTCTTTTAGCTGGTAGCGAAACGTTAAGGTCGGCGCTCGTAAAAGGAAAAGAGGCTGAGCGCCAATTCTGGGCACCCAGCCTCAATTCGTTTAGATGGTAATGGAAACCGTTTCGCTCGCGTTAGTCTTTGATGTCTTCCTCAAGTTCATCGTAATACTCAGCCAGAGCTTTTGCCTCCGCTTTCTCCCTTGGGGTGGGCGCATTCTTCGCGAGTGACCGATAGTATTCCCGCAAAGCCTTTGCCCTGCCTTTGGTCATCTTGGGCTCGGTATGGACTACCACACGGGATGCAAGCACGCGCTCACCGTCGCGCGTGTAGTAGACGGTCACAGGACTGCCTTGAGTGATTCGTTCGACCGTCACCGGCACTCCCGCCTCGTCCACATACACGGTCTCATTCGTGACCAAGTAGTTCCCAGCCTCCGCGCCGGTTCCTGATTTCACGATGATTGTTTTGGAGGGAGTGAACTCACTCACCGTTCCAGCGATGGTCGTTCTCGTCGTGGTGACGACTTTTTCGTCTGCGAGGCAGATTGCGCTCAGTGCGATGGATGTGATAATGCTGCCGATAAGTTTGGTGATTGTTTTCATTGGTTTGGTGTTTTCATGAACCCAATCGCGGTGGGACGGAGGCTGGATGCAAAAAAAATGGAGCGGAGCAGAAGTCTCTCCATCAGGGTCACCGCTTACCGGAAGGAATGTTCTCGTTGATCATTTCCCATGCTGATGCGGTTTTCCATAGAGAATCCCAAAGCTGATCTTGAGCGCGGTAGTTCACTTCTGCGTAGGCCAAATTCAATATTAGTTCTGATTGGCACGGGAAAAGCTCTTCATTCTCGAATTGCGATATGAAGCAAAGCCTGGAAACCACTGAGAAGGCGGCAATCAATTCATCGATCAATCGATCTTTGAGCGCCGAATTGCAAGAGAGTCATGATGCTCTTCGCAATGAGATGATGAGCGCAAAGGCAGTTGCGGCCGACCTTGAATCCGCCCTGGCTGGCAAGTCTAAGGAAATGTTGCACCTGAAGTTTTTGCTTGAACAATCAAAGGCCCATCTAACACACCTGCAAGATGGAATTCTCGCCATGCGTAAGGAGCGCCACAAACTGGCCAACGAGGCCATGAGGGCCAGAGGTTTAGACATTAAGCTGCGTCTGATGACAGCGGAGAATAATCGTCTCAAAAACGAACTGGAAGGCATTCTCGATGGTCTGGCGCAGGAAGATGCGCAGAAGAAGCTCCGCTTTGATAAGCGCGACCACCATATCGCTGAATTGACATTAGAACTAATGACCGTCCGTCAATTGCTCGCCGATGAGCGGCGAAAGAGCCCCGACCCAGAGAATCAAAAGCAGGCGCAAGCACCCACTTTTGCGCTAAAAACATCCGCGACCGACGAGAGTTTCAGCACTTCTACGTTAGAGGTCATCCCTACAGAGAGAACGCTAGGCCGACGCGGTAACTAAGCGTTGCAGGGCGGGAGCAACAAGGCAACGGTGGTGCGACGGAAGCTCGATGTAAAAGCGTAACGAGGGATCGGAAGTCGTTGTTACAGCACCGGACTCTTCCTTTTTCTCAGTGGTTTTGGTTTTGAAGCCGGAGGTTGGCCTTCCACAGCTTCGCTCAATGGGTGTTGGGCAGCGCGCTTTTGCTTGGAACTCGCACGATGCGCCTTCTGCTCGGTAGTCGTCTTGAGAAAATTCGAGAGCGCGTCCTTCACGCCCGTGTATTCCTTTCCATTCTTGGTAACCAGACCAGTTCGCAGAAATTTTTGGAGTTTCTCGTGAGTCCGCAACCTCAGCATATCACCGTTAGCTTTGGACCCCGTGCTGGCCAGTGCGGCTTGGAGTTTCTCGAAGAGGTCGTTAAAAGCTAGCGGCTTGGTTTCGGACAACAACGCAGCAAGTTGTTCTGCAAGCACATCCGGGCGATTCTTTGCGAAATTGAAGTTTGCTCTCATCGATTCATCTTTTCGTATCTGCCATACGTCGTGGATGCCGCGTTACAGCGTCTTGACACAATCGAAGGACGATGAAAATTTCCAGCAACCTGCATCACCTAACCCCATTGAATCACTTCCCATGAAGACCCTCCTCACCCTCTGCTCGTTGACCATCTGCGGAGCCTTGGCGCTCAACGCCGCCGACGAACCCAAGAAGCCTGAAAGCGACAAACCCAGAAGAAATCCTGAAGCGCGATTTAAGAAGGCCGACTCAAACAACGACGGGTTTCTGACGAAAGAGGAACTTGTGGCTGCCTTCGGTAAGCGCGATGCAACGAAGATCGACCGCTTCTTCAAGGTGCTCGACAAGGATTCAGACGGCAAGATTTCCGCTGAAGAGTGGAAGTCCCGTCAGCTCGGCAAAAGAAAGAAAGCGAAGTAGTCAGGGAAATCTTCTGTCTGGAGAAAGCGAGTCCCCATGAGGTATCCCGACCTCCCAACCCTCTCCAAATGACAATGTGGGTGGAAGTTGAGGTCCTGCCTGTTGCTGTTCGGATTTTGTCCGCTCCCCACCGTTTACGGTAGGCTCCTGCTCTATCGTCGGATTGAGGCTGGAATCAGTTGCCATCGGTTGTTGCTGGTTCATTTCAGTTGAGTGGTGGTTTCGGAGGGATTGGCGTTGGCGCTGGTGTCTCTGGTGGAGCAGGCGGAAGAGGCTTTGGAGCAGGTGGATTTGTTGGTGCTGGTGGAATGGGTGTTGGAAGCGGCTGATTGGGTGGTGCAGGTGGAATCGGAATTGGGGCTGGCGGCACTGGCGGAGCTGGTGGAATTGGATTTGGAGGTCTTGGTGGAAGAATCGGTGGCCTAGGAATGGGCGCATTCGGATCTATCGGCGGGTTAGTAGGTGGAAATGGAGGTTGTGGCGGTAAACCTGGAGGTGGAGGTCTTCTGCCAGGAGGGTCGACAGGTGGTTGTGCCGCACAAAGGGTCACCAGCGTGAGACCCGCAGCCAACAATCGTAGTTTTGAGATGAACATTTTCATGGTGCGGGATGCAGTGGTATCCAGTGGCATCGTTCAAAGGGATTCCATCGGACGCATCTTTCCCAAATCGTACGGGAAAGGCATGCGATCATCATGGCGCGCAGGAGCGATTCAGTTGTATGACTGCCAGACTGCGAGCATTGCGGGCTTGGAGTATGATTCGCGCCCTCGGCCTTCGGGTGACTGGAAGACTGGTGGTATGCGCTCTCATTACGACCCTGTTGGTGGCTGTTGTTCCAATTCCCATCGAACGAATCAGGGCGGACTTGCTCGCCCCAATTGGGATTTCCGCTGATGCTTACGGTCTGCCTTTGTTCTTTTTCGTGCCTGAGATCGCAGATTCTTCTGATTCGCCTCCATTTTTCTTAAGCCGCTTCCTCTACGACTGGCTGTTCTGGTTTGGGATTTTTGTCATCCTCTTCCTGATCGTGATGCTTCTCACGGTAAGTTTGCGATTCATCGCGTATCGACGAGCGGTGCGACGCCATCACGCCAAGCTTCAGCACGGGCAATCATGAGTGACGCGAGGTCTATGGGTTCCTCACCTCTCCCATTTTCTCATGTCGTGGTGGGGATTTGTGCATTCATCTCCAACTTTAGCCATTATTTTGCGGCGTTCTCTTTACGGTCGCTGCAATAAACCTTGGTGTCGCGCCGAGGGAACAAGATCGACGCCAAATACGCAACGCAAAGTCCCTCAACGCAAAGCAAGACGATCAGCGGGATGGCGTTCATACGGTTGGAGGAAAGATAACCTGGGCATTTCTTGTTTTCATACATCGGTCAAAAAGCGAGAACCGCACCATGACTGCGCCGGAGATCATGTAGTTCGGTCGAGGGTATTTCTGTATGCGACCCAGAAAGGGGCAATCTGTGCGGTTTTTCTCCAAAAACCTCAACTTTGAACCTAGAGACGTGGAGCCCCTACGAATAAACGCCTCCCAACCAGTTTTCCGCCTCCGTCAGGTCATTGAATGCACGCACGTTCTCCTCAGGGCCGCAAAGAACCGCAGTCATGCAGCTCATGCCGTATGAAAGCGTTCCAGACACGACAATGGCACATCGACCCATTGTCTCCTGATGCTCCCGATAGAACGCCGTCACAGCACGCACATACTCCTGATCCGCAGAACAGTTCGCAGCCCGTTTATCAAAGAGAAAACCACTGCCGGGTATAAAGAGGGGATCTCCAAAGATGCGGCGCATGGTCATACACCATTCGTGGTGGGTGGGGTGACCTCGATACTCGACATGAACCCAGTGGGAATGTGGCTCGATGCGCCATGTCAGATTCATACACGCTAAAGCAGCCTAAAACATGCCAGCTTTGGTGTGCGAGTTTCGGGCCTGGGGTGCTCCATGAATGGCGTGAACCGCAGCATCGTGAATTCCAAGAGCGTGATGTCTGGTCGCTGTTCAACTCGTTCACTTCGGCGATGAAGGACGGCAATGTGGCTGAACTGCCGAAGCGCACAGAAGCCTTGCATGGCCTGCTCGATGTTGCTGTGGGCTTGAACTGACTGAGAGGAAAAGGGGAGTGCTTCGATTTATCCTTTGGATTGATCGGGCACTTTTCTTTTAGCTCGCAAACACATATTGTGAAATTACATTCTACGCATAATCGGCATTCACGACCTCCCAATTAACCAGCCCAGGTGACTTTGGAACCATCGAAGGAATAGATTTTTCATTCCTGTCTGCATTAAAATTCCGAGAGAATCGCCATTGAAGGTCGTGCCGTTGGGCCAAAGACAGCGTGTTCCACCACGCAGGAGCAACGGCAAAATTCTCTGACGTTTCCAGCGCGAAGTAAACCAGGGCAGAACTTTGAAGCTCACGAGGGACGCCGATGAACGATTTGACAAGTCTAGATGGATTTTTGCAAGCACGCTTACTCCAAGTGAATATGGCATAACCACCATCCTTGCTCGGTATGATACTTAAAGTCGTCCAGTCGTTGCGATTCGTGTCAAGCAGGCGTCCAGTAAAGGTCACAGCCAACGGAGCCGTAACAGACACTAGTAGCGTGGGGCGCTTTGCAAACTTTACGACGTATGCTGCGATGTCGTTCTTTGGGACGAGGAGAGATTCTTCCAACTCCTGCTTTTTGCTGAGCAAATGGATGCAGTTTTTCATTTCATGAATTACAAAATGAGCAAAAAACGTATTCGGCCCCGAATCAAGAGCGCGGGGAAGATTGCATTTCACCATCTGGTGTTTTGAGCATGCTTCGCGACATACGGAACGATATGTCAGCGCGAGTAGTTGTGCCGGAGTCGCGGTGAACTCCTCGGACTCAAGGCACGAGAATATTTCTGAATCGTGTTTGCGACAAAAGCCAGGAAAGGTCACTGCTGATTTGTCTCCGACTCCCACTCGAATCGGCTCTATGCAGAGACCCTTACCGGACAAATCACGCATTCCCATTTCAAAAGTAATTACGTGATTGGTCGCGTCAGCGATGGTTCTCAACCAGGACTCTGCGAGGAGATGCGAAGCAATCGGTGGTTCTTGGCAACCTCCCATTGAAGACATACATCGCTCAAAGATGCCTCGCTTTTGAAAGCTGTGCATCTCCTTCATCAGCCCAAAAAACGGTCCCAGCTTTTCCTTCGGAAGTTTTGTTCCTTCAAGATTCATGCGGTTTCCAGAATTGCGGACTTTATGGCTTACTCAACTCAGTTTCAATGGTGCGAATGGCCGATTCTAACCGACAACCCGCTCAGCTCGCATACAGCGCACCACTGGCCAAACCACAGTGCCGCAATGCGGTTCCAAGAGCACCACAGCCTTTTGAGCGAGGAATCTGGATGTCTTCGATTTCCCGTCTCGAAGCCAGCGACGAAGTGCATCGGTCACGGATTCTCCTGCGTTCAGCGAGATGGCCCGCCCAAGACAATCCACGCGTCTGCCGTTGAACTCTGGACGGTTTTGAGTCTTCCCGAACTTTGGATCGCCGAAGTCGTGAACTCCTGTCCTGCGATTGCACCAGTCCATCACTGGGCTTCGTCGGAAGAAGGTATAAACGTCGAAATCGTTGATGCCTGTCTTTCCATCGAGCAAGTGTGTGGCGGCGCCCTGGCACAATGCGACACAGAGCACACGGTCTCGGTAGGCTTCAGCGCGTTTGGGGTGTCGTTTGAAAAGGTCTTCACGGTCCTTTCGAGCGATCTCAGCCAGTCGTTGCAGATCGCTGTGCTCAATCGGCAAGTAGGAGCGTGATTCTGGGGCGGCGGTGCTCATGCGTTGTTTCGAGTTGGATGAACGACCGGGTGCGATACTGCTGCAATATTCCACTTTTTACTTTTACCTTCAATTGCCGCACGGAGCCAACTGCGCGGCTTTTCCATATCCTTACAAAAACAGTTTCACTATCGATAGCGGCAATCCAGTAAGAGACCAGCAACCGTCAGTTCTGGATGGCGTTTCATCACTTCTTCGGCCAGTTGTCGGACTTCCTCTCTGGCATTCTCGACAGTATCACTGACAAGATATTTGCGCACGTCATGCCAGGCGTCACAAACAAACCACCCAACGATGTAAAGTCCATATGTCCAACCATGTGGCAGTAGATATTTCTGGACAAGCTGCTCTTCTGCATCGCTCTTGAGTCCGCGGTTCCAACAACCCTTAACTTCAACCACGACTGTAAGTGTGTCGTGCGCAGTTTCACTTTTTTCCAAGGTTCGCACTTTGACCAAGACATCAGTCTTCATTTGGCGCTCAATTTGGACCTCTCGGCCCACAATTACACCCCTTGCGCCGAGATCATCTCTTAACCACCGAGCAATTTCATCAGAAAGATTCTCTTCGTCTTTAGGTTTTATTTTATCCGCCACTTTAATGTCGTTTTCCCAGAGTCGCCGCACTGCTGGAAGCTCCTTCCTTACGTAATAATCTTCGAAGCGCATTAACGATTCCCGCACAACCTCGAAAAGATCCAGCTCCGTAGAAACAAGCCGAGCTTCTGAGCGAGCGATAATCTCGCTCAAATCTGCCGGAGACGGGGGTTGCCAAAGCGTTCGTCTACGCGTCTTCAGCTGATCGCGGTGCCTCCACATGAATTCGATAGCGCGATCTGGGAACTTCTGAGCCAAGGCAAGCAAAGCATCTCCTGCCTGAGTAGAGGGAGAGGCAGTTAGCGCGTCCGCAACTTTGCGTCGGTAATCGGCGACGGCTTGACGAGGAGTTACAAAGCCGTCCATGTGTTCCGCATCAGGATTGGGAGGAAAGGCGGTATGAAGCAATTCGGCTAGTAAGCCGAGTTTCTGAGGGTCTAGGTCCAAGTTCTTCTTGCATCCTTCAAATTCCAATTCTGATGCGACCTTCAAAAGGACTTTACTTCCTAGATGCTGTTCTTCGGAAATGGTAGGCCATACGTATTCCCATGTTTCTGATGGGGCGATTGCGTGAGCAATAGCGAGAACGGTTACGCGAGTCTCTTCGGCCAAGCCTCGGTTACGAGGCAACACTGCATGCATCCATTTGTGAAATGCAGACGGATCGACCTCGAAGAGGAAACAGAGGGAGGAGACAAGTGTCTTTTCATTCGTCCAGTGGGACATCGCAAATTCTGCCAACATCGCGCTCAGTTGCGAATTCCAGCAGCGTCGAAAACCTCGCCATGCAAAAATGTAGCCATGCCGCTGGTAATCGTCCTCGGCCTCACTCCGTAGCACCTCGGTTGTGGTTTCTGGATTAAGGCAATAAGCCAATTCCACCATCTGTTGATAGTGCTCTTCACCGTTATTAAAAAATCCGACGATTGCGTTAATCCACTTTTTGCTGACCGCCTCTCTTAAAGCAGCGTCCAACGACAGCCGATCGCGCAGCAGCGAGATAGCCACATAGCCAGGATCGGAAAAGTTCGTGCGCGAGTGAAGCGCCTTGTAACCGTCACTGTGATGGAGCAGGTATCCTCTGGCCGCATCGCGATATATCGCGCGTTGTGCCTCATCAGAAGTTTCCCACGCCGGGCTTTCTGTGATGTCATGCTGGAGAACCGCCGGATAGTGCGTCTGTCCTTCCTTCAAACAGAGGTCTTGGCACAGATTTATCCAAGCCCAATACTCACCATTCGCGATGAGGGCCAAATCCTTTGCAATCAAGTCTTGTGCGTGCGGAGCTGCGAGCCTTCGGTGAATGCGTTTCCGCTGTCGCTCGTTTCTAAGATGTCGAGCTTTCGCTTGGCGGGCTTCGGGCTCGTCTAAATGCCAAATCCTCAACCAACTAAAGCAATTGGCCAGTTCTGGAATCTCATCAATTCTTTGCAGAAAGAAATCCCAGCACTTTACTGTGTGCTCTGGCCGGGCGAGGCACGATACGGCCTTGACCCAAATTGGCACTCGATTAGCGGAAACCCTCGGAAGTTGTTCAAGTATCCACTGCAAGTCTGTGCCTTCGAGCACCGCGAAGGCGTCGAACAAAAGACGCCATACGTCCTCATCAGTGGTCTTAGCGTCGTTTAGGAGCGCAAAGGCAAAGCTGCGGCGGATAGAAACATCGGCCCACAAAGTTTCTAGCTCCTCGCTACCGTCCCCAATGCGTGGATGTTCAAAGTTACGTCTCTTTTGCAACCACAGGGCAATAGCAGCATCTCGGATTGGAGCGTGCTCTAAATGCGAAAGAGTAAGGCATAATGCTCGGTGAGCAAGTTCGCAGAAGGGATTAAGTGTATCGAAGCAATGCTCGACATTTACGAGCCAGTTCAATAAGGCTGGAAGATCACCTGCCGTGAGATGGTCGGGAGCATGGTGACCCAGAAATACATGATACGAGCCATGAAAATGACTTCGTTGCGGCGGTGTCATGTGTTCTAGGGCCTGCGCAACAGTCCAGTGTTTAGGAACCAGCCTGCGTAACGCGTAACCTTTCATCTGATCCTCTAAGTCAGGACCCATTGCGCCTTTGGCAAGAGGCTCCAATTGGTAGACTCGCGAATCGGGCAGCGTCTTTTCCAAGACCCTAGCTGCACCGTTTCTGACCTGCTGTTCGACTCCTGGTTCATGCAAAAGCGTTAGCAAGTCACTTTCAAGCTCTGTGATCCGGCACTCTTCGGCGATTTCAAGGGCAAGTCGGCGCACGACCACATTTAACGTATTGTCCTTAATGCAAACCCAAAGTTGCCGGGCCAACTGCTCGTGTTTCAAACTGCACAGAAAGCGTCTGAATCCGATGTCGTCGAACAATTCATGTCGTTTGGCTCGTTCCAAGATTGCATCAACAATTTGACGTTTTCGATTTCCTTGAACCCTTGCGATGTCACTTCGAAGCAGCACCTCTGGATCGACATTCAGGACATGCTGCAAGAATTCGTCGTTAATTCCCGCTAGCCAAGCTGCGGTTTCTGCTAGTTGGGGGACAACATGTTCGTCTTTGCGATCAATTCCGCAGAACAACTTTCGCAACTGAATCAAGGGCAGATGAAGCACTCTCCTTGCAGCGAGGCATTCGGCAAAACTCTGGTGTGTAAAACCAAGACGGTGCTCTCCGCGCGAGGAGAACAATGCCGTTTCCAAAGCAGAAATAGTGGACTGACGATTTGCCAGGTGTTCCGTAGATGGGAAGGTTAAAAGCGTGTCGATGTGCAGATCTCGTTGAGAAGCCGCTTGCTCGGGGTTGCCAGTTGCTAGAGCAGAATGCGCGCAAAGAATGAGCATAGCTGCAAGATAACCCGCCGCATCTCGAATCTCCTCGGCAGTGATGGTTGTTGTATTAAGAGACTGACCTTCCGCTCGTTCAGAGTCCGGCTCGCGACACAGATCGAGAATGCCCCGTTCGTAAATATCACGATGAGTCCCTTCCAATTGTTTGTTGGCAGCAAATTGTCGCAGCAAGAAGAAAAGCGTTGTCGGTCGCGCGGCAAGAGTAAGCACCTTTTTCGCATGAACTTCTTCTAGAAAGGCTTCTGATTCGATACTGTGTTGCTTTGCTGCCATTTCCACATCCGCTCTGCGAAGAGGACATAACTCCCAAAAGCTTCGAGAAAGCTCATTGTGCCACAAATTCAGCAGCTTGGTGCCCGCGGCGACTGGCCAATCTGCGGTTCGGCATGCGATGACTAGACTGAGTCGTTCTAATGGAGCGGACCGTAATTCGGCAGTTAGAAAGGAGACGAAATCCTTGATCTTGATGAGCCCCTCATCCAAACCATCCAAAACAAGTGTCAGCTTTCGCTGGCTACTCTGCCAAGAAGTCCACCGATGTGATTCAAAAACACGGCGAGTGAATGCTGAGGCATCAGGAATGTCGCGGAAGCGAATCCAAATCGTGACTTCATTTCCGCCGGATGCATGATCTACTTCTGGGAATGCTTGTTCGAGTGCGACACTTTTCCCCAATCCAGGTTCACCTGCTAAGAATAGACATTGTTCGTGCAGTAGGTCTTTGAGTTGATGAGAAATGGACTTATTGTGGCATTCCCATTTTTCATTCGGATCATCGAAGAATCCATCACCCCGAAGCCCGCATGAAATCTCTGACCCAAGAGGCACCCAGAAGCGTGTCCACGGAAGAATCATATTTCACCTCTGAATTCGACAATCTTGATGGTGAGTGAAGACCTCATTTGAACCTCACAGTGTTCAAAAGCTGCGCCAGATGCACGCTCGCTTTTTCGAGTTGCCGTTTGACTCGTGGCAATTGTTGTTCGTCGTAATTGTTCGGTGGCACAATCTCAATGCGTTCAATCTTCCCATCGGGCTTGAGGCTCGCAGGACCAAAGACGATGCCCTTGTAGGCTGCGATGGCTTCTGTGGCTGAATCGCTCACCCATCTCGCAGGCCAGAGGTGGTAATCTCCAGCGGTCGGAAAGAGCGTCACACTGCTACCTTTCCTCAACAATGCAGCGAGTGGTTCAGGTTCCTTCGCGTGCGCCAGTTTGTTCAGCAGCTTTGTATCCCACAGAGCATGTAGTTCCAGGGTCTTCGTGTAGAAGAGCTGATTTCCGCCACGGTCATGAGGGAACTTCATCGCAAGAGATGGATTGCTGATGAGTTTCGGTTGAGCCGGATTCGTGCAGTCGAAATACCCTGAGATCGTGTGAAGCGGCTGATGAACGTCGCCGACCAGATGAACCAAAATTCGCAGGGCCTGAGCCTTCGTGAAGCGTTCGGATTTTCCTTCAAGAACGTCCACAGCAGCGCCGATGGCATGGACCACATCATCGGGTGACGAGAAGGGGCCGTCTGGCGCGTAGATGGCGTATCCCACTGGCAGATTGACGTAGTGCCACTGTGCGTTGTTCGGGTGCTGCTTGTTGAACGCTCTGGCCTCTGTCTTGTCTTCGAGGCGGCTTTTGTAGTTGCGAGCCACTGCACGAACGTCATCGAGCCATGACCCAACGCTGGCCAAGTCATCGTTGCCCAGGATCTCGATGATTTTGGATCTTGCAGATGGAGTCAGGAGCGTGCGTGCGACTTCACCAACCGCTTGATGTCCTTGCGCGCCCCATGGAAATGCAGGCTGAATCAGGAGGAAGAAGCAGAAGAAGAGTGGGAGGAAACGAATCATCTGGGCTGCTGCAAATGCTCTCGGTAGCAGCTTCTTGTTAACTCATTCTTGTCTGTGGTCCATTGAGGGTCAATAAGCTCCATCACCGACTTTATGGGGACCCGGTCTTCTCCGCCGTTGGATATTGTCGAGCATCGTCAGAACTTCTTTGTGACGTTCGGCTCTGTAGGCAGCATCCTGTAACATCGCCCCGTGAACTCCATCGATTTTGCCTGCAATTTTAGCGGCTTGCATTGAATTTTGCTGAATTGCTCCGAGCGTTTGATTCAAACTCGCTCCAAGATTTTGCAGTGACGCATCCAATGTTTCCGACATCCCTGAAATTTGACTGCTTAAATTGTTTATGGATGATTCAATGCGATTCGCCATACCTTGAAGCGCCTGCGCCAGAGTTGTAAATCCCGCTATAAGCAACTGATTGGTCTTCCGCTGCTCGTAGATTGTGGCGAAGTGGAAATCACATTGCGCCTTGCGAACAATATCTTTCATTCGGTCCGCGGTGGTGTTGGCGACAGCCATATGTGTAACCGAATCAAGTATAATTGGATACGGCGGAGGTTTGCCTTCATAGCAGTGAACTATCGTATTGTAATGCCTCGCTTGGTGCAAAATGATCCGAATGCTGTTATCGAAATTTCCAAGATCTACGGCAGCGCGCTCAACTGAATCCCAAAATGGAGAAAAGGCACTTTCGCTAAAGTCTTTTTCCGCCTGGTCAAGGCAGGCTTCTGCATTTTCGAGATGCTTCGGCAAAGCCGTAAATGATGCAAATGAAAGAGTGCCAGATTCGGCAAGCGATTGGTGGTAGTCATGCTGCTGCTTCTTGTGGGCTTCAATCGCTTGAATTTTGGCCCGTTCCTCAGCTTCTTCGCGGCGAGTTTGTAAAAGTAGTTCATGTCTTTCTTGTTCCTTCTCACGCTCCTGTTTTTCCCAATACCCTCGCGACAAATGGAACATAATGTAAGCACTAATGGGTCCAATTATGACAACGCCGAGAGCCCTTCCGTTATCCGTCCTACTAATGCCCATGAAGACCGAAACGATAAAAATGTAAGTCACTATTGCGACGGCGCAGCCACCAAGAGATCTTAAATCTTCTTTCATAGTTACAATAGGATCAGTGTGTGCGATGGTGTCGAGCAGAAGTGAGAGTAAGGAAGATCAAGGATTTTGATCAGGGGGCATTCGAAGCTCATACTTTCCTTGAAACAGAATGGCGAACTCGAAGCAACCTGAATGAAAGCGAAGAATCAGCGTGCGAGTATGCTCCTCGGTTTTCCCACTCGTTGCCCAACCGTTGTCGAACGCTGACACTGTTCCTTCGACTTCGACGACTGCAAACTGAACCGTTGCGAGTCCAAAGCGCCGGTAGGTGGTTGCAAAAATCTCACACTCGATGATGCCGGTGTGGTCGCAGATGGTGATGAATTTCCTGAACTGGTTGAATCGAATTGAGATGAACGGCCTCCATCTTCAAGTTGAGAACATGCCCGCTCCCGAACACAGCGCGGTTTTCCATCAACACGACATGATCAGAGCCGACAATGAAAACCCGCGATGATCAGATCGAATTCATCAGGAGGAACGGCGTGCGTCTTGCCTCCTGTGCGGGAAGTGGATTTGAGAAGCAGGGGCGTGGGTTGGTGTGCGTGCTGAGTGATCTGGAAAATGAACTTCAGCGCACAGTCCCTTTTGATTTCATGCCTGCCACCGATGCTGCAAAACTGTTCAAGCCGTGGGTGGGGAGCAGAGAGAAAGGCATGGTGGAAATCTACGACCCGAAGATCGAAGTCGTAATCTGCTTCATGCGAAAGGGCGACGAGGACAAGACCGACATCGACTGCTACAAGATCAGGACCACGCCATCACCACCGCTTGCTGCTGAACAGGAATGACCATGCCTTTCCACCGTCATTCTGCTTCGTCTGAGCCCTTGCTCGTCGATTTGAAAACGAACGAAATTGCGTATGCAGCCCAAAGAACAACGAGCGCACCCAACAACTGAACCGAAATGCTGAGGCCAGTGATCTCCGACGTGAATGCGAGTTCTGGCTTCGTGAGCTGATCCTTGATGCTCCAGACAAGGCAGCCACCGAAGACGAGCAACACGAAGGCAGGATTTTTGAAAAGTGAACTGACCGCCTCGTCAGCATTCATCGGTTGTGACTTCCGATTCACTGCTTTCATGATGAGCAAAATCACGATGCCCAGAATCACTGACCAGATGACGAAGCGCACGTAAGTGGAAAACGTGACAGCGCCGATGTGGTAAAGCATGGGTGCCAGGTATCCCATTGTTTGAGCGCCATGCTCGTGAATGTAGGCGACACTCTTCTGAATCTTCACGATCCCAGAGGCGATTGATGCGATTGATGCGATGATCGCCTGCACGCCAAGAAGCCAGCGCGGTCCCTTTGGCTTTTGCTTTCTTTTTTTGGTGCCCATTCGTGCGCGGATCATTGAAAATTCCTTTCGGCAGTTCAAGGAAACGCGTAGGCGAGTTTGACCATGGCCCTCTCCGCTGAAGATCAAAAGCACCTCACCGCAGCTCAAGGCTACTCAGCTCTCGGCATGTTTCTCGATGCGAACGCAGAGCTGGAAGAAATCGATCCAGAAGTGCGCCATGTCCCGGAAGTGCTTGAAGTGCGTGTAGGCATTTACCAAGGGTTGCAGCAGTGGGAGTTGATGCAGACCGTGGCGAAGCAACTCGCAATCTACGAACCAGACACGCCGGTGTGGGCACTCTTCTGGGCCTACTCCACTCGCAGTGCTGACTCCATTGAGCAGGGCCGAATCATCCTCGTGAATGCCATCGAGCGAATGCCGAAATTCGCGATTCTTCACTACAGCCTCGCCTGCTACGAATGTCAGTTGGGTGAGCTGGAAAAGGCGAAAGCGACACTGGAGCGTGCATTCAAACTCGATCCGAGCATGAGGGCGAAGGCTCTCGATGATGAAGATTTGAAGCCGCTGTGGGATGAGATTGCAGTGGGTTGAAAACTGGGCTTTCCGGCCCTCGTAAAAATTTCTTGACCGCCATTCGAGACAAGTTTTTTAATCTCCATCGAACGACCCAATTCCATGAAATCATGCGACTGCATACCCGCCAACACGACCGAACTAGACGAGTTTTTCACCGTATCTGGTTCGCAATTTATCAAGACAGCATCAAACGTCGGTGCTCATATTGAGCAGTCGTCCGGCAGCGGCCTAGATTTCCACATCACCAAATCGGGAGATGTCCTTGCATCCACTTCAGTTTCCAAGGACAATATGATTACAACCTCCGTGCGTGGGACAATTGACGGTCTCCCATGCGGCGTCGACATGAATTTTCAATTCACCAAGTCACGGATCGACGTTAAAGTTGATTTTGTTAAGCCAACAAAGCTCGGTTCCTGTAGCTTCCATTTCGACCTCGAAGGAGTGCAACTTGAGGGTGATCACATCATGGGTGCCACGAATGTGGTTGCTTCAGACGAGATTGAGGTTTCGGACGAACTGCGAGTATTGGGAATCGGTTTTTGGTGCGCTTTAAGATGTGGAGGAAAGTCGATTCTTCTTGTGCTTATCAGATGCCTTTTTGCTCTTGGTGGAGGTATTCCAGGGTATGTTGCCTGCGTTACGGCCCATGCTGGTCATGCAGCAGCAGGCATTGCCATCTGCATTGCGAGAAATTGCATTAAATAACGCGACAATCAGTAAGCCTGCCAAACTCGATCCGGCGGTCGTAGAATTCAGCCCTCTGCGAACCGCAACTCGCCTTGGCAGATCAAAAGTTCCTCGGCAGAAATCCGTCAATGGTGAGCGGAGCGTTTCCTTCGAGTCGGTTGTTCACGTAGATGTAGCCGCGACGCTTTTTGACCAGGGAGCGTTCAAGGATCTTTTTTGCAGCCGTCCTCGCATCATCGTTCGGTTCCTTGATCTCGGTGTAGGGCTCGAATGCGGCCACTGAATCTGCATACGAACGACCAGGCTTGAGCAAAAAACGCGACACGGTGAAATCAGCAGTCTCGCTCCCGGCCATCGAAAGCTGTTCCAGAATCGAAGGCATTCTTGTCCAGTTGTTGAACACATGGGCCACGCCATGAGTCCACAACATCGAGAAGTATTCCGGTTGGAGCCATCCCTTGTTGCGGATCTCGACGCCGTATTCCCAGCCCTTCGGTATCGAAGAGAGGAATTGATCCAGAGCCGCAACGAAATCACGGCCATGCTCGAAGTCGCCTTTGTGAAACGTGCTGAACTCGAAAATCAGCGGGCCAATTTTGCCTTGATGCGCTTCACATGGTCCCAGGAACAAACGCGTGAACATGTCAGCGTTCAGGAAGTTTGGATTCACGGTTCCTGCGCGTGGTCCAAAGCGTGGAAGGTTTGGAAACTTTTTGATCGTGATCTCATCGGTGACCTTGAACGCGAATCGAAAACCATCTGGCACCTGCTCACACATGCCGCCGATGTAGGAGTCGCTCGGAAACTGGTAGTAGCCCGCATCGACACAGACCGTTCGATACGTCTGTGCGTATTCAGCAAGGCAGGTCTTGTTGAATTTTGCCTCGGAGAAGTTGTTCCGGGTCAGATACCGCTGCTCATCGTAAACGAGCCCGCACCAGCCTGGATATTTCCATGACGACGTGCCGATGAAGACGCCCTGATCTGCGAGCTGGGCGAGCCGCTGCCGGTAGTTTTGCAGGTCGAGGCTCATTGATCCGTTGGCGCGACGGAAAATTACGAAAACCGTTCGCGCTGATGAGGCCGGAGAAGATCCAAGGCAGGGCCAATTGGAACAATGCGAGTCGGGTTGATGTCCGCGTGAGTCATGTAGTAGTGACGCTTGATGTGATCGAAGTTCACGGTTTCGGCGATTTTTGGGTGCTGGTAGAGGTCGCAGAGATAGCCGTCTAGATTTGGATAATCGACAATGCGGCGCACGTTGCATTTGAAGTGCCCGTGATAAACTGAATCGAAGCGAACGAGAGTGCAGAAAAGACGCCAATCAGCTTCGACGATGCGTGTTCCAAAAAGATAGCGGCTCGCAATCAGGCGACTCTCCAATTCGTCAAGTGCATCGAAGAGTGCCCCGCACGCTTTCTCGTAAACCTCCTGCCTGCTCGCAAATCCCGCTTTGTAAACCCCGTTGTTCACGGAGTCGTAAATGAAGGCGGAGAGCTTCGCGTGCTCGGCTTCGATTTCCTTCGGGAACAAATCGACATCCTCGTTGCCAAAATCTGCGAATGCGTCGTTGAACATGCGGCAGATGTCATCCTCCGAATTGTTGACGATGCGTCGCTGTTCCTTATCCCAGAGAACAGGCACGGTAACCCGACCTTTGAAGTTGGGATCGCTTGCGGTGTATGCCTCGCTCAGGAATTTGAATCCATTTACAGGATCTTCAGTGTGACCTAACCCCTTACGAAATGCCCACCCACGCTCATCGCGCACCGGATCAACCACTGTCACGCCTACCACATTCTCTAATCCTTTCAAATTGCGCACAATCAGCGTTCGGCAGGCCCAAGGACAAGCCAGCGAAATGTAGAGGTGATAGCGGCCTACGGCTGGCGGGTAAGGCGACGCCGGGTCCGTTGTAATCCAATCGCGGAAGGCATCTTCCTGGCGCTCAAATTTACCATCCGCGGACTGTTCTTCAGGAAACTGTGCTGGTGTTGTCATCTGGAAGTTTTACAAAAATGAATTGGATACCTGCATCGGTCTGGTTGCAGAGGCGAAAGCGGCAGTGAAAATGCACACATGTCCGACGACGCTGCACTCCAGAAAAAGTTGAAGGAATCTCAGCAGAGCCGCATTCGTGCGTGGGAGGCTCTCAAAGGTCTTCGTGAAATCATCAGTGCGCTGGGAGATGATCCGCTTCCAGCACCCTCGAAGCCTCCGTCTTTTGAAACGGAAGGAGAACTGCTGAAGAAGAATTTGCTCAAGACGCTCGCGCATCTTCGTCGTGATCTCGAAACCGTTCAGGGTGCAGTTGAGAGAGCGCGGTCGTTCATGACTGCGAAGGAAGGCCACGGCTCGTATCCAGATGCCATCATTCAACTCAATCGTGCCGTCCTGAAAGTCGGTGAGTGGACAGGAACACTTGAATTCACAGAGAAGAAGTGTCGCCGAGATCGTCGTGCGCTTTGACGACTGAAGAGGTCGGTTTATTCAAAAGAGAATCACGCAAAAGTTGAAACGCGGCGTGAACAGATTCGGTGGAAGGACGGTCGGATTCTGAAAATGAACGAGACCTTCCCAATCCAATTCTTCGGCGGCAGCGCGGACGGCGCACTGATCGATGGCGACAAAGCACCAGACGTGTTTTTGGTGAAGGCGTTCGGCGACGTGAACGAGATTTACGAGAGGCAGAACAACGAGCCGCCGTTCGTTTACGTCCAAATCGGATATGCGGAGAATGAGACTTCAAAGCCATGACTGCGCATCTTCCAGACCGAAGAATGGACCAAGACGTGAAGCGCCACTGCGGCATGGGAAATGCATCTGCAAGACGCCATGATTGAAGGCCCATTTCTCATGCGCTTCATCGGCGGCAGCCGAGACGGAGCTATCATCCAAGCGACGACTGCGCCAGAGCATTACGAGGTGCCGTTCAGGGATGAAATGGTGGAGATTTACGAACGGCAAAACGACGAAGCGCCCTTCGTCTATTTGCAGATCGGGTTTGCTGGGAATGAGAGCTGGAAGTGAGGCTTACGCGCACAGCAGCTCTTCCTCGAAAAGCTCGTAGTCCGCAGCAGCAGCTTCAATCGCCAAGTCGAGCGGCAATCCTGCTTCGAGGTAGATGCCAGTCAATGCCGTGAGTCCGTGGTGATGGCTCGCATGGAGATCGTGTGTCTCCAGTTCAAGTGTTTCGATTTCGTGGTGCATGTGGTTCGGTTGTTGAACCGCAGGCAACGACGGGAACAAAAAGCCCACCGCCGTTGTCGAGCGGTGGGTTGTTGAGGAAAGTCTGTTTGAAGAAATCAGCGCCTCGTTCCACCGCGCAGGGCTTTGGCCCATATGACAAAGCGAACCGGCATGGAGCAATTGCTCTGTGCCTGTCGTTTCGTGGTGGTGGAGATGAGATGATTCACTGGGGAGTTTTCTCTCTAGCTGTGATTCAAGTGGTCGTCAACCTTCGACGCAGAGGCGATGGCCCGCAGCTACGCCGCTCCCTTATTTCGTCCGCCGGATTCCACTCTTGCGGCGTGCCGAAGGCACCCTCACAAAGAGATTCAGGAAAAGTTCAAACCGCGCAGGATTCAACGTGGGGAGGCTGGTGGCATGGTTGGATTTCATGCACGGGTGAGATAGCAGCCGCCGGGCCAAGGGTGTAAAGACTTCGGATTGGGGCGTGGAATCTTACGCGAGATTGCACCAGCCGTTGCTCTGAGGTTTATCATGTTTCAGTGCGCACAGATCGGCACTGAACGGCAAATTCGGATCAAGGATTGAGACTCCCCATTTCGCTGTTCGCAGGGAGCGTGAAGCTGAAACAGGTGCCCTTTCCAATCGCGCTTTCTACTCTAACTACGCCTCGATGAGCTTCTACCACTTGCTTCACGATGGCGAGGCCCAATCCGGTGCCGTCCTTGTCGGTATCGGTCACCAACTTATCGAAGACTTTGTCGAGCATTTCAGAAGGTATTCCAGCACCGTTGTCACGCACTGAGCATGAAATTTCCCCATCATGGACGGATGCACTTACGACAACACGCCCATTTGGGGCATATGCAAAGGCGTTGGCGAGCAAGTTTTGAAATACCCGCGCAATAAGTTCAGCATCCGCGCACAACATCAGGTCATGTGGAACCTCGTTGCTCACATTAATATGCGCTTTGGCCGCCGATGCTCTCAAATCCCCGATAATCTGCTGAACAAAAGGCCAAAGATCGAACCTGCGGATTTGAGGGTGAAATACACTCTCGGAACCCAACGACTTGATTTGTTTGTCGAGCACTTCCCGAATCAACTGACTCAAACGCTGCAAATTGCGGGTAAGACCTTGAAAAATCTCTGCATTCCTGGCGAGAACGGTTTCATCCAGCACGCACTTGAGTTCCTCGACCAGAAGAGACACGGCATTCAGCGGTGTTCGAAGATCATGTGTAAGAAAGGCGAGGTGCTCCTCGGACTGTTTCTCGCGCTGCATCTCCGCGTGGGAGACAAAGGCCGCGACCGCGAGCCGTGCGGCCTCATCAATACGGTGATTGATGACCCGGGCAATCTCTCCGATGACCACCAGTCCATGACGTTCGGCAACGGTCAGAAATGCAATCCTCAGCAGGTTGTATTCTCCCACCACTTCAATCACATCGAGCCCGTCATTAAATCTCTGCATGCCGTGAAGCGCAGAGCTTCCCAGACTTGACTGAGTCGTATGCGATCCGTCCTCCCCTGCTTGGAGGCTGCGAATGATGTCGCGAACGAGAGTTGGAATGTGATCCGTGAGGGTGGCGTTATCGAGATGAAGCTTCCTCAGAAGTTTTCCTGCTTCCATGCGCCACACGGCAACGATCTCATCCCGGTGTTGGGCGAGAATTTGGGCCGTTTCAGTTACAGTAGGAGGCTTTAAGTCCATTCGACCAAACTACGACGCTGGCACCACCAGTGCGAGTCCTTTTTCAAGATCCAACCTTCACGGCCCTCAACCAAAAATCCAGAAAACCAGTTGGGAGAGGCGCGAATAGTCCAGTAATGATGCGTCCAAACTCCGAGTGGAGGACGATAGAATCAGAAACAGCGTCGTCTAAGAACAGTCATCATGCCTGCCCGCATCCTCATCGTCGAAGACCAGGCGGTTATCGCCCACGGGTTGAGTCGAGGCTTGAAGGCATTGGGACATGAAATCATCGGCGTTGCACACAACGGGAGAGACGGAATCAGTGCAGCCGCGGAGTTGCATCCAGAACTCGTCTTGACGGACATTGGACTGGGTGATGGCATTGATGGCATCGCAGTGGCGGCTGCAATTCAGGAATCCCAAGTAATTCCTGTGATTTTTCTGACCGCTTATGGCGACGCTGAGACGTTAGAGAGGGCCATGACGACCTCTCCGTATGGCTATATCCTGAAGCCGTTTGAAATCCGCCAAGTCGAGGCAACTATTCGGATTGCGCTCTGTCGACGTGGCGAAGAGGGTAAAAGGACTTCAACGCTAAACGAGGCCAGATTGGTCGCGGATGCGCCCAGTGAGTCTTTCCAAATCTGATACCCACTTTTAAGAATCTGCCCGCGATAAATGAGCGTGAAGGGCCATATTCCGTGTTCAAAAGCCTTGCCCGGGTGGGATCAGATTCGGCATGCTTACATTGCAGCCGCGGGCGTCAGACTTCATATTGCTCGTGCTGGTGATGGACCTCCTGTAATTCTTCTGCATGGCTTTCCCGAACACTGGAGATCGTGGCGTCATCAGATCCCGGCCTTGATAAACGCAGGCTTCTCAGTGTGGGTCTTGGATCTGCGGGGCTATAATCTGTCGGACAAACCGGTGGAGAAAAGCGCATATCAAATGAACTGTCTGCGCGAAGACCTAGCAGCCATTGTTCAGGCGACGGGAGCGGCAAAGGTGACCCTCGTCGGTCATGATTGGGGTGGAATTATCGCTTGGGACTTTGCTGCGCGGCATCCTGAGATGGTGGAAAAATTGATCATCCTGAATGCGCCCCACATGAACATCTTTCGAGAAAAGCTTTTCAAGAGTCGGCAAATCCTTCGGAGCTGGTATGTGGCCTTTTTTCAGCTTCCGTTCATCCCAGAGATGGTTTTGTCTGCGCGGAACTGCTACGTTATTCGCAGGATGTTTGAACGCTCGCCTGAACAGAAAGGTGCGTTTGCGGAAGATGAAATCCGCCATTACATAGTAGCACTGTCGAAGCCCCGTGCCTTGAGAGCTGCTCTTAACTACTACCGCGCAAACTTCTGGTCGAGGAGACGTGAGAGACCTTTACCACTTATTACTGCTCCGACTCTTGTCATCTGGGGCGAACGGGATCTGGCACTTGGCCCAGAACTGCTTGAAGGTTTGGAGAGATTTGTTCCCAATCTCGTGATCCACCGAGTGCCCGATTCAAATCATTGGGTTCAAAATGAAAAGCCCGATGAGGTGAATGGGGCAATCCTCAGTTTTCTCGGTGCCGGTTAATTTCTCACCTGACGGCTGCCAGTTACCTGTAATGGAGGTTATTTAGTCACTTCTTTGTCTCTCCCGTCACAACGTTCGGTAAATTGGGATTGTTTTGATTTTTGTCAGTGTGCGGCACATTGGGACTGTTTTTTCCGTCACCAACGCCGATTCCAGTTGTGTCGGTGCCGCTACTTCCACCGACGCTGGCGTCTGGCCTTGCCCCTGGAGGATTTCTTTCAGAGGGTTTGTTGGGTTTGTCACAGGCTGCCAACGTGAGTGCAGCGAGAGTGAGAAGAGCGAAAGAAGTGAGGTTCATTGGATGCTGTTATCGAATCGTGTCACCGCGATCACCCTGCCCCTTGGGGACTTTGGTCTTCGCTGTGCGTCTTTTGTCAGCGGAGAGCGAGCGACCAACACTCACCTGCTTTTTGAATTCGCCGCTCTTGTTACGACGCACGTAGCGTTTGTCGCCTTTGTGCGGTTCGATGAGGGTGCGTTTGGTGGTGGCTTTCTTGGGCATGGTATTTTCCGTTTTTGGAAATGTTCGCGTGCGATTGATCGAGTGGTTGTGAGATCTTGTGCTCTGGTCGGAAGTTTTTTGAGCGAAGGGCTGAATTTCAAAACGTCCATTGGCTCTTCGCGCGCGAAAAAGCGGACATGAGCAATGATTCGCCGATTCAAGAATTGGACCTCGCGATTCCAGACATGGACACCCAAGCCGCCGAAAATGAGGTTGCGGAACTGCTGAAGAACCTTCCTGGCGTCGTCCATGTGCGCCTGTTTTTGCGTGGGGCCTTCATCCGGTATCGAAAGAGCACGACCAACCCTGCAATGCTCTGTGACACCATTCATCGTGCCGGTTACCGCGCGAGCGTCTTCCAGGATTCTGCCAGCGGCAAAACCGGGCTTTCCTCGCAGTAGATCATCCTACGGACCCACTGACAGCAGAACCGACATTCGCCGAAGATGGACGCAAGCATTTCTTCCTCAATTCCGGTTCTCAATTCCCTCATCAGGATATGCAACGATGGAAACACCGGATATGAGCAGGCCGCAGAAAAGATGGACATGCCGGAGTTCAAGGCGCTCTTGCTCGAACTCGCATCCCAACGGGAGCAATTTGGCGCGGAATTGGCCGCGATAGTCGTGGAACTGGGTGGAAACCCAAAAACTACCGGCACCTTCAAAGGTGCTATGCATCGCGCGTGGATTAAACTCAAAGCCGCGACGCTGATCGAGACCCCGCTGAACATTCTCGCTGATTGCAAACGCGGCGAAGATGCCGCCGTCGGAGAATACGGCTTTGCCTTGGATCACGACGAACTACCCGCTCGCATCTTCAACGTCATTCGACAGCAATACATCTCCGTTAAGGCGGCCCATGCGCGGGTTTCGAATTTGCTGGAGCGGTTGAATAATTGATTCCTAGAACGGTGGTTGTGGCCTTGCGTTTATTGGAAAAAAGCCTCGGTAGTTCTAGGAAAAATTCCGAGGGGTCCTCCTCCTAACACCCTGTCAAAAAAATTTACGCGAATGTCCGTTTCTGCGACACTTTTTATCGTCGGAATTGACGGGTTCTAGGGAAAGACGCGCTTGGCATGGAGTTGGCAAAGCAGCGGGACCGAAACCAACATACCCATGCTCTACTCCCTTGACCAACAATCATGCAAACACCCGACAGTCCAGGCGCTCGCTGAGCCGACAGACGAGCAACTGATGGAACAAATCAAACAGGGCGATGAAAAGGCCCTTGAATCCCTCCAGCAGCGTCACCGTGGACTGATGACCACGATTATCAGCCGTGTCATGGGGAACGATCACGACACTGACGACATCATGCAGGAGTGCGTTCTTCAAATTTGGCAGCGCGCGAATACCTATTCTGTTGAACGCGGCCACGCTCTCGGTTGGATTGTAACGTTGGCCCGGCGTCGCGCCATTGATCGAGTGCGTCGCAGGTCATCCTACTTGCAGGCGCAGGAGCGTTTCCGCGAAGAAACTACGGCAGTTTGCGAAAGCGGCTGCCAAGGTTCTGATGAACAGGTTGCCCAGAGTGATCGGGCCGAGGTTGTGGCCCGTCTGATTGAGCGATTGCCAGAACCGCAGCAAGAAGTCGTGCGTCTTACGTTCTACCGAGGGATGAGCCAGCGTCAGATTGCAGCACATACCGGCATTCCCCTTGGAACGATCAAGACGCGGCTCGAACTTGCCTTTCGCAAGCTCCGGTGTTTCGCCTTGGCGTTCGGCGAACTGCAAGGGAAGGAACAAACGCGTCCAACGAACGTGATCTCGCTTCGTGCTCGAACCGCAGCAATGTCGGACGCCGCGTGAAGCGGAGGAGGACGTGTCTGCTCCCGCCCTTTGAGAAAATGGACCACGCAGAGATTTGCAAAGAGATCGCGGGCGAGTTGGAGGACATGGCACGATGGCTGTCGGGAGGTGAATTGAGCCCTGGCCAGTTCCGTTCGCTTTTGAACGCACTCGAAAAGAAGAAGCTTGAACGCTTCGGGATGAAGTTAAGCAGTGAAATTTCGATAGATGGTGTCGTCCATTTTTCATTGCGGTTTGCTGAGAACGACGAGCTTTGTGCGAGCATGGATGTCGATCCAATAACGGGGAAGCTTACGACACAACTGGCGTGTGGGTGATTAGAGGCCCAGGAAATCGTTCAGGAACAAAATTTCCATTCTGATGCACGCAGGGTGAGACAGTCGTGCGAAGAAAAGGCATGATTAAATACTCCATCATCTTCGCCATCATTGCACTCATCGCAGGCATCTTTGGCTTCACCGAAATTGCTGTGGCCTCGGCGGGCGTGGCCAAAGTGCTGTTCTTCATCGCCCTCACCATTTTCCTGATTCTTTTCGTCGCAGGAATGATCATCGGGAAAAAGGTTGTGGGTGGGCGTTGAAACCACGCACTTCCAATCTCGTCCAGATCGATGCACGCAGAACTTTCCCGACCATGATTGATTTTCGTATGAAACTCTTTTCCAAACTCCTGTTCATCGTCGCCGTCCTGAGTCTTGCATCCTGCGCTCACCACGAGCCGCGCTACCAGAGCATTACGACAACAACGAGCTGACGGCGCGCGGGGGCCCAGTTGCAGACGCTAGAGTTTTTGAGGGCTTGCCATGATGCTCGCTTTCACATGAGCCAGCATTTTCTCCTCCGTGTATGGCTTGGGAAGAAATCCACAGAGGCCCTTTGAAAGCATATCCTTTACCTCCTTTTGCTCAGTGTAGCCACTGCTGAGCATCACGGCGGCTTTGGGGTTAATCGCCCGCAGTTCCGCGAAAACCTCGGCCCCGTTCATGATCGGCAGCGTATAGTCGAGGATCACGAGAGCCACTGATGGATGGAGGCGCTTATAGAGATCGATTGCGGCAAAGCCATTTGTGCAACCGATGACTTCGTATCCGGCTCGTTCCAAAACATCCGTGGCAAAAGCGGTGATTGCCTCTTCGTCATCGATGATGAAAACGGTCTGCTTGGGGCCACCGGGTTTGTCCGTCGCTGAATTCTTTGATGACACCTCATCTTCCAATTCCACGATTGCAGCGGTCACATTTTCCAAGCCAAGCGTGAGCTTGGCGAGGGCTCCACGGGCAACTGGTGCAATAACGGGAAGCTCATTCAGTTTAAGAATCGACTCGGAGATCTGACGAAGAGCGTCTTTGAGGCTGATGATGGTCTCCGTTATTGCTGCGCTTGACGTGCGTTCAGGCATAGGTTCATCGATCAGGAATTTTCAACGACCATCAGTCTAAGCGCATCCGGGACGATGTAACCGCTTTTTCACGAGCCTCGATGCGCTCCTCATTCGTTCTCCTTGGTGTAGACGCGCGAGCCGGTGGTTGCTGCAATAGAGTAAACCAGCAGGGAGGGAGCCGACGCATTCTTGCGATTCCGCAACCGTTTTAGGAGAGAACGGAGAAAAGTCATGGGAACGAGGGTTTGAAAATCCTTCGCGCTTGGGTCGGAAAGCGGATGGACAATTTTCCCACCGATTCTGAAGAGGAAGGAACTGAAATCCAAGGAATGTGGAGATGCGAAGCAAGGGTATGAACACGACGCTTGAATGACCTGGAGAGAACTTTGCAGGACTTCTACAAACGAAAATACCTGAAGCTCTATGGACCGGAACCGGATGCAAAGGAGGAAACTGACCATGAGACTCACTCAACAACAACTCACCGAACTGGAGCAGAATGGAATGGTCACCATTCACGACGATGCTCATCTCCGCGAACTCGGTGGTGCTGCCGCTTTGGACATGCTGGGCGTTGCTCTCGCGCGATTGGAAAGCAGTGCTGCACGTCACAATCCGCAACGGTGTCCTGATTGTGGCGCTCCATTGCAACACGGTTATGACGGACTCTGTGACGACTGCGCAGCACGACGGCACGAACTGGATGTAGCGGCCTGAGCCTGCGCTACCAACGCCCAATGAAAAAGGGAGATCCGGTAAGAATTGTGAAGTCGCACCATTCCTCCATCGAGCCAGGCAGGACTGGAGTGATCGAGAGTGCTTTTGACGGCGGCTACGGTGTTCGGGTCACCGGGCAATTCTTTGTTCCTGAAGCCGTGGGCAAGTTCCTCACTGAGACTCGAACGGTTTGGTTTCCGAAAGAATGGGTTGTGACAATTGACGCTGAGGAATTGGAGCCACCGGATGAGGTCGTCAGTTGCGGTCTGGATGAGCGGCTTTTCGGTCAGCAAGGATGCGTGAGTTGCGATGCGCTCGTGCGTGTTGCCGATTAAATGGGCACACTCACAACGACCAGCAGCGGCGAAAGAATGAGACATGAAAAGCAATGAAACTCCTCCTCAAACGGTCCAAGGCGCGAGCGCACCAGCCCTGCCTGAAGTTGCCGTTCCTCGGCTAAAACCCACTCATGAGGACATCGCAGTCCTTGCGTATCAGTTCTACGAGAATGATGGATGCCGTGACGGGTGCGCCGAAGTTTATTGGCTCGCAGCAGAGCGTTTTTTGCAACAGCGATGTGATGGCTCCGCTGGTGGGGCTGATGAGACGGGAAAAGCATGAACTCTATGGCGTCTCTCGTTTCGGTCACGTCGAAACGGCAGTTCGTGACACCATCACTTCGCGTCGAGATCAAGGAGAGCTGCGCACGCCAACAACCGCGCATCGGCTTCTGATTCGGCGCAGAAAGGTTTGGGCAGATCAGCGAGCTGGCGACCGGCGTCATACCATCGTGCTTCGTAACACAGGGCGCTGGGATTTCGCTGAGTGCGCAATTCCAAGAATGTGTCGTGCGCAACGAAACGGGTGAATGCATCTGCCAACTGCGCGCTGGAAACATAGGAGCCTGGCTGGTTGCTCTGTAGCCACGCGCTGACTTGTTTCTTCGCGGCAGCAATTTCCAGATCTGGATCGTCGAACTTCATTCCTCTCAGAGATTCAATAGCAGTTTCAGTTCAACACGGCGCATGGGTTCGCAAAAGAGCTGTGCTTGGATTTGCGGGTTTATCTCATCTGCCGCTGACGTGGTTGAACGGTAATTCTTCGGCTATGAAATGCGTCCCTGATAGCGAGAGTTTCTCGTTGAAAGGCTTCACCGAGTCCGTCGGTGCTTGCCAGTTCCGTCAGTGCATCTTCCACCCGCATCAAGCGAATGCAGAGGACTTCGAATGAGCTTGTGTGAGATCCAATTTGCGAAGCGGGCTGGATTTCGACTTCCGCAGATGCCGGTTCAATGTTCATGGAGAATCAACGGTTTGGTTTTGTCGGACCCTGCCTGATTGGAGTCTTCGTCTTCATCAAAGCCGCGATCAAAACCAAAACGAGCGAGGTCAGAAAAAGAATCTTGGCGACCTCGATTGCGCTTCTGGTGGTTCCTCCCAGGCTCAGAGTGGCGGTGGGTAACGCGACAAGAAGGGAGGAGATGATCCGGGAGGACATGGGGGGTGATCCTTTTTTGCTGAATGTGAACTCTTAATCGCAACCGAAGCGTGAGGGCGGATGCCAAAAATTCAATTACAGAATCTTTTCCTCCCACGAAGTGCGTCGCGCTGTTCTTTGGCATCGAAGCCACTTTTTGAAAAATGTCCGCCCGACACATCCGCATTCACGTCAGCCGCGATTCACTCATTGCTCCATTGATTAAAGAAACACTTCTTCCGGGTGATTCTGAGGTTGATGGAGCCTTCTTTTTAACCCGACGCATGCAGGTCATCACCTACGAGTCACCGGCTGGAGTTCTGATCAACGTCACCGAGGATCAACGTAAGGCGCTCGAAGCCGCAGGAGTTTGGCCGAAAGATTCTCAGGGGGAGGAATACCGGATCGTTCGGACCTCTCTCCATGAAGGCGAACAGATTGATGCCGACCGCGAACAGATCGAAGCGTTGTTGAAAACGTGATCGTTGATCTCGTCGTCCGTCATGGTTCCTTTTGCGACACGATGTAGCGGCGAATCTCCGTTTCAAATTCTGGAAAGTAGCGGCTGATAACCGGGAGATGAAAGGAAGGGAGAATCGAAGTGTTGGGCTCACGATCCAGTAGGAAGCGAAAACTCGCACTCAACAGGTGTGCTGCCGATTCCCCGCCAAACCTTTGTAAATCGGCATCAGTGACTCGCACGCGATGCTTCGTGATGGTTTTTGCATCTACAGTGACGAGCCATTCGGCCTGGGAGTTTGGTTCAACGCGAATGTTCATGGCACCACTCATCGCAGCATTTGATTTGCCGCTTCTCGCCGAAAAAGAAAGTGCGCAGCAGTCGTTTCGGCTTTTGGTCACTTTGAACTTGGGCGAGACAACTGGTGCGCAGTGAAGGAATCGCCGTGTCGCGAAAAGTGGATGTTTCAATCTGCATTTTTCTCCAGCCGTTCTCAATCTCACCAGCGATCTCCGTGTGCATGGACTCCGATTCCACACCGCATGATTACATCGATGCCAAGATGGTGATCGAGGGTTTGAGCACGCCTGCTGATGAGCAAAAGCTGACTTCGGGGCTGAATGAACTGCGTGGCGTGAGAGCCGTTGTGATTGGAGTATAATCCGGTCGAAGTCTCGAAGCACGAAATCGGTGAGGTGATCGCACGGTTGGGTTTCAAGGTCGCCGATGTTGAAATTGCCGCTGCCTCGCGAGTTTTTGATGCGCTGCACGGGAGCGAGTAATCGGGGAACGAGATCACTTCCGGTGCATCTGCGTTGGGACAAAAAAGCGCGCCAGCCATCGCCTTATCGGTCTCTCGGATCTCTTCGGCGACAACTGCACGCACTGCATCATCGCGAGTGCATCGAGTGCTGGACGTGGGGAAATACGCGCGCCGATCGCCAGAAAACTTGGCGCTCTAAAATCCTCGCCAGCGGATTTTGATCTGCCAGGCGCGGTGAGGACACGGCTGAAAATCGGTCAATTCCTGGTCGTGTGGACATCCGTGACATCGGCACACTTCGGTGGACACTCGTTGCTCGAAATTCTGCGTTTTTCGCGTGTCGAGATTTCGATTTTGGGGATCGACCGACGCGAGCAACGGGCACCGGAAACATTTTACCTGGAGCCGGATGATCTCAAAAATTCCTTGCGGTCCGTATCCCTGCGGTCATCGAAATGCACATCAACGACACGCCAGAACATCGGTGAATTTCGATGGACGTGTTCTCACTGACGTTCTCACTTTGGCATTTTCGGAGTGCGCGAAAACCGTTAACTCCCAACAGACAGGAGTTTAAAGAAATCAATCATTCGAAGGGCGCCAGGTAATAGAGCCCCGTGGTCATGGCGAACCCGTTGTCGCTCGGCATCCGCTTCATCGCGTGCTGCGCGCCCCAGGAGTCCGAGTAGATGAGTTCGTTCGTCTTGTTGTTGTAGCCGATGATGAGCCGCATGTGGCCGCCGCGCGCCTGGGGGATTTCCGGCTCGGGGTAAAGGCCCAGCGACACACTCCACATCACCGGGATGCCCTGATCGATCTTTTCGAAAACCACGCGCTTAAACTTTTCGAAGTCGCCCTTCTTTTTCACGGTCTTCGATTCCTTCAGCGAGTCGGGATCCATCGAGCCGTAGATCGCACCGATGTCGATGGTGCGCATGCCTGCGAGATTGATTTCCGCCTTCTTGTTCCGCTTCGCCTCGCGGTTGTAGTCCGTGATCATCCGGCTGAACTCCGCGTAGTCCCAACTCGAAATCGCACGCACGCGGACGTGCAACCTGCCTTGCAGCGCGGTGAGCGCCTTGAGCATGGCGTCGGGACTCGTGCCACCGCCCGCGCCGGTGTTCGCGACCTGCGCCATCTCGTTCTGATCCACCGGCATGCCAAAGTAGCGGAAGACGCGTTCCGCCGTCGCCACGGCGCAGTAGCCCTTCGGCCCCTGATCCACCATGGGCACGTTTTTGATGAACACGTCGCCGCTTGGATCCTTCGTGATGTTCGCCAGCAGTGAAGCCTTGCTCACGCGCTGCCCCGCCGAGGCCATGCTCGCGGCGGACGCGCCGAGGCCGAGTTGCTTCGGCAGCGCCGACACGCGCAGGCGCACGAACTCCGGCTTGAACGCCACGCCCGCCGCCTTCACGTCCTTCTGGTAGCTGAATTCGAGCAGATACACCGTCGGTGCCTTCGACCACGAGAAGCCCATCGCCTTCACCGCGCTCGCGCTCTGCTTGCCGAGATCCACGGGCTGCACACCCACTTTCGTGGTGATGGCCGCCTTCCACGCTTCGAGCTGCTTTTCAAAGTCCGCGCGGCTCGGGAAGCTGCCGCTGTCGCTGTCGCCGCGATTGAAGATCGAGAGATTCACGCGGAACAGCTTGCCGCTCTGAAACTCGACGACGGCCTCCTTCACCGGAATCGCGCCGTCCCAAAGCCCGTAGTTGCCGAAGAACCGCGCCGAATCCTTTGCCGCGGTGAGCCATTGTGTGCGCTGCGGCTTCATCGCCGCTTCGATCTGATCCGGCGACGCCTCCCACGGTTTGTCGCCCGCGATGAGCGCATCCAGCATCACCGGCGGGGCGGTGGACTTGGCGGCGGATTTCTGTGCGTGCAGCAGCGGCGCGGCAACGACGAGTGCGGCGACGATGACGAGGGTCCGGAGTGTGTTCACGGAATTGGAATTCCTGCTACTTGAGCGATTCGACCGCCTGGATCACGTCGGCGGCGTGCGTCTCCGTCGTGGTCTTCTCGGTCATGTTCCAGACGATCTTGCCGCCTTTCACGAGGAACGACGTGCGCTTGAAAATGCCGGGCTTCAATGCAGGCACGCCGAACGCCGCGGCGACCTTGCCGTCATCGTCGGCGATGAGGGGGAAGGGAAAGGTGAACTTGTCGCGGAACGCCTTTTGCGCCTCGGGCTTGTCGCCGCTCACGCCGAGCACCTGGATGCCCTTTTTGGTGAGCGCCTCCCAGTTGTCGCGCAGCGAGCAGCCCTGCTTCGTGCAGCCGGGCGTGTCGGCCTTCGGGTAGAAATACACGAGCGTCGCGCCCTTGGCGTAGACGTCCTTGAAGTTCACGGCCTTGCCGTCCTGATCCTTGGCGGAAATTTCCGGCGCGGCGGCTCCGACGGCGAGCGGCGCGTCGGCGGCGAAGGTGAATGAAGTGATGGCTGCGGTGGCGAGGATGGATGTGAGGAGTTTCATGGTTGGGTTGGGTTGAGATTCTGTGAGGCGGATTACGGCGTCGCCGTCTTCACGTCGTAGCAATAGACGAGATTCTGATCGCGCAGATACAGCTTGCCGTTGGCGATGACCGGGTGCGTCCAGATCGCGCCCTTCGGGCTGCGAATCGTCGTTTGCGGATCGAGCCTGAAGCGGCCCTTCTCCTTCCATCCGTCGGGCGACGCCTCGATGAGCGCGACGTTTCCGCTTTTTTCCTCGAGGCAATAGAACATCCCGTCGGCGTGGCCGATGGCGCCCTTGCCGAGCGCGCGCGGTTCCTTCCACTTCACGCTGCCGTCGGCCCAGGACAGGCAGGTCCAGCCACCCTGCTCTTTCGCGCTGCTGTGTCCGTAAAGATTGTCGCCGTCGAGAATCACGCCGCCGTGGTGGTTTTCGAGATCCTTGTTCATGAAGACCACGGCGGCCTCGCTGCCGCTCACTTTCACTTTCATGCAGCCGGCGCCGTAGCCGCTGCTGATGAAGACCTCGTCGCCCTTCACGATGGGCGTGGGGATGACTGCCGTGCGTCCCGCCGACCACGGCGAACGCCAAATCAGTTTCCCCGTCGCGGCGTCCACGCCGAAGAGCGTCTGCATCACGAGCTGCACGTATTGCTTCCTGCCGTTGATGGTCGCCGGGATGATGGACGAATATTGCGCGCCCTCGGTGATGTCGGCGCTCTGCCAGACGAGATCGCCGGTCATTTTGTCAAAGGCGGCCATCGTGCCCTTGTCACCGCCGGGTGTGGCGAGGACGAGCTTGCCATCCACGAGCGGTGATTCCGCGTAGCCCCAGTTGGGCGTCTTGCCGCCGAGATCCAGCATGGATTTTGTCCACAGCACCTTGCCGTCCGCCACCTGCACGCAGACGAGGTTTCCTTTTCCGCTGAGCGCATAGATGCGGTCGGCGTCCACCGTCGGGCTGCTGCGCGGGCCGTCGCCCCAGTTATTGCCGAGGATGTCGGCGATCGGCGCGGCCCAGAGTTCCTTGCCGCTGTCCGCGTCGAGCGCGAGGAGGATTTCCTTTCCGTCGCGCGTGCCGAGGGTGAAGAGCTTGCCTGCCGCCACGGCAAATCCGCTGTAGCCCTGGCCTGCGTTTTCAAAGAGCCACACGCGCCTGGGTCCGCTCGACGGCCATTGCTTGAGCAGGCCGGTTTCGGTGGAGCTTTCGTCGCGGTTCGGGCCGCGCCATTGCGGCCAGTCGCCGGCGAGCGCGGGGATGGAAAGTGTGACGAGGAGGGCGGCAAGTTTCATGGCTGGTGGGTAAATCGAGGGGCGGCTTTGTCTCGGAACGAGTCGCAGAGTGCAATCCCGGAGGCCGGGTGTTCGTAGGGGAAAGTGCGGAGGGGCAGAGTTCTCAGTTCTCAGTTGTCAGTTCTCAGACAGAATCGCGTGGCTCTCGTCACTGAGCACTGAGCACTGAGCACTGAGCACTGAGCACCGCTCGTTCCGCCGCCGTCACTCCCCCCGCTTCGGCGCGCCCGGCTCCTTGTCCGGTCCGCGTCCTTCCTCGAAACGCTTTCGCGCCTCGGCGAGCAGCTTTTTCTCCGCGTCCGAAAGTGTATCGCCGCGCTGCTCCTTTTCGTGGGCAGCGCGCGCCCTGTCCCAAGTGAACTCGCCGCCGCCTTGCTGCGCCGCCTGCTGCATCTCCATGCGGCGGCGCATTTCATCGGCCCACTTCTGCTCCTCTTCGGTGAGCTTGTCGCCGCGCTCCATTTTCTCTCGGATGGCCATCATCTTCTCACGCATCGCGGGATCGGGCGCGCCGCCGGGGCCGCCTTGCCGCTTGCGCAACTCCCCGAGCATCCGTTGCTCGTCCTCGGAAAGCTTTTCGCCCCGGTCCATCTTCTCCTTGATCGCCCGCATCTTTTCGCGGTCCGGGTTTCCGGCGCTTTCGCGTGCAACGCGCTGCCGCTTCGCCTCCTCCAGGAATTTCTCCTCGTCGGATGTCAGGTTTTCCCCGCGCTGCTTTTTCTCGAATAGAGCCCTCGCGCGTTCCATGTCCACGCCACCTCCCGGCTGTCCGCCAGCCATGCGCCTGCGCATTTCCTCCAGGAACTTCTGCTCGTCTTCCGTCAGCTTTTCCCCGCGATCCATCTTCTCCTTGATCGTCCGCATCTTCTCGCGCTCCGGGCCTCCGGCTCCTTCCCGCGCGGCATGCTGCCGCTTTGCCTCGTCGAGATATTTCTGTTCGTCATCCGTCAGCTTCCCCCCGGACTGCGATCGTTGGTAGAGTTCCTTCGCGCGCTCGATGTCGATCGGCTGGTCTGCGGCGCGCAGGAAAGTGGTGAGGGTGAGGGCGAGAAAAAGCGGGAGGAGGCGGTGCATGACGATCAATCAACCCGCAGGCTTCGGCAAAGTCTCGTCCGATTTTGAATGACGCAATGGCGCAAAGACGCAGAGGCGTTTTCGCGCCAGTGCGCGGCGTCACGGCGGGAAGGTAACGCCGACGACTCGTCGGCACCACGCGTCCAGGCAGGAACGGCACGCGTGGCATGGAGCCGTGATTAGGTGCAGCGCGACTTCGAATGTCTCCTTCCTTCGCACGCCTTTTGGCCGACGAATCGTCGGCGCTACATTCCCGCCGCGCGATGGTGGTTGAGCGGACGGCCTTGTTTGGTGTCTGTTCTCCGCCATGCTGAAACTCCCGCTCCCCGTCCTCGCCATTTTCTCCGCCGCACTCGCCGCATTCCCGCTGCGCGCCGACGAACCGAAGCCCGAGGAGAAAAAGGATGCCGCGGAAAAAAAGGACGAGAAGAAGGACGACAAGGCGAAGGAGCAGAAGCCGAAGGAGAGCAAGGGCACGGTCACCATCGCGGGGCAGGAAATCACTTACGCCGCCAAGACCGGCACGCTCCCGCTGCTGAAGGACGACGGCGCGACGCGTGCGGATGTGTTCTACGTGTATTACGCGCGGAGCGGGCAGGACGGGAAGCCGCTGGCCGGCGCAGACCCGTCGCGCCCGATCATCTTCTGCTTCAACGGCGGCCCCGGCAGCAGCGCGGTGTGGCTGCACTTCGGCGGACTCGGCCCGAAGAAAATCGCGCTGCCTCCCGACGGCCGCACGCCCGAGGTGCTCGGCAAGATTTCCGACAACGCGAACAGCATCCTCGACGCCGCCGACCTCGTCTTCATCGATCCCGTCGGCACCGGCGCGAGCCGTCCCGCGAAGGGCGAGAAGGGCGAGCAGTTCTGGGGCGTGGACGAGGACGTCGAGTCGGTCGGCGACTTCATCCGGCTCTTCGCCACGCGCGAGCAGCGCTGGATGTCGCCGAAATTCCTCTGCGGCGAAAGCTACGGCGGCATCCGCGGCGCCGGCCTCACCAGCTACCTGCAGGAGAAGCACGGCATGTATCTCCACGGCTTCATCGTCGTCAGCGGCCTGCTCAATTTCCAGACGCTCCGCTCCGACACCTCGAACGATCTCCCCTTCCTCTGCTTCCTGCCCACGCTGACCGCCTCCGCCGCCTTCCACGGCAAGCTCGCGCCCGAACTGAACGCCAACCCGGAGCGAGCCATCGCCGAGTCGCGCGCGTTCGCCTTCGGCGAATATGCCACCGCGCTGCTCAAGGGCCGCATCATGCCCGCCGACGAGCGCCGCCGCATCGCGGAGAAAGTCGCGCGCCTCACCGGCCTCACGGCCGAGTTCGTCGAGGACCGCGACCTGCGCGTCTCGGCCACCGCCTTCCGCAAGGCGCTGCTGAAGAAGGAGGGAAAAATCATCGGACGCTTCGACGCCCGGGTCATCGCGGAGGACGGCGACCCCGGCAACCAGATGCCCGAGTTCGACCCCAGCCACGCCTTCATTGCCGGCCCCTTCAGTGCCGCGGCGAACGCCTACGTGCGCGGCACCCTCGGCTACGAGACCGACCAGCCCTACCGCATCCTCGCCGGCCTCCCGTGGAACTACAAAAGCTTCTCCAACCGCTACGCCGGCATGGAGGCGCAGCTCGCCGACGCGATGAAGACCAACCCCAACCTCCGCGTCCTCGTCTGCCAGGGCCTGCGCGACCTCGCCGTCCCGACCGACGCGATGCGCTACTCGCTCGAGCACATGCCCATTCCCGCCAGCCTGCGCAGGAACATCACCGTCGCCACCTACGACAGCGGTCACATGATGTATCTCCTCGACAAGGACGCCGCGAAGCTGCGCGCGGACATCGTCGGGTGGCTGAAGTAGGTGCGCCTCTTGATTCGCAAGATTTGCAGCCTTGGGTTTGCGGTGGCCTTTCTCGCCGTCGTCAGTGCGCTCTGTTTTTCAGGAGGGCATTGGAGTCTGGGGGATCGCCTCTCGCATTTCCCGTTCTACTGGGCACTGCTGGCCTTGGGAATTTTCGTCCGGGCATGGTGCCAGAAGAGGTGGATTCTCTCCGCGGTGGGAGGGATTCTTTTCTTCGTCCACGCCGTTCCCGTGGCGTCGTTGTGGCTGCCGGACGATCGTGTCCCGGCAGCTTCGGAAAAGATCGCGGAACTCACCGTGGTGAGCGCCAATCTTTACGCCAACAATGCCAGAAAGCCCGAAGCGCTGGCGAAGCTGCTGGAACTCTCGCCGGATTTGCTGGTGCTCATGGAATTGGGCGACGAGTGGCAGGCGGTGTTGCAGCCCATTTTGGAAAAGTACCCGCACATTCTCGGCGGACGCGGACCGACCTGGCTGCTGAGCCGTCATCCTTTCCGCATGGCCGCGCGCACGGAGATGAAGGCGCCTGGCTCGGCCAGATACGACGTGCTGCTGGAGGCCACCATCCTCGCGCCAGGGTCCGCGATTCGCGTGGTGGCCATTCATCCGCCCCCGCCTCGGGGTTCCGACCGAATCGCTCAACAACGGAGTCAGGCGAGCGATTACGCACGCGCCTTGCAGCGCGACAAGGAAGTCCCGCATCGGATCTTGATAGGGGATTTCAATACGTCGCCCTTTTCCGCCGCCTTCCGGCACATTGTGCAAACCACCGGATTGAGAGATGCATCCAAGGGCCGTGGCTACCATCCCACTTGGGGTCCGAGGCTGCCGAAAGAGCCGATTCTCCCGTGGCTCGGCATTCCCATCGATCACGCCCTCGTATCGGATCAAATTCTGGTGGAAGACCGGCGGTTGGGTGAAATGCCGGGCTCGGACCACCGGTATCAGCAGATGAAATTGCGGTTTTGAGTGATTGGAATGAGCGTCTGGTTCCGCTCCCGTTTCGGGTGAAGACCCCATGGCGAAGCAGTCGCGCAACCTGCCGCTCGCCGGGGCTCCCACCGAGTGCAAATCGCCCGTTCTTCGCCCTCTGTTTGTGTTTTCCACGGATCGGGTAAATCCCCATAAGATATAGGAATTCACCCCATAGACGGCCCCATGCCCGTTCCGCTTCCATACCCGGGTGCGCGCGCTTCCTCCATCTGTAAATCCGGTTCGATTTTCCGCCAAGAGCGCGGTGCTCGCGGGGGCGTTCTCCGCCGAAGCGGGCGACCTTCCCGATCTCACGGGCGTCGGCCCGCAGCTTCCCGTCCCGGTTCTCCATCTGCTCGGCGGCGACAGGCGTTTCCTCGATGATCGTGAGTTCGCGCCGGATCTTCGGAGCGACGACGGATCGGTGCGAATGGATTGGCCGGCGGATATCGAGGAAATTTCCATCGCGCAATACCATCTGCCGCAATTTTTTTTCAAGGTACCGGACGGCCTGACCGGCCCGTGCCGGGTGCGTGCGGAAAGTGTGGCCGGGATCAGCGAAGACGCGGCGGCTGGTTTCAGGGCTGGCTTGCGTTGTGCCCGCTCCTGGCGCGTGCCGCCGAATTGGTCCGCCCTCGACTGGCACGAGGAGCTTCATGGGGTGGCGATCACCGCCGCTTCGCAGGCCGAGCAGGACCACGACCCCTCGCGCGAAGTTCCCCTGGCGGGCTTCGTCTTTGTCCGCGTCAAGGCGCGGACGCTCACGCGCGCCCGGCAGGAGTGGCGCTATGCCATGCGCATCGCGCCGTCCGACCAGGAAGTGGTCGAGGCACTGGCCGGCGCCGACCCGGCTCCCGATTCCGCCGGCGTGGCATTCAAGTCCCTCAACCGGGCGCTCGAACAGCTCGAGGAGATGGAGCGCTGGCTCCTCGATCAGATATTCTGGCAGCACCGCACGGAAGCGGCCATCGCCGCCGAGTTGCACATCAGCCAGCCGGCCATCAACAAACGCAAGCGGGCCGCCCTTGTTCGTTTGCGCGCACTTTTGTGAAGTGCGAAAACTTCATGGCTCGCTCCATTTGAATGGCCAATGAATGCGACTGCCCGCTACAACGGGACGACCCGCGTTTTCCAAACCTCTCCGCTCATGAACCCATCCGCACCCATTCGCACCGCCGTTGCCATCGTTGGCGCGTTCCTTCTCGGAGCGTGCGCCCCATCTTCCAAGAAGGTGTCTGACCAACGGCTCCCTGCCAAGGTCGGGCCCAAGAAAGGCAGGAGCTATCTCCCGAATCACGATGTCAACGATCAGGGCACGAAGTTGATCACCTACGTGGGAAGCGTGCCGGTGTATCGGCACACGGCGAGCAATGCGGTCTTGTGGAAACACGGCTTGAATGTGGACGCGGACGGCTCGCCGTTCGCCTACAGCCCCAACCCCGGCCAGGGACTCGACTGGCTCGCGGATGCCGGGCACCCCGGCGAATGGTGGGCGCTGGTGACGGATAACGGCCGCGAGGACGGGCGGCCATTGGTGCAGAAAAATTCCGACCCCGCGCCGGGCTACTATATTTCCACCACTTCGCTCCAGGACCCGGCCTATCCGCAGACGAGCACGAGCCATTGGGTGAACGCGAGCAAGGTGCCCTTCATCGTTCTCCCGCTCGATCATCACGACTTCGGCGGGCGGCTTGGCGACTATGGTGCGGTGGTTCACCTCACGACCGGAAAAGTGGCGTATGTCATCGCGGCCGACCTGGGTCCGCCGAACAAGCTCGGCGAGGGTTCGGTCGCACTGGCGAAGGCGCTGGGCGTGAACCCATCGGCGAAGGACGGCGGCGTGGGCAATGGAGTCGCCTACATTTTTTTCCCAAATTCCGGCGATGGCACGATCAAGACCGCATCCGAAATCGCGCAGGCGGCCGAAGCGCACTTCAAGGCATTTGGCGGAGCCGCCCGGCTTAGGAAACTTCTGGGCGTCAATTAGCGTCCGTGAACCGGCTATGAACTACGTCCAACCGCAAGACTGGGATAAGGTGCTCCTGTTGATCGACGCCAGCATCCAGGCTTACCGCGCATACGACCATAAGCCAAAGCCGGCCGAGGCCCCGCCCGGCTACGAGATCGTCGATACCTGGAGCGGCGTCGATTCGGTGTTTGGCGAGGATCGGACGGTGGAAATCTATGGCCTCGTTTTGCGGTCGCACACGGCGCCCTATTGTTACGTATTTGCCTTCCGGGGGACCGACTCGGTCCTGGACCTGATCGACGATCTCGGAGCCGAGATGAAACCGTTCACGCCTTTCGACCCCGGCGTGGCCGTGCCGCCCGGTGTTCGGATCGAGTCGGGGTTCGCGGACGTATACACGGAGGCCAGCGGGGCGACGCCATCGATGCAGCAGAGCGTCTTCGCGTTGCTCGACCGGTATGTGGCATCGAAGGATTACCCGATCCACGAACTCTGGCTCACGGGACACAGTCTCGGCGCGGCACTGAGCGAGGTCTTCTCGCTCGACGTCGCGCTGTCCCGTCCGGGGGTCCGTGCGTCGAACATCAATTTTGCATGCCCGCGTGTCGGGAATGCGGATTTCGTGGCATTCTACGGACAACAGGCCGCCGAGCAGAACCCCGCTTCCCGCACGCTGCGCGTCCAGAACGTGTTCGACCGCGTGCCCTGCGTGCCGCTCGAAATCATGGGATACCAGCATGTGAACGACGCGTTTCTCATCGCATTCTACAAGCACGGCTGGTTCCCGCTCGACTTGGGGCTCATCGTCCACAACCACGCCTCCGCGAACTACCAAGCCGTCTTGCAGTGCGCGGCAGCGAGTCCCGGCAGGGCCTGCATCCAAGCTTCGCTGCCCGTCCCTGGTGAGAGCTACACGATCACGTCCGAGCAGGCGGACCCCGGCAAAGTTTGCGCATTCTGACCGCCGCCCGGCCAGACATGACAGGATCCATTGCCAGATGAAATCAGGCCGTTTCTCCCGATGAATTTTTACTGGGTCTATGATCTTCCCAACTGGCTTTTTGCCACGCTGACGATCACGGTCTTCGTTTCGTTCTCGATGATAGGGCTGTGGGTTTGCCGCCAGCTTAGTCTGCGGATATTCGGGCGGCATTCGCAGAATGACATAGTGAGTTATTACCTTTCGACCGCCGGTGTCTTCTACGGCATCACGCTGGGGTTGATCGCAGTGGGCACCTACACGACGTTTTCAAACGTCGATGATGCGGTCTCGAAGGAGGCGGCATCGGTGGCCGCCCTTTATCGCGATGTCAGCAGCTATCCCGAGCCTGCCAGGGGCCAGCTTCGCCGGGAACTCGAGGACTATGTCGGTTTCGTGATCAAAGTCGAATGGCCTTACCAAAAGCAGGGCATCATTGCTTTCGACAGCGTTGAGCACATCAGGCACTTGCAGGAGACATTGGGCGCTTTCAATCCTTCCACCGAACGGGAAAAGATACTCGACGAGGAGGCGCTCCGGGAGTTCAACCATCTGGTCGAACTGAACGATATGCGCCATCAGAGCGCGAAGGGCGGGCTGCCTTTGACCATGTACATGGTGATCATCTTCGGCGCGGTCTTGAACATCGTCATCAGCTGGCTGTTGGTGGTGGATAATTTCAAGCTGCATGGGGTTTTGAACGCGTTGATGGCGGCCCTGCTCGGCTTGCTCGTTTACCTGATCGCCGCCATGGATAATCCGTTCCGCGGAGAATATAGCGTCAGTCCCGAGGCATTTGAACTCGTGCGCGATCAATTGATGAAACCTCCATCCATCAGGACGCCCCCCACAAAAGGATCCAAGTCTTGAGGATGATCTCGACTCGGAAGCCATGAAGGGGTGAGTATCCGTCAGCCTTTCGTCACCCCTCAACCAGCCGTCAACCAAAGCCATGGAACCGACCACCAAAATGAATCCCTACAAGCTGCTGGGCTTGCGTGAACGACTGTACGGGGAGGCCTTCGCCATGGCGGAAGCCGCGCTCTCCCGAGGCCTGGAGGTGCCGCCCAAGGCGGTCGCGACCGTGGAAGCATTTGAAAAATACTTCGGCACCGAAGGGGATGTACCTCCCGAATTGCTCGAGGATCTGGTAGTGGCGCATCACACCCTGGCGCGGCTCCTTGCCCCCGCCACTCCCCGCACGATCCTGCTGCTGAGTTCGGAGCGGGAAGTGAACGCGTTCATGCGGTTTCTGGGACCGATCAGCCTGATCCGGCACCTGATGCTCGCGGCGATCGTTTCGCTCCTGCTGTTTGTGGGGGTCTCCCTGACCACCTACACGGACATTGACCCCGCCCAGCCCGAGCTCTCGATCCTAAACGGTTCCGGAATCAAGTTGCTGATGAACCTGATCCTCTATGTGTCGGCGGCCGGTCTGGGGGGCGTGTTCGCCTGTCTCTACACCGTCAACCGTTTCGTGGTCCAGGGGACATTCGACCCCATGTATGTCGGTTCCTATTGGATCCGCTTTTTTCTCGGCCTCATCTCAGGGCTGCTGCTCTGCATCGTCGTGTCCGAAAATCTGGTGAAGGACCATGCCTACCTTGAGCCCGGCATCTTCAAGGTGCTGACTGCCATCCTGGGCGGGTTTTCGGCGGATTTGCTCTTTACGTTTTTGAACCGGTTTTTGGAGGCCTTCAAATCCCTCTTCCGCGGCTCGGCGAATGAAATCGTCGCCACCCAGGTCGAACGGATCAAAACCCGGCTCGCGAACCAGCAGGCGGAGGATCAGTTGCAGGTCGCGGCCGGCCTCATGCGCATCCAGCAGACGATCGGTGCGAGTACGAATCCGGAAGAAATCAAACAGAAGCTGAGCGAGCTGATGAACCAGATCCTCCCGCCGAAAATGGGTGGCAGCTGATGTCGCGGAGCGCCGTGCCGCCAGCGCGCGCGGCACGCTGCGTTGACGCGTCGGCGCACGTGCGGCATCGTCTGCGCCATGCGCCCCGCGACGGATGCCACGAGCGAAACCCATGAACGGAACAGAAACCCTTGCCCGGCTCCGCGCTGAGATTCCGAGCGCGGGACTCTTTGCGGAAAAAGACTGGCTGCTTTCGCCCGAGCCGCTGCGGTTGGGTGCGGAGGTCATCGGGGAACTCGAAAAGCTCGGCCACCGGCTGCTGCTCTTCCAGCGCGCGTCGAATGAACTCTACCACCGGAGCGTGGCCGGAAAAGCGCCCGCGTGGGTCGCCGATTACCTCGATCGTGGAAAGCCGACCGAACTGATCGAGTTCGCGCGGCAAAAGCAATTTCGCAACGACCTGCCCCAGGTCATCCGCCCCGATCTGCTGCTGACGCCGGAGGGATTTGCCATCGCGGAACTCGACAGCGTGCCCGGCGGCATCGGGCTGACGGCGTGGCTGAGCAGGACCTACGCCGCGCTCGGCTTTGACGTGCTCGGCGGCGCGGATGGCATGCTCGCCGGCTTCCGCTCCGTGCTCGGCGACAGCGCGGACATCCTCGTGTCCGAGGAATCCTCCACGTACCGACCCGAAATGGAATGGCTCGCGCAGCAGGCAAACGAGTCCGGCGCAACGTGGCGCGTCCAGCGCGCGGAGGAGTTCACTCCACACTCCGCACTCCGCACTCCGCACTCCCTCTACCGCTTCTTCGAGTTGTTCGATCTCCCGAACATTCCCTCCGCAAAAGCCATCATGGACGCGGCAGCGGGCGGTGCCGTGCGGATGACGCCGCCTTTCAAGCCGTGGCTCGAGGAAAAACTCTGGCTCGCGCTTTTCTGGGCGCGCCCGCTGCGCGATTTCTGGCGGCGGGAACTGAGCGAACGGCACTGGCTCACGCTGCAAAATCACATCCCTCAATCCTGGGTGCTCGACCCCGCGCCGCTGCCGCATCACGCGGTGCTTCCGTGGCTGAACATTCATTCCTGGGAGGAGCTGGCCGCGTTCTCGCAGAAGGAGCGCGACTTTGTGCTGAAGGTGAGCGGCTTCTCGCCGGAGGCGTGGGGCAGCCGCGGCGTGGTCGTCGGCAGCGACGTGCCGCAGACCGAATGGGCCGCGGCGATCCAGCGGGCGCTCGCGGATTTCGCGCACCATCCGCACGTGCTCATGCGCTTTGCCCGTTCGCGAATCATCGAACATCCCTATTTCGATCCCGCGACCGGGGAATTGCGGACCATGCGAGGCCGTGTGCGGCTGTGTCCCTACTACTTCGTTGCCGAGGGCAAGGCGCGCCTCGGCGGTGCGCTCGCCACGATCGTCCCGGCGGACAAAAAACTCATCCACGGAATGCGCGACGCCATCCTCGTCCCGGTCGCGCTCGCACAGAACTGACAACATGAACTCCGTCCCTCACGAACATACCAAGAATCTCATCGAACTCCTGCCTTTCCTCGGGCTGACCATCGGACTCGGGCTGCTCGGTGCCGGACTGTCATTGTTTCTGCGCTGGAAACTGAAATTCGCGCTCCGGGAGGAAGTCCAGGGCATCCTCGGCGTGTCCGTTTCCTTCGTGGCGATGCTCTTCAGTTTCTTCCTCGGCTTCACGATCGTGGACCTGTGGCAGGCCTACGACCACGCTGAGCGCCTCGTGTCGGACGAGGCGAACGAGGTCCGGACGATGTACCGTCTTGCCAAGGGGGTGGAGGGCGGCGGTCCCCTGCGGGATGACTTGATCGCGTACGCCCGGATGTGGTGACCATGGAGTTCCCATGAAGAAGGGCAAGGCGGCTCGCGTCTCCAACGATGATACCTCCACCAATCAGCAGAAGGATCGAATCTGGGACAAGGTTCTGACGATGGCCCAATCGGACCAGGGCCAGATCCACCAGCAACTCCTGAATTCCCTGATTCGATTCAATACTTTGCGCCGGGAGCGGTTGAGTCTGGTCGGACCGGCGATTCATCCCTTGCTCAGCGCGTCCATCGTGGTGTTGGCCGGCATGACTCTGCTGGGGTTTTTCCTGCTGGGGAGCCGGGTCTTGACGCTCCAATTCCTCGTGGACTTCACGGTGATCTCCAGCGTCGGCCTCTCGCTCTTCCTGCTCGTCGAACTGGATGATCCATTCTCCGGTCACGGTTTTTTCGTCACATCCGATCCCTTTGCGGAGCTCGTCGAGCGGGCCGAGAAAGACCGGGCACGCTAGTCGCCCGCCGCGATGAACTCGACCAGGTCGCGGATCGCGCGCTTGTCGAGCACGTGGCCAAAGTGCTGCGGCATCGGGCTCGGCAGCGGAGTCCGCTCGGCGACATCGGTCAGTTTCACCGTGCTCCGCCTGCCATCCACGCACGAGGCGAGCGAAATTTCCTCCGCGGATTCGCTGCGCACGATGCCGGCGATGGTCTCGCCGTTTTTCAACTTCAGCACGACGCTCTCGAAGCCCGGCGCGACGGTTGAATTCGGCGTGACGATGGACTCCAGGATATGGCTGCGCTCGGTCGCCTTGCGGAGCCACGTCAGTTCGGGTCCGATCTGTCCGCCCTTCCCGTCCACCGAATGGCAGCGGACGCAGCCCGCCTCGGGCTTCTTCGTGAAAATGGCGCGCCCTTCCTCGCCATTGCCGCCCTCGAGGCACTCCTCGTAGCGGCGAATCGGATCGGCGGACTTGGCCAGCCTCGCTTCACGCTCGGCGAGCAGCGCTTTCAGCGTCGCGTTCTTGCGCTTGGCCATGGCTTCAAAAAGATCCAGCCACAATGCCGGCGGAAGTTCGCCGGAGCGATAACGCTCGAACTGCTTCCTCAGCAGTTCATCCGCCGCCGGGTCGCTGTGGATGCCGAGCCTTGCCAATGCCCTCTGCTTTGCGGAGGCGCGCCCCTTCTCGAGCACCGCGGATTCCTCGGCGATGGTCCGCTCCGCCAGGGCCGCGGACGCAGCGGGCTTCGCCACATCCTGTGCGGGCGAGGCCGATGAAAAGGCGATCACCAGGGCAATGACGGGACACGTTCGTGGAGATGGCATGGTGAGGCGTGCGGCTTTCACCGGCGCGAAGAAGAGCTAAAGGTCATTCCGCCGGCCCGTCAATGAACGCACTTGTCCAATGCCAGCCATCTTTTGCCACCGCTCGAATGACGGCTCCGGAATATGCATCCCGCGAAGATGCTGCCCCGGCAGCTTCAGAGCAGTTCGCGAATCGGCTGCGTGCCTTCTTCCACGAGGAAACGCGGGCGGCCCTTGTTGTCGTCGAGGGTCACGGTGTTCACGTCGATCCCGAGGTTGCGATAGAGCGTTGCGAAAACTTCCGAGTAGGTGACGGGCCGGCTGTGCGCTTCGCCGCCGAGGCGGTCGGTGGAGCCGATGACCTGGCCGTTGGGCATCCCGCCGCCGGCCATGAGCGCCATCGCCACGCGCGGCCAATGGTCGCGTCCGACCTGCGCGCTGATGCGCGGTGTGCGTCCGAATTCGCCCCACACGAGCACGGTGGTGTCCTTGTCGAGACCGCGGCTGTGCAGGTCTTCGACGAGCGCGGTGATCGCCTTGTCGAACACCGGGAAGTCTTCGCGCTCGCGGGAAAAAATGTCGTTCCTCGCCCCGCCGTGCCAGTCCCACTTGCTGTAGTTCACGGTCACGACGCGCGCGCCGGCTTCCACGAGGCGGCGCGCGGCCAGGAAACTTTGCGGGACGCGCGGGGCGCCGTTTCCGTCAATCCGCTTCACCTCGTCGCCGGTGCCGTATCGCTCGACGATCCGCGGATCTTCCTTCGACAAGTCGAGCGCCTCCGCGATCTTCGACGACGTGAGCATTCCCATCGCCTGCTGCGTGAATGCGTCCATGCCCTCCATTTTCCCGCTCGTGTCCACGTCGCGCCGGAAATGGTCGATGCTGGAGAGCAGTCGCATCCGATCTGAGAGGCGATCGGTGGTGATGCCCTGCAGCGTCATGTCCGAGCGACCCGGACCCTGCGGGCGGAAAGAGGAGTGCGTCACGCCGAGCATCCCGGGATCGGGTTCATTGTACGGCCCGTGCGTGCATTCGTAGCACAGGCTCACAAATGGCGGCGTCGAGGGAACGGCCCCGCCCTGCAGCTTCGCCACGACGCTCCCGAATGGCGGCCATCCGCCGGGCGGCGCGATGTCCGTCCGGCTGCGTCCGGTGTAGCATTGGAATGCATCGTGATTGCTCTGCGCTCCGACCAGCGAGCGGATGACCGTGAACTTGTCCATCATCCGCGCCATGCGCGGAAACAGTTCGCAGATTTCGATGCCCGGCACATTGGTTCCGATGGGCTTGTGCGGCCCGGCGATCTCGCTGGGCGCATCGGGCTTCAGATCGAACATGTCCTGATGCGGCGGCCCGCCGACGAGATAAATGAGAATCACCGACTTCTGCGAATTGCGGATGCCGGCCTGTGCCTCCAGCGAAAGCAGGCGGGGCA
>JADMIO011153591.1_pt1 | contig 45838 bp, 49 predicted proteins | sample 8958161 | NCBI WGS metagenome assembly JADMIO01 (sample SAMN16585339, study PRJNA669376) | soil metagenome | isolation source: Crop rotation soil | place: USA: Cullars Rotation, Alabama | collected 2011
CGCGACAACTTGTCCACGTGGAATTCTAAGCTTAGGATCCCAATGTGCTGGAAAGGAGCGCTTGGGGGCTCCTCGACTGTTTCTCTTCACCTCAGTGGTGCAGGCGAGCCTCGCGATCTACGCCCTGACGCGGCTCCGCGCCCGCCCCGCTCCGTCCACCGCCAGCAAGGCCGAGTTCGACCTCGCCGCCACGGCGCCGGTGGGCGGGCCGATCATCCCGGAGCCTCCGCTCGGAACGAGCTCGGGCGGCCGAGACGCGGCGGCGTGACGCTGGCTGTTTGCCGGCGACGCTGATAGAGCGGAGGCCATGCGGCAAACGCTCCTCGCCCTTTTTCGCGGTCGCGACGGCCAATCCCTGGCACGCGCGCTGGCGGCGCTGGTCCTCGTCAACGCCGTCCTCGCCGGACTGCATGGCGGCGTTTCGGCGCTGACCGCAGCGCAGGGCGCCGAGATTCACTGCGCCGTTCCCAATGACGGCGGCCATCCGGCGACGCCGGCCCGGGAGCCAAGCCCGTGCTGCCTCGTCGGCTGCGCCACCGCGGCCGCGCCGATGCTTCCCGCGGCAGGCGCCGTCCTTCGGGACGTGCGGGTTTTCCGATCGCCCGGGCCATGGCCATTCCAGTCTGCAGACTCCTCCTCGCAAAGTTTTGATGGACCGGGTTCGCAACGCGGGCCGCCTCGCCTCGTCTAGTCGACGGCGAGCAATCCGGTTCAATAGCGCCCCTCGCGGGGCCGCCAATCGAGGTGTCCCATGTCCATCCGTATCAGCGCTTTTGCTGGCCCATTGTTTGCGGCCTTTCTTCTGTCTGCGCCTGCCTTCGCCCATTCCGTCGAGGTGGGCAGCCTCAGCCTTACCGATCTGTGGACCCGCGCCACGCCTCCCGGCGCGCCGACCGCCGGCGGCTATCTCACCATCGCCAACAAGGGCAGCGAGCCCGACAAGCTGATCGCCGCCAGCACGCCGCAGGCCGAGGCTGGAGAACTCCACATCATGGAGATGAAGGACAACGTGATGACCATGAAGCCGGTCGAGGGTGGCATCGCCATCCCTGCCCGTGGCAGCGTGACCCTTGCGCCAAGCGGGCTACACATCATGTTCGTCAAGCTGAAGGCCCCGCTCAAGGAAGGGGACAAGCTGCCGGTGACGCTCACCTTCGAGAAAGCCGGCAAGGTCGACACCTTCCTGCACATCATGGCGGTCGGGGCCGATGGTCCTGACGCCGGTGCGCCGATGGATCACTCGAAGATGAACATGGGCACGACGCAATGAACCCGCTCCGCACAGTCCGCACACTCGTCTGGGTATGCGTGCTCGCGCTCGCCTCGGCATTGCTGATCGCGGTGACCCTCGGTCACCGCGGCGGCATGCAGGTGATAACCGGCGCTCAGATCGGCGGACCGTTTACGCTCACCGACCAGAACGGCAACACGGTCACGGAGGCAGCCCTGCAAGGCCATCCGTCGGCGCTGTTCTTCGGCTACACGTACTGCCCGGACGTGTGCCCAACGACGCTCGCCGACCTCACCGGCTGGATGCAGCAGCTCGGGGCCGACGCCGACCGCCTCAAGGTCTATTTCGTCACCGTCGATCCGGAGCGGGACACGCGCGAGACGATGGCGTCGTACCTTCAGGCCTTCGACCCGCGGATCGTTGGTCTCACCGGGTCGCGCGATCAGGTCGACCAGATCCTCAAGGACTACCGCGTGTTCTCGCGGAAGGTTCCCGGAGCGGATGGCTCTTACACGATGGACCACACCGCCACGGTCTACCTGCTCGACAAGGCGGCGCAGTTCGTCGCCACGCTCGACTACCAGGAGAAGCCGGACGTGGCCCTGCAGAAGCTCAAGCGGCTCGCCGGGACCTCGTAGAGCACCTATATTCGGCGGATGGCGCTTGCCCCTAAAATCCTGCTCTCGCTCGCCGGCGCGGCCACGGTCGCGTTGGGGGCGGTGCTGTGGGCAAGATTCGGGAATCTGGTCTATTTCGACGTGATTGCGGCTTCGTTCGCAGGCTGTTTCCTGTAGAGGCTTGCGCTCCGCCGCGCCTGCCTGCACATCTCCCGCCATGAACCAGCGGCTCGATCTCGCGCTCGTCGAGCGCGGCCTCGTCAGTACGCGGGCACGGGCCCGCGATGCGATCCTGCGCGGCCACGTCAGCGTCAACGGCAAGCTTGCCGTGCGGCCGGCACTTGGCGTCCCTGCGGATGCGACGATCGCAATCGACGATCCGGTGGCCGGCTACGTCTCGCGCGGCGCCCTGAAGCTCATCGCTGCGCTGGACCGCTTCGGCTATTCGCCGGCCGGCCTCGTCTGCCTCGATGTCGGCGCGTCCACCGGCGGGTTCACGCAGGTTTTGCTCGAACGCGGCGCGGCCAAAGTATTTGCGGTCGACGTCGGCCACGGGCAGCTCGATCAGAATCTCGCCGCTGATCCGCGCGTCGTCTCGCGCGAGGGAGTGAACGCACGCGATCTCACACGCGAGTCCCTGGGCGAGACCGTGGCGGCGATCGTCGCCGACGTCAGCTTCATCTCGCTGAAGCTTGTCCTGCCGCCCGTGTTTGCGTTGGCGGCTCCGGGCGCGTGGGGCGTGTTTCTGGTCAAGCCACAATTCGAGGTCGGCCGCGGCGGGTTGGGGAAAGGCGGTGTCGTCCGCGACCCTCAGCTGGCCGAACGGACCGCAGCCGATGTCGCTCGCTGGGTCGAAACCGAGACTCGCTGGCGCGTGGACGGTTTGATCCTGTCGCCTGTAGAGGGCGGCGATGGCAACCGCGAGTTCCTGCTCGGCGCCCGGCGTGGCTGAGACGATCAAAATCCGCGAGCTCGGCCATGCCGGCGACGGCGTTGGCGAGGTGAACGGGCAGCGCGTCTTCGTTCCCTACACGCTCGCAGGCGAGACCGCCGAAGTCGATCGCGAGGGGGCGCGCGGCCGGCTGATTGCCGTGGTCGAACCAAGCACCGCGCGTGTCTCGCCGCCCTGTCGCCATTTCGGTACCTGCGGCGGCTGCGCACTTCAGCACATGGAGCGCACCGCCTATCTCGCCTGGAAGCGCGAGGTGGTACGCCGCTCCTTCCTGCTGCATCACATCGGCGCGCCGGTCGAGCCGGTGGCGATGGTCCCGCCGGGGGCGCGGCGGCGCGCGATCTTCTCCGCCGTCAACGCCGGCGGCCGCATCCTTCTCGGCTTCCACCGCCGCGCTTCGCGAGAGGTGATCGCGATCGGCGAGTGCCCGGTGCTCTCGCCGGAGATTGTCTCGCGCCTGCCGCTCCTCCGCGAAATCGCGGCGCGCGCGATCCGGCCTCGCAAGCAGGGACGTGTCGTCGTGCTCGTCGCAAACGGACTGGATATCACGGTCAGCGGCGGAGGCCGGCTCGGACGCGATGCGCTGGAGGCGCTGGGGCGGTTTGGCCGCGAGCAGGCCATCGCCCGGCTGACCGTTGACGGAGCGGAGGTGTTCGTGAACCGCCGGCCTGACCTTCCCGCGGGCACGGGCGCGACAATTCTTCCGGTTGCCGGCGGGTTCGTCCAGGCGAGCGCGGCCGCTGAAGACATCATGGCCCGCGTGGTCCTAGACCATGTCGGCGATGCGTCGCCAGTGGCGGACCTCTTCTGCGGCGCGGGAACGTTCACGCTGCGGCTCGCCCAACGCGCCCCGGTTACGGCGATCGAGGGGGACGACGCGCTGCTCGCTGCGCTCGAGCAGGCGGCACGGAGGCCGGGGCTGAAGGCGGTGACGCGCGTCCGCCGCGATCTCTTCGCCAACCCGCTGGCGCAGGCTGAACTCGACCGCTTCAAGGGGCTCGTTTTTGATCCGCCTGCGGCCGGAGCAAAGGCCCAGGCCGAGGCCATCGCGCGATCGAAAGTACCAAAGGTCGTCGCAGTGTCGTGCAATCCGGCCACGCTCGCCCGCGACTCCCGCATCCTCCTCGACGGCGGCTACCGTCTCGACCGCGTGCTGCCGGTCGACCAGTTCCTCTGGTCGGCCGAGATCGAAGCGGTGGCGACCTTCTCGCGCTAGGCGTCGAGAATCTCGGTCGCGTCGATGGCGATGCCGAAGCCGTCCAGGCCGACGTAGCGGCGCTCGCGGCCGGCCAGCAGCCGGATCGATTTCACACCGAGGTCGCGCAGGATCTGTGCGCCGAGGCCGACCTCCCGCCACTCGCTTTCGCGCCGTGCCGCGGCGTCCTGTGCCGGCCTTGCGCCGTCGCGGGTGCGGCGTGCCTGATCGGACACGCCGACCGAACCTTCGCGGAGATAGACTATCACCCCCCGCTTCGCCTCCCCCAGCCGCTTCACAACGCGGTCAAGGCCGCTTCGAGCGCCGAAGACATCGTCGATGACCGACTCGCGATGCAGGCGCACCGGCACGCCGCGGCCGTCGCCAAGATCGCCGAAGACAAGTGCCAGGTGCTGCGTCGCATCGAACGGCACGCGATAGGTGAAAGCGCGCGCCGGTCCGGCGGGCGTTTCCATGGCGAGTTCACCGACCCGCTCGACAAGCTTCTCGCTGCGTTGCCGCCACGCAATCAGGTCAGCGACAGATACGAGCTTCAGGCGGTGTTCATGGGCGAAGCGCACAACATCGGCGCCGCGCTTGACTGTCCCGTCGTCGTTGACGAGTTCTGCCAGAACACCGACGGGCTCCAGTCCGGCGAGGCGACAGAGGTCGACGCCGGCTTCGGTGTGGCCAGAGCGCATGAGTACGCCGCCGTCATTGGCGATCAGCGGGAAGACGTGACCGGGCCGGACGAAGTCTGCAGCACCGGCGTTGGGATTGGCCAGCGCACGAATCGTGTTGCAGCGCTCCTCGGCGGAAATGCCGGTGGTGAGCCCGTGGCGGAAGTCGACTGATACGGTAAAGGCAGTGCCGAGCGGCGCCTCGTTGTCGGCGACCATCGGCTGGAGTTGGAGCCGGCGAGCGGTTTCGCGCGGCATCGGCGCGCAAACGATCCCGGTCGTGTGACGAACTATGAAGCCGAGCTTCTCCGGCGTCGCGTGGACCGCGGCGAGGATGAGGTCGCCCTCGTTCTCGCGGTCATCGTCATCGGTGACGACGACGATCTCGCCGCGCTTGAAAGCAGCGATGGCTTCCGCCACCCGGTCGTGATCGGTCGTCATGTAATACTCTCGACGGGACCTAGGTCAGGAGCCGACCTGGCCTCGGTGCCTCAGATAGTGGTCGGCGAGCACGATGGCGAGCATCGCCTCGCCGATCGGTACCGCCCGGATGCCAACGCAGGGGTCGTGCCTGCCCTTGGTCGAGACATCGACCTCTTCGCCCGCCTGATTCACGGTCTGCCGCGGGTTGAGGATCGAGGACGTCGGCTTGACGGCAAAACGCACGACGATCGGCTGGCCGGTCGAGATGCCGCCGAGGATGCCGCCGGCATGGTTCGACCGGAAGACCGGTTGCCCGTCGGCACCCATCCGCATCTCGTCGGCGTTCTGTTCGCCATTGAGCGCGGCCGCGTCGAAGCCGGCGCCGATCTCGACACCCTTCACCGCGTTGATCGACATCATCGCCGCGGCGATGTCCTGGTCGAGCTTGCCGTAGATTGGCGCGCCGAGGCCCGGCATCACGCCGTCCGCGACGACCTCGATGACCGCGCCGACCGACGAACCGGCCTTGCGGATGCCGTCGAGGTAGCCCTCCCATTGCTTCGCCGACTCGGCGTCGGGGCAGAAGAAGGGATTGCGGTCCACCTCATCCCAATCCCACCGCGACCGATCGATCTTGTGCGGGCCAATCTGCACGAGAGCGCCGCGCACATTCATGCCAGGCACGACCTTCCGCGCGATGGCTCCGGCGGCCACGCGATTGGCGGTCTCGCGCGCGCTCGCGCGTCCGGAGCCGCGCCAGTCGCGAATGCCGTATTTCATCTGGTAGGTGAAGTCGGCGTGACCGGGCCGGTACTTGTCGGCGATCTCGCTGTAGTCCTTCGAACGGGCGTCGACGTTCTCGATGAAGAGCGCAATCGGCGTGCCCGTGGTGAGGAGCTGGCCAGCTTCCTCGAACACGCCGGAAAGAATCCTGACCGTGTCCGGCTCGCGCCGCTGCGTGGTGAAGCGCGATTGGCCGGGCCGGCGCTTGTCCATGTAGTGCTGGATCTCGGCCTCGCTGATCGCGATGCGCGGCGGGCACCCGTCGACGACGCAGCCGATCGCCGGCCCATGGCTTTCGCCCCAGGTAGTGACCCGGAAAAGATGGCCAAAAGTATTGTGCGACATGCAGTTGGGATCAGTGGAAGACCGGCGCGCACCTTCTAGGCGCGGCAGGGCGGAGCGTCAAACCGCTACAGCCAGTCGCCCTTGCCATCCCGCCAGACGAAGACGCGGTCATGCGGAAAGTCCTCGACCACGGTGGTCAGTGGATCGAGGCCGAGCAGGTAAGCGCGGAGCACCCGGCCGACGCCACCATGGGCAACCACGACCGACGGGCGGGCAACAGTTTCCAGCCAGCCGACGATGCGGTCGGACAGCATGCGGTAGCTCTCGCCGCCAGGCGGCTGGAAATGCCACTTGTCGGCCTCGCGCTGGGCCAGCCAGCCTGGCTGCTGCCGCTCGATGTCACGGTAGGTGAAGCCCTCCCACGAGCCGAACGTCAGTTCCATCAGCTTCTGGTCGGTGCGGTAGCCTTCCACCGGCAGCCGCATCTCCGCCCGCGCGATCTCCATCGTTTCGCGGGCGCGGACCAGGGGGCTCGCAATGAAATCCCATGCCAGCGCTTCGGGAACGCGCTCGGCAACGACCTCGCCATTCCGTTTCGCCTGGCCGCGGCCCTTGGCGTTCAACGGGATGTCGCGCTGGCCCTGAAGCCGGCCCTCGACGTTCCAGTCGGTCTCGCCGTGGCGAAAGAAGACGAGATCGGGCGCGAACGGCATTTTCGTGAAAAGCGCGGCGGGCCCGTCAGGTCGTGGCGATGTCCGGCGCGTCAACGGCCTTCATGCCGACGACGTGATAGCCGGAATCGACGTGATGCACCTCTCCGGTGACGGCACGCGAAAGATCGGAGAGGAGATAAAGCGCGGCATCACCGACCTCTTCGGTGGTGACCGTCTTGCGGAGCGGCGCGTTGTATTCATTCCATTTCAGGATGTAGCGGAAGTCGCCGATACCGCCTGCCGCGGCCAGCGTCTTGATCGGGCCGGAAGAGATCGCGTTGACGCGGATCCTCTGCTTGCCGAGGTCGACCGCGAGGTAGCGCACGCTCGCTTCCAGCGCCGCCTTGGCGACGCCCATGACGTTGTAGTGCGGCATGACCTTCTCGGCGCCGTAGTAGGTGAGCGTCAGCAGCGAGCCGCCGTCCGGCATCAGCTTCTGCGCGCGCTGGGCGATCGCAGTCAGCGAATAGCAGGAGATCAGCATGGTCTGGCTGAAGTTGGCCGCCGTGGTATCGACGTAGCGACCGGTCAGCTCTTCGCGATCGGAGAAGGCGATGGCATGGACGACGAAGTCGAGCTTGCCCCAGAGCTTCTCGACCGCGGCGAAGACCGCATCAAGTGTCGAGGCATCGGTCACGTCGCAATGGCCCACGACCTTGGCGCCGATCTCGGCGGCCAGCGGTTCCACGCGCTTCTTGAGCTGGTCGCCCTGGTAGGTCAGGGCAATCTCGGCCCCGGCTTTCTGGCAGGCTCGCGCAATTCCCCAGGCAATCGAATGGCCGTTGGCGACGCCCATGATCAGGCCGCGCTTGCCAGCCATCAGTCCTTCGGAACCCGCCATTCTGTAGACCCGCCGGGAATGAATGCGGCGTTCCTATTGCACAGCCTCCCTGACGCTTCAAGGCGACGGCGCTGGCCGACAGCCGTGCATAGCGAGAATATTCCGGCGTTTCGCGTGTTAGCGGGACAGGGCGCAGGCCATCGGGGCCGCCCGGTTGGAGAGCAGGGAGAACACGAATGAAACGTCTGATCTTGGGCTTCGTCGCGGCCGCCGCCATGGCTACCGCCGCCTGGGCCGCAGAACCGGCCATGTGGGCGGACAGCGGCCTCGGCAAGATCCTCGTCGATTCGAAGGGCATGACCCTCTACACGTTCGACAAGGACACCAAGGGCGCCACCAAGTCGGCCTGCACCGACAAGTGCATCGTCAACTGGCCGCCGTTTACCGCCGCAGCCGATGCCAAGGCCGAAGGCGAGTGGACGATTGTCGACGTCACCGACAAGGACGGCAAGGCGGTCAAGATGTGGGCCTACGAGGGCTGGCCGCTCTACTACTGGATCAAGGACACCAAGCCTGGCGACACGACCGGCGACATGGTCGGCAAGGTCTGGCACGTCGTAAAGCAGGGCATGTAAGGCGTAACCTGCAGAGGGCTGGCGGCCCTGCGAGGGCTCGCCAGCCACCCTTCCCGCTTATACCCAATCCCCCACCACTGATCTAAGCTGGCGGCATCATGAATGCGCCGGCCCAGCCCCTCCTCGACCGCTTCGCTGAAATCGTCGGAGAGGCCAACGCGATCCGCGACCCGCAAGCGATCGCTCCTTACCTCGTCGAGATGCGGGACAAGTTTCACGGGCGCTCCCCGCTGGTACTGCGCCCCGGCAGTGTCGCGGAGGTTTCGGCAATCCTGAGACTTGCCGACGAGACGCGCACTCCAATCGTGCCGCAGGGCGGCAATACCGGTCTTGTCGGTGGCCAGATCCCTTCGATGAAGGGCAACGAAATCGTCGTCTCGCTGTCGCGCCTCAACCGCATCCGGTCCCTCGATCCACAGAACAACACGATGACGGTGGAAGCGGGCGCCATCCTCGCCGACGTCCAGAAGGCGGCGGATTCGGTCGACCGGCTTTTCCCGCTCGGGCTCGCCTCGGAAGGCTCGTGCGAGATCGGCGGCAACCTTTCGACGAACGCCGGGGGAACTGGCGTGCTCGCCTACGGCAACACGCGCGATCTCGTCCTCGGCGTCGAGGTCGTGCTCGCCGGGGGCGATCTGTGGAATGGGTTGAGGACGCTGAGGAAGGACAATACCGGCTACGATCTGAAGGACCTTTTCATCGGCGCCGAGGGGACGCTTGGCATCATCACCGCAGCCGTGCTGCGGCTGGTGCCGAAGCCGCGGGGTGTCAGCGTCGCCATTCTCGCCGTGAAGAATCCCGCAGATGCGCTCGCGCTGTTCCATCTCGCCCGCGCCAGGGCCGGCCAGAGCCTCACGGCATTCGAACTCATGCCACGCATCGGTATCGACGCGGTGGTCCGCAACATCGCGGGTACGCGCGACCCCCTCGCCGCGCCCCATGCCTGGTACGTGCTGCTGGAATATTCCTCCGGGCGTTCGCAGGAAGACGCGGATGCGGCGATCGAAGCCATTTTCGCCGACGGATTTGAGAAAGGCGTCATCGAAGATGGTGCCCGCGCCGAGTCGATCGAGCAGGCCAACGCCTTCTGGCGGCTCCGCCACGTGGCGTCCGAAGTGCAGAAGTTCGAGGGCGGCTCGATCAAGCACGACGTCGCGGTGCCGGTGGCGGCGGTGCCGGAACTGCTTGCCCGAGCCGAGGCGGCGGTGACGAAGCTCATTCCGGGAGCAAGGCCATTCGCTTTCGGTCACATGGGCGACGGTAATATCCACCTCAACATCAGCCAGCCAGTCGGGGCGGACAAGCAGGCTTTCCTCGCCCGCTGGGACGAGGTGAACACCCTCGTCCACAATATCGTGCTCGACCTCGGCGGCACCATCTCGGCCGAGCACGGCATCGGCCAGCTCAAGCGCGACCTGCTGCCGAAGGTGAAGTCGCCGCTCGAGATCGACATGATGCGGCGGATCAAGGCGGCCTTTGATCCGCGCGGCATCCTCAACCCCGGCAAGGTTCTGTGAACCTCGTTCGGTGATGGCCTGCTAACCCTCTGCGGAATCACTCAAATTTAACCCAACCGGTTAAGCCGGAACCAAGGCGCCCGTGCGATGGTGGGGGCCAAGGCAGCGAGGCCCACCCAAAAAACCGGGCCCGCGGCGGGGAGCGTAAGAGGCGTCAAGTGTCCGGCGGAGCGACCGCCGGGTCGGGCCGGACTTTCCGGCTCGACCCGCACCTCCTGCCCGCACGAGGTCCCAATCCGGGATCCGTTGCGGACGCAGACTTCATCATCGAGAACGGGCAGGCGTTCGTGCGCCGGCAAAGGACCGGTCCGGCCACCGCAGTGCCGCTGGCGAGCTATCGCGGCGTGGCGGTGCGCATGGAGCCGATGCCGAATGCGAGCATTCGCGTGCGCGTCGAACTCCTCCATAGCGATCCGGCCTTGACACTGCCGCTGGTCGTCGCCGACGAGCCGGAGCAGGTGGCGGCGGATTGGCAGGCCTGGGGCCGCACGCTCAACCTGCCGCTGCTGGTCATCGGACAGGATGGCTCCGTGAGCCACGCCTTCGACCGGCTGGGCAGCATCACGGTTTGCCGGCCGAAGCCGCGACGGCGCCACTCGTTCTTCGCCGGCCGCCGGCCGCGCTTCCTCAGCCGCAGGAAAGTCGGCCGCAAAGGGCAGCGCGAGCACCTCGCGGGCCGCGAGATCATCGCGCGCAACTAGCTCACGTTGCGGATAGCAGCGTCGATCACCAACCCAGCGAAAAGTATCCAGCCGTAGTAGCGGTTGGACTGAAACACGCGCAGGCAATTGTCGGGATCGCCGGTCGCCAGCGCAGCGATCTGCCAGCCAAGCTGGAGCGCACCCAGCGCCAGGCCGAGATAGGCGAATATGCCGACGCCGGCCGCCGACCAGGCCGCGGCGAAAAGAAGCGTCGCAAGGCAGTAGAGCAGGACGAGCGCCAAGCGCGTGCGCTCGCCGAAGAGACGCGCAGTCGAACGAACTCCAATCAGCGCGTCGTCTTCCTTGTCCTGGTGGGCGTAGATCGTGTCATAGCCGATCGTCCAGGCGATGCCGCCGAGATAGAGCAGCACCGGCGGCCAGGCGAGGCTTCCGGTGATCGCCGGCCAGCCCATCAGCGCGCCCCACGAAAACGCAATGCCGAGAGTCAGTTGCGGCCACCAGGTGATGCGCTTCATGAACGGATAGACCGCGACGACGACGAGCGACGCCAGGCCGATCAGGATCGTCGGGCGGTTGAACTGCAACAGAACGATCAGCCCGACCAGCGCCTGCAAGAGGAGAAAGCCAAGCGCCTGCCTGACGGTCACCTGTCCGCTGGGGATCGGGCGCGAGCGGGTGCGCGCGACCCGCGCGTCAAGGTCGCGGTCGACGATGTCGTTGTAGGTGCAGCCGGCGCCGCGCATGGCGACCGCGCCGACGAAAAAAAGGACGAGGTGCCAGAGGTTCGGAAGGCGCGAGCCGGCCGCATCGGCGGCGAGAGCGGACGACCACCAGCAAGGCCACAGGAGCAGCCACCAGCCGATCGGCCGCTCCAGCCGGGCCAGCCGCGCATAGGGCCTGAGACGCACCGGAATGATCCGGTCGGCCCAGTGCCCGCGCACGGCATCGGCGACGGTATGTCCGTCATTCGCCATGCCTTGCTCCTAGACCGTCCGGGCTCCGGCGTGAAGCGCGTGGACTTTCCTCGGTGGCGTTGGTAAGCGCGCGCCGATGCGGCACGGCCACGCGACTCGCGCATGAACGTCCTCCTGATCGGATCCGGCGGTCGCGAGCATGCGCTGGCCTGGAAGCTGGCGCAGTCGCCGCTGCTCACCCGCCTCTACGCGGCGCCCGGCAATCCCGGCATCGCCCGGCACGCCGAGATCGTGGCGCTCGATCCGACCGATCATGCCGCGGTCGTACAATTCTGCCGGCACGCGGCGATCGACTTCGTGGTGGTCGGGCCGGAGGCGCCGCTGGTCGCCGGCATCGTGGACGATCTCGCCGCTGCGGGCATCGGCGCCTTTGGACCAGACAAGGCAGCCGCCCAGCTTGAGGGCTCGAAGCACTACACCAAGGTGCTCTGCGCCGAAGCCGGGATTCCAACGGCTGCGTGGCGAGCCTTTACTGATGTCGAGGGAGCCAGAACCTATGTCCGCAAGGTTGGTGCCCCGATCGTGGTGAAGGCGGACGGGCTTGCGGCGGGCAAGGGCGTCACCGTCGCCACGACCGTCGAGGAGGCGCTCACCGCGGTCACCGGATGCCTGTCGGTGCCGGGCGCGGGCGTCGTGATCGAAGAATGCCTCTTCGGCGAGGAGGCGAGCTTCTTCGTCATGTGCGATGGGACGACCGCGATTCCGTTTGGCACGGCGCAAGATCACAAGCGCGCCGGCGATGGCGACACCGGACCCAATACCGGCGGCATGGGCGCCTATTCGCCGGCTCGCGTGATGACGCCGGCAATTGTCGAGCGCACCATGTCGGAAATCATCCGGCCGACTCTTACTGCGATGCGCCAGCGCGGTACGCCGTTTCGCGGAATCCTTTTCGCCGGATTGATGCTGACTGCCAGCGGCCCGAAACTCATCGAATACAACGTGCGTTTCGGCGATCCCGAGTGCCAGCCTCTGATGATGCGCCTCGACAGCGATCTGCTGAGCCTGATGCTGGCGGCGGCCGAGGGACAGCTTGCCTCAACTCCAGCGGTCCACTGGCACGACGATGCCGCTCTCTGCGTCGTGATGGCGGCGCGTGGCTATCCGGGCGCCTACCGCGTCGGCGAGCCAATTGTCGGTATCGAGGCGGCAGAAGCAACGGGCGCCACTGTCTTCGAGGCAGGGACGGCGCTTCGGGACGGGCACCTGGTTTCGGCCGGCGGCCGCGTCCTCGGGATCACCGCACGGGCTCCCTCCATCGCGCAGGCGCAGGCACGCGCCTACGACGCGGCGGCAAGGATCGGGTGGCCGGGCGGCTTTTTCCGCCATGATATCGGCTGGCGGGCGATACGCGCCGGCAGCTTGAGGTAATACCCATTTTGGGTATAATCATGCCCATTATGGGTAGGATTGCACCTTCCGGTGTTGCCGGGGCTCTTTTCTCATCCGTTCAGCAGCGCCTTCTCGGCACCCTCTACGGACGGGTGGACCAGGACTTTTCCGTATCCGATCTGATCCGCCTAGCCAATTCTGGATCTGGCGCAGTCCAACGCGAATTGAGTCGACTTGCACGTAGCGATCTCGTCGTGGTGAGCCGGATAGGAAACCAGAAACGTTATCGCGCCAACAAAGTCTCGCCGATCTATCGGGAGCTTCGTCAGATTGTCCTCAAGACGATCGGTCTTGCGGGGCCGCTCGGCCGGGCGTTGAAGCCATTTGGCCAACGCGTTCAGGCTGCGTTCGTCTACGGTTCGATCGCCAGAGGTGAAGATACTGCAGGCAGCGATGTCGATCTTATGGTCGTTGGTAATGATCTCTCCTATGGGGAGGTCTATTCCGCAGTCGAGAACGTCGAGCGCCAAATTGGCAGACGGGTCAACCCGACGGTGACTTCTCGGGAAGAATGGGTCCGAAAGCTAAAGGCGAAGAATGCATTCTTCGCGAAAGTGAGCGATCAACCGAAGCTGTTCGTTGTCGGGTCGGAAAATGATCTCGACCGAGCTTGAGAATCTTGTCCGCAGCGGCGCGCTGAAAAAAGAATCGAGCGACGCGGGCGAAATAAACGGACTCATCAAGTCGGGCGCTGCCCGACTCGACGACGCTGCCAACAAGACGCTCTCAATCGAGAGCCGCTTTGATCTTGCCTACAACGGAGCGCATGCGCTTGCGCTGGCGGCCCTTCGTCGAAGGGGCTATCGCGCCGCGAACCGCTACATCGTATTTCAGGCGCTTCAACATACGCTGGGCATGTCGCCGGGTACTTGGCGAGTTCTGGACAAAGCGCATCAGATGCGAAACGCCATAGAATATGAAGGGGCAGCGGAAATCGACGAGCGGCTCCTGGCTGACATTCTGCAAGCCGCCAGCACGCTGCGAGCCACTCTCCTCGATCAGAACGCATAGGCTGAGGTCTGATCCGCCTTTCCCCACTCCCCCAAATCCGCCAGACTCGACCCATGCCGATACGCCGACTCAGCGAGGACATGATCAACCGTATCGCCGCGGGCGAAGTGGTCGAGCGCCCGGCGAGCGTGGTCAAGGAGCTGGTCGAGAACGCAATCGACGCCGGCGCTTCGCGGATCGACGTCGTCACTGCGGGCGGGGGTGTGTCGCTCATCCGCATCACCGACGATGGCGGCGGCATGTCGCGGGACGATCTGGCCCTCGCGGTAGAGCGGCATTGCACGTCGAAGCTCGACGGCGGACTCGACGATATCCGCTCGCTCGGCTTCCGTGGCGAGGCGCTGGCAGCGATCGGCGCGGCAGCGCGGCTGCGCCTCGTGTCGCGCAGGGATGGCAGCGCAGACGGCTGGGAGATTTCCGTTGAAGGCGGCGAGACGTCGCCGGCGCGGCCGGCGGCGCTTACTAAGGGAACGCAAGTGGAGGTGCGCGACCTCTTCTTGGCCACGCCGGCACGGCTGAAATTCCTCAAATCCGAGCGTGCCGAAGCCGCCGCAGTCACCGATGTGGTCAAGCGGCTGGCGCTGGCGCATCCGGAGGTGCGCTTCTCGCTCGCAGGCAGCGACCGGACGCCGCTCGACTATCCGGCAACGGACAAGCTGGAGGCGCGCATCGCCGCGATTCTCGGCGGCGACTTCCGGCAGAATGCCCTGGCGATTGAAGCGCGGCGCGAAGGCGTTGAACTGAGGGGCTTCGCGGGGTTGCCCAGCTACAGCCGCGGCAATGCGCTGGCGCGATACTTCTTCGTCAACGGGCGTCCAGTGAAGGACAAGCAGCTCCACGGCGCGCTCAGGGCCGCCTACGCCGACGTGATGAAGCGCGATCGGCATCCGGCTGCGGTACTCTTCATCACGGTCGATCCGGCACAGGTCGACGTCAACGTGCATCCGACGAAGGCAGAGGTGCGCTTCCGCGATTCCGGGCTGGTGCGCGGCCTGATCATCGGCGCGCTGCGGGAGGCTCTTGGCGCGGGTCTTCGTGCCTCGACCGAGGCGGCAGGCGCGACGATCGCGGCTTTCCGGCCTGCGGTGGTCCCGCGTCCGCAGCGGCCGGCCTTCCCGTCGTGGCGGCAGGCGCTGGCATCGGGCAATACCGCCCTCGCACCCGGCTTCGCCGAGGCGGCGCAGGCGGCCTTCCAGGTCGTTCGTCCGTCTGCTGAAGCAATCGACGCCAACGCTGACCCGGCGGAGATGGCTCATCCGCTCGGCGCGGCGCGCGCGCAGATTCACGAAACCTATATCGTGGCGCAAACCGAAGACGGCCTCGTCATCGTCGACCAGCACGCGGCACACGAGCGGCTGGTCTACGAGCGCATGAAGCGGGCGCTCGCCGAGCACGGCGTAGCGCGCCAGATCCTGCTCATCCCTGATGTCGTCGACGTGCCGGAGGAAGACGTAGCGCGGCTTTCCGAGCGCGCACCCGAGCTCGCCGAGCTCGGCCTGGTGCTGGAACGCTTTGGCGTCGGCGCGGTCGTCGTGCGCGAGACACCCTCGATGCTCGGCGCGGTCGACTCGGGCGCGCTGGTGCGCGACGTTGCCGACGAGATCGCCGAGTGGGACCGGGCAACGACTCTCCGCGAGCGCTTGGAGGACATCGCCTCGCGCATGGCTTGCCACGGCTCGGTGCGCGCCGGCCGCCGGCTGAAGCCAGCGGAAATGGATGCCCTGCTCCGCGAGATGGAGGCGACCCCCCATTCCGGCACCTGCAACCACGGCCGGCCGACCTTCATCGAGCTGAAGCTCGCCGATATCGAGCGGCTGTTCGGACGGCGTTGACCATAGGATTGCCACAGGCGGTTGGATGATGGGCCGCCAGCGCCTATGTTGGCGGCAATCTCCCGGAACGAGCGACTCCCATGAACCGGATGGAAAGGCACGGACGCGGCGGCGAAGCGCGGCTGCGCTATCTCGACGGCGATTTTCAGGTCCTGGCGCCGGGCGGCTTCGTGCGTTGCGCCGTCACCGGCCTCGAGATTCCGCTGGACGAGGTCAAGTACTGGAGCGTCAAGCTCCAGGAAGCCTACGTCGACGCGGCGGCGGCGCTCCGCCGCTACCAGGACGTCGGCCGCATCTAGGCCCGGGCACGCGCCGCGTTGCGGACAGCCTCGTCGATCATCTCGCTGACCGCGGTCGGATTGTCGAACTCGAGGATCACCTCGACCGGCTCGGCGCGTTGGTACAGCTCGCCAGCCTTGCCGGTGCGACCGGCGAGGCGGATGTAGTCCTTCTCGGTCGTCACCAGCCGCAGGTCCTCGGCCTCCGCCGCGGCGATGAGCTCGGCCGCCTCGCCATCGCTGTAGCGGTGGTGGTCGGGGAAGCTCATCGTGCGGGCGACGGGCGCACGCGCTTCCGCCAGCGTGGCGAAGAATTTTTCCGGCCTGCCTATGCCGGCAAAGGCCAGCAGCGGCTCCTTGCGCCAGGCGCGCACCTTGGTCGGCCTCAACCGGCCGCGGATCATGGAGCGGCCGGCACGGGCGGCCGCCCGTACCAGCGGCTCCGCGCCGGCACCCTCGCCGACGAGCAGAAGCGCGTCGGCGCGCTGGAGCTGGAAGCGGAGGGGCGCCCGTAGAGGGCCGGCCGGCATGACGCGCCCATTGCCAACTCCCACCGCCGAATCCACCGCAACCAGCGTCAGGTCCTTCGCTACCGACGGATTCTGGAAGCCGTCGTCCATCACGATCAGTTCGACGCCGTCGCCGGCCAGCCGGCGTGCGCCGGCAGCACGATCGCGGGAGATCACCGTCGGCCCGGCGGCGGCAAGCAGCAGCGCTTCATCGCCGACCTGGTCGGCATTGTGCCGCGACGGGTCGACCAGCAGCGGGCCGGCTTCGGACCCACCGTAACCGGAAGCGAGCAGTCCAACCTTGAGGCCGCGGGCGCGGGCGATCCGCGCGATAGCAATCGCTGTCGGCGTCTTGCCGGCGCCGCCGACTACGAAGTTGCCGATGCAGATGACCGGCACCGGCGGGCGGTAGCGCGGCGCCTTGCCCATGCGCCACGCGGAGACCGCGCCCCACACCCGCGCGGCGGGCCAGAGCGCGAGCGCGCGCGGGCTCGCTCCGCTCCTCCACCAGAATTGAGGCGCCGTGCGCGTCATGCCGCGACCGGCGTCGACAGGAACGGCTTGATCGCCGTCATGCTGGCATCAAGCGCACCGGTGAGGTGCGCGATCGCCGCACCCGCCTTTGCGGCGCGCTCCGCCGCTGCGAGCGGGTCAGCCAGCAAAGTGCCGACCGCCTCGGTGAGGCGCTGAGCATCAATGATCGGGGCCATAGGCACGGCCCGGTCAAGCTCGGCGTAAATGTCGGCGAAGTTGTGCACATGTGGCCCATGCAGCACCGCCGCATCGAGGCGTACGGCCTCGATCGGATTCTGCCCGCCATGCGGCACCAGCGAGCCGCCGAGAAACGCGACCGGCGCCGCGCGATAGAAGAGGCCGAGTTCGCCGAGCGTGTCGGCGACGTAAATATCGGTATCCCGCGCGACCAGCTGTCCGCGGCTGCGCTGTGCGACGTTCATCCCCTTGCCGGCGATGCTCCCGGTCACCGCTTCGCCGCGCTCCGGGTGACGCGGCACGATGATGGTGAGCAGCTCGGGAAAACGCTCGCGCAGGCGGCGATGCGCAGCCGCGACGATATCCTCCTCCCCCTCGTGCGTGGAAGCGGCCACCCAGACCGGACGCCCGGCAATCGCATCGCGCAGGCGGGCCAGCGCAACGGGATCGGCGTCGAGCGGCGGCACGTCGAACTTGAGGTTGCCGCTGACGCGGACGTCGCGGGCGCCGAGCTTTGCGAACCGGTCGGCGTCACCCGCGGATTGCGCCAGGCAAAGCGCGATCCGCGGAAAGACCGTCCCGGCGAAGCCGGCAAAGCGCTTCCAGCCGCGAAAGGATCGCTCCGACAGGCGCCCGTTGACCAGCACCAGCGGCGTGTTCCGCTCGGCGAGCGCGGCCAGCATGGTCGGCCAGATTTCCGACTCGACGAAGATGGCGAGGTCGGGACGCCAGTGGGCGAGAAACCGCGACACGAACGGGGCAAGGTCAAACGGCGCGAACTGGTGCACGGCGCCCTTCGGCAAGCGCGCGGCGGCGATGCCGGCGGACGTCACCGTCGTCGAGGTGAAGAGCACCGCAAGGCCGACCGCGGTCATCCGGGCGATGAGCGGCAGCACGGCGTTGGTCTCGCCGACGCTCGCGGCATGCACCCAGACCAGCCGGCCGGGCGGGCGCGGCAGCGAAGCGCGGCCGTAGCGCTCGCCGGTCCGCTGCGGGTCTTCCTTACCCCGCGCGACCCGCTTCGACAGGATGAATGGGATTGCGGGCCGTACCAGCAGGCCAGCGAGACGATAGCCGGCTGCAATGGTCGCGCCGGCGATGTCAGCCACGGGCGGGCTCGCCCTCCCCCGGCTCGAGCAGCCGATGGAGATGCACGATGAAATATCGCACCCGTGCGTTGTCGACCGTGGCCTGCGCCCTTGCGCGCCAGGCATCGTAGGCGGTGCGGTAGTTGGGATAGATGCCGACGATATCCAGCCTGGCGAGATCGGCGAAGCGGATGCCCTCGACCTGTTCCAGTTCGCCGCCGAAAACGAGGTGGAGAAGCTGGTCGTCGGGGCCGGCCGCCTTCTTCCGTGCCTCGGTCATGCGAACGCACCTGCTGGCGCCGGCGATGCTGCCGGCGCCGGTTTCGTGCACCAAAGGCGAATGCCTTGCAAGGGCGGCCTAGCGGCCGGCGACCGTCATGCCTTCCACCGCGACCGTCGGAGCATTGGTGGCGTAGCGGTAAACGAGGTCGCTGGCGACCTGCAGCGTCCGGTACATGTCGAGCAGGTTGCCGGCGATGGTGAATTCGCTGATCGGATGCGCGAGCTTGCCGTTCTCGATGACAAAGCCGGAGGCGCCGCGGCTGTAGTCGCCGGTATTGCCGTTGACGCCGTGGCCGATCAACTCGGTCACGTAGATGCCGTTGCCGATCGCGGCCATCAGCTCCTCAGGGTTCTGCTCGCCGGGCAGCAGCGTAAGGTTGGTCGAGCCGGGGGAAGGATTGCCGCCGCCCCGCGCCGCGCGCCCGTTGGTCTCCAGGCCCAGCTCGCGCGCCGTGGCGCTGTCGAGGAACCAGGTCTTCAGCACGCCTTCGGACACGACCTCCAGCGGCGCCGCGGCGACGCCTTCGCCGTCGAAGGGCCGCGAGCCGGAACCACGCTTGCGTGTGGGATCGTCGGTGATCCGCACATTGGCCGGGAACAGCTGCTGCCCAAGTTTGCTGCGCAGGAACGACGTCTTGCGGGCGATCGCCGCGCCATTGATAGCGCCGGATAGATGGCCCACCAGGCTCGTAGCGACACGTGGCTCGTAGACGACGGCGGAGCGGCCGGTTGCGGCCTTCTGCGGATTGAGGCGGCGCACGGCGCGTTCGCCGGCCTTGCGTCCGATCTCTGCCGGATCGGACAGATCGGAGCGGTGGATCTTCGACTCGCCCTCGTAGTCGCGCTCCATGCCGATGCCGCTGCCGGCGATTGCCGACGCGCTGACGCCGAAGCGGGAGCCGAGATAGGAGCCGGCAAAGCCATCGGAGGTGGCGAGCACGAAACCGCCGAGCGACCAGCCGGCGCTGGCGCCGCCCGAATTGGTGACGCCTTTCACGGCGCGCGCGGCATCCTCTGCCGCGAGCGCCGTGCGCGTCAGCTCGTCCGCCGACGGCATGGTGGGGTCGAGCAGGTCGAGGTCTGCGATGGTCTTCGCGAGCCGGTCCTTGTCGGCAAGACCGATAAAGCGGTCTTCCGGCGCGGCCTTTGCCATCGCCACCGCCCTTTGCGCCAGTTCCGATGGGTCGGTCATCACGTTGGCGGAGACCGTCGCCGAGCGCTTGCCGAGGATCACCCGCAGCGTGAAGTCATCGCCTTCGGCGCGCCGGGTTTCCTCGACCTTGCCGAGTCGGACATCCACCGACAGTGCGATGCCGCGCACGCAGACCGCATCGGCGGCGTCGGACCCCGCTCTTTTGGCCGCCGCGACCAGCCTTTCGGCGCGTTCGGTCAGGTCGGTCTGGTCCAGCATCTCGGTCATGGAAATGTCCTCAGGCAGCGAGCGATGCGCCTGATCTAGGGGCCCGGGGGTCCCGCAACAAGCGTTGCGTCAGGACTCCGGCGGACCGACGCGGACGAAGGTGAAGTTCTTGGCCTGGAAGAGGCGTTTGGCGACCCGGCGGACATCGTCAATGGTCACGGCGGCAATCAAGTCGTTGCGCCGGTCGACGTAGTCGATGCCGAGGTTGTCCATCTGGATGGCAAGCAGCTGGCCGGCAATGTTGTCGGTGCTGACGAAGCGCATCGGATAGCTGCCGATCAGGTAGGCCTTGGCCGTCGCGAGTTCCGCCTCGGTCGGTCCCTCGTCTCCGAAGCGCGCCAGTTCCTTGCCGACCAGGTCGATCACCGCTTCGCTCTGCCCTGCGGTCGTCTGTGTGCCGCCATCGATGCTGCCGGAATGTTCGAGCGGGTTGAGGCCGATACCGATTGAGTAGGCCAGCCCACGCTCTTCGCGCACTGCGCGGAACAGGCGCGATTCCGACCCGCCACCGAGAATGTAGGCGGCGACGCTCGCCGGGATGAAATCGGGGTCGTCGCGCTTGATGCCGGGCGCGGTGAAGCGGATCAGCGCCTGCGGGACCGGCAGCGTCAGGTCGATACGGCCAACGGCTTTCGGCTCCACATCTGGAACGGGAACCAGCGCGGCCTTCGCGGGAAGCGCGCCGAAAACCTCGTCGAGCATCAAGGCGGCAGCGGCGGGATCGATCGCGCCGACGATGGCGACCTTGAGATTGTCTCGCGCGAAGGTCTTTTCGCGAAAAGCCTTGAGATCGGCGATGGAGATAGTGGCGATGCTTTCGGCGGTACCTCCAACGGGCCGCGAATAGGCGTGGCCGGGATAGGCCGCCTGCATCAGGGCGTCCGACGCGAGACGGCCCGGCGACCGTTCGCTGCGACGGAGCGAGGACAGGACTTGGGCGCGGATGCGCTCGACCGGCTCGTTGTCGAAACGCGGGCTGGTCAGCGCCAGATGAAGAAGGCGCATGGCTTCCTGGCGATTCTCGGCAAGAGTCTGGATCGTGCCGCTGATCTCGTCGCGGCCGGCGTCGAATCCGAGTTCGATCGACAGTTCGTCGAGGCGAGTCTGGAACGCCTCGCTGTTCATGGGGCCCGCGCCTTCGTCGAGCAATCCCGTCAGCATGCTGGCGACGCCGGGCTTCAATTCCGGATCCTGCGCCGCCCCGCCCGAGAAGGCGAAATTCATCGAGATGAGCGGGACAGACTGATCCTCCACGAGCCAGGCCTTGATGCCCTTGGGGCTGACGACCTGCTTGATTTCGATGGCTTGTGCCGGGACGCTCCACAGCAGTCCGGCGGTGGCGATGCCCGCGAGCAGCGCGGGCGCGGAACGCAGCCAGTGCTTCACGACCGGCCCTCCGGCGGCGCGCTGACGAGCGTGCCGGAAACCGAGCGGCGCGGGTCCAGGTACTTGCGGGCAACCGCCATGACCTGGTCGGCCGTCACCGCTTCGGTTCGTTCCGGGATTGCTTGAATCTCCTCCAGCGTGCCGCCCGTTGCGAGGCCGCGGCCGACGATCTGGGCGAGGCCGCGGGCGCTGTCCTCGGAGTAGATCACGGCGGCGCGTGTGCGGGCCTTGGCGCGGGCAACCTCTTCGTTGGTGACACCCTTGGCGAGAAGATCGCCAATCACCGCGTCGACGCCGGCGGCGAGCTCCCGCAGAGTGATGTCGCCGCGCGGGCTGGCGAAAACGCTGATGGCGCTGTCGCCGAGCGGACCCATGTCATATCCGGCGCCGGCACTGGTCGCCATTCCCTTCTCGACGACGAGCTGGCGGTAGAGCCGGCTAGTGGTGCCGCCGCCGAGAATGTCGGAGAGCACATCGAGCGCTTCGGCCTCGCCGGGGTTCGCGGTGTGGTACGAGGGCGCCAGATAGAGACGCCGGAAGCTTGGCTGGGTCACCCGGGAATCGGCGAGTTCCACCGAGCGCGGCGCCAATGGCGGCGGCTCCTGTAGCCTGATCCGCGGCGGTGGGTCGGCGCGTCGCGCGACCTGGCCGTAAGTCTTGGCTGCCAAGGCGCGAACTTCGTCCTCGGTCACATCGCCCGCGACAACGACAATGGCATTGTTCGGCGTGTAGTAGCGATCGTAGAGGGCGAGCGCATCGCTGCGATCGAGCGTCGCCATTTCGTGCGCCCACCCAATCGTCGGGATGCCGTAGTGCTCGTTCTGGAAGAGCGCGGCGTTCATTGCTTCGTCGAGCCGCGCCGCGGGGCTGTTGTCGATGCGCATGCCGCGCTCTTCAAGGATCACCTGGCGCTCCGGGATCAGCGCGGCATCGGTGATCTCGAGGTTGGCCATGCGATCGGCCTCGAACTCCATCATCAGGCCGAGGTGCTGCTTGGCAATCGTCTGGAAGTACGCGGTGTAGTCGGGAGTGGTAAAGGCGTTGTCATTGCCGCCGAGCGCCTCGACCTTTGCCGAGAACTCTCCCTCTGGATGCGCCGCAGTGCCCTTGAACATCAGGTGCTCAAGGAAATGGGCAATGCCCGACTTGCCGGGCGGATCATCGGCGGCGCCAACGCGATACCAGACCATCTGCGTGACAACGGGGGCGCGGTGATCCGGGATGACGACGACCTGCAGACCGTTGTCGAGCGTGAAGGCTGTCGCCTTGGCGGCGATCTTCTGTGCGTCGGCATGCGAGGCGAGGCCGCTGAGCAGCAGCGCGCCCAGCAGGACGGCCGGCGCCCTCTTCAGGAAGTGGTGCAACATCCGGCCTCCATGTCGCGAAAATCGCGGCGATTTTTCGTCAAACCAGCATAATGTTCGCCGGAACCGGTGCCAGTTAAATCGCGTTCATGCGCAGGAACGTCACGGCGGCCTCGCCGATTGTCCGCCGTTCGAGTTCTGCCAGCCCAGGAACCGACCCAAGCGCCGTGTTCGCGGCCTCTTCCACGATCACCAGCGCGCCGGGAATTAACCAGTTTCCCTGAATTGCGGATGCGAGAGCCTGCTCCGCCAATCCGCGACCATAAGGCGGGTCCGCGAAGACCAGCCCGAACGGCTCCACAGTGCCGGCCGGCCCGAGTCGGGTCGCGTCCCGCCGGAAGATGCGGGTGCGCCCGGTAAGGCCGAGCGCCTCGACATTCGTACGAATGGCGCCGCGTGCGTCGATGCCGTCCTCGACAAACAGCGCGTAGCGGGCGCCGCGCGAGATGGCCTCCAAGCCGAGCGCGCCCGTGCCGGCAAAGAGGTCGAGCACTCGCGCGTCGCGAAGATCGTCGGCGTAAGTATGGGTAAGAACATCGAAGACGGTTTGGCGCAGACGGTCGGCGGTGGGGCGCGTGTCCCGCCCCGCAGGCGCGACCAAAGCCCGCCCGCGGAATTCACCGCCGACGACGCGCACGGCCCTGCCCCTGCCCCTGCCCCTGCCCCTGCCCCTGCTTCTGCTTCTCCGGCCGTTCCGGTGGCGCTGGCGCCTGCTGCCTGATCGGAGCGGTAAAATCAGCCTTGGACGCAAGCGTGAGCTTGTGGCCGAGCTGGTCGCGGAGCACGCGGCCGCGGATTTCGCGCACCTCACCCGCGTCGAGGTCGGCAAGCTGGAAAGGGCCAAAGGATACACGGATGAGGCGCGTGGTCTTGAGCCCGAGATGCTCCATCAGCCGCTTCACCTCGCGGTTCTTGCCCTCGCGGATGCTGACTGTCAGCCAGTGGTTGGTTCCCTTGCTGGTGTCGAGCGTCGCCTCGACCGGCCCATAGTGGATTCCCTCCACCGTCACTCCCCCGGCAAGCTTGTCGAGGGCAGCCTGGGTCACCTCGCCATGAACACGCACACGGTATCGGCGAAGCCACCCGGTGGACGGCAATTCCAGCGTGCGGGCGAGGCCGCCGTCGTTTGTCAGGAGGAGCAGACCCTCGGTGTTGAGGTCGAGCCGTCCGACGCTGACGACCCGCGGCATGTCCGCCGGCAGTTCGGCGAAGACCGTCGGGCGTCCGCTGGGGTCGCGATGGGCGGTCAATCGGCCTTTTGGCTTGTGGTAGAGCCACAGACGCGTGCGCTCGCGCTCCGGCAATGGCTGCCCATCCACCAGGATCCGGTCGGCCTCAGTAACGTTCAAAGCCGGGGAGGAAAGCACCTTTCCGTTGACGGCGACGCGGCCGTCGGCGATCCAGCGCTCGGCGTCGCGGCGCGAGCAAAGACCTGATCTTGCAAGGACTTTCGCGATGCGCTCGCCGGCGCTCCCGAGCCGATTTTGCTTTTCCGCCATGGCGCGGGTGAATATCAGACCGTCAGCAAGGGAGCGAGCAAAAGTGCCGGACGGCAAAGATCCCATGCGCATCGCGCTCGCCGAAGCGCGCGCCGCCGCCGCGCGCGGCGAAGTGCCGATCGGCGCCGCGCTGGTGCGCGATGGTGTCGTGCTCGCAAAGGCCGGAAACAGCACGATCGCCGATGACGATCCTACCGCGCATGCAGAAATGCTGGTGTTGCGCGCCGCGGCAAAGACCGAGGGCTCGCAGCGGCTTGCCGGCGCGGACCTCTACGTGACGCTCGAGCCTTGCGCGATGTGCGCCGCCGCGATCTCATTTGCGCGGATACGGCGCCTCTATTTCGGCGCTACGGACATGAAAGGCGGTGCGGTGGAGAGCGGCGTGCGCTTCTATGCCGACCCGACCTGCCACCACGCACCCGAAGTCTACGGCGGGATGGCAGAGGAAGAGGCCAGCGCGTTGCTCAGGGAATTCTTCCGCAGCCGCCGCTAGAAAGAGGCCGAATGCGCCGCTTATTGCGACGCCGGCCGCCTATTGCGACGCCGGTTGCTCCTGTGCCGTGTCGTCCTTCTCCCAAGGCCACTTCCAGCTCTTCTTCTTCTGCGGCTTGGCCTCGATTTCGACCGGCGCGTTGGGGTCTGGCGCGCGATACTCAACCGGCGGGTCAGTTAGGTAGCGGCGGATCGGCTTGCCTTCGGCATCGACGGCCACGAGGCCGCGCGAGTCCGCGAACAGCTTCTTCGCCTGTGCATCCTGCTCGGGGGTGCCGATCGCTTCCTTTTCCTGATCCCGCTCCATCTTTGCGAGATTTGGCTCCTGGCCCGGCTGCTGCTCGCCTGGCAGGCTGAATTTCGGATCCTTCTCACCAAACGGCAGATTCTCTTTGTCGTAGTAGCCCGTGCTGCGAGCAGCGACGTCGGCCTTGAATTTCTTCTCCTCGACGTCGGGGTCCTTCGGCCAATTCGCGGAAGCGACCGCAGCGGCGGAGTCCTCCGGAGGCGGGAGCGGGGCGCCCTTCGGGGGCGGCACGATCGCCGGGCGTGCCTTGTAGTCGATCGGGTCCTTCTTGGGAGCGCCGAAAGCGGCGATGCCTGCAAGATCCTCGAGAGTCTGCTGGCCAGGAGTGGTGCCGGTGCCGTAGGTGGTCTGCGAGCAGGCCCCCAGAACGAATCCGAGAGCGCCAATAGCTGCTGCCGTACCCAGCAAACGCAAGCTTGAACCCGCCATCAACGCCCATCCAGTGCGCCGGCCTCGCCGGCATGGCCTCGCCGGCTAGCACTCTGCTCCAATAGGGGCAGAAATCCGGCCAAGCGACCCCCGATTGGTAGCGGAAACCGGGGGTCGCGACAACCTGACGCCCTTCAAGGGGCGATGCCGGCCAGCGCCAGGTCGAGTTCCGTGCCCGGCCCGGCCACCGCTAAAGCCCGTCTGGCCCGACTCACGTCATCCCGCATGGCGACCAGCAAGTCGTCTAGCGCGTTGAACTTCAGCTCCGGCCTCAGCCATTCCACGAAGCTGACCGCCAGGCGTCGGCCGTAGAGGTCGCCGGCGAAGTCGAGCAGGTAGGTTTCCAGCAAAGGCTCGCCGTTGTCGAACATCGGCCGCCGCCCGTAGCTGGCCACGCCGTTGCGGATCGTCCCGTCCGGCTCTTCCACGTGCACCGCATAGATGCCGTGGCGAAGCGCGCAGTTGCCGCCCACGGCCATGTTGGCGGTGGGGAATCCAATCTCGCGACCGCGCTTTGCGCCATGGATGACCTCGCCGGCGACAAACCAATGGTATCCTAGGAGACGGTTCGCCGCGGCGATATCGCCGTCGACAAGCGCCGCGCGGATGGCGCGGGAGGCAAAAGGTGTTGCGCCGGGTTCGGAAACCGCATCCACGATCGTCACAGGGAATCCGAAACGCTGGCCCGCGGACGCCAGCACCGTCGCAGTCCCCGCCCTACCCTTGCCGAACTGGAAATCAAAGCCGACGACCGCGCCGCGAATGTCCAGGTGTTGGCGGAGGATGCGATCAATGAAGTCTTCCGCCGTCATCGACGCAAAAGCTCGGTCGAAGGGCGCGATCACCATGCCATCCATGCCGAGGGCGGTGAGCAGCCGCGCCTTCGCGGGGGCCGGCGTCAGGCGAAAGACCGGCGACTCCGGCCGAAAGAAACTGCGCGGATGCGGCTCGAACGTCAGAACCAGCGAAGGGGCGCCAAGTCTCTTCGCCTCGGCACGCGCTGCCGCAAGAAGCGCCGCATGACCGCGATGGACGCCGTCGAAATTGCCGACCGCGACCACCGCACCCTTGAGCTCCGTCGGGACGCGGTCAATCGAGACCGGCGTCAGCGCCGGCTCAACGCTCACGATGCCGCCCCCTGCCAAACAAGCCTTGTGACCAGAGCCCGAGCCCCGAGTCCGGAGGTTGCAAGAAAGGCGTGAACCTTGGTGAGGCCCGGCCTCTGCCGATCGCCGAACACCGCGGCGTGAATGCCGCCCGTGACGAAGAGAGCGTCAATCCCCTGCCCGACCGCTCCGCGGATGTCCGTTTCGATCCCGTCGCCAACAGCAAGCACGCTTGTCTTGGGGATGGTGCCATGGACCAGACGCGCGAGGCGCGCGAGGGCGGTCTCGTAGATCGGCGCGTAGGGCTTGCCGACGATGATCGTCTCACCGCCGAGTTCGCGGTAGCGCTCGGCGAGAGCACCTGCGCACCAGATCAGACGCTCGCCACGCTCGACGACGATGTCGGGATTGACGCAGAGCATCGGCAGCTTGCGCGAGCGCCACTTTGCCAGCCGAGCGCGGTAGTCGTCCGGCGTCTCGCGTTCATCATCAAAGAGGCCCGTGCAGGAAATCAGATCGCACGAGTCGTCGGCGGCAAACTCCACGGGCAGGCGATCGTAGATCGGCAGATCGCGATCGGGCCCGACATGATGGACGCGAATTCCCGGACGGCGCGCCAGCACGTCGCGCGCGACTTCCCCGGACGTGACGATGTCATCGTAACAGTCATGCCGGACGCCCAGCCGATCGAAGAGCGCCATCACGCCCGTCTTGGGACGCGGCGCATTGGTTATCATCAGTACAAAGCCGCCTCCGGCGCGGTATTCTGCAAGAGCTGACGTGGCGTCGAGATGAGCGCGGGCGCCGTCATGCACAACGCCCCAAACGTCGCAAAGAAGCGCCTTGTAGGCGGGCGCCAGCTCGGACAGACCGGAGACAAAGGCAGGCGTGGGGGAATTCGTCACCGCGCATCGCCTATGGGTTCGGCCCGCACGGGTCAAGGGCGATGCTTGCGTCCGTGCCTAGCCGGGCCGATCATGCCGCACGGGGACGGAGGGAGGAATCATGGGAGCGGAAATCCGCGCTGGAAAGGTGGCAGGCGTTGTCGCGGCGGTGCTGCTTCTCGTCCGGGCAACGGCATCTTGGGCGGGCGATATAGGTCAGAGTGCAACCGAAGCGGAGAGCCTTCTGGCGCAGGGCAAGAGCGCGGAAGCGCTCGCGGCCTTCGACAAGGCAGAGGATGCCTTCTGGACGAGCCTGCCGCTGCAGGTGCGGACGGCTGTCTTCGTTTCGTCCGCGACAGCCTTCGCGCAGTACGAGCCGGTTCCCGCGGCGGCTTTCCACGCCGGCGACAGCATCACGGTCTACCTGGAGCCCGCGGGTTACAGCTACGCCGCCTCGGCCGGTACCTATGCCGTCTCGCTCGCGACGGGGATCGAGGTGCGCACACCCGGCGGACTGACACTCGCCAAGGTCGATGATTTCGGATCGCTGAGCTGGCGGGGGCGGGAGAAGAGCCGGGAGGTGCAGCTCGTGCTGAAAGTTGACCTGCCGCAGTTGAAGGCGGGCGACTACCGGCTGGTGCTCACCCTTACGGACGCCGGCAAGTCGCAGTCGGCGACTGCGACCTTGCCGTTCAGTATCGTCCAGTAGTCCTACTGGGCGACGCGCAGCAGCGAGATATCGTCGCCGATCGCGGAGAAGGCGGCCAACAAGCCGGCCTGGTCGGCAGCGACGAAGTACTTGTTCGTGTCGGAAGCGCAGTTCTCAAGCATGGTCTTGGTCGCATCCGACATGCCGCCCGAACCTGTAAAGGCGACGGTGTATATCCGGATGCCAGCGGTCTTGGCGTGGGCACAGGCGGAGGCAGTGTAGACATTGAGGGCTGTGAACACCGTGGCCGTATCGGTCGAGGTCGTGCCGAAACGGTTGCGGTACATGTAGCCCCAGGCACCATACGCCGACTTCACCCACTTGCCCGAATAGCTGCCCGGAGAACGCGTGAGGTCGGTGTACGGGTTGTAGGTATTGTCGCCGTCAGTCATCAGAATGATGATCTTCTGGTTCTCGTTGTCCGTGTAGGCGCGCCCCTGGGTGAAGGGGGCCCCGGGCGACAGCAGCCGCCAGCCCCACATCACGCCGGCGGTGATGTTGGTGTAGCCGTTGGCCTTCTCATCCGCGATTGCGCCCGTAACCGTGTCCTTGGTCGTGGTCAGGTCCGTGATGGCCTTGGTCGTGCACATATAGTTCGGACCGGCTGACATGCCGCTGACGGTGACGTTTGCGACCGTCGCCTTGTTGCCGGCAGTGCCGTACTTGCACTGCGGGCTGCCGGAGAGGTTGATGCCGGCAAGCGCCTTGCGCTCGCTGCGGCCCGACCCGGGGCTCCCCGAGGCGGCGCACTTGTCATTGCCGTTCGAGCAGGTCCAGTCGTCCGCCTTGCTATCCAGAATGAAACTATGCGTGCCGGACTGGCTGCCGGAGGTATTGATCGCAGAGCCACCGCTGGTCGTCGACAGCGTAAATGTCTTCGACGTCGGCACAGCCTTGACGTAGTAGGTCTGCCCCTCGGTCAAACCCGAATACAGCGAGCCAGTCGTCTGGAGCACAATCTTGGTGCCGACGCTAAGGCCGTGGTTGCTCGTCGTCGTGAAGACGCCAGGCGAAGCCTTGCTGACGGTGACGTTGGTGAACGTCATGGCGCAGGTGGTCGCGTCGCCGGCGTCGGGCAGATAATTGTTGTAGCTCTGCGAGCCGGTTGGTGCGCCGTTGTAGCGGCGCGTCGAGCTCGTCGTGCCGGCGAAATTGCAGGAGCTGGTCGAGCAGGTCCAGTTGTCCGGTTCGTCCGGAGCAAACATCGGCAGGAACAGGGTCTTCGCCTCTTCGGCGCTCGGGCTCGCGGAGGCGGACGCTGGCTCATCGGTGGTGTTGTACGGGTCCGGCCGCTCCTCGACGCAGCCGCCCCAGGTGATGGCGTTGCCGTCGGAGTCCTTGAGGGTGCCGAAGTAGCTGTAGGGATTTAGTGAGGACGCAGCGCCCTCGGTCTTCTGTGCGTCGCCGGCGTAAGTGGCCTTGCCGGCCTTGTCGACCCACGCGGCATCCGAGCCGACATTGACCGACGCCCCAAACGGCACGATGCCAACCTTGACTGGGTCCGTCTTCGTGCTGGTTTTGCCGAGGTTGTAGAGGGTCCCGACCAGATTCGTCGCTGCCGTCCGCAGCGTGGCGATGTTGTCGTTGGTGCTCATCGAGGTCGAATTGTCGAGCACCAGCGCAACCTCGAGCGTGCCCATGGCAAGCGTTGCTTTGGCGATGACGTTGAAATTGATGTAGTTCAGCCCGACGACGCCCAGGAAATATGTCTGGACCGAAAGGTTCGCCGTGCCGGTGATTGTCTGGGTGCCGATCGTGGTGTGCATCTCCGGATAGTCCGGGATGTTGTCCTTGACATTGGCCACGTAGAAGTTCGAGGCCTCGGCCTTCAGCGCATCGTCATCCATGAGGCCGATTTTCTTCCCGGCGGCGAGCACGGCGGCATCGAGCGCATCCTGGACTGCGGTGCGCTGGGCATAGGCTCGCGAATAGTCGACCGCGGCGCCGGTGGCGGCGACCAGGGGGAGAGCTGCAATAGCGAAGGTCGGCAGCACGCTGCCGCGACGTTCGCGCAGGAATTTTAGCAACATAGCGGGGCCACGACGTTGGACGCGACCCGCCGAGGCTAGGGGTCTCCCCTTGCCAAGACGTAAAACCAACCCCTGAAAAATCCGGGTTTTTAACGATTCCGGCGGCGGTCTGGCGAATTCGGGGTCACCCTCCCCAATTTCGGGCCTTGACTGGTGAAAATTGCGTTCCTAAATGCGGCGCGCCGTTAGCACTCATCTTTCCAGAGTGCTAGCACAATGCTTTTTCGGGCAGGCGCGAACGGGCGCCTGCAACAAAAAGGGAAGCAAAATCATGAAGTTCCGTCCTCTGCACGACCGTGTGGTCGTACGCCGCATCGAGTCCGAAGAGAAGACCGCTGGCGGCATCATTATTCCCGACACCGCGAAGGAGAAGCCCCAAGAGGGCGAGATCATCGCCGTCGGCCCCGGTGGCCGCGATGAAGCGGGCAAGCTCATTCCGATCGACCTCAAGGTCGGTGACCGCATCCTGTTCGGCAAATGGTCGGGCACGGAGGTGAAGATCGACGGCGAAGACCTTCTGATCATGAAGGAATCCGACGTCATGGGCGTGATCGAGGGCAAGGCCTCGGCGGGCCGCAAGGCGGCCTGAGACCGGCCCCTTTTCGACGTTCCACAGACTAGCTGAGAAGGAAAAACGGCAATGGCTGCCAAAGACGTACGGTTTTCAACCGACGCGCGCGACAAGATGCTGCGCGGCGTCGACATCCTCGCAAACGCGGTGAGGGTCACTCTCGGCCCGAAGGGCCGCAATGTCGTGCTCGACAAGTCGTTCGGCGCGCCCCGCATCACCAAGGACGGCGTCACCGTCGCCAAGGAGATCGAGCTCGAGGACAAGTTCGAGAATATGGGCGCGCAGATGGTGCGCGAAGTCGCCTCCAAGACCAATGACGTCGCCGGCGACGGCACCACCACTGCGACCGTTCTCGCTCACACGATCGTCAAGGAAGGGGCCAAGTCGGTCGCCGCCGGCATGAACCCGATGGACCTCAAGCGCGGCATCGACCTTGCCGTCGCGGAGGCCGTTAGCGACCTCAAGCGCAAGTCCAAGAAGATCAAGACCTCCGAGGAAGTCGCTCAGGTCGGCACCATCTCCGCCAATGGCGAGAAAGAAGTCGGCCAGATGATCGCCAATGCGATGCAGAAGGTCGGCAACGAGGGCGTGATCACGGTCGAGGAAGCCAAGACCGCCGAGACCGAGCTCGAAGTGGTCGAGGGCATGCAGTTCGATCGTGGCTATCTCTCGCCGTACTTCATCACCAACGCCGAGAAGATGGTCACAGAGCTCGAGGATCCGTTCATCCTCCTGCACGAGAAGAAGCTCTCCAACCTGCAGGCGATGCTCCCCGTCCTCGAGGCGGTGGTGCAGTCGGGCAAGCCGCTGCTCATCGTGGCCGAAGACGTCGAGGGCGAGGCTCTCGCCACGCTCGTCGTCAACAAGCTCCGCGGCGGCCTCAAGGTCGCGGCCGTGAAGGCTCCGGGCTTCGGCGATCGCCGCAAGGCGATGCTGGAGGACATTGCCGTCCTCACCGGCGGCCAGGTCATCTCGGAAGACCTCGGCATCAAGCTCGAGAACGTTTCGCTGCAGATGCTCGGCCGGGCCAAGAAGGTGACCATCGCGAAGGAGAACACCACCGTCGTCGATGGCGCCGGCAAGAAGAAGGAGATCGAGGGCCGCATCAACCAGATCAAGGCCCAGATCGAGGAGACCACCTCCGATTACGACCGCGAGAAGCTCCAGGAGCGTCTCGCCAAGCTCGCCGGCGGCGTCGCGGTGATCCGCGTCGGCGGGGCCACGGAGATCGAGGTGAAGGAGAAGAAGGACCGCGTCGATGACGCCCTCAACGCCACACGTGCGGCGGTCGAGGAAGGCATCGTCCCGGGCGGCGGCGTGGCGCTGCTGCGCACCAAGAAGGCGGTCGAGAAGCTGAAGAGCGAGAACCCCGACGTCCAGGCCGGCATCAACATCGTGCTGCGCGCGCTGGAGACGCCGATCCGCCAGATCGTCGAGAACGCCGGTGTCGAGGGCTCGATCGTAGTGTCGAAGGTGATGGACTCGAAGTCCGACACTTACGGCTTCGATGCGCAGAACGAGACCTACGGCGACCTCGTCGCCGCGGGCATCGTCGACCCGACCAAGGTGGTGCGCACTGCCCTTCAGGATGCCGCGTCGGTGGCCGGCCTGCTGGTCACGACCGAGGCGATGGTCGCTGAGCATCCGAAGAAGGAAACCCCGCCGATGCCGGGTGGCGGCATGGGCGGCGGCATGGGCGACTTCTAGTCCACGCCAACATCTCAGAGAATGGAAAGGCCGCCTTCGGGCGGCCTTTCTTTTTGTATCGACCTAGCTTGCAGCGACGCCCGGCCGCCGGCTTGCGACGCTTACCGGCAGGTCCGCGACGCAGTCCTCGAACATCTCGGCCGTGGCACGAAGACGCCGCGCCAGCAGGCGCATCACCGCAAGCGCGAAATCCTCGTCGTCGCGAATCATCACCTTGAAGAGTTTGCGATCGATCGGCAGCAACTGGACCCGGCCCACCGATACAGCCGTCGTCAAACGTGGCGAGGGGTCGACCAGCCCCGCCAGACCGAACATCTCGCCCGGATTGATGATCTCGACCGCCCGCCCCTTCTGGCGCAGCAGAACCTTGCCGCTACGCACGATATAGGCGCATTCGCCGATCTCACCACGCGAATGAATGATGCTTCCATCCGCGAATTCCAGCGTCCCGCCACCGCCTGAAGCAATCACCTCGACATCGAAGGTGGTCTCGTTCATCGGACACTCCCCGTTTTGTCCCTGGAGCGCCCTCCCAGCGGCGGCGGATGCTGGTAGCAGGAGATTAAGAAAACGCGTGCCGCAGGACTCAAATTGCAGACAAGCACGGGCTCCTTCTTCTGCGGGGATGAATAGACGAGGCATCCCACCTGTTGACCGTGCCGGAGGGCCAAACATGGAAACTTTGCGAAATCTCGCGCTTCTGGTCGCGCGTGTCGCCATGGCCGGCGTCTTCATCTATGACGCGACGCTGCTGGCCCAATTTCCGGACAACAACGTCGCGTTCATGGAGAAGTTTGGCGTGCCAGGGGTCATGCTGTGGCCAACCGCCGCCTTTCAACTCATCGCCGGCCTGCTGCTCGTCTTGGGTCTCGCTACACGACTGAGCGCGGGGGCCTTTGCCGGCTTCTGCGCGCTGACGGCGCTGGTCTTCCACCATGACTTCGCGCAAGTGAGCGAAAGCATCCAGTTCGGCAAGGATGCCGCACTGGCCGGCGGCTTCCTCGCACTGGCTGTCGCGGGTGCCGGGGCGTGGTCGATCGACCGCCGCCTCGGCACGGACTTCTGGCCGTTCCGCTCGGTCGGACGCTAGGCCTGTTCCGGAGCGGTCGGCGGGTTGGCGATCCCCTCCTGCTCGATCGGTGCCAGCGGTTCATTCAAGAGTGTCGCCTCAAACGCGCGCAGCCGCTTGTAGATCGACATCAGCTCGACGATCGTCGACCACGAATTGACCAGGTACTGGAAGGACGACTCGACACGGCCGAATGCGCGCAGGATCTGCTGCATGACGCCCAGTGTGAATCCGGCAGCGACAATGGTCGGAGCAAGCGCCACGTAGGGGACCAGCACCCCGGCCTGGAGGTAGCCGTAGCGGGCGACGTTGAAATACAGGTAGTTCAGATAGATGCGGAAATAGTTGCGGCGGACGTTGGCGTAGAGTTCGGCCAGCGTGATCGGCTGGGCCCGCTCGGCATGGTCCTCACCCAACACGAGTTCCTTGCGGTAGGCGGCTTCGACTCGCTGGTTGCGGAATTGAAGCCCCGGCAACCGGATTCCAGCCAGTGCCAGGAGCCCGGTGCCGAAGATCGACCAGGCGATGGCAACGATGACCAGCGCCTGCGGCACCGCACCAACGATCGGCAGCTCCTTCACGAACGTGGAAAGCCCCCACAGGATCGGGAGGAAGGCGATCAGCGTCATCAGCGAATCGACGAAGCTGACGCCGAGGTCCTCGACCGTCGAAGCGAAACGCATCGTGTCTTCCTGGACGCGCTGCGAAGCTCCTTCGATCTTGCGCAGGCGCGGCCAGTTGGCGACGTAGTAATCGTTCATCGCGGTGCGCCAGCGGAAGATGTAATGGCTGACCAGGAAGGCATTGAAGACTGCAACGAAGATGTAGACCATCGCGATCGACAGGAACGTCACCAGCTGTGCGAAGTATGCATTGATGGTGACGCTGTTCGGCGTTGCGAGCGCCTTCTGGATCATGTCGTAGAACGTGCCGAACCAGTCGTTGATCAGCACATCGAGCTGGACCTGAAACCAGACGATGAAAAGAATCACCGACGAGCCGACGACTGACCACCAGAACCAGCGATGCGGGGAGAGGCGTTTCCACACTACCGCGAAGATGGCGCCGGCGAGGATCATGTACTGATAGAGCCAGACGTCTATGGCGATGGTCTGCGCCGACTCGAAGGCGGATTTCGCAACATCATCAGCATCTTGCGCGAGCGGCGTGGGGTAGCCGTAGCCGATCAGCCAGCCGAGACTGATGTGGGGTCCGAGGTCGCGCGCGAAGGCGTACCAGATGGCCATGCAGATCGCCGTCCATACGATGGCGGAGGCGAAGAAGAGCTTGGGCGGATTGGGAAAAAAGGAGGCGAACATCCGTTGGGTTCCCTGGCGCGGCGCAACGTGACCGGCGGCGGAGCATGGTCAAAGCCGCTTTAACGCGCAATCGCCATTCGCCCAACTGCCTGCCCGGCGTCTGCCCAACGGGCAGCCGCCGTCAGCCGGTTGTCAGCCCGCCGAACGTGCGGCGCGGAGCGGTAAGGCGCGTTTTGCGGGTGAGCGGTCGTTCGATGCACGCAGGCGACGTACCATCAGCCGCATGACGGCGACGGCGAAGCCGGGCACCTCGCGCAGGAGGCGGTCGAAGGACGGCTTGTCGATGACGACGAGCTCGGTCGGGCCGAGGGCGACGGCCGAGGCGCTGCGCGGGCCGCCGTCGATGAGCGCCATCTCGCCGAAGAGGCCGCCGGGGCCGACGACCTCCAGCGCGTTGCCGGCGCCGCGAATCTCGACGCTGCCGGAACGCACCAAGTAGGCGAACTCGCCGCTGTCGCCCTTGACGAAGACGACGCCACGATCGGCGAAGCTGACGCTGCGCGGCTTGTCGCCGACGATGAGATCGACGTCGAAGTCCATCTCGCTCATTCTCTTGCCTCTTCCCTCGCGAAGCGGGGAGCACTTGCCATGCCGGCACTTAATGGACCTCGACTGGAGGTTCCCGATCCGGCGGCAGGGTTAACGTTCGGCAATCAGCATCGCGTAAAGTCCCGGCAACTTGCCGCTGAAGCCGGGATTGGGCTAGGAACCGCGCGCCATGCCGAGCAGCGACCAGAAACCCAAGGCGCGCCTTCCCCGCGGCCTCATCGACCGTTCGCCCGCCGAAATCCGCGCGACCGAGCGGATGATGACGCGCATCCGCCGCGTCTATGAGCGCTACGGCTTTGAGCCGGGCGAGACGCCGCTGATCGAATATTCCGACGCGCTCGGCAAATTCCTGCCGGACCAGGACCGGCCGAACGAGGGCGTGTTCTCGTTCCTCGACGATGACGAACAGTGGCTGTCGCTGCGCTACGACCTGACCGCGCCGCTCGCGCGCTACGTCGCCGAGAATTACGAGCGGCTGCCCAAGCCCTATCGCAGCTACCGCTCGGGCTGGGTCTTCCGCAACGAGAAGCCCGGGCCTGGACGCTTCCGCCAGTTCATGCAGTTCGACGCCGACACGGTCGGGTCGTCGTCGCCGGCGGCCGACGCCGAGATCTGCATGATGGCGGCGGACACGCTGGAGGAAATCGGCATCCCGCGCGGGCAATACGTCATCAAAGTGAATTCGCGGAAGGTCCTCGACGGCGTGATGGAGGCGATCGGCGTCACCGACGACAGGCAGAAGCTGACGGTGCTCCGCGCGATCGACAAACTCGACCGGCTTGGCATCGAGGGCGTACGGCAGTTGCTCGGTCCGGGACGAAAGGACGAGAGCGGTGATTTCACGAAGGGCGCGGGGCTCGATCAGCGTGGAATCACGATCGTCGAGAACTTTCTGTTTGTCAGCGATATGTCCCACTACGCTCCAATGTCCCAGTCCAGCCGCCTTATCGAAGGGGACGAGCTGCTTGACGATGGTGGCTGGGCGTATTCAAGCGAGAATACGATTGCTGCGCTTAGCGCAGTACTTGATACGACACGCGCCGGTGAAGCCGCCCTGTTCGAGATTGATGAGCTGTTTCGGATTGCGTCTGCGGCACGATATGGCTCTCGCCGAATCCGTTTCGACACCTCTGTCGTCCGCGGGCTCGAGTACTACACCGGCCCTGTCTTCGAAGCGGAACTGACCTTCGAGGTGAAGGACGACGCGGGCCGGCCGGTGCGCTTCGGCTCGGTCGGCGGCGGCGGGCGCTATGACGGCCTCGTCGGCCGCTTCACGGACCAGAACATTCCCGCAGTCGGCTTCTCGATCGGCGTGTCGCGGCTGCAGGCGGCGCTGACCGCGCTCGGCAAGAATGCCGACGCCGACGCGACGGGGCCGGTGGTGGTGCTGGTGCTCGATCGCGACCGTATCGGCGACTACCAGAAAATGGTCTCCGACCTCCGTCGCGCCGACGTCCCGGCCGAGCTCTACCTCGGCGAATCCGGCATGCGCGCGCAGATGAAATATGCCGACCGCCGCAACGCGCCGCTCGCCATCATCCAGGGCGGCGACGAAAAGAAGCGCGGCAAGGTGCAGATCAAGGATCTCGCCCTCGGCAAGAAGCTGTCGGCGGGGATCGAGGATAACGCGCAGTGGCGCGAGGAGCGCCCGGGGCAGGAAGAGGTGGACGAGGCCAACCTCGTCGAGCGGGTCAACGCGATGCTCGGCCGCGGCGAGCGGCGGCCGTGAGCGCGCTGGTTTGCTGGTGTGACCGAGCCTCTGGCGTCCCCTCTCCGCTCTTTGGGGAGACGGGCGATGGGACTGCGGTTGTGCCGCGGATTCCTGGGTCCCCGCTTGGGCGGGGACGAGCGGATGAGGTTGCAGCGGTCACCCCACCCACCGCGCTGCGCGCGGTCCCCCCTCCCCGTTCCGGGGAGGGATGGAGCAAGGGGAGACGCCTCGGCCCAGATCGCGTGCGTCCCCCGGTGCTGCCGTCGCCACTTCCGTCATTCCGGCGAAAGCCGGAATCCATTTGCGATCGCCTCGTTTCTTTTGTGCGTGGAACGGGCCTCGGCCCCCGATCAGGTCGAGGGCGGGCTTTTTGCCGGGGTGACAAATCGGGAGGGCCAGCGCCTATCGCTCAACCAACGCCCATGCCCCCTCACCCTGCGCGTCTAGGCTCGCGCCGCTCGCCAAGGCGCACAGCCCTCTCCCACAAGGGGAGAGGGAATCGTGGAGGCATGGTGCCTCGGATGACGGCGTCGATGCCCGGCACAAGGCCGGGCATGACGGACAATGGAATAGCCGTGCCGCAGACTCCTGGGTCCCCGCGTGCGCGGGGACGAGCGGATGAGGTTGCAGCGGTCACCCCACCCACCGCGCTGCGCGCGGTCCCCTCCCCGATCGGGTCGGGGACAGGCTCTCCCTGGACCGGGGAGGGATGGCGATGAGCGAGTCTTTTGAATCGCTTCGCCGGCTTTTCTCCGATGCCGGTTACGCTTTCGTCGAGCCGCCGATCGTGCACAAGGCGAGCGTGTTCGTGGAGCTGGCGGGCGAGGACCTGAGGCGGCGGCTATTCCTGACCAGCGCACCGGATGGGACCGAGCTGGCGCTCAGGCCCGACTACACGATCCCGGTATGCCTACATCACCTCGCGACCGGCGCGGCGAAGCGAAAGGCCGGCTACGCATACCTCGGACCGGTGTTCCGCCAGCGCGCCGACGGGCCCGGCGAATTCCTGCAAGCCGGCATCGAATCGCTGGGGCGCACCGACCGCACGGAGGCCGACGCGGACGCGCTGAAGCTCGCGCTGGAAGCCGTCGCGGTGCTCGGTGTGCGCAGGCTGGCGGTGAAGATCGGCGACTCGGCCCTGTTCGGCGCGGTACTGGAATCGCTCGACCTCTCCGCTCCGTGGCGGCAGCGGCTGGCGCGCAATTTCGGCGAGCGCGAGCGGCTGTCGGGGCTGATCGCGCAGGCCAATGGCGGAACGGTCACGGCTTCCGCCGCGGCGGCGGGCTCGCGCGCGGCGGCGCGGCGGCAGGCGGGCGACCTGCTCGAAGCGACCGGCCTCGCCACGATCGGCGGGCGGACGGCGGACGAGATCGCCGAGCGGCTGGTGGAGAAATCGGTGATCGCAGCGGGCATCGGGGCGCGTCCCGCCAAGGTGCTGGCGGACTTCCTCGCCATCGCCGGCACGCCGAAGAAGGCGGTGGCGGCGATGCGTGCGCTGGCCAGGCGCGAGGGCCTTGCGATCGACAAGGCGCTAGACCGGTTCACCGCACGCGCCGAAGCGCTTGCCCGCGAAGGCATCAACCTCGACGCGGTCGGCTTTGCCGCCGACTTCGGACGCCGTCTCGACTATTACACCGGGTTCGTCTTCGAGATTCACGACGCGGCGCGGCCGAAGCAGCAGCAGATCGTCGGCGGCGGACGCTACGACAAGCTGATGGCGCTGATCGGCGCGGGAGAGTCGGTGCCGGCCGTTGGGTTCTCGATATGGCTCGACCGAATTCGGGGGCGGCGATGAGGGCTGCGGCTGTTTCAATGCCCCTCACCCTGTCCCTCTCCCCAACAGGGAGAGGGGACGCAAGAGGAACCTCCCTCAGCCCATCACCTCCGAGACGGTGGTTGAGATGAGCGGCCCCCTCCTCCTCGCCGTGCCTTCCAAGGGACGGCTTCAGGAGAACGCGCAATCGGTGCTCGCCGCGCGCGGGATCGAAATCTGGCGCACCGGCACCGAGCGGCGCTACCGCGGCACGATCACCGGCGTGCCGGGCGCGGAAGTGGCCTACCTGTCGGCGCCGGAGATCGCCCGCGAGATCGGCGCCGGCGCGGTGCACCTCGGCGTCACGGGACGCGACCAGGTCGAGGAGACGATCGCCGACTGGCAGACGCGCGCGGCGCTGGTCGTGCCGCTGGGCTTCGGCCAATGCGAGGTCGTGGTGGCGGTGCCTCAGGCGTGGCTCGATGTCGAAACGATGGAAGACCTCGACGACGTCGCGGCGGCTTTCCAGCCGCGGCACGGGCGGCGGCTGACGGTGGCGACCAAGTACCTCAACCTGACGCGGCGCTTTTTCGCCGGGCACGGCATCGCCGACTACCGGATCGTGGAGAGCCTCGGCGCGACGGAAGGGGCGCCGGCCTCGGGCGCGGCCGACCTGATCGTCGACATCAGCTCGACCGGAGCGACGCTGAAGGCAAACGGCCTCAAGGTGCTCTCCGACGGCGTCATCCTGCGCTCGGAAGCGCACCTCGTGGCGAGCCTCGCCGCGGATTGGGACGAGGGACAACGGGAGGCGCTCTCGGCCGTGCTCGACCGCCTTGCCATGCCGCGCAAGGCGGCGGACGCCCTGCGGCGCAAGGTCGGCGGCTGATCCGGCGGGCCTGTGGCCGGCGTCACATGTTTTCTCCACAAGCAGGCTTACATGGCTCCTATCCAAGAACGCAGGAGTGAGCCATGGGCAAGTTTTCAGACATGATTTCGGGCCTTGCCGGCCGGATCGAGGCCTCCCGATTCCGTGCTGCGATGAGCCGCCTCAGCGACAGCCAGCTCGCCGACATCGGCCTCAGCCGGGACAACCTGACTCCGGCGGCGCTCCGCGACGCACAGAAGCGCTTCACGCGGTAGGGTCTGGGAGCAGGCGACAAGAGAGGCGGCTCCCGCCGCCTATTTTTTTCTAGGACGGTCGCGTGAAGGCCTTGCGCTCGGCCTCGACCGCCTTGCGGCAGTGGCAGCCGGTGATGTGGTCGTTGACCATGCCCATCGCCTGCATGAAGGCATAGACGGTGGTCGGGCCGACGAAGCTCCAGCCGCGCTTCTTGAGGTCCTTCGACAAGGCGGTCGATTCCGGCGTCGTCGGCATGGCGCGGAGCGTTGCCCAGTCGAGCACTTTCGGGCGCGACTTCGCCGGCGGCTCGAAGCGCCAGAAATAGGCCGATAGCGAACCGGCCTCCTTCTCCAGTTCGATGGCGCGCTGCGCATTGTTGATGGTCGATTCGATCTTGCCGCGATGGCGAATGATGCCGGCATCGGCGAGAAGGCGCGTGACGTCCTTTTCCTTGAAGCGGGCGACCTTGTGGTAGTCGAAGCCGGCAAAGGCGCGGCGGAAGTTCTCGCGCTTGCGCAGGATGGTGAGCCACGAGAGGCCGGACTGGAAGCCCTCGAGGCAAAGCTTCTCGAAAAGGCGGCGATCGTCGGCGACCGGCCTGCCCCATTCGCCATCGTGATAGGGCACGTAGTCCGGCGTGCTGCCGCCCCAGCGGCAACGAAGCTTGCCGTCCTCGCCGCGCACCAGGCCTTCGCTGTCGCTCACCGGAGCATCCTCCCAGTTTGATTCACCCGGCGCGGCCAAGTCGCTGGCATCGCAATCTCTTCGCCCGGTGACGGCCGGTTTACCATTCGCTTGCAATTGGCGCGTAGCCTACGCGTCGGAAACGGTCCAACGAAAACAAGCATCGGTGTCAGCAGACTTGTTCCAGCGCTTTGCGTCACCGTTTCGAGTCCGACCGATGCTTCGCCTGTTTCCCTCGATCGCGCTTGCCGCCTTCGCCTTCGGAATCGTTCACGACCAGTCCTTCGCCGCCGGCGCACGCCCCGCGGCCGATGGCGGTCCGCTGCTGCTGCAGCTGATGTCGGGCAGCCGCCTGACCTTCGCGACGCCGCAGCCGGCGTTTCCCGCTTCCTCGCTCTTCCAGCAGCCGCCACAACGCGCGCCGGGAAGCGCGGCCACCAGCGGCGGCATCGACCCGGCCTTCCTGCCGCGAACCGTCGGGTATGACGGCGCGCAGCCCAAGGGCACGATCATCATCGATACCGAGGCGCGCTACCTCTATTTGACGCTCGGCGGCGGCAAGGCGATGCGCTACGGCGTCGGCGTCGGGCGGCCCGGCTTCGAATGGGCGGGCACGCATACGATCACGCGCAAGGCGGAGTGGCCCGAGTGGGTGCCGCCGGACGAGATGCGCGAGCGCGTGCCCAACCTGCCGGTGCGCATGGCGGGCGGGCCGGAAAACCCGCTCGGCGCGCGGGCGCTCTATCTCGGCTCGACGCTCTATCGTATTCACGGCTCGAACGAGCCTTGGACGATCGGCCACGCGGTTTCTTCCGGCTGCATCCGGATGCGCAACGAGGACGTCATCGACCTTTACGGACGGGTCGGCGTGGGAACCCGGGTGATCGTGCTCTAGGACGGGGGGAGCGGCTGCGCGCCAAAGCGCGGCCTCTCGTGGGACGAGGGCGTTCGCCGCGCAGGGCGGACGACCCTCGCCTCACATGCCCGTGAACAGACTTACGGTTGCGTGTGGCGGCGCGGATTGGCTATCGTTTTTCCGTAGTGGGACGCTCCGGCGCGGGAGGCCGCGCCGACAAGATCTGCATGGGGGTTGAGATGCGTGGCAGGTGGTTCCTTCTGACGGCCGTCCTCGGCATGGCACTGGCCACAGGGATGGCAACGGGCGCGAGCGCCAAGCCGCCGCCTCCCCCGCCCCCGCCGCAGGGCGATTTCCTCGACCAGCTCTTCGGCGGGCTGTTCGGCGGCGGCGATCCGGGCGACGGCGGCGCCGGCTATGCGCGCCCCGGCCAGCCGCTCTACTCCGAGATGGTTCCGCGCTCCCGCGTGGTGCCGTTCCAGTTCCGCCGGCAGACCGTGCAGTACGCCAGCGGCCAGGCGGCGGGGACGATCATCATCGACCCGAAGCAGCACTTCCTCTACTTCGTCGTCAGCCCCAACCAGGCGATCCGCTACGGCGTCGGGGTCGGGCGCGATGGATTCGGCTGGCACGGCACGGTGCATGTCGGCGCCAAGCAGGAATGGCCGAGCTGGACGCCGCCGCCGCAGATGATCGTGCGCGAGCGCAAGCGCGGGCACATCCTGCCGGCGTTCATGAAGGGCGGCCTCGCCAACCCGCTCGGCGCGCGCGCCATGTACCTGCACGGCGGCGGCGGCGACACCGGCTACCGTATCCACGGCACCAACGAGCCGTGGACGATCGGGCTCAACGTGTCGTCGGGCTGCATCCGGCTCAACAATGACGACGTGGTGGACCTGTACGGCCGCGTGCGCGTGGGCGCGAAGGTGATCGTGCTGTAGGGCCGCTTTCGCCGCGAGATATTGCGGAGGCGCCCTCGCGGCGCCTCTTTCTTTTCGCGGGCAGAGGTCTATTGATACGCCCGAGCCGTACAACGGCGATCCTCCCTCCCCTGCCCGCCTGTCCAGCGCATGAACGACGCCACCCCGCCCCTTGCCCCGCAGCCGGTCCTCGGCAAGGCCGATGTCCGCATCATCATCATCGGCGTGCTGCTGGCGATGCTGCTGGCGGCGCTCGACCAGACGATCGTGGCGACCGCGCTGCCGACGATCGGCAACGAGCTCAAGGACGTCGAGCACCTGCAATGGGTGGTGACCGCCTACCTGCTTTCCGGCACGGCAGTGACGCCGCTCTACGGCAAGCTCGCCGACATCTACGGGCGGCGGACGGTGATGCTGACGGCGATCGCCATCTTCCTCGGCGGCTCGATCCTGTGCGCGCTGGCGCGGTCGATGCTGGTGCTGGTGGTCGCGCGCTTCGTGCAGGGACTGGGCGGCGGCGGGCTGATCGCGCTGGCGCAGACCATCGTCGCCGACGTCGTCGCGCCGCGCGAGCGCATGCGCTACCAGGCCTACTTCGCCAGCGTGTTCGTGACGGCATCGGTCGTCGGGCCGGTGTTCGGCGGCTTCTTCGCCCAGCACCTGCACTGGTCGTTCATCTTCTGGATCAACCTGCCGCTCGGCGCGCTGGCGCTGGCGATGACCAGCGGCGTGCTGAAGCGGCTGCCGCGGCGCGAGCGGCCGCACAAGCTCGACGTCATCGGCGCGCTGCTGATGGCCTTTGCCGCGACGGCCCTGCTGCTCGGCCTGTCGTGGGGCGGCAGCACCTTCCCGTGGGGCTCGTGGCAGGTAATCGGGCTGTTCGCGGCGTCGCTGGTCGCGTGGGTGCTCTTTGCGGCGCGCCTCCTGACCGCGGCGGAGCCGTTCGTACCGCTGGCGGTGATGTACAACCCGGTCGTCGCCACCGGCACGCTCTCCAACTTCTTCGTCGTCGGCACGATGGTGGCGCTCACCATCTTCGTGCCGATCTATTTCGAGGCGGTGCTTGGCTTAACATCGAGCGAATCCGGGCTGGCGCTGATCGCGTTCATGGGCGGGACGGTCGCCGGCGCGCAGCTTGCGGGCAGGATCATGGTGTGGTCGTCGCACTACAAACTGGGGCCGCTGGTCGGGCTGGCGGTCTCGGTGGTGTGCATGGCCTGGCTTGCCTTCCGCGCCAGCAGCATGCAGCTCTGGGAAATGGAGGTGGCGCTCGCCATCGGCGGCACCGGCATGGGCACGATCTTCCCGGTGACGACGGTGAGCATCCAGAACGCGGTCGAGCAACACCAGCTCGGCACGGCCACCGCGGCGTTCAACTTTTTCCGCTCGCTCGGCAGCGCGATCCTTGTCGCGGTCTTCGGCGCGATCTTCCTGGGCCGCCTCGGCGTCGGCGGGGAATCGCTGGGCTCGCTTCAGGCCCTGGTCGAGGAAGCGACGAAAAACGGGGTCGCACTCGGCCCGGTGTTCGGCACTATCTTCGCGACCGCGGCAGTGACACTCGCGATAGGATTCGGTTTCTTCGTCGCCATGGAAGAACGGCCGCTGAAGGCTTATTAGGCGACCACCAGCCATTCTCTTCTCGTAGGGGCCGCGGAGTTCCACTGCGGCAAGGCCCCTCATCCTGTCCTTCTCCCCAACGGGGAGAAGGGACGATGTGGTGGCGCTCCTACCTTTTTGTCGAGTCAGACGATCAGGCGGTAGGCGGGGAGCGTGAGGAAGGCGGAGAGCGTGTCGGCGGTCGAGAGCGTGCGGAACAGGTCGATTGCTTCGGGAAAGCGGCCGGCGGCGTAGTTCTTCTCGCCGATTTCGCCCTTCACGCGCTCCATCTCCTCCGTCAGGCAACGGTCGAAGAGTTCGCGCGTCACTTTCGCGCCGCCTTCCAGCGTGGCGTTGAAGTGGAGTTGCTGCCAGATCTGGGAGCGGCTGATCTCGGCGGTGGCCGCGTCCTCCATCAGGTTGTAGAGCGGCACGGCGCCCCGGCCGCGCAGCCACGCTTCGATATATTGCACCCCGACGCGAATGTTTTCGCGCAAGCCGGCCTCGGTGCGAGTCCCTTGATGGACCTCGAGCAGGTCCTTCTGGCTGGCGGAGACGTCCTCACGCATGCGGTCGAGCTGGTTCGGCTGTGGCATCAGCTTGTCGAAAATCTCCCCGGCGACCGGCACGAGGTCGGGATGGGCCACCCAGGTGCCGTCATGGCCGGCCTTGGCCTCGCGCTCCTTGTCGGCGCGCACCTTGGCGAAAGCCTGCTGGTTGATCTCGGGATTGCGGCGGTCGGGAATCTGAGCCGCCATACCGCCCATGGCGAACGCGCCGCGGCGGTGGCAGGTCTTGATGAGAAGCTCCGAGTAGGCCTTGAGGAAGGCCTTGCCCATGACGACCTGGCCGCGATCGGGCAGCAGGAACTCCGGCTTGTTCCTGAGTGTCTTGATGAAGGAGAAGATGTAGTCCCAGCGGCCGCAATTGAGCCCGGCCATGTGGTCGCGGAGCTCATAGATGATCTCGTCCATCTCGAAGGCGGCGGGGAGCGTCTCGATGAGAACGGTCGCCTTGATGGTGCGACGGGGAAGCTGGAAGACGTCCTCGGCGTGGAGGAAGACCTCGTTCCACAGCCGCGCTTCGAGGTGGCTCTCCATCTTGGGAAGATAGAAGTACGGGCCGGTGCCGCGCTCCAGCAGCGTGCGCACGTTGGTGAAGAAATAGAGCCCAAAATCGAAGAGCGCGCCCGACATCGACTGGCCGTCGACGGTCAGGTGGTCCTCCGGCAGGTGCCAGCCGCGCGGACGGACCAGAAGCACCGCCGGGTCGGCGACGAGCTTGTATTCCTTGCCGGTCGTCGCGTCGGTGAAGTCGATGGCGCCGGCCCAGCGATCCTTGAGATTGATCTGGCCCTCGATCTGGTTGGACCAGGTGGGCGCGTTGGCGTCCTCGAAATCGGCCATGAAGACCTTGGCGCCCGAGTTCAGCGCGTTGACCACCATCTTGCGGTCGGTCGGCCCGGTGATCTCGACGCGGCGGTCGAGCAGGTCCTTCGGTATCGGCGCGACCTTCCAGTCGGCGTCGCGAACGTGCTTCGTTTCGGCCAGGAAATCCGGCAGCGCGCCGGCGTCGAGGCGCTTCTGACGTTCCTCGCGGCGCTTGAGCAACTGAAGGCGGTGCGAATCGAAGCGGCGGTGAAGGTCAGCAAGGAAAGCGAGGCTCCGGTCGTTCAGGATCTCCTCGTAGCGCGGCCCCCACTTGCCGCGAATCTCCACACCCTGAACGTTCGACCTCGCCTCGACCGCCTTTCCAGCACAGTGGGATCCGAAGCTTGGAATTCACGTGACTTGAAGTCGCGGC
>JADMIO010941406.1_pt1 | contig 45835 bp, 44 predicted proteins | sample 8958161 | NCBI WGS metagenome assembly JADMIO01 (sample SAMN16585339, study PRJNA669376) | soil metagenome | isolation source: Crop rotation soil | place: USA: Cullars Rotation, Alabama | collected 2011
CCGGAGGCCGTGCGCACACAGACGGTCTTCCCCGCCGACCGAGCCTACTGGGGGAAGATGTAGTCGCACCGCGACTGGCAGTTACTAGCCGGTAGTCAGCAAGGGCGCCCGTTGGGCGCCCTTTTCTACGTCTAACAGCGCCCATTTCAGGGGGCCGCAGGTGCAAGGTGGTGAGCGACGAACAGGAAGCGCGGGATTCTGTGGGACAACGATGGGGTCCTCGTCGATACAGAGAAATGGTTCTTCGAAGCGAACCGCCTGGAGCTGGAAGCGCTAGGCGTCACGGCCTCCTGGGGCCAGTTTGAAGATGTCAATCTGAGGCAGGGAGTCAGCCTGCTGTCGCTCTCCGGACTGGAGGGCGACGACCTGCGGGACCTGTATGCGCGGCGCGACGCGCGTTACAGCGGGCTCCTGCGCACCGAGCAGCTCGCGATCCCCGGCATGCTCGAGCTGCTCGAGCGGATCAAAGGGCAATGCTTCAGCACGGGCATCGTCACCTCGTCGAAGCGCGAGCATTTCGACATCATCCACGGCGGATCGGGCATGCTCCAGCACGTCGAGTTCGTGGTCGTGCGTGAGGACTATCCCAAGGCCAAGCCCAACCCCGACAGCTACCTCATAGGTATCGCGCGCACGGGGCTGGCGGCGCGAGACTGCATAGCCGTGGAGGACTCGCCGCGCGGCATCACTGCTGCCCGAGCGGCAGGATTGGAGTGCGTGTTCTTCACTCCCGGCGGCGTTGGAGCCGCTCGAGAAGTCGGCGAAGTTTTTGCCCGGGCCGGGTCGGCGGAAGAGCTCGAAATCGTCCTGCAGCAGTGGCTCCAGCACTGACATAGACCCAGCCAGCCAGCTCAACCGAAAGCGCTCGACGGCGCGTGGCGCCAGGCAAAGAGCCTTCTGGTTAGCTAACGACGTCCGGTGGAGCGCTCGTAGTCCTGGTGAGCGGTCTCGATGGCGTTGCGAGTCGCAGCCTGGTAATCCGGCATATGCTGCGTGGCGCGAGCATACGAGCCTTCAATGCCGGGCAACGCTCCCTGGAAATGCGGCGCCACGTAGCGGGCCAGCAGCTCGTACGAGTTCAGCACCTTTTCGCGGGTGCTCCACTCCTGGGCCATGATCATGTAGCCACCGAAGCCGCCGCTTAGCTCGTCGAAGTGCTTCAGGCCGGCAATGCAGTCATCGGGTGTACCGACGAGCCACGAGCCGCTCTCGATCATGCGGTCGATGAACTTATCCGGTTCGACACCGTCCGGCAGTGGCCGGCCAAGGACGTTCTGGTTGTACTCATGGGCAAAACGGGCGCTGCCCTGGCGCACGTCTTCGATGGCTTCCTTGCGGCTCTCGGCCAGGTACATCGGCGCCACCAGGCGCCAGTCCTCGCGCTTGACCGTCTTGCCGTGCTCGGCCGCGGTGTCTTCGGCAATCTGCCAGTGCTTCTTCAGGTCGACCGCACCACGTACGCCCACCACCACGCCCGTCTGCAAGACGCCGGCGCCGTGCTTGCCGGCGGCGACCATGCCGGCGGGCGACTGCACCGACGCCACCGCTACTGGCATGTGCGGTTGCGTATACGGCCGCAGCTGCAACGAGGCGTTGTTCAGCTCGAACCAATCCGACTTATGGCTAAACGGCTCGACCTCATTGAACAGCCGCATGATGACGTCGAACGACTCGTCCATCATCTGCCGCTGCCGGCTGGGCTCGATGCCGATCATCCAGGCATCGGTCACCAGGGCTCCAGGCCCAACCCCGAACATCACCCGGCCACGGGTCAGGTGATCGAGTAGAACCATGCGATCGGCCACCCACAGCGGGTGGTGGTAAGGCAGGCTGACTACGCCGGTGCCCAGCTTGATGTGACGGGTGCGCTCGGCCGCCGTGGCGATGAATATCTCGGGCGCGGCGATGATCTCCCAGCCGGCGCTGTGATGCTCGCCAACCCAGGCCTCGTCATAGCCCAGCTCGTCGAGGCGGACGATGAGCTCGAGGTCGCGTTCCAGCGCCAGGGTTGGGTTCTGGCCGGTCCGATGGAAGGGGGCCATGAAGATGCCGAATTTCATGCGAGCAGGGAGTGCCACGCCGCAATAGTAGTTAGCGGCCGGGCTTACACGCCGGGCTTTAGCAACGCCGCGCCTACCTTCCCTCAAAGGCGCGGCTCTCAGCGACCGGGCTGACGGGTTCTCGATGCGGCTAACGTGAGACGGCTCAACAGCTGATCCAGGCCGGTCACCTCGGCCTCAGGCCAGTCGCGATAGATGTAGCGACTGATCTGGCCAGCCGTGACTAGCGCCTCCTCCAGCTTTCGCCGGCCGACGTCAGTCAGGGCCACATAGCCACCGCGCAAGTTCTCGAAATCCGGCTCGCGCTCCACCAGGCCTATGCGCTCCAGCGGCACCAGCGCTCGCGCAGCGGCAGAGGCCGTCAATCCGAGCCTCTCAGCCAGGTCGGCCCGTGACAGGCGCCCCTCGACATCCCGGCCAAGTTGCATCAGCAACACCAGCTCGGAGAAGCCGATGCCGTGGACGGCGCCTAGCTCGTGTTCGAAGCGACGCTGCACGCGGGCGTAGGCCTCCGCCAGGCGAAAGCAGGCGTCGAGCGTGGCCGGCAATGCGGACGGAGCTGGGTCGGCGATACCGGAACGATATCGAGGCCGCGCGGGACTCCGACCCGCCGCCGGCTAGCGGTCACTTTCCGGCGCGGCGGCCCGCGCATGTTATGGTGGGCGTTCCGATGCAGTTGCCCCTTGAAGGCAAGCGCGTTCTCGATTTAACCCGGAACGTTGCTGGCCCATTCGCCACGCTTATCCTCGCCGGCTTTGGAGCCGACGTCATCAAAGTCGAACATCCCGGCAGCGGCGACGACACCCGCGGTTGGGGCCCGCCCTTCTGGGGCGACTGGAGCACCGTCTACCTGGCGTCCAACCGCGACAAGCGCGCCATCACGCTTGACCTGAAAGAGCCCGAAGCTCGCCAGGTCCTTGAGGCCGCCGTCCAGCAGTCCGACGTGGTGGTCGAGAGCTTCCGCCGCGGCGCCCTGGACGAGATGAACTACGGCTACGACTGGGCGTCGAAGATCAACCCCAAGATCGTCTACACCAGCCTGACGGCCTACGGCAATGAGGGTCCGCTGAAAGACCTGCCGGGCTACGACCCGATCATGCAGGCCTTCTCCGGCATCATGAGCGTCACCGGCGAGAACCAGGGTCCGCCAATGCGCGCTGGTGTGTCGGTAGTCGACCTGGGCACGGGCATGTGGGCCGCCATGTCGACCCTGGGCGCGCTGATGAACGTGGCCGAAACCGGCCGCGGACAGAAGGTCGTCGTCGCCCTGTATGAGACGGCCATCAACTGGATGAGCCACCAGATCAACGCCTTCTGGGGCACGGGCGTGTCACCCAAGCGGTGGGGCACGGGCGCTGCCATGCTGGCGCCCTACGAAGCCTTCGCCACCAAAGACGGCGCGTTGATGGTCAGCTGCGGTAACAACCGCCTGTTCAGCCTCCTGGCCGGCGTGCTCAGTAAGCCGGAGTGGACGCAGGACGAACGATTCCTCAACAACCCCGACCGCGTGCGCAACCGCTTCGTGCTCAAAGAGCTGATCGAAGCCGAAACCACCAGCTGGGGCATGGAAGACCTGGGCAAGAAGCTGCGCGAGGTCGGCGTTCCAAGTGCGCCCATTCGCGACACGGGCGGCGTGGTCAACGACGAGCATGCGGCCGCGCTGGGGATTTTCCAGCCGTTCGACCATCCCGAGCTGCCCGACTTCAAGTCGATCGGCCTGCCGTTCACCTTCGACGGCGAGCGGCCGCCTCTACGGCGGGTACCGCCCGGCCTGGGCGAGCACAACCGCGAGGTCCTGGCCGAGTGGGGCTTTGGACCCGATGACATCGAGCGGCTGATGAGTTCGGCCGCCATGAGGAGCAAATGATCCCCAACGGCTATACGCAAGAACAGGAAGACATTCGCGCGGCCGTCCGCGAGCTGTGCGCGGGCTTTCCTATTGAGTACTGGCGGACGGCGGATCGGGCACGGGCCTACCCGGACGAATTCGTCAACGCATTGACGAAGGCCGGCTGGCTAGCGGCCATGGTCCCGGAGGAGTACGGCGGCGCCGGACTCGGCGTCATGGAAGGCGGCCTCATCCTGCAGGAGATCAATGCCAGCGGTGGCTCAGCAGGGCCATGCCATGCCCAGATGTACACGATGGGAACTGTGTTGCGGCATGGCAGCGAAGAGCAAAAGAAGCGCTACCTGCCTGCCATTGCCGAAGGGTCACTACGCCTCCAGTCGTTCGGCGTCACGGAGCCCGACGCAGGTTCGGACACGACCAACATCTCGACGTTCGCCAAGAAGCAAGGCAACAAATACGTCATCAACGGCCGCAAAGTCTTCATCTCACGTGTGCAGCACACCGACCTCATCCTGCTGCTGGCCCGGACTACACCGAAGGATCAGGTCGCGCGGAAGACCGAAGGCTTGAGTGTGTTCCTGGTGGACGTGCGGGATGCTGGAGACCGGCTCATCGTGCGACCAATCGAGACCATGTTGAACCATGAAACTAATGAGCTGACGTTCGACGGACTGGAAGTGCCCGAGGAGAACCTCATCGGTGAGGAGGGTCGCGGGCTGCGCTACATCCTGAGCGGGATGAATGCCGAGCGCGTACTGATCGCATCGGAGTCCCTGGGCGACGGCTACTACTTCACCGAGCGGTCAACCAAATACGCCAGCGAGCGGATCGTCTTCGACCGGCCCATCGGACAGAACCAGGGGGTCCAGTTTCCGATTGCGGAGGCCTATACGTTGATCGAAGCGGCGCGGCTGATGCGCGATGCGGCCGCGCGCCGCTTCGATGCTGGAGACGCCCGCGGCGACGAAGCCAACATGGCCAAATACCTGGCATCTGAAGCCGCCTGGAAAGCTGCCAACGCAGCACTCGTTACCTTCGGCGGCTACGGATTCACAACCGAGTTCGGCATTGAGCGCAAGTTCCGCGAGGCACGACTGCAGATGACTGCGCCGGTGTCGAACAACCTGATCCTGAGTTATGTAGGCGAGCACATCCTGGGCATGCCGAGGTCGTACTAGTGCTCGCATCGAGGGGCGCGCTGACGTGCGCCGGCCGCACCAATTCGCTCCGCGTGGAGGCATGAGCATGGCTGTCGAGGTCGACAAGAGCATCATCCTGCTGGAGGCGGTTCTTGGCGGCAGCGTCGCCAAAGTCAGCCTGAACCGACCGGACGTCCTGAACGCCATCGGCACCGCGACGGCCATCCGCATGATGGAGGTGCTGGACGAGATCGAGGCTGAGGCGCGCTACCGCTGCGTGATCCTGACAGGGACGGGCGAACGCGCTTTCTCCACCGGTGGCGACCTGAAGGAGCGACGGGGCATGACGCCCGAGCAGTGGGTGCGGCAGCACCGGCTGTTCGAGGAGATGAACTACCGGGTGCGGAACCTGCGCAAACCTATCTTCGCCGCGGTCAACGGCTTCGCCGTGGCGGGCGGTCTGGAGCTCGCCATGCAGACGGACTTCATCATCGCGGCCGACCACGCCAAGTTTGGCCAGCCGGAAGTGACACGCGGCATCATGCCCGGCGCCGGCGGCACGCAGAACCTGTCACGCAGGCTGCCGCGCGGCCTGGCGTTGCAGCTGCTCATGACTGGTGAGTCCATTGACGCGGCCGAAGCGCTGCGGCTGGGGCTCGTGAACAAGGTAGTGCCCCTAGTCGAGCTTATGACAACGGCCGAGCAGATCGCCGGACGGATCGCGGCCAACTCGCCGTTAGCGGTGCAGCAGGCCAAGAAATCGGCCCGGATGGGGGCCGATGCGCCTATCGAGCAGGCCATGAACATCGAGATCGAGTGCTATCAGGCCATGGTCGACCACCCGGACCGCTATGAGGGCATCAACGCCTTCAACGAGAAGCGACCACCGAAGTTCCAGGACGCCTTTTAGCCTCGTGCGCTGCGCCTGTCCACCATGTACACATCCCTGACAGCGCAACACTGACGATTCGCCTGTCAAAGTCGGATATTGATCGACTAGAAGGGCTTGCGACCAAAACCAAGCGCAGCAGGTCTTACTGGCCGCCGAAGCCATCGCCACTTACCTGGCGGAGCGCGAGCAGTGGATTGCAGCGGTTTCAGGAGGGAATCGATTCTGCAAGTCGAGGCAAGTTCGTCAGCCATGAAGCGATAAGCGCGTGGCTGCGTAGCTGGGGCACGGACCACGAGCTGCCGCCCCCTGAGTGAGGCTGCGACTGGTCTACCAAGTCAAAGGCAGCTGGATCGAGATAGTGCGCGTCATTCACGGTGCTCAAGACTGGCCGTAGGATCAGTGGCTATGTCTTCCATGTTTGACCTCAGCGGCAAAGTGGCCATCGTGACTGGCGGGAATGGCGGAATTGGGCTGGCCATGGCCAAAGGGATGGCCAAACAGGGCGCCAACATCGTCGTGGCGGCACGCGATGCCGGCAAATCGGAGACCGCGGTCAACGAGCTGCAGGGATTGGGCGTGAAGGCCATAGCTGTGGCCGTCGACGTCACCAGCAACGAATCCGTGGCGGCGTTGATCGAGGCAACGCGCTCGCAGTTCGGCCGTATCGACATCCTCGTGAACAACGCCGGGATGAACATCCGCAAAGCGGTACACGAGCTGGCGCTGGATGAGTGGCACCTCGTGCTGAATACCAATCTGACCAGCGCCTTCATGACCAGCAAGGCGGCCTACCCGTCGATGCTGGAAGCCGGCGGCGGCAAGATCATCAACATCGGCTCGGTGATGTCGATCATGAGCGCCTCCTTCTCGCCGGTGTACAGCGCCACTAAGGGCGGCATCGTACAGCTCACCAAGTCGATGGCTATCGCCTGGGCCAAGAGCAACATCCAGGTCAACGCCGTGCTGCCAGGCTGGATCGAGACGGACCTGACGGCCCGAGCCAAGACCGATGTGCCCGGCCTGAATGAGTCCGTCCTGGGCCGCAGCCCGACGGGTCGGTGGGGCCGGCCGGGCGACTTCGAGGGCATCGCCGCCTTCCTGGCCAGCTCCGCCTCCGACTTCGTGACGGCGACGGCCATCCCGGTCGACGGGGGCTACCTGGCCGTCGGGTAACCTGGGCCGGTGGCTCAAACCGAAGACAATCTGAAGTTCCTGCGCAGCCTCAAGCAGGTGCGCCAGTTCCTGCCCGCACCGGTACCGGACGAGGTCGTCGACGACATCCTGCGCGCGCTGCGCTGGACCGGCACCGCCAGCAACCGGCAGGACTGGGAAGTGGTGGTCATTCGTGATCGAGCGACGCTGCAAGCCCTGGGCGACATCGGACGCCCATCCGGCCACCTGGCCGGAGCCACTGTTGGCATCGTGATCGTCATGGCCGGCGAAGAAGGCCGCGAGGAGCTCGAGATTTACGACGAAGGCCGGCTGAGTGAGCGCATCATGCTGGCCGCCCATGCACATGGGGTCGGATCGGGCATCGGCTGGCTCATCGGCGATAAGGCGCCAGAGGTCAAGAAGCTGCTGAACATCCCCGACCAGCGCCGGGTTCGGACGGCCATCTCGCTGGGCTACCCGGACGAGGAGGCGCGCCGGCAGCGACCGGCCAATCCGCTGCCGCGTAAGCCGCTGACCAACTTCGTCCATCGGGAGCGGATGTAGCGGTTAACCAGGCGTCGACGGCAGGGCTACAATGGCCGCGCCTCACGACCTCGCGGCCGGCCACGGCGCTCGATCACGCGCCGCGGCCAGCTAAATAACAAGGAGTCAGTATGGCTATAGCGATGGGGACCAGGGATTACGTGGAGGCGGCGCCGGAGGACGTCGGCATGTCGTCGGCCAAGCTCGCCAACCTGAGCCACGTCATTCAGAACGCGGTCGACACCAAGGTCATTCCGGGTGCGATCACCATGGTTGCGCGCCGCGGCAAGGTCGTGCACTTCCAGACCTACGGCCACATGGACGTCGAGGCGGGCCGGGAGACACGACCGGACACCATCTACCGCTTCTATTCGATGACCAAGCCGATCTCCAGCATCGGGCTGATGTCGCTATACGAGGAAGGCCGCTTCCAGCTCGACGACCCAGCCTCGAAGTACATCCCGGAGTTCAAGGGACTGAAAGTCTTCGACGGCGGCACAGTCGACAGCTACAAGACGCGCGAGCCCAAGCGCGAAATGACCGTTCGTGACCTACTCATGCACACCTCCGGCCTCACCAGCCGCGCCGGCGCTGCCGGCAGCACCGGCCATCCCGTATCGGAGCTGTACAGCAGGGCGGGGATGATGGGCCCTGCCTCCAACGGAACCCTGACCGACATGGTGCGGACGTTGGGCACGTTGCCCCTGGCCGCCGACCCGGGAGCCCACTGGATCTACGGCGTGTCGACCGACGTGGTCGGCTATTTATGTGAAGTGCTGAGCGGCCAGCGGTTCGACGACTTTCTGCGCGAGCGCGTGCTCGATCCCCTCGGGATGGAAGACACGGACTTTCATGTGCCGGCCGGCAAAGTCGACCGCTTCGCGGCCAACTACCGCCAGGGCACCGCGGGCGAGCCGGGCTACGTGCTGATCGACGCTCCTGCTACCAGTCCTTTCTGCCGGCCGGGAACCTACCTGTCCGGCGCGGGCGGTTTGTTGTCGACGGCGCATGACTACATGCGCTTCTGCAAGATGCTGGCAAACGGCGGCGAGCTCGACGGCCGGCGCATCATTGGCCCCCGCACCCTGGCCTACATGGCCACCAACCACTTGCCGGGCGGGGTCGACCTGGACGCGATGGCCCAGGCTGGCGCAGAGACGTCGCGAGCCGGGGTGGGCTTCGGCCTCGGCTTTGCCGTGCTGCTGGACCCGACCGTGTCACAGACGCTGGGCAGCATCGGCGAGTACTACTGGGGCGGCGCGGCGTCGACCGCGTTCTTCGTTTCGCCCGAGGACGAGCTCGTCGCCATCCTGCTCACCCAGGTCATGCAAGCGAAGCAGCTGCTTAGGCGAGAATTACGTGTGACTACCTACCAGGCATTGATGGACTAATGGCCCGCATTCCTTACGGCAACGACACCCAGCCCGAGCACGCGGAGCTGATCAACCGCATCAAGTCCGAGCGCAGCCGCATGTCCAACCTGTACCGCATGCTGCTGAACAGCCCTTCGATGTGCGAAGGCTGGCTGCATTTGCTGACCAACGTCCGCCAGAAGTCGACCCTGGACGGCAAGGTCCGCGAGCTGGTCATCTGTGTAGCCGGCGCCGTGCTCGGCTCCGAGTACGAGTACCGGGCACATGCCGCTATCGCACTGAAAGAAGGCGTCACCCAGGCGCAGCTGGATGTGCTGCTCAACGCCTCGCCCGGGGTCTTCACGCCCGAGCAGCAGGCCGCCATCGACTACGCCATCGAGTCGACGAAAAACGTCCAGGTGGCCGATGCCACCTTCGAGAACCTGCGCAAGCACTATGGCCCCGAGCAGATCGTCGAGATCACCGTCACCTGTGGCGCGTACAACATGGTGTCGCGGCTGCTCGTCGCACTTCAAGTGGATATGGAGTCCTAATGCCAATCGCAACCAACCCCATGAAGGACGCCCTGGCCGCGGGCAAGCTGCAGCTGGGCACCTGGCTGAATCAACAACGCAACCCCGCGATTCTTACCCTGCTGAAGTCGGCCGGGCTCGACTACGCGCGCATGGACATGGAGCATTCCTCTCCGTCGATGGAGACTGTGGCCGATTTCGCGATTCTGAGCCGCGCGCTGAACTTCCCCCTGGTGGTGCGACCGCCAGATGGGAACCGGGAATGGATTACCCGCTTACTCGATAACGGCGTGTGGGGCCTGCACGTACCGCAGGTAGACAACGCTGAGATTGCCTACGAGATTGCCCGGGCGGCGCACTACGCGCCGATGGGCATGCGCGGCATGGCAGGCCTGGCGCCCGGCAACGACTTCTGGCCCAGCGGCGACGTCCTGGCCGACCAGGCGTTCGTCAATAAGCAGGTCCACGTCACCATCATGCTCGAGAACCCCGAGGCCTACAAAGAGCTGGACGCGATGCTGGCCATCGACGGCATCGACGCGGTGACCCTTGGGCCGACGGACCTGGCCCAGTCGCTGGGCGTGTTTGGCACCCCCGACGAGGCAAAGGTGATCGACGAGCACCGCATGATGCTGATCGAGGCCGCAAAGCGACACGGCAAGGACGTGGCCATGCTGGTCGGCACGATCGAAGAGGGCGAGCGCTGGCACAAAGCCGGCTGCAACCTGATCGCCTACTCGTCGGATGCGGGCGTTCTTCGGCAGGGGTACATGGCCGCGGCGAAGAGGCTCAAAGGCTAGGCACAGGCAGGGGTTCGCCCGACGTTCATCGCGCTTTAAGCTAAAACACCCTCTCCCGAGACGGGAGAGGGTGTTTCTATTTGTACGCCGGTTACTTGACGCCGGTGATGTCGGCCCCAAAGTTGAACTCGAGCGGAGCAGCGGTCAGGTTCTCGGCGTCAATGCCTCCCACCGTCACCGTGATCGGTTGAGCGCCGCTCAACGACGTAGGTGGCTTGACCTTGATCTGCGACGCGTTGTTTGACACGATGCACGGCGCCGCCACGGCCTTGCCGCATTTGGCGTTGATGACCGAAGAGCCGATGGTCACCTGCGGCAGAGCCTTGCCCAGGTTCGCGCCCTTGATCGTGATCGTCGTCTTCGCAGCCGGGCCCGTCAGCGGTGAGACGCTGGTAACCGCGGGGCCGTAGGTGAACACCGCACCTGCCGGCGTCTGGTCGTCGGCGTCGCCGTTCGCAGTCGTCACGCCAATATCCTGCACTCCCGTCAGGCCATCTGGGGCGATCACGGTGATGCTCGTGTCGTTGCTGCTCTTAATACAGCCGTGGGACGTCTTGCTCGCGCACGTGGCACTCAGGGTCGTGTCGCCGAACGTCACCGTCGGCGCAGTCTTGCCGAAGCCCTGCCCCTTGATCTTGACACTCGTTCCAGCCGTTCCGCCCTGAGGACTCACGATCGTGATGGCTCCGCTGTAGGCGAACTGCGCCCCCACGGACGTGAGGTCGTCGGCCTGTACGCCGGCGGCAGTCGTCACCGTGACGGCCTGGCTCGCGGTACCCTCAGGCGCTTTTACGCTGATGCTCTTGTCGCTCGAGCTGGCGATACAGGCTGACTTGTGGCTCGAATCGCACTTGATGCTGATGGCATTCGTGCCAAATCGAACGGTAGGCAGAGAGGTTTTGCTGGTGCCGAAGTTGCCACCGCTGATTTTGATCGTGGTGCCCGTACCGCCAGCCGCCTTGCCGAGCTTGAGGATCGCCGGACCGTAGTCGAAGTACAACGAGGCGTAGCCGTTGCCGACACCCGTAACCGATACGCTCTGCAGGCCGCTTGGGCCGCTCGGCGCCTTGACCGAAATCGACTTGTCGTTGTTTTTCTGGATGCAGCCTTGCGTTTGCTTGGCAACACACGTAGCGCTGACGGTGGTTGGCGAGCCGTCCCCTACCGGAGTGAAGACGACGCTGGGCGTCGTGGTCCCGAAGTTGGCGCCGGACAGCTTGAAGGTCGTGCCGGCCTTGCCGACGACGGCCATGGGTGTCGAGTACAGGAATTGATCGCCTGCGCTCACCGCGCTGGTGCCACCGGACGTGGTGACCTTGACGTCAACCCTGCCGACACCGCCCGGGCTCACAGCCGTGATGCTCGTATCGCTGTTCACAATGAAGCTGGACGCCGCCTCAGCGCCGAAGGCAACTGCCGTGGCGCCCGAGAAACCGCTGCCGGTAATCGTTACCGAGGTGTCCCCGGCGGGACGTCCACTGGCAGGCGATAGGCCGGTCACAACCGGCTGGCCGGCGGCATAGGTGAACTGATCGTTCTCGTTGGTTGCACTGGTGCCGCCATTCGTGGTCACCGTGACGTGTACTGTGCCTGCCGCGTGGGCTGGGCTGGTGGCGCCGATCTGGTAGGGGAAGTTGTCACCACCAACGCCTGCGGCGAGCGTACTGCTCACGCCGGTCGCGGCTGAGACGCCGAAGCTCACGGTGGGTGTGCCGGCATTCCCCAGGGCATAACCCGTCAGCGTGACCGACGTGCCACCGGCTGCGCCGCCTGCATTAGGCGTTACGCTGGCGATGACTGGCGCGCCACCATACACCTGTAGGAAGCCGTTGCTGCCGTTAGCCAGATAGTGGTAGGTGACACCCGGGGTGACCGCCGTGTCGTGGTACGTGCCGCTAGGGCTTTCGGCGGAACTCACGATGCTGCTGGGCTCGCAACCGATGCCCGCGCAGCGCTTCAGGGTACTGGTAGACGTGCCCGTGCCGCTCAGGTTCCAGGCCACATCGATCACGCTAGTGCTCGACGTCGTGGCACTCATGGAATTGGTCACAGTACCCGCGTAGGCGGCCGTCGCCGGGACTGCCAACCCCATGAGCAGGGCGAACAAAGCTAAAAGTTGGGGCCAGCGCCTCACACCAGCACGTCCTACATTCATCCCATCCTCCTCGGCGCCGTGTACCTCTCATATCCACCACCGGACCAGCGAGCGGACGAGGTCGTGAGGATGGTAGCCGTATGATCCCTAGTCTCAGTTACCTAGTGCGACGTTTGGTCTACGGTAGGCCGCCCCTATGAGACGAACCGCGAGGTAGCTCCGGTCAGGCCGGCAATGGCTTCTGGATGGTGACGTTCCAGTCCACGACTCGATCGCGATCCGCCTTGTAGCAGCGCACGTGCAGGTGGCCGTCGTAGAACCGCACATAGGTCGTGTGCCACGGGTAAGGATCGTCTGGGTTCGTCACCTGAATGGTGTGTGCGCCAAGCCGGTCCCGAAATTCGATCTCGCCCTCACGAGTGCCGATCGAGGACATATGCAGGCCTTGCTCGACCTGAATCTGGCCGTAGCCCTCGGTGGCGATGGCCATGATGTAGTGCTTGTCTTGCAGGAACTCGTGAATCCTCTGACTCACCTCTTCCCGATTGGCCTCGGTCAACACACCCTGCCAGACTGGAACGTGATCGGCCAATTGACTACCCCCAAACAGCTGCTTGGTTGAGCTTAACGTTGGGCGGGGCGTTGGGTTGTGGGTGTTGGGAATTGGGACCATGGCCGATGTCAGGCCCAGATTTGTGAGGGTCCGCGGGACGGGTGCAGGCGGGGGGTATCGCCGTCGCTTCGCTCAGGCTGAGGTGCTAGCGCACCCTCACTTCAACAGACGGCGGGCGGTGAACTCGTCGGTGACGAGGGTGTTCACGAAGCCGTGGTCGAGGGCGACGCGCAGGGGCTCGACGCGCTCGCTGCTGCCGGCCACCACGGCCATCACGTGCTTGCCCGCTGCGCACAGCGTGCTCAGGCCTTCGATACCGAGGCCGACGGGCACGGCCGCGGGAAGGACGATCGGCTGGCCATCGTGACGGAACCACCAGTGGCCGGCGATTTCGCCCGCGGCGCCTTCGGCTCGCACCCGGCGCAGGTAGTCATATGACACCAGGCCGCTCTTGACCAGAGTGGACGTGTTCTCGTTGGCCGCGCTGACGGTCGTCAGCACGACGTCCGCGTCGCGAACGTGATCGAGAGCTTCTTTGACGAGCGGCAGCTTGACGACGGTGTCGAAGCTGGAGCTGGGCACCACAGCCGGGCTGGCCAGCTGCATGGCCGTGCCGCCATACGCCCCCGCGAACGTCGCCGCCACCGTGTTCGCCTCATAGGGGTTGACGCGGTACCCCGTGACACCGCACATGGGCACCACTTCGAGCGTGGCCACCGGACGCTTAGGCCGCAGCAAGCGGGCCGTGTAGTAGGCCACGCGTCCCCACGGAACCGCCAGGATCACCGGCTTGTTCGATAGGCCATCGCCACGCAGCTGGCGGGCGTTGGCCATCATGCGTTCGTTAATCAGGCCGTCCAGGACCTCGCCGGCTACCTGGCAGGCACACAGTAGGACCGACTCCTTGTCGGAATCCCCCGGCGGCTCGTCCATCACCCGCTCGAGGCCGGAGATCACGTGCGCACTCAGGCCCGTCCACTTATCCATGAGCTGGAAGCCCAGGTCCTGTACTGAGTCGGCGCCGTCGCCGGTCGGAGTGACGATGGTGTGTACGAGGCCGGCGGAACGAGCTTCGGCCAGGCGAGCACGAACCCAGTCGCGCGTTTCGTTGAAGTAGCGCGCTACCTCTTCCTGCGAGGGATGAGCCTCTGAGTAGTAGTAGCTAGCGACGTCGTAGGGTGTGGCGGGCACCGTCACAAAGATACAACGTGGCGCTATCTGGAACCCACCTAACTGTTAAGACCCATTTGGGCGTCGCGGCGTGGCCCGGCCCGCATTGGGAGACATTGCGGCCATTTCTTGCGATAGGCGGATTGTCTGCATACGGCGCTATGCCCACAGTGGCTAGAGAAAGTCCGGGAGCGGCAAACCGTAGCCCGCGAAGCGGCGTACATCAAGTGGAGGACGTGGATTGCTGGAACTCGCACTGAGCCGGATGGTCGATGGGGGCTTGCCCCGCAACCTTGGGTTGGATTTGCTGCCCGTCTCGGAGACTGCCGCCATGGCGGCATCCGATTGGATTGGCAAGCGTAATAAGGAAGCGGCCGACCAGGCCGCGGTCGACGCAATGCGTCGAGCGCTAGGCAGGCTGGACATCGACGGCGTAGTGCGCATCGGCGAAGGCGAGAAAGACGAGGCGCCGATGCTGTACATCGGCGAGGCCGTCGGCACCGGTCAGGGACCCGCGGTCGATATCGCTGTCGACCCGTTGGAAGGCACTACGCTCACCGCACTGGGTCTGCCCAACGCCATCTCCGTTCTGGCCGCCGCGGAGGGTGGTAGCGTCTACTCTCCGCCTGGCATCGTCTACGTCGACAAGCTGGCCGTCGGGCCGGGCGCTGTAGGCGCGATCGACATCAACACATCGCCGGCCGAGAACCTGCGATCGGTCGCGGCAGCGTACGAGTGCCACATCAAAGACCTGACGGTCGTGGTGCTGGACCGGCCGCGACACGCTGAGCTCATCGACCAGATTTGCGCTGCCGGCGCCGGCGTGAAGCTGATTCGCGATGGTGACGTGCTGGGCGCCATCGAAGCCTTCATGAAGCCCCGTTATCTGCTGATGGGCGTTGGCGGCACCACCGAGGCCGTGCTGGCTGCGGCGGCAGCGCGCTGTCTGGGCGGCGAAATCCTGGTGCGTCTATGGCCGCGCGACGATCAGGACCGCCAGATCGCACTGAAGGCCGGTCTGCCCGAGGCCCACTTCGACCGCGTATTTGCTTCGCGGGACCTGGTCTCGTCGAACGACGTCCACTTCGTGGCGTCGGGCGTCACCACCGGCGACCTGCTCGACGGGATCGGCGAAAGCAACGGCGAGACCACGACGTGCTCGGTCGTGATGTCGGCCGGCAGCGGACCGATGCTGGTACGAGCGTCGTACTGCCCCGGCGGTCGAGTGCGACGGGTGCGAACGCCTCTATTCAAGGACTAACTGCCACCAGGTCACTTAGGTCCAAGGCGCCGGGGCTGAGGGGACGATACCCCGGCCCTGACTAAAGCGATCGCCGCCACCGCTGGCCTGCATATGCAGTCGCTTAGTCATCGCCGGATGCTTGCTGCTAGACTGGCGGCGCGTGAGACTGGCATCGTCACGCTCCCGATTGCTGAGGGGGCTAGTGCGTACCGCAGTGAAAGCTGGCGTCATGGCCGGCGCACTGTTTTGTGAGGGCGGCGAGAGTGCCGCGGCTCAGACGGCCACCACCACACCGACGGGCACCGCGACAGCTATGGCAACAAGCACGCTGACCGCGACAGCCACCGCTACCGTCACCTGGACCGCAACCCCTACGACGACACCGACCGCCACCACAACGCAGTCGACAACGCCGGTCGCTACGGCGACTGCCACGTTGACGTCCACGGTCACGCCTACGCGAACCGTCACGCCCAGCGTGACCGCAACCGCGCTGGCGCTGCATCCGCATGCCATCGGCACGCCGCGACCTGAAGCGGTTTACGGGCAACCGGACTTCACCTCCAACACCGGCGGGACGAGCGCGACCAATCTGAACCTGCCGCGGAGCGTCGCGATCAACCCCACCAACGACGAGGTAGTCGTGGGCGACATCGGCAACAACCGCATCATGGTGTTCGACACGACGGCAACCAGTGGCGCGGCCGCCCGAGCAGCCCTCGGCCAACCGGACTTCACGTCCACGGGGCCGGCAACCAGCGCCACCAAGCTCAATCAGCCGACAGGCGCGGCAGTGGATATCACCGGACGGATCTGGGTGGCCGACGCGCAGAACTACCGGGTGGTGGGCTACCCGGCGAATGCGGCCACGGGCGCCGCCGCGACCACCGTCTATGGCCAGCCAAACTTCACCAGCAGCCTGTCGTGCTGCACCTATTCGGCCAGCCAGATCGGTTCGCCGGGCGGCGTGGCCACTGACAGCAGCGGCAACGTGTGGGTGGCCGACAACTCGAACAACCGCATTCTGATGTATCCCGCGGGCACCTCATCGGGTGGGGCCGCCACAAAAGTCCTGGGCCAGACGAACTTCACCGCGGGCGCCGCCGGAACCACTGCCACGACACTGCGCGGCCCGGCGGGCATGGCGTTCGACGCAAGCGACAACCTGTATGTGGTCGATCAGGACAACAAGCGGGTGCTCGTCTTCGCCGGCGCGCCCAACCTGGCCGACGGCGCCGCGGCCACGACCGTCCTGGGCCAGGCAACGTTCACCACGTCCAGCAGTGGGACCAGCGCCACAACGTTCTCGAATCCATATGCCATAGCCGTTACAGGTGCGGGCGACATATATGTCGTCGACTCCGGGAACACACGAGTGTTGTACTTCCCCCCCGGCTCGGCCAGCGGGGCAGCCGCCACCAGGGTGTACGGCCAGCCAGACTTTGTGACCACATCGAGCAGCGGCCCCACTGCCTACACCTTAAGCAACATCCAGGGCGTCGCGGTCGACGGGAACGGCAACCTGTATATCGGCGACCTGACCAACAACCGTGTCGTGGTGAACCTGCCACCGTTCGCCGGTTTTGCCAAAGTGAGCGCGCTGTCCACAACCAGCGGTCCGGCGGCCGGCGGCACGAGCGTGACCTTGACCGGTGTGAATTTCAATCTGGCCACCAGCGTGGTGTTCGGCACGACGGCCGCGGCCAGCTTCACGATCAACAGCGACACGAGCATCACCACCACCAGCCCGGCAAACACCGCCGGCGTGGTGGATGTAACCGTCGTGACCGGGGGCGGCACCAGCTCTACGTCGGCGGCTGACCAGTTCACGTACACCGCTCCGATCGCGACGACTACGCCAACGGTGACCGTAACCCCAACCGTGACCGCAACGTCGACCATGACCGTAACCCCAACCGCTACTGCAGCAGCTCAGCAGTCATCGGGAGGCGGAACGTCGAACAACGCCACGAGCGCCACTGGTACCTCAAGCACCAACGGCAACGGTCAGTTGACCGTCATCACCGGCAGCACCTCCGCCAGCGGCGGCGCACAGGTAATCGGCCCACAAGTGCCAAACACCGGCGTGGCAGACCTACCGGCAGGTTTCACGGCGTTGCCATTCGGTTCAGTCTTCGGACCCAACAGCTTGCCGCCAATCAGTCCGGAATCTCTCACGGGCAGCGGTCCTGCGCCGATCCAAGCCAGGGTATCGGCCAGTACCGGCGGCATCGTGATCGCCGGCAACGTAGCCATCGTGCTCCCACCGGCAGCATTGACCGGGGTGGCAGGCGGGCAGCTCACGGTGACCGTTGGTGTAAATCCGTCCGTGGTGGTGCCCGGCGGCCCGGCGCAATTCAGCCCCAACGGCACCATCCTCGACATCAGCTTTCGGGACGGCGACGGCAAGCTGGTCACCACCTTCCCCACCCTGATTCCGATCGAGCTGAAGTACAACGCGGCCGACCTCGGGCAGGCCAACGGCAACGCCGGCGTCCTCACCGCCGCCTACGTCATCGATGCCGATTCGCCACCCATCGAAAACCCGCTGGGCTTTCCCATCGGCACCTTCGTCCTGTTCCCGCCTCAAAACGTCAGCACGAACACCACAACTGGCACCGTCACCGTTTACACCCAGGCACTGGGCTCGGTGGTAAGCGTGGTGACTAATCCGGTTGGCTACGTGCAGACAGTGAGCCCATCTACGACCGTGCTGTCGAGCTTCGACACCGACACCGCGCAGGTATTCGGCACGAAGGCACAGTTCAGCTATCTGCAGGTCGTCGAGCCGCAAATCGGCAGGCGTCTGTTGGTGCTGGACCCGGACACCGGCAACTACGCTTATGTCAATGTGTCGGATGTGGGGCCATCGGGTCCCCCGCCAGGCCGGTCATCGTCCGCGGTCGTGCGCGGCCTGTTAGATCGCTAATCCCGAGTAAGCCCTAGCGGCTGGAACTGCCACCCGGTGGCGTACCGGTCAGCGCCGCGACGGCCACCAGCGCAGCCACACAAACCACCACCGCGATGAACTCGGTGAGGCTGCCAGGTGGGGTCAAGCCGACGATCGCCACCAGCACCACAACGAATACCGCGGTCGTCAGCCAGCCTTGCCACGACACCGGCGTCCAGCCCCAACCCACCAGTCGCTTGGGCCCGAACCACGGCTCCTTCGTTAGCAGCGGCATCAAGCCAAGTAATCGCACGCGGCCGGCCCAGCCGCAAAGTTCCGCAAACCCCTCACCAGGGGTCTACTACTGCGCGCGAGCTGCCGATATTACACGTGGGAGCATGGCTGTAACTCTGGACCAAGCGTCGATATCAATCAGGATTGTTTCGAAGACCGCAACGGCGGATAGCAACGCGGTACGCATCAACGCCGCGACCTCACCGGCGCTGGTCGATCCGCGCATCGGCGACTGGGAGCTGACCATGTCAGTTCGCGAGATCGCCGAGACTGCCAACGTCAACAGCGAGACTGTTCGCAAATGGCTGCGCGACGGCAAATTACGTGGCGCACGGCACGAGGGCCGTCAGTGGGTCATCCCACGCTCGGCGCTTAACGACATCGTCCCATCCTGAGTACCCTAGCGCCGGGCTAGAGTGGGTTTATGCCGGAGCAGGCGGACAATTACTGTGTCGTGATGACCACGTGCGCCTCGGCCGGCGAGGCGATGAATCTGGCAGACACACTGCTCGATGCCAAGCTCGCGGCCTGTGTCCAGGTGGTTGACATCAACAGCTACTACACCTGGAAGGGTGTGCGGACGCACGATGCCGAGAAGCTGCTACTGATCAAAACGCGCCGGGACCTGTACGAACGAGTTGAGACGGCGCTGCGCGGTGCGCACAGCTACGAAACGCCTGAGATCGTCGAAGTCCCGATTTCGCGCGGATTGGACCGGTACTTCGCCTGGATCGACGAAGTGGTTATGTGAATCACCGCGGCGCGGGGCCTCGGCGCCGCTAGCGCCCCGGGGCTATCTCGTTGCGGACCACCGTCTCCCAGGCACGGTCGGGACCATTCCAGGTGAGCGGCAGATCGAGTATCTGGCCATAGCGCACGAAGCTCGGCAGTAGCTCGAGCGCGGAACGCAGGACCTCCCGATGGCGCGCCGGCTGGTTTGGCGGGCCGAAGGTTCGCCCAACCGGGTAGTCGACGAACACGGCGCGAGGCGCCGGGCTCAGCTCCATTAAGTCGCGCACGGTCCCAATCACCAGCGTGGGGACGCCGCTGGCTTCAACCGCGTTGGCGATGAGACTCACGGTCTCGTGGCACCACGGTCAGTAGGGGGCGAGCAGAGCCAGGTCAACGCCAAGCTCGCGCAGCTCGCCGGCCAGGGATGCAGCAAGCTCGTCCTCGACAGCGGGTGACGCTGGGATGCCGCCCGAGAACGAGAACCAAGCTGTAGCGGGCTTGCCGATGACGTGCTCGGCTGACAGCCCGTTCAAGGCCGCACGAGGCACCACAACCTCGAGATCGATCTTCGCGTCGGTGCCTACGGGAGAACGGTGATCGATGACCAGATCAGTGGCGGGAACGTCGAACGGAATGCGGCGATACGTGATGTCATCGCGAGACGCAAAGGCCGGCTGGGTGCCAAGACGGACGGCAGAGCTCGTCAGAAGTGCAATCGAGCTCATGGCCAGCGGTTGGCTGAGCGGACTGAAAGCGTGCAACGCGCTGGCGACCGGCACCCGCTGCCGGGCCGGGTCGGCCGGGTTCATCAAGGGAAGGTAGGGGAAGGGCATGGGTGGTTGAAGCGGCATGATACCCCGGCGGGGCTAGGGTAGAGCCCGCTTCGCTCGAAGCTGTGAATGACAGGGACGTCCGGGACAGTAACGGGAACATGGGTTCCACTGGACCAGGCACGGGCCGGGGACAAGCCCCCGCACTACATGGGGACGGTGTGACGGTTCTGCACCGGCTTGTGGAGGCCGGTTGGCGTGGCGGTCCGAGAAAGCGCGCAGCCCCCGCCGGGCTCTCCGACGGGGGCTGCCTGGTCAGTTTCTAGAGAACGTCGGCTAGGACCTCTTCGGCCAGGTCCATGCGTTCCCAACCGGTGAAGTAGTAGGCGCCCTGGATCACCGTGTTCGAGATGATCTCGTTGGTCACGCCCCAGGCCTTGGCCAGCAAAGCGGCCTCTTTCAGGCCCTGGCCGTTGCCGGCGGTGATGTTGTGGCGCAGGGACAGGTACGGCATCATCTGCTTCGGCAGCGCCCCGCGGAAAACGCCTTCCCACTTGGCGCGCCATGACTTCAGCGTCACCGGCTCGTGCTTGGCCATGAAGCGGATGCGCGGCGGCTGCCAGCCGATCGTCTTCTCGTACCACTCCTCAATGTTCTTGAGGTCCTGCGGCGTGAGCTCGATTTTGGTCTTGTCTAGCCCGGCGTAGAAGGCGGGCATGTCGGGCTCCCAACCGGCCGGCCAGTCGATCTTGACGTCCTTCTCAACGTAGTCGCCCAGGATGATGCCGATCGCGCGTGAGACCACCTCGAGGCCGCGGATGCCGGCACTCATCTGGGCGTGCATGATGACTTCCATCAACTGGGCCTTGGTGTAGCCGCGCATCTGCATGCCGCGCATGCAGTTCTCGACGCCGATTTCCCACGCCTGATTGATGTAGGTGTGCAGGTTGGCCGACGACGAGGCAGTGAGGATGCCGGAGTTGATGCCCAGCGTTCGCCAACCGGCCAGCACGCGGCTGTGCAGCTTGGCGCAGTCCGGCCGGGTGTACAGCCAGATGCTGTTGGCCGTCATGTCATAGCGCGGACCCGGGTCGAGCGGGCCGCGGACGATGCGCTTGCCGTGGACCGACTCGTGGCCGCCGATGCGGGACGACGTCAGAAAAGTATTGATTTCTTCTTCGGTGGTCTCGTCGAGGTTGTCGACGTTGAGGCCGTTATGGAAGCCGTATAGCTCAGCCATGTAAGTGCTCCTTATTTGAGTTGCCGCGGCTCGGGGGAATGTAGCCGCGGCGCACGACTAAAGTGGGCCGCTGTCCGCGGCCCGGGGACACCCTCTCCCTGATAGGAGAGGGGAGTCCTTCTTGGGTCTCTACAGAACGTCGGCCAGGACTTCTTCCGCCATGTCCATGCGCTCGGGGCCGCAGAAGTAGTAGGCGCCCTGAATCACGGTGTTGACGATGATCTGGTTGGTGACGCCCCAGGCCTTAGCCAGCAGGGCCGCTTCCTTCAATCCCTGGGGATTGCCGGCCGTGATGTTGTGCCGCAGGGACAGGTACGGCATCATCTGCTTCGGCAGGGAGCCTTTGAAGACGCCTTCCCACTTGGCGCGCCATGACTTCAGGGTCACCGGCTCGTGCTTGGCCAGGAACCGAATGCGCGGCGGCTGCCAGCCGAGGGTCTTCTCGTACCACTCCTCAATGTTCTTGAGGTCCTGCGGCGTGAGCTCGATTTTGGTCTTGTCTAGCCCGGCGTAGAAGGGCGCCATGTCGGGCTCCCAGCCGGCCGGCCAGTCGGGCTTGATGTCCTTCTCGACGTAGTCGCCCAGGATAATGCCGATGGCGCGCGAGACCACTTCGAGGCCACGAATGCCGGCGCTCATCTGCGCATGCATCACGACTTCCATGAGCTGAGCCTTGGTGTAGCCGCGCATCTGCATGCCGCGCATGCAGTTCTGGACACCGATTTCCCAGGCCTGGTTGATGTAGGTGTGCATGTTGGCCGACGACGACGCGGTAAGAATGCCGGCGTTGATGCCCAGGTTGCGCCAGCCGTAGCCCACGCGAGCATGCAGCTTGAGCATGTCGGGACGGGTGTACAGCCAGACGCTGTTGGCGGTCATGTCGTAGCGCGGGCCCGGGTCAAGCGGGCCGCGAACGATGCGCTTGCCGTAGACAGACTCGTGGCCGCCGATGCGGGCGGAAGTCAGGAAGGTATTGATCTCGTCGTCGGAAGTCTCGTCCAGGTTGTCCAGATCGAGGCCGTTGTGGGTGCCGTAGAGAGCGGGCATGTAAGGGGTGTGCTCCTTTGTATTTAGCTGGACCGCGGCTCCCGGGAAGCTAGCCGGGGCAACCGTAAGGACCGCCGCGGCGGCCTGACGTGACCCCGACCGCAACGGCCGCAATCATATTTGATGTACCCACGGTAAAGCATGCGGCATCAGCGTTGTCAGGCAACCAGGTGCCCGAAAATCCATCGCGCGACTTGTTGTAGTGTTAACGCTTGCTCGCTGACTGGCTGACGGCCCCACCTTCCGGAGGCGCGCGCTGAAACCTCAGAAGTTGGGCCTGTCCTGGCGTGGGGTTGCCGCCATCGTGCGCATCGCCGTACGCGCTTCCGTGCCGTTGACAACCGTCCTGCTGGTGCTGATGTGCGCCACTGCCGCATTGCCGCCGTTAACGGTTCTCTCGACTGGGCGGCTGCTCTCGGCCGTACCGGCGGCGGTGGGCGCTGGATTCGAGTCGGACGCCGCTAGGGCGGCGCTGTGGGCGCTGGCGTTGCTGGGCGGACTGTTCGTGCTGCAGCGGCTGTTGATGGCGATTCGAGGTTGCCTGGCCACCTGGCTGTGGATGCTGGTCGTCCACCAGATCGACGAGCGCTTGATGCGCGCTCTGGACCGGCTGCCGGGCATCCAGCAGCTGGAAGACCCGAAAGTGCAGGACGTGATCGAGCTAGCTCGCGGGTCTGGCATCAACAACCAGGGCTGGAGCGCCGGCACGGCCGTAATGGCACTGACGAACAAGCTGCCGCAATACCTGCAAGGTTTCGGCTGCGCCATCGTTCTCGGCGCATTCCAGCCACTCCTGGCGGCCGGCTACTTCGCCCTCATCGTAGTGGCCACGGAGCTGCGGCGGCGTGAATTCATTCGCCAGTTCGGGGCGTTCCAACAGCGTGCCGTTGCGCTGCGACGCGCGAACTACTACCGCGAAACGGCGCAGGGGCATCAGCCCGCGAAGGAAATCCGCATGTTCGGTCTGGCGGCCTGGCTGTTGGCGCTATACAACGCCGAATGGACCGGCGCCATGACCACAGTGTGGCGCGAGCGGGAGCACGGCCAGTGGCGGGCGTTTGCCACCGACGCAGTCGTAGCGGTCGCTCAGATTGCCTACCTCGTAGTCATTGGCTCGGCCGCCGTCGCCGGCCGGCTGACCGTGGCCGAGGTCGGCGTGTATCTGTCGGCCTTCGCCAGCATCTCGCTGATGAGCGCCCGCAACGGCGATGATTTTGCCCTCGCCTTTGGCACCGGCGGCGTCTTGTCGCTGCTGGAGCTGGAAGCAAAGGTAGCCGCCGAGTCCGCGGCGACAGTGAGCGGGCCGGCGCCCTCCGTACCTGCTCAACGGCGCGTGCGCCCTCCGGAGATCCGCTTCGAGGGCGTCAAGTTCCGCTACCCGGGCGCCGAGCGCGAGACCGTCACCGATCTGAATTTGGTGGTGCCGGGCGGCGAATCGCTGGCCATCGTGGGCGTCAACGGCGCGGGCAAAACGACGCTCGTGAAGCTGCTGTGCCGGCTGTACGAGCCGCAGGCCGGCCGCATCTCTCTCGACGGTGTGGACGTACGCGACCTCTCCCGATCGGGCTTGCAACACGAGATCGCGGCCATCTTTCAGGACTTCGTGGAATACGCACTGCCGGCGCGGGAGAACATCGCCTTCGGAGCGGTCGATTACCTGCACGACCAGGCCGGCATCGAAAGCGCGGCGCGCCGCGCCGGTGCACTCGACATCATCGAGGGGCTGCCCCACGGCTGGGACACCGTGTTGGACCGACGCTTTCCGCAGGGCGCGCAACTGTCAGGCGGTCAGTGGCAACGCATCGCGCTGGCCCGTGCTCTGTTCGCCGTGGACCACGGCGCCTCAGTGCTCATCATGGACGAACCCACCGCCAACCTGGACGTGAGGGCCGAGGCCGACCTGTACGACCGCTTCCTGGAGCTGACGGCGGGCGTGACCACCATCCTGATCTCACATCGGTTTTCGACAGTCCGCCGGGCGGGGCTCATCTGCCTCGTGGACGGCGGCCAGGTGGGCGAGCTGGGAACCCACGACGAGCTAGTGGCCGCGGGCGGGCAGTATGCCAGGTTGTTCGACCTGCAGGCATCGCGCTTCCGCGAGGACGCGGCGGATGATTGAGCCGCTGCTGCCGGCCCCACACGGAATCAAAGGTCGGGTTGCCAGCTTCATCCGTGCCTTGCGGATCTTGCTGTCCTTCGGCTGGCGGGCGGACAGGCGAGAGTTCGTGACCATCTTCGCGGTGGTCGGCGGCAGCCAGGTGCTGTACCTGAGCGGCAACTTCGGAGTGAAGGTCATGGCCGACGCGGTAACACGGCACAGCTGGCCCGGCGCGTTCGTGAGCGCCATTCTGATCGGCGGCGGACGGGAGCTGGGCAATATGTTGTTCAGCCTCTATTCGGTCATGCAGGTACGGCTCGAGGAGAAGGCGAGCCAGGTGCTGCGCACCCATCTGGTCGAGCTGACGGCCGGCATTCCGACCATCGAGCATCACGAACGGCCGGAATATGTACGCGAGCTAGACCTGCTCCGAGACCAGGGCCAGCTGCTGGCGCAGACCACCAACGCCGTGCTGCTGAACTTCCGCACGTACATCGGCGTACTCGGCGGCGCCCTACTGCTGGCGCGCATCCATCCGCTGATGGCCGTGCTGCCGCTGTGCGGCCTGGCCTCTGCCTGGACTCAGAAGCGCGCCACGGCGTGGTCGGAGGAAGGCCGCGAGCGGTCGCATCCGCACTGGCTATGGCAGGAGCACGTGCGGGGCCTGACGATCGCACCGGCGACCGCCAAGGAGATTCGCGTCTTCGGGCTGATGGACGAGCTCATTCGGCGATACGCCGAGGAGGCACGCATTCGCACCCGCATTCAGTTCGGGGCCAACGTCCGCGGCGCCGCCCTGAACGTCGTGGGATCGCTGGCCTTCCAGGTGGGCTACATGGGCTGCATCGGGCTGGCGCTGCTGCGCGCAGTCGAGGGGGAAGCGACTGTCGGTGACGTGCTGCTGGCGGTAACCCTCGCAACGCAGATGAACGGCCTGATGTTCCAGGTCGTCGAGTGGGGCAACTACCTCGACCGGGCGATGCGGGCCGCACGCCGGCTGATGTGGCTCCAGGACTACGCTGACGGCGCTGCGCGGCGCGTCGTGACCGAACCCTTACCGACGCCGGAACGGTTGGACCACGGCGTCACCCTGGACGACCTGAGCTTCCACTATCCCGGCACCGACAAACCCATCCTCGAGCACGTCACCCTGCACCTCCCGGCGGGCAAGATGGTGGCGCTGGTGGGCGAAAACGGCGCAGGGAAAAGCAGCCTGGTCAAGCTGTTGTGCCGTTTCTACGAGCCGGCATCCGGGCGCATCCTGGCCGACGGCGTCGACGTCCGCCACTTCGACGCGGCGGAGTGGCAGCAGCGGTTATCAGGCGGGTTCCAGGATTTCGCCCGGTTCGAGCTGCTGGCCCGCGAAGCCGTAGGAGTAGGCGACCTGGCCCGAGCAGAAGACGAGCCGGCAGTGCGGACGGCCGTGGCGCGAGGCAGCGCCGACGATGTAGTCGGCATCCTGCCACACGGCCTGGCGACGCAGCTAGGCAAAGCCTGGACCGACGGTGTGGAGCTGTCGGGCGGGCAATGGCAGAAGCTGGCCCTCGCTCGCGGATCGATGCGCGACCAGCCGTTGCTGCTGGTGCTGGACGAGCCGACCGCGGCTCTCGACGCGCAGACCGAGCACGCGTTGTTTACGCGCTACGCCGACGCGGCGCATCGCGGCGAAACCGCCGGCGGCATCACTCTCGTAGTCTCTCACCGCTTCTCCACGGTACGCATGGCCGACCTGATCGTGGTTATGGACTCCTGCCAGGTCGTCGAAAGCGGCAGCCACGCGGAGCTGATGGCACGCGGCGGTCTCTACGCCGAGCTATACGAGTTGCAAGCGCGGGCGTACAGATAACTCCGGCACGTGGCGGGGCGTTCGGCGTGAGCCTGAGGCGGGCCGGCTAGGGCGCGGGAACCTCAGCCGGTAGGCCGCCAACGTTCTTCTCCTTGTAAAGCCACTGGCCGCCGGTGTGCACGAACTTGTCGTGATACTGCGCGCCTTGCGTAGGGGCCCAGGGGCCGTCGCCTTCCTGGCGAAAGATCATGACGTCGGTGATGGCTTCCGCGCTGTCGCCATCAACGGTGATGATCGAATTGGCGCACATGAGCTTCATGTGCGAGCCGGGAACCATGGTGGCACGGCTGCGCTCGAAGAACTCGCGCACGCCGGCGTGGCCGCGCCAGGCGCCTCGGGAGTTGATGAATGCCCCGTCTTCGGCAAAGACCTTGACGATCTCATCGACGTTGCGGGTGTCGTGGGCCTGGATGTAGCGGCCCATAGTGCGACGAATCTCTTCTTCTGGCGTGGTCATAGCGCAGAAGATATTACGGCGGCTCGGCGAAGCGCCCCGGCCGGTCTGACACAATGACCCGATAGACGACCTTAAGCCCGAGCTCATTCGCCGCCAGGACGAGTCGGCGGACGCCGACTTCTACGTGCATCCCCGCCTCGTCGCCCATATCGACGACGGCGCCATTGCAGCGCTGGGCAGGTTCTTCGAAAGCGTGATTCCCCACGGCGCTGAAGTGCTGGACCTGATGTCCGCCTACCTCACGCACCTGCCTCCGGCCGTACGGAGTCGCTGCCGGCGAGTCGCCGGACTGGGCATGAACACAGAGGAGCTGAGCGCTAACGCGCAGCTAACCGATCACGTGGTGCACGACCTCAACCGCGACCCTCGGCTGCCATACGACGACGCCACCTTCGACGTGGCGCTCTGCACCGTCAGCGTGCAGTACCTGCAGCAGCCCATTCAGGTCTTCAGCGAGGTCGGACGGGTGCTTCGCCCGGGATCACCGTTCGTGGTCTCGTTCTCGAACCGCTGCTTCCCCACGAAGGCGATCGCGGCCTGGCTGTACACCGATGACCAGAATCACGGCAAGCTGGTCAGCACCTACTTCGAGCGCAGCTCGTGCTGGAGGAATATCGCGACGGTGGACTTGAGCCCGAATCCCGGAGTCAGCGACCCCATGTATGCCGTATGGGCGGTCCGCGCATGACAGCAGCGCGCACTCTCGTTTCGGTGATCTGCCTGCTAGTAGGGCTGGTGTGGATCGGCCAGGGCCTGAACTTGATTCAGGGCAGCTTCATGACCGGCCAACGTACGTGGAGCGTCGTCGGCATCGTTCTGGTCGCCTTCGCGGTGTTGCAGCTGGCGCTGCTGGCCCGAGCTCGCAAGCGCGGCTGAGCGCACGCTCAGCCGCACTGCTCTTATGATGCGCTAGTCGACGGGATCGAGGACGACGACCGGAATCTGACGCGAGGTCTTGGCCTCGTACTCAGCAAAACCGGGATAGCGCTGCTTCTGCGTAGTCCAGATGGTGTTGTGCTCATCGCCCGCGGCGACACGCGCACGAACCTTCTTCGTGTCGCTGCCAACCTCAACGGTCGTGTCAGGGTTGGCGACCAGGTTGTGATACCAGTCGGGATTGGTGGGCGCCCCCGCCTTGGACGCGAAAATGGCGTAGGCGTTGCCAACTGCCTGATACATGAGCGGGCTCACGCGCTCGGTGCCGGTCTTGGCTCCTTTGTGGTGCAGCAGCAGTAAAGGCGCGCCGTCGAATTGGCCGCCAACCTTGCCGCCGTTTGCTCGAAATTCGGTGATTACACCGGTGTTCCAGTCGTTCATGGTCGAAGAACCTCAGATAGTGAAATCGTTACGGTATCGACCTTAGCCTGGCAACCGGCGAATTAGTGTGCCTCGCGGGTGCCTCGCGGCACAGCCATTCGCGCAGGGTACGTGGCCCGGCCGCGCAATGACCTCACGCGTGGTGGCTCGGACCTAGCCTCAGAATGACGGCGGCCGCATCCGGCAGTGCAGCGCTTAGCTGAGCCGAAGAGCGAACACGACCGGCATGCCACAACGCAGGTTGATCGTGGCCTGCCAGTGGCTGACCTCCGGCAGCGGCGGCGACAGCACCTCGGCCACGAAGTTGGCCTGCTGCGCCGGGTCGTAGACATTGGTGTAGCCACGACCGAGGAAGCGCTGCTGCATCCCCGCGCCGAGCTGAAAGATGCCGATGTATTGACCGTTGCGCGCGTATGGATTGAAGCCTGATTCGTTGCAGGCGATGTTGACCATGGATTGCTGATTGGCGCCGTGCGTTGTCGCAGCAGCGATGATGAGCGCCAATACGGCATCAGGCATGAAGGACCTCCGAGTTTCCCGGGCCACGGAGCGGCCGGAACAAATAGCTAGGACTGCCCTGGGTAGGCGGCCCATGGGTAGAAATGGGCGCTCTAGGGTGCACCCCAGAGGTAGAAGCGCCACCGGCCCCCTCCCGGCAGCGGTGGGTTCGCGGCAGCACATTTCGTACCCGCTGCACGCTTGGTTTGCGAGTTTCGTACTAGGTGGCGCTTGCTTACAAGCGGTATGCAGGCACCGCCTAATGGGCTATCGAGGCGGGAGTCATTCGGGCGTGGCCGCCGCGACGGAAGCTACGCAATCCGCCGCTCGGAGAGGGCCCCCGAGGCGGCCAAGCCAGCCGCAGGGGCGACCTCAGATGCTCAGGCATCGCGCATGCGACTGCTGCGCCTATGGTGCAAGGCATGCTCATCGACGTCGACGGCACACTGGTCCTCAGCAATGACGCACACGCACGCTCATGGGTGCAGGCCTTCGCCACCTGCGGACTCGAGGTCCCTTACGAGCGCGTTCGACCGCTCATTGGCATGGGCGCCGATAAGCTCATCCCCACGTTGATGCCCGACCTCACCGAGAAGGAAGGCATTGGCAAAACCGCCAGCCAGCGGCGCCAGGAAATATTCCTGACCTCAGAGCTGCCACACCTGAAGGCCACGCCTGGAGCTCGCGAGCTGATCCAGCGGCTCGCCCGCGACGGCGTTCGGCTGGTTGTAGCCACCTCAGCTAAGAAGGACGAGCTAGGTGCGCTCCTGAAAGTCGCGGATGTCGCCGATCTGCTGACCGAGTGGACGTCCGCCGACGACATCGAAGAATCGAAGCCGGCGCCCGACGTGGTCGAACAAGGCATGACGAAGCTCGCCCTCCCCAAGGCCGAGGTGCTGATGCTGGGCGATACGCCCTACGACGTGGAAGCTGCCGGCAAAGCCGGCATCGGAACGATCGCCCTACGCTGCGGCGGCTGGCACGACCAGGACCTGGGCGGCGCACTGGCCATCTACGACGACCCCGCCGGCCTGCTGCGGCACTATGCCCGGTGCCCGATTACGCTGAAACGACCGGACTAAGCACCAACTTCGCTGAGCGGGAAGTTCAGGTTGACCACGATGTCGTCCGGATCGCGTAAGCCGACCTGGTGCTTGTCCGGCAGTGTGCGCTCGGTGAATTCGACGCCTTGCTCGGTCCAGCGCTTCTTCATACCGGCCAGGTCGGTCGCCCAGAACTCCACGTGCATGATGCGGCCGGTGGTCCAGTTGACGCCCTCTTCCTTATGCGCAGCCAGCCGGGCAAGCGCACCGTCGACGTCCGGGTTCGCCTGGAAGCCGTGCACGACTTCTACGCCGTTACAAGACACGATGTAGGCCGGCACAGGGAAGCCTTCGCGCGTGCGCACGCTCAGCCCGAGCACCTGCTCGTAGAAGCGCCACGATGCCTGCAAGTCATGTGAGCGAACGGTGTAGTGGTCGAATCGGGTGAGGCCCATAGTTCTCTCCTCGTCTAATTTCCGCGGCTGCGGCGAATGTAGCCGCGGCGACGGACTAAGGGATCGCAGGGGCGGCCTTATGAGTACCGCGGCCGGCTACCTGCCGGCCGCCTGCCATTCTGCCACCAACAGCTTCCGTCAGATCGGCGTGACGACCATATCGAGCACCGCCGCCTGGCCGCTGGCCAGCGCCTCCAGGGCGCGCCGGATTGCCGGACCCACCTGGTCGGGGTCCTCAACCCGCTCGCCGTAGGCGTGGCAGCCGCGGGCGATGGTCGCGAAGTCGGGTGGATTCTCCCAGCGCACCCCGGGGAACTGGTTGAGGCGCGCAGACACACCTTCGGGGAACAGCGACAGCACCGGATTCTTGCTGGCGTTGTAGCCGCAGTTGTTCATGATCACGTGCAGGAACGGCGCCTTCGCCTGCTGGGCCGCGTACAGGGCGGCGATGGGCGAGCTGAACACGAAGGAGCCGTCACCCGTCACCGCCACGACCGGCCGATCCGGCGCCGCCAGCTTCATGCCGATGGCCGCACCCGCCGCCCAGCCCAGGCCGGGGCCGACGGGATGAAACAGTGTGCCCGGCTGCACCCGCTTGGCGTGGCGGCGAATCACTTCCTGACTGGTAGTCGCTTCCTCGACCAGGATGGCGTTCTCGGGCAGAGCGTTTCCAAGCTCGGCAGCCACCCATTCGGGCGTCATTGGCTTGCGCTCGCGCATGCCGGCCAACCGCTCGCGGGCCTCGGCGGCGCGGCGGCTTGCATCCGCTGCCAATCGGGCGCGACGCGCCTGCCAGCGCTCGCGGCGTTGAGGTGTGGCGCGGCGCTCGACCGCCGCCAGCAGCAACGGCAGCGCCTTGGCCGTATCCGCCTGGATCGGCAGGTCGACCGCGAAGCCGAGCAGGCCGAAGTTGTCTTTGGTGGGGTCGAGATCGATCTGCGCCACGCGTGCACCGGCAGACGGCTCCGCTTCCTTCGGAATCCACGGGATGTCTGCATCCAGCATCAGCACTACGTCGGCTGCCCGCAGGGCCTGGCGGTGGTCGAACAGCCAGGCGTCATTGGTGAGCGGGATGTTCAGCGGGCCGCTCTTGTCGTTCACCAGCATGCCCAGCAAGTCGGCCAGCGCCACCAGCGGCGCGACGCTCTCGGGGTGCTGGCCGGACACGCCGGCAATGGCCAGCGGCGCGTCGGCGTCCACCAGCCAATCGGCCAGCTCGTCGATGGCGGCCGCATCGGGAGCGGCCGTGACCGGCGCGCGGAATCGTGCCGGCGGCGGCACTGCCACACCTTCCATCGGCGCCATCAGCACCTCGCGGGCGATGGTCATGTACACCGGGCCGGCCGGATCGGTCGCGGCAATCTGCGCGCCGCGGACCACCAGCGGCGCCAGCGTGTCGGTGCGGCCCAGCTCGTGATGCCACTTCACATAGCCGCGCACGATGCCGGTCTGGTCCAGCTGATCCTGGTGCCACTGGATGGCGCGATCCCGCGATCCGGGTGCGTGGCCGTCGACCGTGTACGGCGTACGGCCGGCCAGCACGATGACACCGCCCTGACCACGTTGGGCGTCGTGCATATTGCCGCCCAGGTTCTGGGTGCCGGCGTCGACGTGCACCAGCACCGCCTGGGGGCGGCGAGTCACGCAGAAGTAGCCGTGCGCGGCGGCCAGGGCGACGTTTTCGTACAGGCAGGACACGATAGTCGGGACCCGATGGCCGTCGGCCGCCAGGGCCACGATAGCCTCCTGAACCGGCGCCGTGTCGGTGCCCGGATTCAAGAACAGATACTCGACGCCCACAGCGGTGAGGGTCTGAACCAGGGCTTCGGCCCCGTTGCGGGCAGGCATGACACCGGCGGTGTCAGTGCCGGGTGCGGATGCGGGCGAAATCGCCATCAGATGCTGTACCTCTCTCGGATGTAGTCGAACTGGTCGACGAAGCCGGCGTCGACCTCAGCAATGCCGCGCAGCTCCGGCGGCAATAGAACGTTGCGGGCGATGAGTGCCCGCTCCGACGGGACCCCGATCTCGTGCTGCAGCAGATACGGCATATAGCTTTCGTACAACGCCTGCTCGCGCAGCGCTGGATCGCCGTCGAAAGCTGCTGCCAGTGCCCCTGCAGCCACTCCGGAAACGGCCATGCGCTCTTGTTGCTGGAGCTGGATCATCAGTGCCGTCACCTGCTCACGGATGCGATTGGCCGCCAGCGGCGTTGCCGAACGCGCCTCGGTAGCGGCCCCCGGCGCCGCCTCGCGCGTTTGCAAGAAGGCACCTCGCAAAGCCGCCTCGGCCGTCAGCGCCACGTAGTGCGCACCCCGGTCCTCAACAAACGATCGGCAGGTAGAGAAACCGCGGTCGAGACCTTCCAAACCGCGTTCGCCGTTTACTGCCGTGCAGCCCGGAAATTCGGCCACCACCAGTCCGGGTCCCGCCATGGTCGCTCGGGCCTCCCGCACCTGCTCCCCCACGAACGCCGACAAGCCCGCGAATTCCTCATTCGACAGGTCGCCCGGCAGCCGATCGGCCGGCAGCAGCCCAAGGTGCCGCTGGGCGCGCATGGCGTCCCCCCAGCGCATGAGCCGTACTCGCAGCGACGCGTCGGCGGTCAGCAGCCAGCGCAGGAGGTTGTACAGGAAGGCGCTTTTGCCGGACAGAGGCTCGCCAATGATGAACAGTGCCAGCGGGCCACCATCCACGTGAGCCTGATCTATCAGCCGCTGGGCAAACTCGATCGCACTGGCTGCACCCAAACCGTGCGGGGCGCAATCCAGGCGGCCAAGAAATGCAGCGGCCTCTTCAGATGCATGCGGACCGGCCACGCGGGCAATGGTACGGCGGGTCCGGACTATGCGGCTGAATGGCCAATCTGCCTTTCGAGCGACTCGGATCAATCAGGACTGATTCTGTCCGCATTGACCGATAGTCTGTTGTCATGGAATGCAAACTCGAGCTGATCATCCTGCCGGTCACCGACATCGATCGCGCCAAGCACTTCTATGCAGACCAGGTCGGTTTCCACGTCGACCACGACCACACCGTGAATGACGAGATCCGCTTCGTCCAGTTGACGCCGGTTGGATCGGCTTGCTCGATCGCCTTCGGCAAAGGCCTGACCGAGGCCACGCCCGGCTCCGTGTACGGCATGCAGGTCGTCGTCTCCGACATCGAGGTCGCCCACGCCGATCTGGTTCGGGGCGGCGTTCAGGTCAGCCCCATCCAGGACCTCGACTGGGGCCGGTTCGTCTTCTTCGCCGACCCGGATGGCAACCGCTGGGCTGTGCAGCAGCTGCCGAAGCGCGGGTAGTTCCAGACATGGCGTGTCGCCGATACAATGCGGCGGCACACCAACGGCGAAGGAGCGACGATGCCCCAACTTGTCTTCATTCATGGCCCGGGAGCCGGCGGCTGCGCCGACGCGTACGAAGCGCAGCTGAAGCACTTCAAGGGCTCCGTCGCCCCTACCCTGCCTGGCCACCTCGAAGGCGAGCGCTGCACCACCATTAAGGGTTATGTCGAGTGGGTGCGTGGCTGGCTGTGGGCCCAGGGTCTGAACAAGGACCTGGTGCTGTGCGGCTACACGCTCGGGCACGCCATCGCCATTCAATACGGCCTGGACCACCCTGAAGAGGTCAAGGCGGTGGTGTCGATGTCAGGCAACTTCGCCCCTGTGGTGCCGGGCCCGATTCACCTCGACCTGCGTCTCCGGGCAGCCGACGGCGACGAGGCGGCGTACAAGGAGTGGTTCGACTTCCAGCGGAACGCCATGCACGCCGTCGCGCCGGAGCTGCGCGAACGCCTGATGGAACGCCACCGCCAGGTAGGTCCCCTGTCGCAGTTCTACGACCTGGAGACGCTGTGCACCTTCGATCCGACCCAGCAGCTCGAGAGCTTCAAGCCGAAGCTGCTGGTGTTGGACAGCCCCGAGGGCACGCACAACCGCGAGGCGATGGCCAAATTCGTCCCCGGCTCGACGTTCATCAAGATGTCGCGCGGCGGGCACTTCGCCGCCACCGAGAGCCCGGAGGAGTTCAACGGCATCGTGGAGCGCTTCTTAGCGACGTTGTAATCACCAGCCGGCTAGGTGCGCCCTCGCGCATCTAGGGTCCTTTACCTAGATTTGACCAAATAGTTCCATTTACCAGAACTGTTGCTGTTACAGTTCCGTTCGTGAAATCGCGGGCGGAGCTTGTGGACTCGGTGCTGTTCGGACACCGGGAATTGATGCGTAACCTGCACTCGCCCAACGACTGGTCCCGGCTCGATATCACCATGGGGCAGCTGAAAGCGCTGCTGGTGCTGGCCTGCTGCGAGACCCCCCTGACAGTGAGTGCCATTAGCGACCAGCTGGGCCTCAGCCGGCCGGCCGGCAGCACCCTGGTGGACCACCTGGTTCATATGAAATTGGTGGATCGCCGGGAAGATGCAACCGATCGGCGGCGTACCAACGTCCAACTCACCATGGACGGGGAACAACTCACTTCGCGCCTGCAGCAAGGCGGGCAAGACATGATTCGGGCCTGCCTCCAATTCCTCTCAGATGAGGACCTGGAGGCCCTAGCGCGTGGCACTAATGCACTGGCTGAAGCAGCCAGGCGTCACAACCAGATGACCGGTAACGCAAAGCCGGTAGAGGAATGAGGAGAGGGAAGATTTTGAATCGACGATTATTTGTGGCCGGCCTGGCATTGACGCCACTGCTGACGCTGGCCGCTTGTGGGGCGCCCGCCGCTACCCCGCAGGCCAATACGGTCATCTCGGTTGCCGAGGCGCCCGCCACGACCGGCAACATTTCATCGGTCTTCAGCTACAGCGCCAGCGTCTCGCCCACGTGGACGGTAACGGTTCTGCCGCAGGCAAGCGGGCAGATCGTCGATCTGAAGGCCAAGGTCGGCCAGAAGGTCAACCAGGGCGACCTGCTGGCGTCACTCGATCACCGCACCCAGGACGACCAGGTAACCCAGGCGCAAGCCAACGTGGCCGCCGCCCAGGCCAAGCTGGACACGCTGCTGGCCGGCGCGCGCTCTGAGGACATCGCCGCCGCCAACGCGCAGGCAGCCGCCGCCCAGCAGGGCGCCAACGCAGCCGGTGCTCAGGTTGAGTCGGCCAAGCAGAAGCTGGCGCAGGCCCAGGCAGGCGGCCGGACCGAGAACATCGCCCAGGCTCAGGCCAAGTTGGCGGCCGATCAGGCCGCCCTGGACCGGCTAAAGAACGGCCCCATCTCGCTGGACGTAACGAACGCCAAGCTGAGTGTCGAGCTGGCTAAAGACAAGCTGTACGCCGACCAGACCAGCCTCGACGCACAGGTTGGCCGCGGCCAGATCACCAAGGAAATCCGCCAGGCAGCGCTCGACGCCGACCAGACCCAGATCGACCAGGCCAACACCGTGCTGGCCAAGCTCGTCGCGCCGCCGCGCCCGGAAGACGTGGCCCAGCTCGAGGCTGCCGTCGAGGCGGACAAGCAGGCCCTGGCAGTCGCTCAGCAGCCGCTGCGACCGGAAGACATCGCCCAGCTGCAGGCCGCGGTGAATGGCGCCCAGGCCACCCAAAACCAGGCGCAGCAGGCAGCGAACGCGGCCGGCGCCCAGGCGCAAAAGGCATCCAGCCCATACACCGGCAACGACATCGCGCAGGCCAAGGCAGCCGTGGACGTAGCGAACGCCAGCCTGCAAAGTGCGCAGACCGCTCAGGCTTACGCCACGGTCAAAGCACCGGCGGCGGCCGTGGTCAGCGAAGTACCAGTCGCCGTTGGCTCACTGGTCAGCCCGCAGACCCCTATCGCCACCCTCATCTCGCCCGACCTGCAGATCGAGGCTAGCGTCGACCAGAACCAGGTCGCTCTCTTTAAGGAAGGCCAGGCGGCGACCATCAACATCACCGGCAGTAGCGCCGGCATCAATGGCAAGGTCACCCAGATCGCGCCTTCAGCCGACACCAAGACCCGCAAGTTCTCGGTCAAGGTACAGCCAACCGACGCCAACGCCAACCTGCGCTCGGGCATGTCCGCCACGGTCAGCATCCAGACCGGCACTGTGAACGGGGCCGTGCTGGTGCCCAAGGACGCCGTGGTGCAGCACAACGGCCAGCTCGTCGTCTACACCGACAACGACGGCCGCGCCAAGATGAACCCGGTCCAGACTGGCGCTTCCGACGACAAGAACATCCAGATCACCAGTGGACTGCAGACCAGCGCCAAGGTCATCCTGCCGGGTTCGCTGACGCTGACTGATGGTGACGCTGTGGCTCCGGCGGGCGCCTCCGCCAGTCCCGCCGCATCCGCCTCCGCTTCGCCGTCGCAACCGGCTCCCGCGCCGAGCAGCAGCAAGTAGCTGCTGCTCGGAATCCAGGCCTCAAAGGGTTTAGAGACGCATGAGTCCGACTAAATTTTCGGTTCGCAACCCGCTGGTGGTTGGCGCCATAGCGGTGCTGGTGGCCATCTTCGGCTTCTATGCCTATCGAAGCATGGGTGTCGGCGTGGTGCCGAACATCAGCTTCCCGGGCGTAACCATCATCACCACCGACGCCGGGGCCGACCCGGCGACCATCGAAACCCAAATCACCAAACCCATCGAAGACGCGATGGCCACCCTGCCCAACATCGACACGATTCAGTCGCAGTCGAACGAAGGCATTTCGATGGTGACCGTGCAGTTCACCACCAAAGCCAACAAGACGCTGGTCCCGGTCGATGCCGAGCGCGTGCTCAACGGCATCCGCGGCCAGCTGCCGGCCGACGCCGACCCGCCCAGCATCTCGACATTCGACACCAGCCAGATCCCGGTCGTCGTCGTGACGCTGTCCGGTCCGCAACCGCTAGATCAGATCAAGTCGGTAGCGGACGACCGCGTACAGAAGTCGTTCGAGACGATCAAGGGTGTGGCCGGTGTGGCGGTAGCCGGCGGCCAGACCCGTGAGATCCAGGTCAAGGCCGACCTCGACAAACTGCAGGCCCGCGGTCTGGGCCTCAACTCGCTCCAAACCGCCCTGCAGTCAGAACAGATCGAAATCCCGGCCGGCTCGTTGACGTCGGCCACTAAGGACGTGAACGTCCGCGTTAGCGGCCTGGTCAAGACGCCCGATCAGATAGGCCAGATCGTCGTGGCGCAGCAGCCCAGCGGCCCGGTCTACGTCAAGGACGTGGCGACCGTCGTCGACACGTTCAAGAAGACGACGGTGTTCAGCCGGGTGGACGGCGTGCCGTCTGTGTCACTGGTGGTCACCAAGCAGGCCGACGCCAGCAGCATCCAGGTGTCCGGCGACGTGCACAAGCAGATGGCGGCGCTCGCGACGCAGCTGCCGCAGGGCATGAAGTTCACGGTGGCCTACGACATCGCCGAGTACACGCAGCAGTCGTTCAACACCATCCAGAAGACGCTGTTCGAGGCGGTCATCTTCACCGGCCTCATCCTGCTGCTGTTCTTGCACACGTGGCGCAGCACTCTGATCGTGCTCATCTCGATTCCGACGTCGGTGTTCACCACCTTCGGGGCCATGTACCTGATGGACATGAACCTGAACCTGTTCTCCATGCTGGCCCTGACCCTGGCGGTCGGCATCCTGGTGGACGACAGCATCGTCGTACTCGAGAACATCTATAGACACTTAGGCCTGGGAGAACCGCCCTTCCAGGCCGCCATCAACGGCCGATCAGAAATCGGCCTGGCAGCGTTCACCATCACCATGGTCGACGTGGCCGTGTACCTGCCCATTGCGCTGATGCCGGGTATCAGCGGCGAGTTCATCCGACCGTTCGCGTTGGTTATCGCAGTGGCCACGCTGACGTCCCTGGCGGTGTCGTTTACGCTGACGCCGCTGCTGGCCAGCCGCTACCTCACCGCGGCGCACGCACTCAAGGACGGCAATGGCCTGATGGCGCGCTTCGGCCGGCGATGGGACGCCATGTTCGATGGCCTTGGCCATCGTTACCAGGGCCTGCTGGCCAAGATGCTGCGCGGCCGAACGCTGCGCTTCGTCCCTCGACCGCGCGGCAAGCGTGGCCTGTCCAACCGTTGGGTGGCCATCGGCGCCGGCTTCCTGAGCCTCATCATCGGCCTGTCGATGATGAGCACGGGGCGAGTCGGCTTCGATATCTTCCCCAGCGGCGACCAGAGCGAGGTCGACCTGACCATCACCATGCCGCCGGCCACTACGCTGGCTCGCACCGACGAGGTGGTGCGCCAGCTGGAGACGCGGCTCCGAGCGAACTATCCCGAGATCCGCCAGATCGGGTCGACCGTGGGCGCCAGCGGCGTGTTCAACGGCGGCTCCAACTCGGGCGGCGACTCGGCGCAGATGCGCGTGCTGCTGGTCAAACCGCACGAACGCAAACGCGACGTACAGACCATCGCCGACGACATGGGCGCCAACCTGGGTAAGGACATTCCCGGCGTGAAGATTCGCGCCGGTCTACAGAACCCGTTCGGCTTCGGTGGCTTCGGCGCCCAGGCCATCCAGGTCGTCGTCCGCGGGCCCAACCCGGACGTACTGAACAACCTGGTAGATCAACTGACGGCGGCCGTGAAAGCGGTGCCCGGCGCAGTCGACATCAACAACGCGAACGAGCACACCCAGCCGCAGTACGTGCTGCAGATCGACCGCGACCGCGCAGCGGACGTTGGCGTACCAGCCCAGCTGGCAGCGGCATCGCTGCGCACCGCCATCGACGGCACGGTCGTGACCAAGTACCGCCAACCGGGGCAGAAGCAGGTCGACGTACGGCTCATTGCCAACGACAACTTCCGGGCCACGCCGGAAAACCTGGCCAACCTGCCGCTGCTGTCGACTCGGGGCACCATGGTGTCGCTGGGTGAGACCGGCAACATCGTGGCCGGCGCTGCGCCGACGGAAATCGACCACGTCAATCGCGACCGCTCGGTCATCATCAACGCCTCGGCTTCCGGGCGGTTGGTGGGCGACGTGCAGAAGGACGTCGAGACCAATGTGGCCAAGGTCAAACTGCCGCCAGGCTACAGCGTCACCTACCTGGGCCAGGCGCAGAACGGTGGCGACGCCTTCGTCAGCATCTACCAGGCAGTCGCGGTCGGCCTGGGGATGATCTACTTCCTCATGATGCTGCTGTTCGGCTCGGTCACCCTGCCGCTGGCGGTCATGATGTCGCTGCCTCTGGCGGTGGTCGGCTCGTTGAGCGCCATGGCCATCACCGAAACCCCGTTCACTCTGTTCTCACTGCTGGGCTTCACCCTGCTGGTCGGCCTGGTCGGCAAGAACGCCATCCTGCTGGTCGACTACACCGACACGCTGCGAAAGCGCGGCTACGGACGAACCGAAGCCCTGCTCGAAGCCGGCCCGACGCGACTGCGACCGATCGTCATGACCACCATGTCGATCGTGGTCGCCCTGGCGCCGGTAGCCAGCGGCATCGAGGAAGGGTCGGAGCTGCTGAAAGCGGCGGCCATCGTGCTCATCGGCGGCCTGATCACATCGACGCTGCTGACCCTGGTCTTCGTGCCGGCCATGTACACCATCTTCGACGACGTCCAGAACGGCATCGGCAGGCTCTTCCGGCGGTTCTCGCCGGCGCGCGAGCTGCAGCCGGTCGAGCTGGAGATCATGGGCCGCAACGGCCACTCGGCAGTGGCGCACACCAACGGCAACGGACATGGTGCGCCGGTCGGCGAGCCGGTGACCGCGATGGACGGAGCCGAGCTGCACAACTAACCTTCGGGGCCTCAGAAAAGAGGGCGGCGCCTACGGGCGTCCGCCCTCTTTTCATGTAGAGAACCGCGGCTCGGGGGAATGTAGCCGCGTCGACCACTAAAGCAGCCCCAGGGGCGCCCTAGGTGTCCGCTCCAATCACAGGGGGCGAATCACTGTCATTCCGAGCAGCTCATGCGGCCAAGGCCGCACGACGAGGGATGAAAAGCAGGGCACCCGGCAGACGCGAACCCTCTCCTGCCGCAGCGGGAGAGGGTAGGGTGAGGGTTCCTGGTGGGGCGGCGGTGCAACGTAGGGCAAGGGCTTGTCCCTTGCCGAACCGTGCTCGCCGCAGGCGTCACTCAGATCGCGACGAAGGCGCGCCGTCTCATGTCGGCCTCCCACGCTTACGCTGCGTCGGAAGCACCTTTTCGTAGGCGCGTCGAGCGAAGAATCTCTTGGCCTTGCCCTCGCGGAGCTTCGGCTGTCAGGACGCTATTTCCGCCGCTTCACGGCTGTCCCTGCGTTCTCTGACACAGGCTCCTAGCCCTGCCCCTAAAGGCGTTTGGCCCAGGACGGTTCATCCGTAGGCTAGCTGCCGCTGGGACGAGACTCCAGTTTGAAGGTGAGGTGCGCCTTCACAGCCGGCCATTCGGAATCGATGATTGAATACACCACCGTGTCGCGCATGGTGCCATTGGCGTAGCGCTGGTGGTTGCGGATGATGCCGTCTTGCTTGGCACCCAAGCGCTCGATTGCTCGGCGGCTAGCGTGGTTGAAGAAGCTGGTGCGGAACTCGACGGCGATGCACTGCAACGCCTCGAAGGCATGCGTAAGCATCAGTAGCTTGCATTCAGTGTTGACGGCCGTACGCTGCACGGAGCGCGCGTACCACGTGGCGCCGATCTCCAGGCGTGGCCCCCTGGCTTCGATATTGAGCCAGGTCGTCATGCCAATGACCTTGCTACTTGCCCGATGGCGAACGCTGAATGGCATCATCTGCCCCGCCTGCTGCAACTCGAGACGTCGCTCTATTTCCTCTCGCATCGTCTCCGGCGAAGGCACACCGGTGTACCACAACTTCCACAACTCTCCGTCGCGGACGGCCTCGGCCAACTCGTCGCGATGATCTCGCGATAACGGTTCTAAGACGACATGGCGGCCGGTCAGCGTAACGGGCTCCGTGAACTCTGTCACGCTTGCCAGCTTAGGCGATCGGAGTGCTGCCGTCGATCGAGGAATGAGCGGCGCCGACGCTCACGCAGCCATGTGCGCTCGCGTTCGGCGTAGTATCCGAGGCAACATGGATTTCGGGACCTTCCTCCTCCTGCAGACGCCGTCGTTCGAGTCATCACAGACGATGTACCGCCGCGGCCTGGAGATGACTCTGCTGGCCGAAGAGTTGGGCTTCCGCAACATGTGGCTGGCGGAGCACCACTTCTCGTCCTACGGTGTGCTGTCGCGACCGCTGATGTTCGCCCAGTACCTGGCCGACCACACCACGAGCCTGCGTATAGGTACGGCGGTGATCGTCGTGCCACTGCATCACCCGCTGACCATTGCCGAAGAGATCGCTACCGTCGACTTGCTCAGCGGCGGCCGGCTGGACGTTGGCCTGGGGCGCGGTTACCAGAACTACGAATTCGATCGCCTCGGCGTGCGACTGGACGAAAGCCGGGCCCGCTGGGAGGAAGCGGTCGACGTCATCTTGCTGGCACTCTCCGGCAAGTCGTTCACGTACGACGGTAGCTACTACAAGATTCCGGAGACTATGGTCTTCCCGCGGCCGATTCAGACGCCGCATCCGCCCATCTGGGTCACAGCTCAGAGCCCGGAGTCAGTTGCAGCGACCGTCCGCCGCGGCTTCAATCTGCTGTCAGGCGGCTTCGGCGTGTCGGTCGAGAACCTGCGGCAGTTCCGGACGGCCTTCGACCAGCTCGTATCCGAGCATCCTCCCAAGCAGCCCATTCACGTCGGCATCCAGCGGCCGGTGTACGTCGCCGAAACCGAGGCCGAGGCGCGCGAGGTCGTCGAGCATGCCCGCTGGAACATGCGCGTCACGCTGAGCCTGCGTCGCAACTACGAGCGAGTCGAGGACGGCCGCGCCGTCGCCGTGCCGATGCCCAATGAGCCGTCGACCGACGACATCCTGGACAACTTCGGCGTCATCGGCACGCCCGAGCGCTGCATCCAGCAGCTGCGCTTGCTGCAAGACGTCATGCACATCGACCACTTCAACTGCAGCTTCTCCTTCGGAGACCTGCCGCACGACACGGTGCTGCGCTCCATGCGACGCTTCGCGGCCGAAGTCATGCCCGCCTTTCGGTAGCGTCCTCCGGCTTTGGTTCGTTGTCGCGGCTCCAGTACCCCGAGCCGCGGCTCTCCGGGCGGCGGACAGCCGCCCGCTTTAGTCGTTGCCGCGGCTACATTTCCCCGAGCCGCGGCTCTTAATCACCCGGTAGCGGACTGATGTGGGCTGCGACTACGCGCCAGCCCTCCGGCAAGCGCAGCCAGGTCTGGCTCTGACGGGCGCCACGCGGCACGCTGGCCGACACAAACTCCACGTGCGTCATGGCGTAGTCACGGCCGTAGGTGGTGACGATCTTGCGGGTCACCGCACGTGGCACCGCTCCCTCACGAATGCGCGCTTCGGCGATCGCAGGATGGCCGTACTGGTTGCCCGTGGGGCCAAAACGCAGGGTGTGAGGGGATTCCCAGAACGTCTCGTTCAGTACCGCCAGATCGCCCGCCTGCAGGGCCACCTCGTAGCGATCGTGGGCGGCCGTGACCTCGGCTACGACGTCGGGAAGGTTGACCTCCAGGGGAGCTGCCTAGGCCGCCGCCAGTGCAGCCGTGCCGGCCAGCGCCTTGACCATCGCGGTTGAGTTGGACACCCAACCGAAGATGCCGCCCTGCATCTTGACCATGCTCACCGCCGCCTTGTGATGCATCGGATCGAACGCGCCGCAGCAATCCTCCAGCAGCAAGCAGCGAATACCCCGATCGTTGGCGTCGCGCAACGTGGTGTGGACACACACGTCGGTGGTAACGCCGCTGAAGATGAGGTGCGTGATGCCCGCGTTGCGCAGGATGAGGTCGAGATCAGTCTGGTAGAACGAGCCCTTGCCGGGCTTGTCGAGCACGATCTCACCGGCCACCGGCTGCAGCTCGTCGATGATGGCGTGGCCGCGCTCGCCGCGCACGAGGATGCGGCCCAACGGCCCCATGTCGCCGATGCCGGCGCCCATCTGCTTGCTGTGCTCGAGCTTGTTGGCCGGGCAATCCGACAGGTCAGGGCGATGCCCCTCGCGGGTGTGGATCACCTTCAGTCCGGCGGCGCGGGCCGCATCGAGCACGGCGCGAATAGGCTCGATGGGAGCGCGGGTGTAGGCCACGTCGTAGCCCATCAGCGCGCCATAGCCGCCGGGCATGCAGAAGTCGTTCTGCATGTCGATGACCATCAGCGCCGTAGTGGCCACATCGAAATGGAAAGGCGAGGTCTCGGCGGTCACTATGGGCATTGGCACACTCCTCCAAATCGCGGAACAGCTGGCGTCCGCTCCAACTTGTATGCACGGCAGTGTACAAACGCCGATTTGCAGCGTCACCGTGCAATGTGAACAAACCGATCTGTGCGTCCTGCCCCGAGCGTATTTAAGAGCCGCCGGCTGAGGGGACGGAGCCGTGGCGACGCGACTAAAGAGGCCGCAGAAGCGGCCGCCCGGCTGATGCTGGGTCTTGGTTTTGGATACGCGTGTGTATACTGCCGCCGAATGGTCGGGCGGGGTAACGGGGCTGCACAGTCTGAAGGTGTGTACGACGCGCTCAAAGAGCGCATCATCGAATTCAAGCTACGCCCCAACGAGCGGCTAACCGAAATCCAGCTGGCCGACGAGTTCGAGACCAGCCGCACGCCTATCCGCGAAGCGCTGCTCAAGCTGGAGCGCGAAGGCTGGGTCGTCAGCCGGCCGCACCACGGCTACACCGTGCGCGACTTCTCGATCGCCGAGCTGGACGACACCTATGACGTGCGCATCGCCCTCGAATGGCTGTCGGTCCGGCTGGCCTGCGAGCGCATGGTGGCGGCCGAGATCGACCGCCTCGAAGACTTCTGGTCTCGCCCGCAGGACCACGCCACGGGCGATGCCTCGGCCATGCTGCGCTGCGACGAGGAGTTCCATGAATCGGTAGCGCGCGCCAGTGGCAACCAGGAGCTGGTGCGGCACCTGCGCAACACCAACGAGCGCATCCGCATCATCCGCCGCATCGACTTCACCCGCAACGAGCGCATCGACCTGACCTTCCGCGAGCACGCCGCCATGCTGCGCCTGATTCGTAAGCAGGATGTCGCCGCCGCTCAACAGGCCATGGAGAACCACATCCGGGCCAGCCGCGACTGCGTCGCGCGCATTGCCACCGAGGGCCTGGCCCAGGTCTTCTTGTCGCGCTAGCCGTCCCTACCCCGAACCCAGAACCCTAAACCCTGTACCCGGGCGCCTTTGGGCGCCCCGGCCACTGTGCACTTTTTACAAGCGCTCTAGCGGCGATTCGTGACCTCTGCCCGATGGCAGGGCACCTTGCCGGGCCTAATGTATACAACCATGTATGACGGCCTGTCGACCAAGTCAGCTGGGCCCGTCCCTGCGCACCTGACCCTACGCGGTATTGGTAAGCGCTTCCCGGGCGGCATCGTCGCCAACGATGCCATCGACCTGGATTTGCGACCGCGCGAGGTGCATGCGCTGCTGGGTGAGAACGGCGCCGGCAAGAGCACGCTGATGAAGATCCTGTACGGCTACTACCAGGCCGACGAGGGCACCATCAGCATCGACGCCTCGCAGGTGAAGATCGATTCGCCGCGCAAGGCCCGTGAGCTGGGCATCGGCATGGTGTTCCAGAGCTTCATGCTCATCCCGGCGCTCACCGTCGCCGAGAACGTCGCGCTCTGGCTCGAGGATGCCGGTCGCGTCATCTCTTGGCGCCAGGTCGCCAAGCGCATTACCGCCGTGTCCGACCAGTACGGCTTCGGCATCAACCCCATGGATAAGGTCTGGCAGCTGTCCATTGGCGACCAGCAGAAGGTCGAGATCATCAAGCTGCTGCTGGCCGAGGCTCGCTTCCTTATCTTCGACGAGCCCACCAGCGTGCTCGTCCCCCAGGAAGTCGAGGCCCTGTTCGAAGTCTTCCGCCGCCTGGTGGCCGACGGCTACACCGTCGTGTTCATCACCCACAAGATGCGCGAAGTCCTGGCTGTCGCCGACCGGGTCACGGTCCTGCGCGCCGGGCGCGTCGTCGACACAGTTGACTGCGCCGGCTCGTCCGAGGACCAGCTGGTACGGCTCATCCTCGGCACCGTCACCGAAGAGGACCTCGACGTCGCCCGCGAAACCATGCACGTGGATCACCACGTGCCGGCCTCTGTCGCGGACGACCGGCACGCGGTCGTCGAGTTGCGCGACGTCTACGCCGCCGACGATCGCGGCGGCATGGCCCTCAACGGCGTGTCGTTCAGTCTGGCGCCCGGCGAGATCCTTGGCATTGCTGCTGTCGCCGGGAACGGTCAGAAGGAGCTGGGCGAGGTCATCCAGGGTCTGCGCTCGATCAATAGTGGCGAAGTCTGGCTTGAAGGCGCCAACGTCACCGGCAAGAACCCGGCCGCCCTGCTGGCCGCCGGTGTCACGGCCGTGCCCGAAGACCCGCTTGCTATGGGCGTCGTACCCGGCATGAAGGTCGTCGAGAACCTGGCTATCGGCGATATGCGGCAGCGGTCGCTGCCAGGCTGGGCGCCGGTCGACTTCGACCGCAACCGCCAGGAGGCCTCCGACCTGGCTTCGTCCTACGGCCTGCGTATGCCCCGTATGGACGTGCCCGCGGGCACGTTATCCGGCGGCAATCTGCAGCGCATCGTGTTCGCTCGCGAGCTGAGCCGATCGCCCAAGGTGGTCATCGCGTATTACCCCAGCCGCGGCCTGGACATCACCGGCATCCGCGTCGTTCGCCAGCTTTCCAGCACATTGGGATCCTAAGCTTAGAATTCCACGTGGACAAGTTGTCGC
>JADMIO011153592.1_pt1 | contig 45835 bp, 50 predicted proteins | sample 8958161 | NCBI WGS metagenome assembly JADMIO01 (sample SAMN16585339, study PRJNA669376) | soil metagenome | isolation source: Crop rotation soil | place: USA: Cullars Rotation, Alabama | collected 2011
TGGAAGGGTAGCGATGGAAGAGGATACATGTATGCGCCGGCTCGGCGACAACAGCATGGTGCATTTGAGCGCCTATCAGCCGCAACACGAGCCGAGCGACCAGTACTGTACCGATATACCCAAGGAAGGAAACACACATCTGGTGGTGGACCTCGTTGATCCTGCGCTACGCGACATACCCATCGCGATGCGGGTCGTCAGGGGAACCAGCGAGATGGACGATGAAACCGTCACTTACGTGAGAGCCAGCTATCATCCCGATGGGGTAGTCAGGGGTGAGACAAGTCTGGATAAAGGGCAATATACGGTTTTCATTACCGGAGAGGCAGTGCCGCCAGTGCGCTATGAGTATCCGTTACGGGTGCAGATGATCAACTATGCGAAGACCTTTCGCGCCGCTGTGTGGCCTCTGATTGCGATGCTTGTGCTAACCTTCATTGGGTACAGGATCCTGCAATCCAAGCGGGTGCGGCAATGGAGAGCTTCGCGCCGTTCATAGCGGTTGGACCTGAGTCGATCCGTAGCCACTCTTAGCCATTCGTAGCCGTCGCGACGTTCGGCGGAGCTGGGTAGTCATCGAGTCAGTATGGCTAACAGGCGGATGGACGGCATCGTTGCTAGCACGCTGTTGGCAGGTATCACGCTCCCACCGTGCTGGCGCCGGCTTCGGTGGCTATGCGTTTGGGCGGGTTTCTAAGGTGTTATCCCAACCGCCTGCCAGAGAAAGTCATAGGAAATCGGAGGGCGGTGCTGGGCTTTGGCCTGATGAGCTTCACCATGTTCATAGGTGCGCAGCAGGAACTTTACCTGTTCCAGTCCTTCTGGCGTTTGAATTGTCTCTCGAGGCGTTCTATCACCCAATACCGGTAATGGCTCATCCGCCCAGTTCGCGTAATATTGCCGGATTCTCTCTTCGATAATCGTGGTCGCGATCTCCGGTGTTAATCCTGCCGGCAATGGCGCGGGAGGTTGTGGCTCTTCGGAATCATCAGCTTGTGAATTGACGAGCATCCCTTTGGGATGAGAAATCTCGCGGCTGACAAATGTAACGGCCGTGCCGGCAATCGCTTCGAACCACGGTCGCCCTTCATCTGCATATTTTTGTGTGCAATAAGATACTTTGATCCGGTCCGGGTGGCTAGCCACATCGATACTAACGCTGGTACGCTCCAAGCCATCCTCCCCTTCAAAAATGCGGTGCCAGCCGTTCTTGCGCGTGCCATCGACATCGACTTCGCTTGATAACGCCAAGTCGAGAGCTTCCCAGTCCTGAACACGGTAGTGATCGGTAATGAAAAGGATTGGTTCGCGCGTAACGTGATCGAGTATCTGGGGAATTTCCACTGGATTTATACATAACATGAGCCAGTAATGAGGAATGATAAAGCCAGTAATCTCCTTGGCAAGAGGCGAATCCGGCTCGACACCCTCCAGCTCGTGTCTGAGTTCTTCCAGCAACTCCCAGCTTCGATTGCGAGGAAACAGGTACACAGCGCCGGATAGCTCGAAATGATCTTTTACAGGTATTAACCGCGCCGCCATGAGATCGAATCTGGCCACTTGCCGCGAACCGGATTTCTCCCGGACGAGCACTGGCATGCGCTCAGGCAAGAGGACGTCTTTCAGCGTCATGCATTCGCCCGGCTGCGTCTCAACGACTTCGTAGAGTCTGAGTGCGGAAGCTGCGAGAAGCTCTATCCACTGCCGCTGCTCCACGGAGAATAAGGGGCCGCCCCGGCCCAGCAGCACCTCGGAAACCCGGCGCTCTTCACCCTTGATGATTATTACCCCATCCGCCAGCAGCCATTCCATGGCATTAGTCATGAGGGCCTGGTACGCATCATCGTGCGGATCGGGCAGCAGGTCGTATTCGTCTTTATGAAGGCGACCGAAAAATCCCGAATCGAGCGCCTTCCGCACGGCCGGGCCGTGCATCATCGTGAGCCATTTGAGGGCTCGCGGGACTGCCTCCGACTGATCATCCCCTTCCCTCTTTTCTTCAGTCCTGAGGCAACATTGTTTATACTTCCTGCCGCTGCCGCATCGGCAGGGATCATTACGCCCTGGCCTTTTCATCTGAGTTTACAACCCCCGTAAAAATGTGAAGTCATGGCCATGTTGAATGCTCTTCCATTGCGAAACCTGATTTCCGGTTCGCTCGTTCGGGAAAACGTGAAAAACGTCTGCCTTCCGGCACAAATATAGCTATGTCTAAAATGGTTTTTGGTTTTCCCACGCGGTCAGAGCGCGAACATCGATTTGCGCGCAACCAAAAATGCACAGAGTAGCAGGATAGTGTGGCATTGGACGAAGACTGATGTTAGTAACTCTTCCCGCAAGGCGCCCGAGACTTTCTGGTCGGCGAGCCTCCCAGAGTATAGAAATTTAAAGTAATTTATCTCATAACAATAATAATATAATGATTTAATAGGAATTTTTCAAACTACTTGTCGAGTTTTCTTACCCATCGGTGTACCTCAGTCCAATGGTAACACCCCGGTAATTCGTCAAGATACTAGGGCGGGATGTTTCGACCCTGCAGAAGTAGCACTCCGCGCCGGCCGCAGGTCACCCTGCCGCCGGGTTTGCTTTTGGTGATACTCGAACTCGACAAGGTTGAGTCGATAGGCTAAAAGGCTGCACTACTGCTAACCTGCCCGCAGCAATTCGACAGTCACTTCGTTCTGGCATGTGCCGTCCCGCTCGAATACGCTGATATTTTGCAGAGTGGTTTGCGCAATGCTGGACAGTGCTTCAGCGGTAAAAAATCCCTGATGCCCCGTAATCAGTACATTCGGAAATGTCAGCAGCCGGCCAAATACGTCATCTTGCAGCACCTGGTCGGACAAATCCTGAAAGAAAAGATCGCCCTCCTGCTCATAGACATCCAAGCCGAGATAGCCAATTTTTGAAGACTTGAGCCCTTCGATGACCGCCCGGGTATCGATGACTGCACCGCGGCTGGTATTGATCAGCATTACACCTTGTTTCACGCACGCAATCGCTGCCGCATCAATCAGGTGATGCGTTTGCGGATTGAGCGGGCAATGCAGGGTGATGATGTCGCTGTCCGCATAGAGTTTCTCCAGCGGTACATACGCAACACCCAGACTGATGCATTCAGAGTTTTGTTGGGGATCAAAGGCAATTACGCGGCAACCGAAACCGCGCAGTATTTCTGCGACCACAGTGCCGATACGCCCTGTACCGATAATCCCAACGGTTTTTCCACGCAATTCAAACCCAAGCAGCCCCTGCAAGGCGAAATTGCCATTGCGTACCCGGTTGTAAGCCAGATGGAGACGACGGTTGAGCGACAATATCAGCCCAACAGTATGCTCTGCCACTGAATGCGGCGAGTAAGCGGGAACCCGCACTACGCGAAGCCTCAGGCTACTTGCAGTCTCAATATCGACATTGTTGAAGCCGGCGCAGCGCAGCGCGATCAGACGCGTGCCCTGCTCCGCCAATGCCTCCAGCACGGGGGCATTCAGCGTGTCGTTAACGAACACGCAGACGGCGGGAAAACTGGTGACCATCCGTCGTGTCTCTTCGCATAGGTGCGAATCAAAAAACACTAGTTCATGCCCGATATGAGTGTTCGCCGCAAGCAGAAACTGGCGGTCGTAGGACTGTGCGCTGCAAACGGCGACTTTCATTGTGGCCTCCTTGCGATGTCCTCTTTATACATCTCTAGCCGTTTACATGGAAAATCGCGCTGCCCGGCTTCAGGTTCTTGGGACAAACTGCCTCATCTGCAGCAAGCCGATTGCGCTTGAACTGGCGGGCATTTAACCGAGCCGAAGGAACAAAAGACACAGCAATCGCCCGGATTAGGGCGCAGGAGCGTCCTGCAGCCACCGCATTCATAGTAGAACTGGCAAGCGTCCACTGGCATTGTCTCCCGCTTCACGTATCCGCAGCAGGGACAGGTCAGCACTGACTCTAAAATTACCGCATTTGAATGACTACTCATAATGGATGTTATCCATTGATAGCTTGTTCATGATAAAACGCCACTAGTAGCTGTACCTTAGTCCAATGAGTAGATGCTGTCAAAGGCGGTAAAGTATGACTGCCAAGTACCAGCACGGGTGATCTTCCCAGACCTTGAGGTCCCCGAGCGTCCAGGTTCAATCCCGCATAGGACAGAAAATTATCAGCGTCATGTCCCTCTTTTCGACCTTGGAAGTCGCATCGCATGCCCCTTCTGCACTCCATCGCTTGACATTGTTATATCCTGAACTAATCTTGATACCGACGGGGCAATTCTCTGCCGCATGAATAACGTGACTAACGAGGAGGCCTTATGCATGAACAGCAGACAGTATGTACACGATCCGGCAGCCTGATGCTTGTTATGGCTGTAACTGTTGCAGTTTCAGGTTGCGCAATTACTGGCCACGAAATCGTGCAGAACCGTGTCGCGGTTCCCGCAGGTGCAGTTGCGAAGGTGAGGGCGGTATGTCCGAGCGGTAAGAAGGTCCTGGGAGGAGGGTTCGATATCGAGATACCTCAGGACGTGAGGGTATACGCTTCGGACCCCGGCGACAGCCAGGGGAATATTGTCAATGATGGCTGGCGGGTGATGGTGCGCAATGAAGGAACGACCGCGCGGCAGGCCACGGCCATTGCAGTCTGCGCGTATTAGCGCCATGCAACGGGATCATGGATTCCAGGAGGACTCGCGCAAGATTTCGCCGCTGGCTTCAAGGCGGGCGAGGAGCAAATAAAAGTACAACATTCCACGCTGTGGGCCGAGGTCATCCAAAACTAACCGCGCATCCGGCAATGCGGGCCCTGCCATAAGTGTCATATTGCTTACGACGCTGCTGTCGTTCGCAGGAAACACATCGAGCCGGCCCATGCCACGAAGCAGGATGATCGCTGCCGTCCAGGGGCCAATCCCCTTGATTCTGCAAAGCGCCGCCATAGCATCCCCACTGGAGACTTCTTCCAGTTCTTTTGCTTCGAGTGTGCCTGACAGAAGTTTTTCGGCAACTCGCCGCAACGTTCCCACTTTGCTTGCGCTTAGCCCGGTTGCACGCAGAGTATCGTCGCTTGCTTCCTGGAACCTTTCCGCTGCGGGAAACACGTATAGGGGAAGGGGCAACGAATCCCTTTCCACACGCTGTCCCAGAGCGACAATCAAGCGGCGCATGATTGCGCTGGCTGCGCGTATGCTCAATTGCTGAAATACGATAGCGTTAACACAGGCTTCCCAAAGAGTAGGATAACAAGGCGGCTTCACGCCCCGCATCCTTTGTACCAGCGGAGCCAGCCATGGGATATGGGCCGACCTTTTATCAAAGTCGGAGATGTCTTTTTCAGTTCCCAGTATCTTTTGCAAGAGCCTGAGCGTCTGCGGTTCGTCGGAACAATCTCCATCAATTGTTATCGACAGCGATCCATTATCAGGAGGCTGGCTGACCCGCACAATGAGGGGTTGGGGCAGCCCGGACAGTGCGCGCAGGTAGTCTCCCTCCGGCGTAAGCAGGTCGACGATATTTGTCGGAAGCCGTCTGAGAACACTTACTGTCAGATCGAGGCGGAATGGTTCGATAACTGGAATCAGGTGTGTTCTAACCACGCTGCGAGGGCGGATGACCGAAGTTCAATCATGCTCGGTTTGTCTATTATTTTTCGCGTTGGCAATCCGCGCATGTCTGGTTGAGGCCGAGTCAAGGCGGTGTAAGAAATACAGTATAAGGAACACGGTGTAAGGAACGAAGGGAATTGCCGGGATCGGAGCAGAAATTCTTCACCTGTCCCCTCGCCCCCTTTCCCCTCTCTCACTCACAGCATGTGAAAGCGTGCGGGAACGTACCGATGATAGCTACTCCCTCTGTCATTATATCAACCTGGATAACGGGGCCGATCGCGGAGAGAGCTATATGTCGCAGAGATTCAAGGTTGGTGACCATGTAACGTGGAACTCGGAGGCTGGCCATGTCAGTGGAAAAATTATCAAGGTGCATACCAAAAACGTTCTTTGGAAAGGTTATACCCATCACGCGAGCGATGAAGAACCTCAATACGAGATCGAGAGCGACAAGACCAACCATATTGCGATGCACAAAGGAACGGCTTTGAAAAAAATACGCGACAGATGAGCCCGACCAGGCGATGACCAAAAAGATGGGATAATCGAAGGCAACAATTTGACGAGGAAATCCAATGCCTGAAAACGCAACCCGTGATGATTCCCAGGACGATCCTGCGTCAGCCCGATTGATGCAGATGCTTTTCGGTTTTATGACGTCGCAGGTGATTTTTGTTGCGGCGAAGCTCGGCCTGGCTGATCTGCTCAAAAATGGTGGAAAAAGCGTTGATGAACTGGCGCACGCGACGCTGTCACCCTACAGCGTAATAGAAGGGGTAAGCCTGTAGCTGGCCAAGACCGGACAGTAATCGGCTCGAATTAAAGCCCAATTAAAGCCCCCAAGGAAGAAGTAATCGGATCAGGAGCAAGAAGATTCCGGTTTGTGCAATCCATAGTTCAATTGTATTTGAGATGCCAACTCTGCTATCCGCCTGGAGCCGGATCGGAGCCGCTGGGTGCAACAGTCGAACCTTCAGCATCAGTCCCCCACCATTCCAAGAGTGTCATTAATTAAATGCAGAGCGACAAGAAGGGGTCTATAACATATTGATGCGACCTCTTGCCGCCTCCCCTTCCCGCTGATTCGCGCCGGATGCGATGTGATCGGCCCACAAGCGCATTTCTAGAATTTTGCACTCGTAAAGCATCGTGCCTGTATCAGCTCTGTATCAGCCTTTACCGAATCAACATGGAGCATCATTGAAACAAAACTGGGAGCAACTTGTCGCTGGTAAGCGCACGGCTGTACATTTCAGGCATTCGACATAAGGTCGGGATATGAAATGATCTTGTCTTCCTTCTCCCATTTGATCCACCGCCACCTGCTCTGGTTTTTGCTCGGCGCCTATCTCATTGCCATGGTCGTGCCGATCCCCGGCTTATGGATCAGAAGTGTCTCTTTCGGTGAGATCAATTTCTTCTCGCAGAAAACAAGCATCTCGCTGCTGATGATCATGCTCGCCATACTCATGTTCAACGCCGGCCTGGGGTTGAAATTTTCTGACCTGAAAAGCCTCATCCAGAAAAAATATCTCTTGCTGGCGGGGTTGGCAGCCAATCTGATCATTCCCATCGTTTATATTTATGGGATGACCATACCGATGCGGCTCTGGTATGAACCATTCGAAGTCCAATATATTCTCGTAGGGCTGGCGCTGGTTGCCGCCATGCCGATTGCTGGATCATCCACTGCGTGGGCACAAAACTCCAATGGTAATCTGGCCTTGAGCCTGGGATTGGTGTTTTTTTCCACGATTCTGAGCCCCATCGTCGCTCCGGTGACATTCAACATTTTTGGCGAGATGGCCTCGGAGGAGTATGAAAAAGTCCTGCATGGTCTGGCTGCATATGGCTCAGGAGGTTTCCTCGGTCTTTGGGTGGTAATGCCGGCATTGACAGGCATTGCTGTACGCCTGATGGTCAGAGAAGGTTGGCAAACAGACAGCATGAGGCATCTGAAGCTCATCAATAGTATTGTTCTCCTGTTGTTGAATTACTCCAACGCTTCAGTATCCCTGCCACAAGCAATGGCCGAACGCGATTATGATTTTCTGGCCATTACACTGGCGATTACTGCAGGGCTATGCCTGGCTCTGTTTGCCGCAGGGTATGGCTTGAGCCGTTTGTTCAAGCTTAACCGGCCGGAAGGCGTTTCACTTATGTTTGGGCTGGGAATGAACAATAACGGAACCGGGCTGGTCCTTGCATCGTTAGTTTTATCCGCCTACCCAAACATTATGGTGCCGATCATATTCTATAACCTGGTGCAGCATATCGTGGCTGGGACGGTTCAGGAAATAATGAGTCGAAGGGAAAGCAATCCGGATACCTGAAAATAGATCAATCGGAATAATTCGTACAGCAATTCACCTATTTTCAAAAGCAGATACCGATGGTGCATACTGAAAGGCACAGAACGAATCGCATCGGATGGCTCCGCGCGGCTGTTCTCGGTGCAAACGATGGCATTGTTTCCACTGCCAGTCTGGTTCTGGGCGTGGCTGCAGCGGGTGCGAGTTCGCAGAACATTTTGATTGCAGGCGTTGCCGGCCTTGTGGCTGGCGCCATGTCGATGGCTGCGGGCGAGTATGTTTCCGTGAGTTCGCAGGCGGATACCGAGCGAGCCGATCTTGAACTGGAGCGTAAAGAATTGGCGGCCAATCCCGAACGCGAGCGGACTGAGCTGACAGCCATCTATATCAAGCGGGGACTTGATCCGGGACTAGCGTCGCAAGTTGCGGCGCAGTCGATGGCCCACGATGCGCTTGGGGCGCATGCGCGTGATGAACTGGGTATATCCGAGGTGTCGACCGCACGGCCGGTTCAAGCCGCGTTGACATCAGCTGCCACGTTTTCAACAGGGGCCGCGCTGCCTCTCATGGTTGTCCTTTTGGCGCCAGTATCCGTATTGATGTGGGCGATTTGTGCAAGTTCGCTCGTATTTCTCGCGCTATTAGGCGCTATGGCTGCCCGCGCAGGCGGCGCTTCCGTCATTACCGCCTCGGCTCGCGTGACCTTTTGGGGGGCGCTGGCTATGGCTATGACGGCTGGAGTTGGGACCTTATTTGAGGCATCCTGAAGCGCGCATTAGCAATCTCCCCAACAATCCGCTTAAACAGGTTGCGATCTACTCATTTCAATTCCCGCTGATCGCCCGCGTGCTTCCCAAAATCATTGCTTCGCGTCTTCGGCAAGCCGATGGTAGTAGTGAGCCATGTTCGTGTTCACGTCCGCCGCCTCCTCGTAAACCCGTACCAAAGCCTGGGAATGTTCTATCAGATCTTCAGTTTGCCTGCTATAGTAGTAGCCATGCACCCGATATTCCGTAAGCATTCTTTTTTGCTGATCTGCCTTTGTCTGCATGCTTTTCGCCGCGTCTTCGTAGTGCCTGGCCAAAGCCTCATAGTCACCACTGGTTTTGGCGTTTCGAATCGCGCTAGTCATATCCATGGGGTGAGGTTCGATATGGGCGCAGGAAGCCAATAGGCCCATGACAGCAATAACGGCGAGAGCAATACGCATTTTCATGATGTATCTACCTGTTGGTTGTTATGGGGTTGTTATAGGAATAGAGTCAATAATAACACTATTAACTATAGTGGTATTTACAACTTGACGTGATTGAGCCGTAGCGCGTTTGTGACTACGGATACTGAACTCATCGCCATCGGGGTGCCGGCAATGGGCACCAGCGCGCCCTGCCACAGACGAGGCAATCGCGAGGTGCCCTGCGACATCGCTTTCCAGACCTTGTGCTGAAACGGGAAAGGTTGCCAGCCGCGCAGTGCAAGCCATCGCTTCGCGCGCATGGCCTGTCCATCCCACCATGCCTATGGCGCCGCGCCGGGAAGCAGCGCCGCCAGCGTCTGCAGCGTATCCGCCTCGGCGACCGGCTTGTCCTGGCGCCAGCGCAGCATTCGCGGAAAGCGCACCGCAATGCCGCTTTTATGGCGGCTGCTGCGGGAAATTCCTTCGAAGCCGAGCTCGAACAGTAGCGTCGGCTCCACGCTGCGCACCGGGCCAAAGCTCTCGCGCGTGGTTTTGCGGATAATCGCGTCAACCTGCCCCATCTCCGCATCGGTGAGGCCCGAATAGGCCTTGGCAAACGGGACGAGAACGCGATCCGGGTTTTCTGGCGGCCCGTTCCATACGGCGAAAGTATAATCGCTGTACAGGCTGGCGCGCCGGCCATGGCCCCGCTGCGCATAGATCAGCACGGCATCCACGCTCATCGCGTCGATCTTCCATTTCCACCATCTGCCGACGTCCTTGGTACGTCCCACGCCATACGCGGCATTGCGCTGCTTGAGCATGAAACCTTCCGTGCCCTGGCTGCGCGCGCATTCCCGCAGCATGGCCAACTCCTGCCATGTGCTGCCCTTGACAGCCGGACTCAGGCGCAAGGGTAATCCCGATGCCTTGGGCGCGTGCTTTTCCAGCAGCGCCTCAAGGCGCGCGCGGCGCACGTATTGCGGCTGCCTGCGCAGATCCTCCCCTTCCTCCTCCAGCAGGTCGTATGCCAGCAGGACCACGGGCTGCTCCCGCAGGATCCTGCTGCCGAGGGTCTTGCGCCCCAGGCGTTTTTGCAGTTCATTGAAAGGCTGGACCCTTCCATCGCGCCATACGACGATTTCGCCATCCAGCACCGTGCCGTCGGGCAGGGACAGGCCCGCCTGCGCCAGTTCGGGAAATTGGTCGCTGACAAGTTCTTCCCCGCGCGACCATATCCAGGACTGACCGCCGCGCTTGACCAGTTGCGCGCGGATGCCATCCCATTTCCACTCCACCAGCCAGTCAGCGGGAGAACCGAGCAGTTCATCAAAATGTGCTGCCGGCTGGTTGAAGGGATGCGCAAGGAAGAAGGGATAGGGGTGGCCGGCGAGCTGCGGGCCTTGCTCCTGGGCATCTTCGGGGCGGATCAGCGCCAGGAAATCGGCAGCGGCTGGTTGCGAGCCGGTCTGCGTATAGCCCATCAGTCGCTGTGCCATGCGCTTGGCATCGACGCCGCTGACCGCCGCCAGCGCCTGCGTGACCTGGAGCCTGGAGACCCCGACACGCAGACTGCCGGTGATCAACTTGAAATACACCAGCCGATCCGCTGCGCCAATGGTCTTCCATTGCGCCAGCAGGCGGGCGCGCAGTTGTTCTTCGGGTAAACCCCGCAGGGGCAATAGGTGTACGGACAGCCATTCGGCCAGGCTGAGTTCCTGCATGTCCACCGGTTCGGGTAACAGCAGGGCAATAGTCTCGGCTAGGTCACCCACGGCCTCGTAGCTTTCCACGAACAGCCATTCCGGCAGCGCGGCAACTTCTTGTGCCAGCGCCTTGAGAAGCTTGTTCGGCACCAATTGGCTGGGCTTGCCCCCGGCAAGGAAGAATACCGCCCAGGCGGCGTCCGCCGGAGCGGTGCTCCGAAAATAGCTTTGTAGCGCTGACTGTTTCGCCAGGCTTGAAGTGGAATTGTCAAGCTCGCGATACAGTGCTGAAAAAGCTTTCATCAGCTTTCCAATGGTGACGGGCGCGGCGGCACCGCCGGCAAGGCCAGGCTGAAGCCGGAAGCACCTGGATCCGGTTCCCCAGCCGCATCCCTGTCCATGCCGGCGGAAGGTGTTGCATCCCGGGCAGGGTTTGAACACCGCATGTCGGGCGACAGGCCGGCCTCCGTATGGACGGGATCGGCCTCCTCTTCGCCGCCGTATTCAGTAGCAAAGGCTTGCGCGTCGAGGCCCTGCTCGCGCAGGTAACGGACCATGACAGCGATGTTGCCGTGCGTCACGAAAACCTGCCCGGCCCCAGTGCTGCCGATGGCGCCATGCAGGCCTGGCCAGTCCGCGTGGTCGCTCAGGACGAAGCCGCGATCCACCCCGCGCCGTCGGCGCGCGCCCCGCAGCTGCATCCAGCCACTGGCAAACGCATCAGAATAGTCGCCAAAGCGCCTCAGCCAGGGCGTTCCCGCGGTCGAAGGCGGCGCCAGTACCAGCGCCTGGGAAAGCGCCGATTTGTTCATTGCCTGATCCGTCGCGCGAAATGTACCGGGCAACGGCACGCCGGTGGCGCGGTAAACGGCATTGAGCGGTTCCACCGCGCCATGGCAGACGATAGGACCGATGGTGCTATCCACGCCTAGCAAAATGCGTTGCGCCTTGCCAAACGCATAGCAGAAAAGTATTGAGGCACGGCCTGCCGCTGCATTCCGCCGCCACCAGTCATTGATGTCGGCAAAAAGAGCGGTTTGTGACGGCCAACGGTATATGGGAAGCCCAAACGTCGATTCGGTGATGAAGGTATCGCAGCGCACCGCCTCGAAAGGCCTACATGTTCCGTCGTCTGCCAGCTTGTAGTCGCCCGAAGCGACCCATACCCTTCCCTTTCGCTCCAGCCTGACCTGCGCCGATCCCAACACGTGCCCGGCGGGATGCAAGCTGATGCGAACGCCCTTGTGTTCAATCGCTTCGCCATAATCCAGCGTCTGGAGGCTGATATCCCCACCGAGACGGATGCGAAGCAGCTGGGCGCTGTCGCGATGCGCCAGATAATGCCCGTTTCCCCGCCGTGCATGGTCGCTGTGCGCATGCGTGATCACAGCCCTATCCACCGGCCGCCAGGGATCGATGAAAAATTCGCCCTCGGGACAGTACAAACCTTCAGGGCGGCTTACGATCAAGGGAAGTGTCATCCGGGAATTGGATAGGCTTTTTCGAAATAGGTTTTGTAACTTCAGCAACCCGGACAGCGAAAATAGCGGATGGTTTGCTTCCAGTGAATAATTACATGGGTTGCAAGGTCATTTTTTCAAGACCTGTTGATGAGAAGCACCCTTGCAGGATTGTTGGCGAGAGGGGCGGTTGGCATGAAGGCTCCGTGTTTCGACCCCCGCCTGAAATAGCATTGCGCACTGGCGAGGCGCATCATGGGGTAACCGAGGTCCTGGCAGCGAGGAGTATGTTTATGGGTTCGAAGTTGAGAACGCCGGGCGTGATTTCAGGACAATATCTGCCCCTGCAACCCCGTGGCCTGCTCCCGGCGAGCTGTACAGCAGGTACTTTTTGAACGGGTCAGAATCTATGATTGAGTTGAAAGGAACCGTCGGTACATATTTATATTTTATGGCTTTAAATATCAGGAATATTCTATTATTGATAAAATATGTTATCAAATAGCATTGTAAACACTAGAACAGAGTGTAAGTGTGTAAATATCTTGAGGAAAAATGATGGGCGGTCTGTAATTCTCCTCTGTAAGATTCATCAGCTATTCGACGCAATCCCCCACCGGGCATAGGCGCTCCTCTTGTAAACGAGGGTTTTTGATAAGCCTCGCCCAGTCACCAGTGCGGCATACAGAATCAAGGCGCGCAATTCTCAAAAATACTTCTTGAAATACTATTCTCGATCTCTCTCTTACGTCGCAATGAGTTTTGATAAGGAACAACGCATGGGACAACTTAATCGGATTACCCAGCAACCTGACGTGATGGGGGGCAAGGCGTGCATCCGCGGTATGCGTGTCACGGTCGGCATGATCGTTGGCCAAATTGGCGCCGGACACAGCATCGAGGAAATTCTTGCCGATTATCCCTATCTCGAACGCGAGGACATCATGCAGGCGCTTCGTTACGCTGCGTGGCGTGCGGAAGAGCGCGAGGTCACGCTGGCCACGATGTGAAGCTGCTCGTCGATATGAACCTGTCACCGCGCTGGGTGGGCATGTTGTCCGAGGCAGGCATCGAGGCGGCGCATTGGTCAAAGCTGGGCGCGCACAACGCGCAGGATTCGGAAATCATGGCCTTTGCCGCCGCGAACAATTACATGGTACTTACTCACGATCTGGACTTCAGTGCGATCCTGGCCGCCACCCAGGGTGAGAAACCCAGCGTCGTGCAAATCCGCGCCGAGGACGTCAGTCCGGATGTGATCAGTAAACAAGTCATCGTTGCCCTGCGCCAGATGGCGACCGAGTTAGAAGACGGGGCGTTGCTTACCATTGAACCCAGCCGCACGCGCTTACGCGTGCTGCCGTTGCAGTTGAGAGGCTAAAAGGCCATGTTGATCGGTTATGCCCGCGTTTCCACGCAAGACCAAAACCTTGAGCTTCAAATCGACGCTTTGATGAAGGCTGGCTGCAAAAAAGTTTTTGACGACAAAGTTAGCGGCAGCCGGGCCGAGCGTCCCCCGACTTGCCAAGACGTTGGAAATGCTGCGCGAAGGCGCCACTTTGGTTGTGTGGAAGCTGGATCGCCTTGGCCGTAGTGTCAAGAACCTGGTCGATCTGGTCGGAGAATTGCACAAGCAAGGTGTTCAGTTCAAGAGCCTCACCGATGCCATTGACGAGCACCCCATCAGGCCGCTTCTTCTTCAATGTCATGGCCAGCCTGGCAGAGATGGAGCGGGAACTGACGATAGAGCGCACTCGTGCCGGCCTGAAAGTCGCCCGCCAGCTAGGCCGTAAGGGTGGCCGAAAACGCCAGATGACCGACAGCAAGATCGCTTCTGCAAAGAAACTGTTAACTAATGGGGTACCGCCACGGGACGTGGCCAGGAACCTTGGGGTATCCATTCCAACGCTTTACCGTTGGATTCCGGCTTCCGCCCAGCCTTAACGTACTTTGCGATCCGTTTTCTGAGACGACCCCAATATCGGCGAATAGCTCAACGATGTGGGGCTTACAGGCCCTTTTCAGGGCCTGTAAGCATTGGCGGAGCGCAACAGCATTTCTACTTCTGAACTGTCTACTGGGCGGGGGAGCTTACGGATGAATCACACAGCTAATGGAAGTTTAGCTATGTAATCTGATAGGCATTTCCCGGTGCGATTCCTCCCTTTAGTCTTTCGGCAAAACCACGCCCATTTATCGGTTTTGCGCGAGGTATGACACTGGTTCCATATTCTGGCGTTGCAAAGCGAGCTTCACGCCTTCATCTGCTTCCATTCGCGCACGATGTTTTTTCAGATTCGGATAATTGTCGATGGAGAGTGGAGTCTGTTCAATCCATCGCGTGAGTACATAGAGATAGGCATCGGCAAAACTCTGATCCTTCAGGTACCAGTCGCCGGCGGCTGCTAGATTCCTATCCATGCGATCGTAATGCGTTGCCAGCTTTTCATAGGTTTTGGCCTTGATTTCTTTTTGGGCCGACTCACTGTCTGCGAACGCCTGTGCTGCAAAGTGTGGACCATAGGTTGCATGAACTTCCGAAGTCATGTAACTCAGCGCTTCGGCTTCCTTGCGTCCCAGCTTCTGATCGCGCGCATAGCCCTCTTTGCCGTATTCCGCCCCGAGATACGCCAGAATCGCCGCGGCTTCAGTTAATACGTCGCCGTCGTCAAATTGCAGGGCCGGCACCTTACCTTTTGGGTTGATAGATAGATACGCTTCTTTTTTTTGATCTCCATGTTCCATCGTTTTGATCGTCACCGGGGCATTCAGCCACGCCACCGCAATGTTGGGTGCTAGCGCACAGGTACCCGGCATAGTATAAAGAATGGGGTTACTCATCACATGCTCCTAAAGTTCATTGGCAACTCCTGAAAACAGTTTGATTTAGCAAAACTGCCAACCGAAGCGTCCTATTCATAGTTAATCTTTGTCGATTCATGGCCACGACACTTGATATGGTTATTTATCATATTAGGTGAAATACGATCCTGATGTCATTATCCTGAACCTTATCCGGGCTGGTTTTGATTGGTTTTGCGTACGGTTCGTTGCCGCACAGAATAGAAGCGCTGATCGTGAAACGCTCTCTCAAGGCAAGCAGATGCAGGTATCTGAAAGGCTGTACCACGAAGCGCGGAGTTAAAGCGAAGCCAAGGCGGAGAAGCTCAGGTGACTTTAAATTATTTGACGAGGCGACCGAGCAAGTACCTGCGCCGATCGCATCTTTTCTGGTTGCTGACTGCATTTCTGTCCAGCACTAGTCATGCATTGGAGTGTCCCCGCGTTCCTGAACAAGCCCGCAACGACCTGGAGATCGTAGTCCGTTCGGCAGTAGGAAAAATTGGCGCCGTGAAAGAGTCTGAGCTTGAATCTCGCACTCGCAGTGTCACGCGCGACCTGCTCGGAAAACTTCCAAAAGCGGACAAGGTGTACCTTGAGTTGATGATGTACGCCGCCTATTGTTCCACCTTGCGCGACGATGCGAACCTTACTGAGGCACAGAAAGGCGCCAGGATCAGGGCGTACAACCTTGAGTTGAAGAAAGTTCTGGAAGAAGTGGAGGGAGGTGGCAAATATCGCGCTGATCCAAGGGATGTGGCGCGCGCAGAACTCGACCGAATTCCGTTGCCGTATACGCCTAGTGCCCTTGTCGAAAGCGCAAAAGAAGGGAACCTTGAGGCAGTAAAATTGTTCTTGGCCGCGGGGATGAATCCTAATTCAAAAAGAGAAGAGGGCGAAGAGAGAAACACTGCCCTGATGTACGCAGCGCGATATGGTCATTTAGAAATTGCCAAGGTACTACTAAAAGCAAAAGCTAACGTAAACGAAAGGAATAATCGGTCGGAAAACCAATCAGGTGCTACTGCTCTCGAATGGGCTGTCGCTACTCGTTTTGTACCTGATAATAGTGATCTAATACGTCTTTTGCTCGATAACGGGTCGGACGCAGACTCGATTAATGAGGCTTTTCAGGACGCGACCCGCAGAGGCGATGTAAACATATTACGTATGTTGCGGGCGCGAGGCGTGGCCAAGGAATCCCTTAACATTGCGCTTGTAATTGCCTCGGGTGCAGCGAAATGGCGTCCTCTAGACGAAGCTACACAAAAGGAAGTTGTGCATTTTTTGCTACAACAGGGAGCCGATGTTAACGCAACAGATAGGCGAGAGTGTACAGCCCTGCAGGCGGCCTCGATCCCTGGATCTGTAGAAATTGTACGGATCTTGCTAGATGCAGGCGCGGATCCTAGCGCAAAACCGCCGTGTACATGGCATGCTCACCGGCAAGGATGGCCCCCGTTGATGTTGGCCCTAAGCCATGCCCCTGCACTGAAAGGTAAAGCTGCAGCAACTTTACTAATGTCGCGTGGGGCGAATCCCGATTTGACCAGCGATGAAGGAGTAACCACGCTAATGGTAGCAGCTGCAGACAAGAATAATATTGAAATAGTACGAGCCGTGCTCGACAAAGGTGTGGATCCTAATCAGGTTAATAATGCAGGTGAAACCGCGTTACTAGTTGCATCGGGGCTCGCCGGGAATACACCCATGGTTGAACTCTTGCTTAATAGAGGGGCAGATCCGAATTTGGTTGCCGAAAATGGGATGACCGCTCTGATCAATGCATCTTGGGTAGGAGATACAGCCACTATTCGCCTTTTGTTGGAGAGGGGCGCTAATCCGAACGCTAAAGCAACAAGCCGCCGCGAGTGGGGCAAAGATAAATTCACAGCATTGATGTGGGCTGCTGCGTACCCTCTAGGGGATGGGGAGGAGTTGAAGGTAGAGGCACTGCTAGATGCTGGTGTCGACTTGCATGCGAGGAGCGAGAAAGGAAGAACAGCGCTGATGATTGCGGTAGGGGCAGGAAATATTGGAAGAGTCAAAGCTTTGCTCCGCAGGGGAGCGAAAGTCAACGATGAGGATGCGCGTGCCAAAACCGCATTGAACTATGCCGAAGAATATGAGTATCAAGATAAGCGAGAAGACTTGATCCGCGTGTTAAAGAAGGCCGGAGCGAAATGATTATGGTATACCTCAAGTATATTTTGCTCGGAGCTTTCGTCACGGTGGGAAGCCTTGCATTCAATGCCGCTGCGCTAGACTGCCCAGCGCCACCAGTGCAGCTAAACAAGGACTGGGAGACACAAGTACGGGCAGAGGTCGGCAAGATCGGTCCGGTTACAGGCTCTCAACTTGAAACCCGTGTTAAGTGGGCGACAAGCGATCTCATGGGTAAACTACCAAGTGCAGACAAGCTCTATCTCGAGCAGATGATGTTTTCCGCCTATTGCTCTTCTCTGCGCGATGACAAGACCATCTCTGAATCGGCAAAAGCCACTCAGATTCTCGAATACCGCAGGGAACTACGCAAAAACCTAGATTCTGCCACTCCTTGATTCCTCCTCTCAGCTTCGTACGCTGCCATCTGTCCATGCCATCACCCAATACTCTTGTGACTCGGTCCTCATTTCCATCTTCCGGTGAAGCAAGAAAGAACCGCACTGCTCTATCTCAAATTTTCAAGATTCGCTTCCCGCCGATAATCTTGCAGAAGGATACAGTTCATATAACCCTCGACTTCTGGTCACCATTCTGAGGTCTGTTGGCAAGAAATTTGTTCACCAGGGTTTACACATTTACCCTTGATAACATATTTTATGAGGGGTTGAATTGGGCCGAGCCGGCCCAGCTTCTATTCTTGATAAAATATGTTATCAAGAATAAAATACCGCATGAGCACCTCCGATCTTCCCGCCTCGATTCCTCCTGCCAGCCGTCTTCTGAGCGCCGCCGACTTCCATCGCCTGGCTGATGTGTCGCTGGAAATCGAATGGTTCGCCAATATCGACAATGCGCAAACGCGGCGTGTGTATAACAATGCCCTTGAGGATTTTATAAAATTTACTGGGATCGAACGGCCCGATGAATTTAGGGAAATTACCCGCGCTCACGTCATTGCCTGACGGGGACGATCTGAAGTACCGGGGGAGTTGAGCAGCACGACCATCCGACATCGCCTGGCCGCGCTGTCCCCATTGTTCGAATATCTGTGCGACAAGAATGCCGTGACCCTCAATCCGGTCAAAGGCATCAAGCGGCTTTCAATGGAAGGCTATCAAGGCAAGACGCGGCGATCGGCGATCACCAGGCTCGCAGTCTGCTTGACCTCCCGAAGAATGTTTCGCTCAAGGGCAAGCGCGACCGCGCTATTTTGGCGACCCTGCTCTATCACGCCTTCGTGAAGAGCTTTGTAAGCTTCTGGTCAAGGATTTCAAGCATGAGCGCCGCGAAGTCGCTCAGTTGAAGGTTTCCGGAAAGACACGTTATATTCCACTGCATCCCGCTGCGGGCAACCTCATCCTTACATATCTGGAAAAGCTGGGGCATGGGGCGGATGTGAGTGGGACCACTCTTTCGGCCCCCTCTCCAATAACCGCACCGGTACAGTGGGCAAGGCCATTACCAAGATATGGTTTATAAACTGTGCGAACATTGACCTGACCCGGATTTATGACCACCGCAAGTCGGAGGATAGCCCGACGTTTAAGGTGAGTTACTGAAAACAGCTTATCTTATATCTTGACTGCGGTTCACTCACATTGCCGGGCTTTGGGTGCCGGATGCAGCGTGGTTTTCATCGAGTTTCGATGCCATTTGACGATGCAAAGCGGCTTCTTGTATGTCGGCTGCGACAGTCTGCTCGTAACGGCGTATTAATGCTGCGGTATGCGATTGCAGATCCTGAGCTTGTCTGCCGTAAAGATAGCTTTTATTCTCATACTGCTCCAGCAGTTCCTTTTCTTCCTTCACTTTTGCCTGCATCTGCGTAGCGGCATTCTCATAATATTTCGCTATGGCCTCATGGTCGCTCCAGGTCGTGGCATTCTGGACGGCCGCACGAATCTCAGGAGTGTCAGTGAGCTCGGCTGCAATCGCCAAAGGACTCATCGAAGCCAGCAAACCCGCCATTGATAACACTGCGAAGATATTTCCTGATTTTGTTTTCATGATTGGCAATGAACCCAAATAGAATGAAAGTGACTTTATCCTAACTCAGTCAACAATACGCGTATATTGGGGAAACCCTGGTTTTATACTAAGGGAAACCCTTAAAGTAGTAAGCTGCAAGGTTTATTTCCACAATCCAGGTTTATTATTCGCCGCGATGGAGTTTCATTAAATTGGTATTTTCCGAACATCAAGAAACCCCGCCATGAATGATAACGTCCTTTATCATTCACAAAAAACAGTGATTACTGTCAGACATTGCATACTTGCGTCGCACAGTGCACAGGTATTACTGCTGTAGCACCAACAATTCAAGAAGTTCAAGCTAATGGCTACCACATCACTAAAGCTTTCTGATGAGCTCAAGCAACGAGCTATTGCCGCAGCTGAAAAAAAGGAGTATCGCCCCATGCTTCATGGTCCAAGCCATAGAAAGAGCAGCCACGGTAGCTGAATCGCATGTCAGCTTCGTAAGTGAAGCTCAAGCCGCATGGGAGAAAATGTTAAGTACTGGCAAGGGTTTTGATGTCAGTGAGGTTCACGCCTACCTCAAGGCGCGCATCGCCGGCAACAATCCTGTAAAGCGGAAAGCCAAATCTTGGCAAAGCTGAGCTATTCGGAACCAGCGCTCAACCATCTCGAAAGACTAACCGACTTTCTGATTGATAAATCTCCAGCGACGGCAGCGGCTGCGGGTGCATCCCGGCGCTGTCGGAATTCCTGAAAATAGCCCAATCGACATAACAAAGATTTCGAGGATCGAGGGGCGTGTCCATCCCGAGGATCAGGCGATTGCCCGAGCCCTATTACTTCACAGCCGAAATAACGGAGGCGGAGCCTTGTTGCACGAACTCGATTTCCACCTTTTTTCCGGGGACGAGCTTGTCGAACAATGCGGGGTCCTTGACGGCAAAATTCATGGTCATCGCGGGCCAGTTCAGGCTCTTGACGGGTTCATGCGCGAGCTTGACCTTGCCATTGGCAGCATCAACGGATTTAACCAGGGCGGTCGTTTTATGAATGGTTGCTTCTGAACCGGCGGCGGGTTTATCGCTCGTACCGGCGGATTGCGCGGTGGCAAAGCCAGAGGTGGAGAAAGCGAGAATCACGATGAGAGTTGGTATGAATTTCACTGCGTTACTCCTTTTAGCGGTTTGGTCATGAATGATTTGATGTGTCATGCGATTTGGCGGATTGCGCTTCGCTTCACCTACCCATCCACCCGTCCTACTAAGCGGTGGCCAATAACGCGACGGCCGAGCCACTGATTTGGGCGGGTTACGCTTTGTTCAACCGCACGGGGCTCACAAACTGCTCTCTCCGGCGGGTTACGCTTCGCTCAACCCGCCCTACGGATCAAGGGCTCAGCCCCATGGGCTCAAGGGGGCTCAGTAAGAGAAAAGATGGCGCTCGCGACGATCGATACTAACGGTCGCCATTTATGCCATTTGTAATAACCACAGTCCCCACCCCATGAATAATACGCCTCCAGCCCTGCTTATAAGCTGGCTTTTTACGGGCACAATCTTTTCCGTGAGAATCAATAAGGCCATGAAAGCCATGCCGAATAGATTCATGACGCCGACGGCAAACATGATGAGCATTTGCGCCCAGCAGCAGCTTACGCAAGTGCTGCCATGCTTCAGACCCATCTGAAATGCGCCTTTTGCTCCTTCCCGCCATTCATTCAATAAAAAACCCGCGGGAGATTGGCAATATCGAAGGAAGCGGCTTTTGAGAGGAGTCAACTGATAAATCCCTGCCGCAAGAAAAATCACAGCGGAGAGCAATTCGTTTTCCGTTTCCATCATAGGAGATATCATTTGTAGCCCGTGGAGTTGCCACTGCAATAATGTCATGCCGATGCTGAACACCAGCCATATCAACAGGTAGCCATAAATAAAAAGAAAGCTGTATTTTTGGGGTGCCTGATAGCGTGTTCCGGCAACGTGGGAAAAAGCGAAAATCATGGGTATGGCTGATGGCAGCATCATCGCCACCATCATTGCCGCCCACATCAGATATACGAGGGCAAAATCGATAGATTTCCACTCGGCCACTTCTGCCGGAGGCATCCACATTTCAGACATTGGCAATGAAGTCATCTGCCAATGCTGGTAGATCAGGTAAGCCCAGGCGAAAACAATTGTCGCCAGCAGCGACACCAGAATGCTGAATTGTGCTTTATGCATTCAAGCAGGTACAAGGAGTCTTGGCAGAGAGCCGCACTGAGGAATATTTCATATTATCAAGTGATTAGATATGAAATAAAAGAATTTACATGAATAAAAATGCTTTTGGGTCACCCACCGGCAAAACTGTCAAGGCTGGTAGGTAAACGGCGAGTAAAAGCCGTTGCGATCAGTGAATTTCCAGTTTTTGTCGTAATCGTGGTACTCATAGTAGGTGGACCTGGCAACCACGGCGGGATGGCTGGTGACGACGCATAGAGGAGGATTATCAATCGTCGCTTCTCCGCCTTTGATGCCCTTGATCGCCTCGATATCTGCCTGAGCAATTTCCGGAATGACAAGCTCGCGCCTGTTACTCTCTTCCTTATAGTCGATTCTGGCTTTTTTGATGCCTAATACCTCACCAACAAAAGTCATCAGGATTGCGGGATGTCCTCCATGCTTGCCCGCGAAGATCTGGGTAACGGCGTCGAACTGGGTATCACTTGCGCGCTCATCCACGTATAAGGCAGCCTGCCAGCCACCCTCTTTCATATGCCTAGGCGAATAGCAGGCCAACGCGACATTCAGCTCATCCAGACGCTGCCCATCAAAATGGCCGGATTCGATATGCCAGGCAACCAGCAATTTGCAGTCCCCTTCAGACGGGGGCTGCAACCAGATACAGGGGCAGGATGTTACACAATTACAAGTTTCAAAATAGCCACCATTTAAAACCCAGTCAGTCGCTTTATCCATTATCTCTCCCCCATCTACTTTCAAAAACGTTTTTTAATGCGCTCCAATCCTCCAGGAGTCCAGATGCCAGACGTTTCATCATCCCATGGACGATTGGAATGGGCGCGCTTGATCTCGTGCTTTGGGTCGAGTTGGAGCGGCAATGGCTTTTCAGGACTTTTCGGCGCTTTTCGGACGAGCAGCTTTTTTACTTTCCTCGTTCTCCTCCTCGGTCTTCTCCTATTTGATAGGCATGTTTAACGGCAATACCATCGCCAGGACAAAAGCTGATAGAAGAAGCAATGGTTGGAGTTAAATATTATTTGCTGAGGTGCGATTTCCTTCGGGTCTGCTACAAATCATCTGCCGGAACGCGCTCCTGTGCGCCAATGTCTTGGGCGGGGCCAGCCATTTCACGGCAATGCCGGGCGCACTCGCGGCACACCCTGGCGCAGTCTTCCATGCCGTCAATCTGCTCACAACTCTTGGCACAGGCGTCACAGACCTCGGCGCAGACCCTACAGATCTGGTTGCTAAAAGCCGAACTGCCCAGCATGAAATTGGTTGAGGTCTGGCAGATCTCGGCACAGTTCATCATCAGCCTGAAATGGTCGGCCTCGACGTGCTTGCCGCCGGACTCCAGGCAATGGTTCATCGCTTCATGCAGGCAGGTTTGGTGACACCGATTGCATGCATCAATACAGGATTGCATTTTAGGATCAGTAGTGTGAGTCATGGTCATTTCTCCTTCAGTACAGTTTAATGAATATGGCTTCAGCTTAAGCAAAAGCCCCTATCAAAATGTTGGACCTACCGCTCGGAAAAGCCTGTACGTTGGCGGAGCAAAAATCTTTTGGAGCTCACTTTCCGCCAGAATTTGATTCTGCGGTTACTGCGACCGAACAGCTTATTTCGATTGCTCTTTTTCTTTCACCGGGCGTTTTCTTGATATTCCCTGCGCTGGGGATCTGGGTCAGGAACATACGCCTGCGTGACAGTTCTCCTTCCCGCAGGTAACGCAATGGCTTAAGCAAGCTGTCTCCTTACCATAGTAGAAAATTCGATTAATGCAAAAGCTATGTCGGTGGACCGCGCCCTTATCCTCACGTTTGCGAAAATATTCGTGTGGTTCGCCGGATTACGCTTCGCGCAACCCGCCCTACAGGATGGCTGCCTTCGGTGGTTTTGCTTCCCTCAACCCCCTACTGAGCCAGCTTTTGATGGATTGCACTTTGCTCCACCCATCCTACACTAGATATACAATATATTCATATAGTTATATGTTGAAATTAAACAATATATAATGTGTGAAACATCCCAATAAACACGTCAATTCATGCCAAATGAAAACCTGGAGAAAGCACCATAAATCATACGTCATATATCCATACTTTTGCGCAAGTCCCACTCCTTGACAAGAGCATAAATGGCGGGAATTACGATCAAGGTAAGCAGGGTGGATGACACCATACCGCCGACCATGGGTGCGGCAATGCGTCGCATGACTTCAGAACCTGTACCGCTACCCCACATGATGGGCAGCAAGCCCGCCATGATGGCTACCACCGTCATGATTTTCGGCCGCACGCGCTCCACGGCGCCCTCCATGACTGCCCCGTAGAGATCGGCAACTGAAGGCCTGGTGCCTGTATCCGCACGCTCCGCCACGATTGATTTCCAGGCTTGGTCGAGATAGATGAGCATTACGATCCCGGTCTCCGCCGCAACCCCGAGCAACGCAATGAAACCCACGCCGACCGCGACGCTTAGGTTGTAGCCAAGCAGCCACATCAGCCATACGCCGCCCACCAGCGAAAATGGAACCGATAGCATGACGATGAGGGTTTCGGTCAGCCGTCGGAAGTTGAGGTAGAGGAGCAGGAAGATGATCGCCAAGGTAAGCGGTATGACTATTCTCAGCTTTTGCTTGGCCCGCTCCATGTATTCAAACTGGCCGCTCCAGGTCGCGTAATATCCCGGCGGGAACTTCACCTGCTCGCGCACTGCCTTTTGCGCCTCGGCTACATAACCTCCGATGTCACGGTTGCGAATATCAACGAAAATGTATGTTGACAGCAGCGCGTTCTCGGTGCGAATGCTGGGAGGAGCTTTGACGGTTTTCACGCTCGCAAGCTGCCCCAAGGGGATCATGCCGCCACTCGGAGTAGGAATTAGGACCTGGCTGGCGATGGCCGATGGATCTTGCCGCAGCTCGCGCGGATAGCGCACCGTAACAGCAAATCGTTCGCGGCCCTCCACTGTCGTTGTCAGCGTCTCGCTGCCCAGCGCCACAGAAATTACTTCCAGCAAATCGCCGACCGCCAGTCCGTAACGGGCGAGCTCGATACGGTCAGGCTGGATATCGAGGTAATAACCGCCGGTAGTACGTTCCGCATAGGCACTGGTTGTTCCAGGCACCGTTTTAACCACGGCCTCGATGTGCTTGGCGAGCTCCTCCATTTCACCTAAATCCTTGCCGAATACCTTGATGCCGATCGGCGTGCGAATACCCGTGGCCAGCATGTCGATCCTGTTCTTGATTGGCATGGTCCAGGCATTACTGACCCCCGGAATCTGAAGGGCCTGATCCAGTTCAGCGATCAGCTTGTCTATGGTCATGCCGTCACGCCATTCGCTTTCCGGTTTCAGGTTGATGACTGTTTCGGCCATCTCCAGCGGGGCCGGATCGGTAGCGGTATTGGCCCGTCCGGCTTTACCAAACACTGACGCCACCTCGGGAAAACTCTTGATGATCTTATCCTGTGTCTGCAGCAGCTCGGCGGATTTCGTGACCGACACTGCCGGCAGGGTGATGGGCATATACAGCAGACTTCCCTCGTTCAATACAGGCATGAACTCGCTGCCCAGCTTCATCGCGGGAAATACCGAAACTGAAAGCATTACCACAGCCGCGCCTATGGTTAGTTTCTTCCAGCGCATTACCCAGGCAATCGCGGGGCGATAAATCCATATCAGGAAGCGGTTAACAGGATTTTTCCGCTCCGGCAGAATCTCGCCGCGAATGAACAAATGCATCAGCACCGGCACCAGTGTGATGGACAGAAGCGCAGCGCCCCCCATGGCAAACGTTTTGGTATAGGCGAGCGGCGCGAACATTCGACCTTCCTGCGCTTCCAGCGTAAATACCGGCAGGAATGAAACCGTAATGATGAGCAGGCTGAAAAATAACGCGGGCCCGACCTCACGGCAGGCCTCAATGATGATCTGCATGCGGGGCGCCCCAGGGGACGCGCGCTCCAGATGCTTATGCGCGTTCTCGATCATGACGATCGCGGCATCGACCATGGCGCCGATGGCGATAGCGATGCCTCCCAGGCTCATGATGTTCGAATTGAGTCCCAACATGTGCATGGCTGTAAGTGCGATGAGAACGCCGATAGGCAGCATGATGATGGCCACCAGTGCGCTCCGGGCGTGCAGGAGAAATACCATGCAGACCACAGCCACGACGACGCTCTCCTCGATCAGGATGCGCTTCAGATTGTTGACAGCGCGATGGATCAGGTCCGAACGGTCATAGACGGCCTGCAATGACACGCCCTCGGGCAAACCGCTGGAGATTTCCGCAATCCTGCTTTTAAGATTATCGATCACATCAAGCGCATTCTGGCCGTAACGCGCCACCGCGATGCCGGAAACGGCTTCACCCTCGCCGTTCAATTCCGCGATGCCGCGCCGCTCGTCCGGCGCCAGCTCGACCCGCGCCACGTCGCGGACCAGCACCGGAGTGCCCTGCTCCGCCTTGACCACCAGATTCTCGATGTCGGCTATGCCGTGCAGGTAGCCCCGGCCTCGCACCACGTATTCAGTCTCGGCCATTTCGATTACCCGTCCCCCCACGTCGCGGTTGCTGGCGCGAATTACCGCGGCGACGGTGTTGAGGGAAATGCCATAAGCCTGCAGTTTGCGTGGCTCAACGGTGACCTGGTAGGTTTTGACGAAGCCGCCTACGCTCGCCACTTCCGCCACGCCAGGAGCCTTGGTAAGCTGATAACGTACGAACCAGTCCTGCAGGGTGCGCAATTCCGCGAGCGTATACTGGGCTGCGGTCACCACATATTGGTAGACCCAGCCGACCCCGGTGGCATCGGGCCCCAAGGTGGGGGTGACACCTCGCGGCATGCGCCCCGCGGCAAAATTAAGATATTCGAGCACTCTGGTGCGTGCCCAGTAGATGTCGGTGTGATCCTCGAAAATAACGTAGATAAAGGATGCGCCAAACACCGACAATCCCCGCACCACCCTGGATTTGGGCACAGCCAGCATAGCGGTGCTCAATGGGTAGGTAACCTGATCCTCCACCACTTGCGGCGCTTGACCCGGATACTCGGTGTAAATGATGACCTGCACATCCGAGAGATCAGGAATCGCATCCAGCGGCGTATGTTTCACCGCATAAATACCCAGGCCGATCATAAATGCAGTGCCCAGCAGCACCAGGAAGGTATTGCGCGCAGACCACTCAATGATGCGCGCGAGCATCAGCGCTCTCTCCGATTGCCGTCGACCGAGCTGGCATGGGGGCTGACAGGGGGACCGCTGCCGGCAGGCTGGATGCGAACAATGAGGTATTCGCCAGCCGGCTCTTCAATTATCTCGAAGTCGACTTCCTGGCCGGGCTTTAACGGCCGCAGCAACGCCACGTCCCTGACACGAAAATCCATGGTCATCGCGGGCCAGTCGAGGCTCGCGATCGGACCGTGCGCAATCGTTACCGTCGCATGCGCCCAGTCGATGGCTTCAACATGCCCTCCGCCGTGATGACTTGCTTGAGCGGGGGCCGCGGAAGGGGCGCCGGGCTCAACCTGCCCACTTTTGCCGGAGGAGGAAGCCGGAGCTTGGTGGCCGAATCCACTTAGTGCGGCCTTAAGGTTGCTCTCGGCGTCAATCAGGAAGTTTGCGCTGACCACCACCGTTTCCCCGGCTTTCAGTCCGCCGAGAACTTCAGCGTACCCATCGGCACGTATGCCAAGTTTTACCGTTCGCGGTTCATACCGGCCCTCGCCAAGCTGGACCAGCACCAGGTGCCGAATACCGGTATCGAGCACCGCCGAGTCGGGCACAGTAAGCACCTTGTCTTGAGTGTGGTACGAGGCGAGCTCCACTCTTCCGTACATGTCAGGCTTGAGCAAGCCTTGCTTGTTGGGCAGCTCGATGCGCACTTTGGCGGTACGCGTCTCCGGGTTTACTGTGGGATAGATGAATGCCACCTTGCCATTGAAAACCTTATCCGGGTAGGTATCTATCCTGATAGTAGCCATCTGGCCCTGCCGCACGACGCCCAGATCGTGTTCGAAAACGTCGGCCAGCATCCACACGCTCGACAAATCGGCGATCCGATATAGAATCTGCCCCGGCATGAAGCGCTCCCCCTGGATTGCGAGCTTGTCCAATACCAAGCCATTTGCCGCCGAGCGCAACGTTAGATGCTGTTTAACCTCGCCATCCTGCTGCAGATGCTGTAACTCGATTTCCGATATGTCCCAGTTGCGCAGCCTTTGCACGGCGCTTTCCGCCAGGTGTTGCATCCCGGCCTGGGTCTCGGGGCTGCCATGCTCTACGGCGCGCAATCCTTTTCTGGCGATAAGATATTCATGCTGTGCCGTAATCAGTTCTGGACTGTACACATCCATCAGCGCATCGCCTTTTCTTACCGCCTGCCCGGTAGTGTTGACATAAAGGCGCTGAATCCAACCCTCGAACTTGGGCGCTACCGTATACAAGCGACGCTCATCCACCTGTACCGTTGCCACTGCCCTGACTGTGCGAGCTAGTTCCCTCAGCGTGGCTGCCTCGGTTCTTACCCCCAGCTTTTGTATTTTTTCCGTGCTGATCTTTACCACCGAGCCATCCAACGGCGGCTCTTCACCCTCATAGACCGGTAGATAGTCCATGCCCATCGAATCTTTCTTGGGCACAGGGGAAGTATCAGGATGACCCATCGGATTACGATAATAGAGAATTTTGCCCTTCTTCCCTGTAGAGGCCGCAGGAGTTGTCCCGGCTTGGGGCGTGCCGGTCGGCAAAGGAACGGACTGATTCCTGCCCCACCAGTATCCGACTGCCAGAAAAGCTACGGGCAGCACAATTACAACGATCAGTTTGATGATGGATTTCACATGGGCTCCGCTTATGCATGTGATCTATCGAGCCGGCAGGCAAGCAGAGTCACCGAAGTGATTTGCCGGTGAGCAGGTCGATCTCCGCCAGCGCTTTGTTGTAGCTTGCCATGGCGGTCGCCAGGCTGATTTCATAATTGGACACGATCATCTGGCTATCGAGCAGCGTCAGGAAATCCACTCGGTTTACCCGGTAGGCGCTCAGTGCCGATTCGACCGTAAGCCGGGCTTGCGGCAGGATGGTGCTCTGGTAGAGGTGCGCCGATTTGAGGCTCTGCTCCACTATCGCCATCTGCTGACGCAGGCTGGCCGCGACTTCATTGCGCTGCACCTCGAACATACTCTGGGCCTGGTCCCGTCTGGCCGCGGCTTCTGCCACGCGTGGGGCGAGCTTGTTCTCGCGCCACACCGGCAGGTTGACTGCCACAGTCAGGGTGACCATGTCGGGACGCCGGGAACCGTCGAGCATATTGTCGCGCTGGCCATACGCTAGGCGTAAATCAAAGTCGGGATAGTAATTTTTGCGTGCCAGTTCCACCGCTTTTTTATTGCCTTCCACCATGCTTTGCAATGCCAGTAATTGCGGCCGCTGCGCCAGGGCGATATCACGCAATGATTCCAGATCCAGATGCTCTGCCTGTAATTGCGGCGGCTCCGGCACAGGCACAGCGGCATTTGCACCGCGGCCAAGCGCCCGCACAAGCTCCGCTTCAACCACCGGACGTTCGCGCCCAAGCTTGAGCAACTCGTCCACGATTCTGGATACCTGCGTCTGCGCCTTAAGTGCGTCCGCCTGGCTTCCCATTCCTGCCTGGTAGTGATCAACGGCGAGATGAAGAAGAGTCTCCACGATCAGTTTGTTCTTTTCGATCAATCGGATTCTCTCCAGCGTAAGCCCCAGATCGAAATAGGCGATCTTGATGTCTCGTATCACACGGTTTACAGTTTCCTGGTAACCATGGCTGATACTCTCCGCATCCCTGGTCGCAATTGCTCCACGCAGGCCGCGTTTTCCCGGAAAAGGCAGGCGCTGGGATAAGCCGATCATTTTCATGGTCATGTCTTCGCGGTTGAAAGGCGAAGATGCCAGGGGAGCGTTGATCACCCCTGCTTCGAGCACTGGATCGTCAAGCGCTTCTGCGGGCGAAATCCGTTGTGTCGCGGCTTCGCGTTCGCGTAGTGCCGCCCGGATTTCAGGATTGTTTTCGAGGGCTTCGGCGACGAGCATGTTTAACTGGGTGCCCGCGGAGGCCGGGCGAGCCCCCGAGAATATTTGAGAAGCTTTTAACGTGGCGAAATCATGGTGTTCCAGCGGTATATGGCTACCGGTCGGAATCTCTGCCTTCGCGTTTCCTGAAAACGTGGATATGGCAAATATGAGGCAGATGGCTCTGCTTCCAGTCATAGAGATAGTCATCCTGATCTCCTTAAATCTCCCCGACGCTGGTAATGGCCACATTGATCCGGCAAGTGGCGTGGCCGCCCACAATCGACCTCGACTTAGGGCCAATAACACCAGGAACGTTGCTCTAACCGGATTAAACGGGATTAAATGGGATTACGGTTAATTCGCAGTTGCAGCAGCCGAAAACATGAGCTTGCAATAGGCGAATTAATAGACGAATGTCTTCTCTCGGAAGGCTAGGTAAGGGGAGGACGCTGCGGTTGCGGGAGAATAGATGAAGTAAAGCGGGAGTTGAACCATGCTGCGTAGGAAAATTCAGCGGCGACATTCAGCCCTGCGGCTGCAGGAGGCAGACCGGTGCCGCTTATATGACAAACGACGCCATCACATGATAAGACGAAGGCTGCATCGGTGTTGCCATCGTTTACCTGGAGTTGCGACTGATAGTCAGCATCATGCTGACTGCAGGCTGTGGAAGAAGGAGAACGAACCACTACTTCACGAGCGGCATCTGAATCCCGAGCTTGCATTATCTGGGCGCAAAGCGGCATGATGGCCGCCAATGCGCCTTGCATGGGCAACCCAAGCATGATCAGAACGAGTACAAGCCTGCGAAAAGATGAACTCATGTTGATTAGTATGCGTATTTTGCCCATAAAGGGCAAGGGGTCTTCGTCCTGAAAGGAAAACAATTCCTTACAAGATCGGATGCGTCGACAATTAAAGAGATAATCCCGGAAAGGAAACAACCCAAGGCATAGCGGGTCTACACTTCCTGCAGCCGATATAGGATGGTAACAGAGATAATTACAGGCTGGACTCGACCGGAATCTCCGGGCAGAGCCCGGCCTACATGCAGGTTTATAATAATGACGCGTAATTGAGAAATGGCAGAGTTGAAGTATTTCTTGCGATATTTCTTGTGCTTACCCAGCCTTTCAGGACGTACCGCAGCCATTGCCGGAATGGCAATCATGGCGGCAATGGTAGTGATTGAATTGGCGTTACCCACCCGCGCTCAAGGAGCCGGCCCCCATGTTCATGGTGTAGCAGCCCTGGAAATTGCCCAAGACGGTGCGCTGGTGCAGATCAATCTGAATAGCCCGCTGGATAATCTGCTAGGATTCGAGCGTGCGCCGCGGAATGAGAAGGAGCGCCAAACCGTCAGAACGGTGGCCTCAAAGCTGCATCAGGCCGATAATCTCTTCATCTTTACTCCTGCGGCCCAATGCCGCCTTGACGCCGTCCGGCTGGAGTCTCCCCTGCTTCCTTCCGAACTACTGATGCCTCGCTCCAGTTCCGGAAGTGACAAGTCCAAAGGTGCGACGTATGACAAAGATGACAAATCTTCCGCTTCGTCACCCCTTCCGCGCGGATCAACTTCTTCCGCGTCTATGCCCTCCGCAACTGCTCCTGTTGGCGAGCATACCGAGGACCATGCGGAACTGGAAGCCACCTGGAATTTCCGGTGCGCGGCGTCGCAAGCTTTGCAAAACATTGATGTGCGGTTATTTGATGCCTTCCCAGGCTTGCGGCGTCTTGACGCGATGTTAGTAGGTCCCAAAGGACAATCGGGCGCGAAACTCTCCCCTGCATCCAACCGGTTGAAATGGTAGCTGGAGTAGATGCGGGTCCAGAAACAGATCAGGCGAATGTGCATCGGCACAGGTTGTTCGCCATGACTGAGTTTGTGGTCGATATCGAGAACCTGGTTTTTCAGTGGCCGGGGAAGAATAGTTTTCGCCTGTCGATTCCGCAATTCAGGGTGGAGCGGGGGGAACGTATCTTTTTGCAAGGGGCAAGCGGCAGTGGCAAGAGTACTCTATTGGGCCTGCTGGGCGGCGTACTGCTACCGCAGCCGTGCCGCCTGCGGATACTCGATACTGACTTGATGGCACTCACATCCAGTGCCCGGGATCGGTTTCGTGTGGATCACATAGGTTTTCTGTTTCAGCAGTTCAACCTGGTACCGTATCTATCCGTGCGCGAGAATGTGCTGTTGCCTTGCCGGTTTTCTCAGCGCAGGCGGCAGCGGGCGCTCGATGCGGCAGGTACGAATGCCGCTGATGGGCTCGAACGAACCGCGGATCAATTGCTCAATCTGTTGGGGCTGGGCACCACGCTGGCGGAGCAACCCGCCACAGCGCTTTCAGTCGGACAGCAGCAACGTGTGGCAGCCGCCCGCGCCCTGATAGGACATCCCGAACTGATCATCGCCGATGAGCCCACCTCGGCGCTCGATTCGGACCGCCAAGCTGAGTTTCTCGAGCTGTTGCTCGAGCGTTGCAATAACGAGAACGTTACCCTGATTTTTGTCAGCCATGACGAGCGTCTGGGAAAACACTTTACGCGCAGCGTTCACTTGAGCGAGCTGTGTGGAAATATTTAGGCAAGCGATATTTCTGGAAGAGCTGAGTCCGCTACTTCAGAATGATTTAATTATAGAGCCCCTGATTCTCGAAGAAGCTTTATGATATCTCCACATCCCTTTGAAATCACGCTATTTATCTTCTTCTTTTGACGAGGTCTGATGAAACACAACGTCGCCGTTTCGGGATGAATTGATCTTCCCATCGGCATTCCACCATCCGCCTCCTAAAGCAACCAGGAGTGCTGCGGTATCCTGGAAACGCTGGGCCATTGCCTGAAGATAGCTTATCCTGGCCTGATAGTATTGGCTATTGGCGATCAGCACCTGGATGTAGTTAACAAGGCCTGCCTGATAATTGATCTGTACCAGATGCAGAGCCTGACGGGAAAAATCAAGCTGTTGAGACTGGCTTTGTAATGCTTCGGCATCATGCTCCAACGCAAGCAGGATGTCGGCTATTTGCGCCAAAGCATTCAGGGCCGTCTGGCGATAATTCGCCAGAGATTGTCTATAAGCATCGATTGCCGCTTTTCGTTGCCACCATAATGTTCCGCCACGAAATAGCGGTGCGGCAAAGCTGGCGCCCACGCTCCAGAAATTACCGGTGTTCATAAAGACGTCCACGAGATTCCGGTTGTTCTGCCCATAAGTACCGCTCAAGGTGAAGCTGGGGAGCATATCCGCAGTAGCGACGCCAATATTGGCATTATATTGATGCACTTGAGCTTCGGCTGACAAAATATCGGGGCGCTGGCGCGCCAATTGTGAAGGCAGGGTAACGGGCAAATCCACCGGAAGCGAAAGATCGTCCAGATCAATCTCTAAGGCCCTCCCTTCGCCCGGCGAGTGTCCAGCCAGGGTGGCAAGCAAGTGCTCTGCCTGGCTGCGTTTCTGCTCGAGCGGCGGAAGGGTGGCCTGGAGTGCCGCAAGCTGAGTCCTGAGGGTGACTACACTTACATATGGAACCGTACCGGCCTGGATTTGCGTATGGGTTAGCTTGATCTGCTCCTGCAATAAACCGATCAGTTCCTGCGTCGCCTGAATCTGAGCCTTGTACGCTGCGCGAGCAATCACTGTGTTTACAATGTTGCCGGATACGGTCAGATAGGTAGCCAGAACCGCAAAACGCTGAAAATCCCGCTGCGCACCCAGGCTCTCGACTGCCCTGCGCTGCCCACCAAATACATCCAATGTGTAACTTATGGTAGTAGACAATGTGAAGAGATTAAAAATGGTCGCGGTAGTGCCTCCGAAGCGAGCCGACGAGAATCTCTGGCGAATCGCCGACCCGCCAAGATCTGCCTGAGGATAGAAAATACCGTAGCCTGCGCGAAGATTTTCCTGGCTTTGACGCAACCCAGCCTGTGCGGCTTGCAGATCCTGGTTATTAATGATCGCATCTCTTACCAGTGCATCAAGTTTGGGAGATTTGAAGAGCCGCCACCAGTTCTCTGCAACTGCAGCGGCCTGATCAAAATTTTGTGCCTCGCCCGCAGCGGAAATGGTGGCCTTCGGCAGCGTGTCTGGTATGTAGCGATCCGGCCCGGGTATTTGCGGGCGAACAAAGTCAGGGCCAACCATGCAACCCGTTAGAGATACCAGGCAGGCTGAGCAAATCGATACCAAGAACCGCTTATCATGGTTGAATAATTGCTGCGATGGCGTTCTGCGCTTTAGCCTTCTTTGATACAGCGCCACAATATACCCCCCTCCATCCCCCTCCATCCCCGCATCCCGGCAATCCACCCGAACACCACCGCTTTTCCGCAGGGAAGTATGTGTTTGGCAACATTCCTACCGGCAAGGTTCAGGATCCTGGCATTTCTCCCGCTTGGTCCCGTGGAACTTCCTTCGCCTCCCCGGCGGATTCACTCGGAAGCTCTTCCTTTTCGCCGATATAAACATCCACCAGTTGCCCAGGGTACATCGGCACATCCGCCGGCTTTTGAAAGCGAAAAAGCACAGGTAACACTCTTACATCCACCCGTTCGGTCCGCTGGTTCGATAACTGAATCTTGGGTGAGATATAGGGTTGCACGCGAACATATTCGAGCGGAATACGAATGTTCGTTCCACGAATGAACATTTGCGCGCGCATCCTCGAGGGATCGGGAAGGCGGTGAACCAGGATTTCATCGACGTAGCATCTTACTGCAAGATCGTTTTCGGGATTGCCCATGGAAATGACCGGGTTAAAACCCTCTGTATAGGTATCATAGACGCCCTGGGGAGAAATATAACTCCCTATGGCAGCTCTTATCGCCAGTATGATTCCATCGGCCGGTGCTTTAATTACATACTTGCCCAGCAAGGCGCTCCCCGCCTGATAAGTATTGAATAACGCGAGGTACTGCCGCTCCTGATTTCGAATGTCGTAGCTCCAGGCCCCCGCCTTCGTGAGGTTATAATTCCTGATGGCCACCTCGAGGTTAGCTCGGGTTGCGTCGGCTGTATTGATCGCATTGTCCAGGCTATCCTTGCTCACCGACTTCGGATCCATGTCGTAGGACCTTTGCAGCTTTTCCAACTGGGTCTCGGCAGTTTTGAGATTGGCCCTTGCATACTCCATTTGTGCCTTGGAAACATCGAGCACTTCCTTTCTCGGCTGGGCTTTGAGTTCTTCCAGCAGTGCATGTGCCGCCCTGGATTGCGCAAGCTGCTGCTCCACGGTCGCCCGCTGAACGGAATCGTCCATTTTCAGCAAGGGGTCCCCCCGCTCCACCGCCTGCCCTTCTGTTACGAGAATTTCCATGATTACTCCTGGCACCTCCGGGAATAAATTGATGTTCTCTCCGGTAGCCTGGTAGCTTTCGATAATACCGTTCGAATAGATACCTTTTGCATAGGGATTCGGTGCCGGGTTAAAAACCGGCGGTTGCGGCTGAGGTTGCTTGCCGGAAAGATAGGCGGTTGCCAGGCCGGCAATAATGCCGCCTGCGGCAATCGCGATCATGATCTGGTTTCTCAATGGCTCGTCCCTTTTTCGATACCCACAATTCCGCCATCCTCCATTTTCATGATCCTGTCGGCATATTCGAAGATACGGCTGTCGTGGGTAACGATTAAAATACAACGCTTGTCGTTGAGCACTTTGGTTTTTATGAACTCCATGATGCGCCGGCCGGTATCACCATCCAGCGACGCGGTGGGCTCGTCAAAGATCAGGATATCGGGTTGGCTCACCAGGGCTCTGGCAATGGCAACCCGTTGCTGCTCGCCACCGCTCAGCTTGACTGGCGGAAGTTCGACTTTGCTCTCAAGCCCGACAATTTCCAGGTAATGTGTCGCTTCCCGGATGGATTCGTCCCAATCCCTCCTCATCAGGATCAGCGGTATGGCGACATTTTCAGCAGTGGTCAGGCGTGGAAAAAGATGATAATCCTGGAATACGAAACCCACCTTATTCAGGCGGAATTGAGCAATCTGATCGGACTCAAGTTTCCATATATCGACATCATCGATGATGACTGTGCCGGAATTCGGACGCAGGATGCCCGAAACAATGCTCAGTAGCGTTGTTTTTCCGCTCCCGGACGGGCCTACGATAAAAAATATCTCGCCAAAGAAGGCTTCAAACGATACCTCCTTTACCGCGTAGGTTTTAAGGTCGCCTTCGCCAAACCACTTGGTCAGCTCATTAGCCGTAATCGCGGGATTCACATCTGGACAGCCTGGGCCGAGTCAATCGTGCAAGAGAAGATTTTGGATAAACAGAGTGTTTGCCGGCAGAACCTGTTTTTGAGAATCAACTGGAACTGGAAGTATTAGCCTCGGAAGATATCGAAAGGCTCGATCTTCAAGACCTTCCTTATGCCAATATAGCTTGAAACGCCTGCGATTATCAGAACCATGGCAAAAGCAAAAGCCAGGGTAGTAAAGGTTATATTTGCCGAGTAGCTTGGAATCCGCAGCTTGGCGATGGTAATGATAAGAGTGCAAAGACCCACTCCCAGTCCATATCCGATGAGTGCCGTGAATATCGCCTGAAACAGAATCATGTAAACCAGCTCGCTTCCCCTGGCGCCGATCGCCTTCAAGGCGCCGAACTTTTCGAGATTCTCAAGTATGAATGTATAAAATGTTTGCCCCGAAATTGACAGGCCAACTATGAAGCTGATGACTGTCATGATGAGAATATTGGTCCCCAGACCGGTCTGATATTTATAGTAATTGGAGATTTTCTGCATGAATTCGTCTTTAGTCAGAGCCTCGTAACCCAGAAGCCTGACTTGCTGCTGGATGTGGGGAATCGCATCACTGTTTTTGGGTTCCACGAGAATGTATGAAATGGTGAACCGCATAGACGGAATATACTGGATTGCCTTGGTGTATGTTGTATAAAGGGTCGGAATCCCGAATAAGCCGCTCGCGGCCACTTTGGCAATTCCTACAATGACTCCTCGATGGTCGTTGAGCTCGAATTCCGTGCCTATGCCGGGATTCCCGAGTTTGTGAATTTCGTTATCCTGAACGACAATGAAGGCATTCTCGGCGTAAATATCCTCAATCTTTCCTTCCAGAAGCTCCGGGTGACCGAACAGGCTGTTGTCATCCAGCCCGATAACGGTAACGGATTGAAAGATTCCATTTCTGAGCTTGACCAGCGCGCCTCCTGAATACAGCGGCACGGCATATTCGACACCATCGATGCTCCTGACGGCGTCGAGCACATAGTCCGGTAGCGGAATGCTGCTGGCCACGTTATTCACAGCGGGATCCATTACCCAGACTTGAGCTCCGAGGTTGATTACCGTGGAGGAGGATTTCATCAGGACGCCTGAAAAAATGGATGTCATCTGGACCATCAAAAATACGGCAAAGGTTATCCCGACCAGCAGGGCCGCATATTTGCCCTTGTCGTTTACGAGAAGCTTGAAGGCGATCCGCAAAATTCCTTTCATTGCCGTGTTCGAAATATACGCAACGCTTGTTTAGGACTTCCGGTAATGGCGATCTGCTGAGAGCCGGTATTTGCTGGCTGGGGCAGCCTTGCTGCTGGCGTAGCAAGCCGGACCATGCCCGCGCGGCTGATCTTAACGTGACTTAATTATAGTATTGCCTGGCCCGTCGCCTGATTTACCCTGGATATAATGATTCAGCAGGGAAAGTCGTCCTCGGAAATGGATGATTCCGGGTACGCAAGGGTTTAGGTAACAAAAGCGTAATACGACAGGTGCACAATCGCGCTGTATCAGCTCTACTATGCTGAGTTATTGATATGCGCATTATCCGACCAATCGAAAGGGGGAGAAGAATGTCGAAATTTTATGGATTTAAATTTTATGGATTTAAACTAACTGATGTACTCGCCTTCACGCTACTGGGAATGATTGTTGGGGTACCTGGTGTCACTTCTGTTGCCGCTGCCGGCAATACAACGATTAAAACGATTAAAATTGATGGTTCCAGCACGTTGTATCCCATTACCGAAGCAGTAGCCGAGAGTTTCCAGGCCAGCAAGAAGGGTGCAGTTAAAGTAACGGTTGGCGTCTCGGGCACGGGCGGAGGCTTCGTAAAATTCTGCCGCGGGGAAATAGATATTGCCAATGCTTCTCGTCCTATTCAGAAAAAAGAAATCAAAGCCTGCAATAAGGCGGGTGTGCAGTATGTCGAAATGCCGGTGGCCTTCGATGCGTTAACAGTCGTGGTGAATCCCGGGAATGGCTGGAGCAAGACCATGACCGTGGACGAATTGAAGAAAATGTGGGAGCCTGAAGCTCAGGGGAAAATAACGAAGTGGAGCCAGCTCAACCGGAATTGGCCTGATGAGGCATTCAAACTTTACGGCCCGGGCCCGGGATCCGGTACTTTCGACTACTTTACGCAGGCCATCGTCGGAAAGGAAAGATCCAGCCGTGGCGACTTTAAAGGGTTTGAAGATCATAACGTTTTGATCGAAAAAGTAGCTGCTGATAAAAACGCGCTGGCATTTGTGGGCTTCGGCTACTATATGGAAAATCAGGAGAAGGTCAGGGCGGTTGCCATTGACGATGGCGGAGGCGGCGTTCTTCCGTCGGATGAGACGATCGAGGATGGAACCTATCAGCCTTTGTCCCGTCCCATCTTTATCTATGTCAACATGAAGGGAGCGGAAAAGCCTGAAGTGAAGGAGTTCGTCACGTTCTATATGAAAAATGCTTCCATGCTGGTAAAAGGCGTACGGTACTTTCCACTACCGCCTAGAGCTTATGCCGCCAATATGGAATTCTTCAAAACAAAAAGGGTGGGAACAGTGTTCGACGGCTTTTTGCCGATTGGCCTCACCGTCGACGATCTGTTCAAGCGAGAAGCCCGCCTCTACGAAAATTGATGCAGGAATGTGCGTAGCGAAACTGGGGGGATAAATATCTGAAATCGCTGGTTTCTCTTGCATTTGCCAGTGCCTGGAACCGGCGAGCAACACTTGGCCTGATGGCCATCAGTATTGCGCTTTCGGTCATATTGCTGCTCGGAGTCGAACAATTACGTACGCAGGCACGAGAAAGTTTTTCACAATCCATATCAGGTACCGATCTGGTAGTGGGCGCACGTACCAGCCCGATACAGCTCATGCTGTATGCGGTCTTTCGCCTGGGCGATGCAACCCATAACATTCGCTGGTCAAGCTTTCAGGCGGTGGCACAACATCCGGCGGTAGCATGGTCGGCACCCATTTCGCTTGGAGATTCGCACCGTGGCTTTGCGGTGGTTGGAACCACTTCCGCTTACTTCGAGCACTTCCGTTACGCTGATGGGCGATCACTGAGCTTTGCAGCCGGTAATCCTTTCCTCGATATTTTTGATGGGGTGATCGGCGCGGATGTTGCCGAGCAATTAGGTTACCGCCTGGGTGACCTTATAGTTCTCAACCATGGGGCTAAGGATATCGGGGCGATGGAGCATGCGGATAAACCGTTCAAAGTGAGCGGCATTCTCAAAAGAACAGGCCTGCCCGTGGATCGAAGCGTTCATGTAAGTCTGGAGGCTATCGAGGCAATTCATCTTGACTGGCAAGGCGGCGCACCGATGCCCGGCCTGGCCATCCCTGCTGAGTACGTACGTAAATTTGATCTCACCCCAAAAGAAATCACGGCCGTCCTCATCGGCCTGAAAAGCCGCGCAGGTGTTTTTCAGATGCAGCGATTCATCAATCAATATAAGGGAGAGCCCCTGCTCGCTGTGCTTCCGGGTGTGGCATTGGACGAACTGTGGTCTGTTGTCGGCATTGTCGAGAAGTCGCTTCTGGTTATTTCCGCACTGGTCGTTGCGGTAGGCCTCAGCGGTCTGGTTGCCGTTGTGCTGGCTGGCCTCGGCGAGCGTAGACGTGAACTGGCGATCCTGCGTTCGGTTGGCGCAGGGCCGCAGGTGGTTTTCATGCTGCTGGCGATCGAGGGGTTGACCATTGTTGTGGCGGGTTCCCTGCTCGGCCTGATAAGTTTGGTCGCGCTCAGTCACTTTGCCGCGCCTTTTCTGGAGACTCATCTCGGAATATCATTGGCGGCAGGGCTGATATCGACCGAAGCATTACGACTACTCTTGCTTGTCATGGCAACCGGTTTTCTGGTCAGCCTCATTCCGGGATATCGCGCCTATCGGATATCCCTCGCTGATGGGTTAACACCCCGACTATAAGGGTGTATAAATCATCTTTATGATGACTATCACGCACTTTAATTGCCGTAGCCTTTTCTTCTTGTTTCTTATCGGCTGGTTTGGCCTCCCGGCACATGCGTTTGCCGCGGCAGATTACAAGGTGGGCGACAAGCTGTCGACCCCGGCGAATAAGGATAAGAATAAACCAGGACCCGTAGAAAATAGCTCGACTGCTTTTAAAGAGAAAACCTGGGATGATCTGATGCCTAAAAGCTGGGATCCGATGGCTTCCTTGAAAGGACTGAAGCTGGACAATCTCAAGGACAGCGATCCGCGCGCTATTGAAGCTTTGGAAAAAATACGTGAGGCATGGAGCAACGCTCCCGTGGAACCTGCTTTAAACGGCGAGCGCGTCCGTATTCCCGGATTCGTCATTCCTCTGGAGAAGGTGAGCAACAAGGTCAGCGAATTTTTGCTTGTGCCCTATTTCGGTGCTTGCATCCATACGCCCCCGCCTCCTCCCAACCAGATTATTCATGTAAAAGCATCTAAACCGGTTGCCAATATGCGCACAATGGATACCATGTGGGTCAGCGGGATCATACGGACCCAAGGGAGTGAGACTGGAATGGGTCAAGCGGGTTATCAGTTGAAAGCCGAACGGGTTGAGCCCTACCAATAATATTTATTTGTCCGGCGAGAAAATACCCTGAATCCGTCATTTTGGGCTTGCCCGGAATGCAGCCCAACAAACGATGGATGATATGCTCATGCAAGTGAATACCACTTTTGGCAGTATGACATTTAGTGCTTGTTTTACCGGATAATGAAAAAGCGTACAGCAAGCCTTAATAATGACAGATAACCATGAGCAAAAAAGACAATAAAAAGAAGGCGAATGACTGTACACCAGATACAGCCAAAGATACAGCCAAAAAGGCTTACGAAGATACCCTCTACCAGCTTCAGATTGAGCTGGTCAAGCTGCAGCGGCACCTTATCAAGTGCGGCGACAAGATCCTGATCATCTTTGAAGGACGAGATGCGGCCGGGAAGGACGGCACGATCAAGCGCATCATTCAGCACCTGAGTCCCCGCGAAACCCGTGTGGTGGCGCTCGGTAAGCCCTCAGACCGGGATCGCAATTCCTGGTACTTCCAGCGCTACGTTCCGCATTTGCCCGCTGCTCAGGAACTCGTTCTATTCAATCGCAGTTGGTACAACCGCGCAGGCGTAGAGCGCGTAATGGGCTTTTGCACGGATGCCGAGTATGAAGAATTCATGGGCACAGTACTCGAGTTCGAGCATATGCTGATCCGTTCAGGAATCAAGCTCCTCAAGTATTACCTCGACATCAGTAAAGCCGAGCAGGCAAAGCGGCTGGACGATCGCAAGAAGGATCCCCTTGCCCAATGGAAGCTCAGTGCGCTCGACGAGTACGCGCTGAAGAAATGGGATCAATATAGCCTGGCCCGAGATCAGATGCTGACGCATACCCACAATCTCGTAACGCCGTGGTTAATCGTCCGGGCGAATGACAAGCAACTGGCCCGGCTCAACGTAATCAAGGACATGCTGAACCGTCTTGATTATGCAGATAAGGACGAGCGTCTGATTTTACCGGACCCGGATATCGTGACGCCATTCGAATCCGCTTTCATAAAGGAAGGCGTTCTGGCGCCATAGCCGGGAATGAGCTGAAAAGAATAGCAAAAATAGACATTGCCTAAGCAGTCGTAAAGCTCGAAAACCTGCTGTATCACCCTCCGGGTGACGTGCCGCTATCCCTACCCGCTCTATCTCGCATATTTTTCCCCTCTCGTATTTTTCGCTTTGTTAAGCCTGCTCGCGCGTGCGAGGGTCGGTTATCTTTCCATCCCCAGATATACCCGACTTGCATATTGGCTTTCCATCATTTTTCAGGCGTGACATTCATCACTTGAAATACTTTAGACATAAATAAGTTGACAAAGTATCCCTTCGGAGGTAATCTATCCCTCAGTCAGTACTCAACTGCATGTGATTTTAATAGCTCGTCGATTTAAGCCGGATACCGTATGAAACCAGGATTTCCAGCCATTTTGTTCATGCTCGGTTTATTGACTTCGTGTGCCCCGATGAGCCCTTATGAAATAGTTGATAGCCCCGCCCTGCGTAAAACCGTTGAAAGCGCCAAGACTCGCGACGATCACGAGGCTTTGACGAGGCATTTTGAAACATTGGCTGGCGAAATGCACAGAAAGGCGGAGGAACAAAGGCAATTGCTCCAGCACTACGAAGAAAGAAGCTATCTGTATGGCCGGCAGGCGCAGGACCGGCAAGCGCACACATGGGCTCTGATGCGCAAATACGAGAAAGCGGCGAAAACAAGCCAGATGAATGCAGCCTCACATCGGCAAATCGCCATACAAATCGAGCGAAACAACTATGGGTCCAGCCGGCAGGTGGCCGACACGACTCATAAACCGTCGGCTAAAAGTAATTAAACAGGGAGAAAACATAGATATAAACACAATTACTATTGAGCAGCCGAAGCCCTGGCGCGATAAACCCAATAGGTAAATGCGCCGTCAAGTGAACGTTCTTCTGAGTTCCGGGCGGAGCAAGGGTTTTCGAAACCGCATGGTTCATTCTGCTCCTTTTAAAGGATTATAAAATGGATAAACCGAGGGATAATTTGTTCGATAGTTCTTTTGCTTTGTTCGATCACCGATCAGAAGCTTTTCGGCAGAAAATGTCCGAACACTTTTTGGCAAAACAGTCGCAGCTTTGGCTCGATGTTGAGGAAATCCTGGAAAACAACGAGCCGGTCAAGCTTGTTTAAAGAGCTCTGAGTGAAATCGATGATATCAGGGCCTGATTAAGTCCAGTCCTCGATCCTTTAAGTCCCTTTCATAACTACGGCTCCGCAGAGGGTTTGCGGAGCGGGTTATTATTTATTTTAAACCCAGCCCGGCGATTACCGCCAGGGAGGTGAAAATGATCCACAGATGGCTCCCGTTAATACTACTTGCAGTCTTTACAACGATCAGCATCCTTGCGTTAAGCGGAATGGCCAGGAACATCGCCCAAAAAAGAACCATCTTTGGTGACCCTTTATGCAAAGTGGTCTGGAAAAGAACTTATCAGGCTGAGCACGATCCGGCTCATGTACGCACCCTGGAAGAGAGGGTGAAGCGCGCCAGGAGTTAATAAAGGCCGCGGTAGATATTGACGTTTAGGTATTAATATTTGAATTTTGGGCTGAAAAGTGACGAGCGCAAAGTAATTTCGTAATCCTGATTCTACCTCGGCCCGGGCCAGAATTTCTCGCTTTAATAAAACTCTCCCTCTCCCCCGGCCCTCTCCCGGCCCCCGGGAGAGGCCGTTTTGTCCTACGCCGCCCGATCCCGCTTCGGGGAAGCCCTCGCCCTACGCTCCTAAGCGCGGTTCCTGTATCATGCCGGTATTCGCTTGATTTTCTAAATGCCGGATATCGATTCTTTTTTTTCTGCGGACGGGGTACTTGCGCGCTCTGTGCCCGGCTATGCCGTGCGCGCGCAGCAGCAGGAAATGGCACAGGCAATAGCCGAAGCCATTGCTACCAACTCTATTCTCGTTGCCGAAGCGGGCACCGGGACAGGAAAGACCTTTGCTTATCTGGTTCCGGCGTTGCTTGGCGGCGGCAAGGTTATCATTTCCACCGGTACCAAGACCCTGCAGGATCAGCTTTTTAATCGCGACATCCCCACCGTGCGGGCTGCGCTGAAAGCGCCGGTGACTGTGGCATTGCTCAAAGGCCGCGCCAATTACGTTTGCCATTATCACCTGGAACGTACGATAGAGGACGGGCGCGCCAGCCTCGCCAGCCGCGAAGAGGTGAAATATCTGAAGCTGATCGAGCGCTATGCAGGCGTGAGCAAAACCGGCGATAAGAGCAGCCTCAGCGAAGTACCCGAAAACGCTGCGGTCTGGCAGCAGGTCACTTCCACCCGCGATAATTGCCTTGGTTCGGAGTGCGCTCATTACAAAAATTGTTTTGTCATGGAGGCGCGCAAGCAGGCGCTTTCAGCGGATGTCGTCGTCGTCAATCATCATCTGTTTTTTGCTGACGTCATGCTGCGCGATGAGGGATTGACCGAACTGCTGCCCGCCTGCAATACCGTCATTTTCGACGAAGCCCATCAGTTGCCGGAAACCGCCAGTCTGTTTTTCGGTCAATCGGTGAGCACCAGCCAATTGCTGGAGCTGGCACGGGATACAGAGGCCGAGGCTCTACGTGGGGCGAAGGATTTTGCCGCCCTGCCCGCCGCTGCTGCGGCCATGGAAAAGGCTACGCGCGATTTCCGCTTGACTGTCGAGGGCGAGAATATGCGCATTCCCCTGGCGGCAACAGCGAAAAATGCGAAGTTTGGTGGTGCGCTGAACGAGTTATTGGATAAGCTCGACGAGCTGGCAGAAACTCTGGAAAGCCAGGCCGAGCGTTCCGAGGGGCTGGAAAATTGCTGGCAGCGTGCGCGTGAAGTCTCCGAAAGTATAAAACGCTGGCGGGATCAGGCCGAGGCCGAAGGATATGTACGCTGGCTGGAGGTGTTCAGCCAGGCACTGCAGCTCAACGCTACACCGCTTTCCATTTCGGAAATATTCAACAAGCAGTTGAATGGCACTCCGAGAGCATGGATTTTTACCTCCGCTACACTTTCGGTGAGAGGCGATTTCTCCCATTACAATGCCGAGATGGGCCTGAATTCGGGCATAAGGACAGCTCAGTCTGCCTGTTGGGAAAGCCCGTTCGACTTCGCGAACCAGGCTCTGCTCTACGCGCCGACTGGTTTACCTGATCCCAACAGCTCTCGATATACCGAAGAAGTTGTGAAAGCGGTATTGCCGGTTTTAAAAGCCAGCCAAGGCCGGGCATTTTTCCTATGCACCAGCCTACGGGCAATGCAGCGGGTGCATGAGTTGTTGAGAGAAGCATTTGAGCGCGAAAAATTGGAATACCCTCTCCTGCTACAGGGCCAGGGTTCGCGTTCTCACATGCTGGAGCGTTTTCGGAAAATGGGTAATGCCGTACTGATCGGTAGCCAATCCTTCTGGGAAGGGGTGGATGTTAGAGGTGAAGCGCTGTCGCTCGTGGTGATAGATAAGCTGCCTTTCGCCCCGCCTGATGACCCGGTTCTCGCGGCGCGCATCGACAAGATCAACAAGGAGGGACGTAACGCCTTCATGGAGTATCAACTGCCGCGTGCTGTCATTAACCTCAAGCAAGGAGCCGGACGGTTGATTCGGGACGAAAGCGATCGTGGGGTGCTCATGATATGTGACGCGCGCCTCGTCATCAAACCCTACGGAAGAAGGATCTGGCAAAGCCTGCCGCCAATGAAGCGCACCCGTGAACTGGCCGAAGTTGAAGCGTTCTTTGCAGTAAGGTGAAACTGCCCTCTTTAACGGGCAGGCATCACGAGCGGTCCCGCAGCTCTGTTACTCCCTCCTGCTCTGCACAGTGGTTACAGCAGAACATCATCCCATTCTTCTCTAATCCATGGCCTATTATGCGTACACCGCAGTGTGTGCAGGTGGGCGCGAGCGTCTGGATAGCGCATTCAAAGCTATCGAACGTGTAGGTTTTATCTGAGGCAATGATCTGAAATGATTTGTCGTAATTGTTGCCGCATGCGTCGCATTTTGGCATAGTTTCCTCCTCCATTGACATCAGTAAAAACATTCAGACCGGACTCAAAGCGGCCAATACCGTTTCGCCGTGATGAAACGCAAGGCGTATTGTATTGAGGGAGTGCGCTGAAAAACTCCCTGAAAGCTCATTGAGGTACGGTTATGTCGATCGGATTGAGGCTATTAACGCAGAGGGTGGTATCCGGAATCGGCCAGGGAAGCGGAATGTCGAAACAAACCTGGCAGGGCTGAGTAAAAGTCGTATTTCCCTTCCGGCATGTCTGCATCAACTCGCCGGTAAGCGTAGCTGTGCAATCGCCACAGCTCGTGCATTCCGCTCGGATAGTTTCTTCAGGCCAGACACACTGCTTCCACCCATTGATACATCGCCCGCATCCAAATTGGGTTGTTCCGCCGCTTCCTGGTTCATCTACCGGAACGGGTACCGCAGGAAAAATGCCCTGAGCGCCATTCGTAGCGGCGGATACAACTGACGAAATCGCTGTTCTATAATG
>JADMIO010812863.1_pt1 | contig 45834 bp, 34 predicted proteins | sample 8958161 | NCBI WGS metagenome assembly JADMIO01 (sample SAMN16585339, study PRJNA669376) | soil metagenome | isolation source: Crop rotation soil | place: USA: Cullars Rotation, Alabama | collected 2011
CTTTCCCCTGCGGCGCCCGTTGCAGTCGCCGCCGCGCCCACCGCCGCAGCCGCGCCCCCTCCCGCGCCGGCCACGCCGCCAACGAGCTCGCGTTCCAACACGAACACCGGGGCGATTGTCCTGGGCGTCGCGACTGGCGTGTTCGCGGTCGGCTCGGTCGTGACCGGCGTGCTCTATTCGAGCAAACGCAACGACTTCAACGACGCCAACGCAAGCAACGACCCGTCGCGGTTCGACAAGCGAGACGAGGCGCAAACGATGGGCACCGTCAACGCCGTGCTGCTCGGAGGCACGGCCGTCTCCGCTGGTTTCTTGGTGTACTTCTTGGTCAGTGGCGGGATGCACGAAGCGCCGCCAGCAAGCGCCGCACGACTCAGGCTGACACCAGTCGTCTCGCCGCAAGTGGCCGGGCTGATGTTGGGAGGAAACCTATGAAAGTCAGTGCATGGGCTTGGTTGGGCGTGCTCGCGCTCCCTGGCTGTCTCTTGATCCAACCCCTCGACAAAGCCAAGCCCAATGACGACAGCGGGAGTAGCGGCAAGGCGGGGCAGCACGCCGGCGGCAGCGGGCCGAGCGCAGGCGGCGCAGGAAACAAAGCCGGCTCCGGTCCATCGGGCGGGTCGGGCCCGGTTCCTCCCGGCGGCGCGGACAACGGCGGAGGCACGGGCGGCGTGGACTTCTCGCTCTTCCTGGGAGGCTGGACGCTGATTTCCGGCAACTATGCGCGAAAGTGCGCCAGCGAAACGAGCACGACGACTGGAACGATCGCTCCCGGCGAAGTGGATACCTTCGTGCTTGGAACCCGAGAATCCCAGACCGACTTGATTTTCGACGTTGAGGGAACGGAAGTATGCGACGTCTTCGCCAACGTGGATGACCGAAACGCGTATGGAACGGGCGATCAGGCGTGCACCGTCGACCAAGCGGACGGCTCTACGACTTACCTCACCTACGGCTATTTCGAGTTCGCCGTCTCGGACGACGGGCAGTCTGCCCAATTGACGTGGGACGTGACGGCCCTCAATGACACGTCCCTCGACTCGTGCGACTCTGAAACGGTGGCCCGTTACCAGCGGACGGACAGCCAATAGCCGACGTGATTCACAGCGCGTGAGCCGGTGACACCACCCGCGCCGAGGTTCGAACCTGCGCCGTGGTGCGGCTGGGTCGGGCCTGACCCGGCTGAGCCTCTCGCAAACGGAGCGCCAGCTCGAGCAACAGTTGTTCACAATGAACCACCGTCGGCAAACGGGGGCGCAACACGGCGGCGCGCTCGTCGGCTTTGCGACCGCGCGTCCAGACCAGCTCACGCGGCAAAGCGCCGATCACCGGCGAGCCTTCGCGAGCGCGGATCAGCACGAACGGAGCCGCAGCCGAACTGCCCGCGCAGGCCCCGTATTCCACGCCGATTTCCACGCCCAAAAGCCCGCGCTGCGCGCCCGGCACTTGCACCAATAGGCGCAATTCGTCGGCTGCGGCTCGGCCTTCGGGGATGCGCGCCCAGGGCACGACCTTCGTTCCCGGAGCGCGTCGCAGACGGTTTGCGAGCTTGGCCAAGAACGCACGCGGACGGATCGCCAAGTCCGCCGGCAGCTGCGCGGTGCGCCCCGTGAAGAACAACGGCAACGTGCAGCCGGAACCGAGCAGCAACAACAACGCCTGATACGGCGCGCGCGCGAACAAGAACCAAGCCGCGACCGAAAGCCCCGCACACAGCACGGCGAACAGCGCAAACCCGGGCCCGGTGCCAGCGTCGAAGAAGCGACCTGTCGCTGGCGGTACCGAGCGGGTGAAGGCTTCCTCGTCCGAGAGCGGCAGCCATTGCCCCGGCCCTCGCAAGACGACTTTGGCGGGCGTCGCATACTGGCAGGCCAAAGCCATGGCCAGTACCAAGAGCACGGCCCCGAGCGTCGCCTGATCGAACCATGCCGCGCTGACGAACGCCGAGGCGAGCAAAGTGCCCGAAGCCGCCGAGCGCAAACCGACGGGCACTGGCACGAGGGCGCGCGCGACCGCGCCGCGCGCGTGACAGTCCGTCGAGAAATAGCGCCATTTACCGGCGACCGCGAAGGCATACGCCAACGCTGCCAAGGCCGCACACAACCACCAACCCAGCCGCTGTCGCGGCTGCGCGCTGGCTCCCGACGCCCGCGCACGCGCGCCATTGTCCTTTTCGAGCTGCGGACCAGGCAATGGATTCGCGAAAGCGTCGAACGCCCTGGCGCTCACGCGGACTCTCCACAGCACCGGTTCGCCACGCGACACGTGCGGGCGGACGATATCGAGCTCGTCCTTCTCGGCCAGACGGTGCAAGTTGCCGATGAACACACCGCCGAGCGCGTCTCCATCCTGCAAGCGACCCGCACTGTCGTTCACGTCGGGCAGTACCGGCGGCGTGGGCCCAGCGGGCAAGCGAAACACCACGCGCGCCGAATCGATTCCTTGCTCGAAACGCGGTCCGACCCAGCGCACTTCGACCTGATTGCCCTCGCGTCGGATCAGATCTCGCGCGAGCAAGTTGGTCCGGTACTGGAAGTGAAAAGTGTAGACGCCGGTACGCAGACCTTTTTCGCGATCGACCTCGATGCGCAACGTGCCGTCGTCACGCTTGTCCAGCAGGAGCGGCGTCGCGGCCAGTTGCGCTTTCGAGTTCGCGACCGACGACACACTCGCGCCAGGCAGCGTTTCGGCGTCCAGATCGACGCCACTCAACTCGATGCCCGGCAGCGGCCCGCCGCGCACGGCGAGTGTCAGATCCTGGGTCACGAGCGCCTTCCCGGCGCGATCGACGTCGACCGTCGCGACGTGCGAGCGCACCTCGCTTTCGACCCAAGCGCTGGCATGGCCAGAAATGAGCGCCAAACCGGCGGCAGCACACAGTGTAGTTATGTGTCGCCCAAAGTCGTACATCCTGGACCTGGATTAGTCGCAGGCTGCCTCCGCGGGCAAGTTTGGCACCCACTTATCGAAGTCTGGCTCAGTTCTGCGCTGAGCCTCCGAGGCTAGCCGTGCTTGCCGCCCATCAGCGCGAGCACGGGAACCAATGCACCCAAGTCTTCGATCGCCGCGCGCGGCAAGGTGAACGAAACCGTGATCTGCGGACCGCTCGCGCCCACATCGAAGCTGAACAAGATGGGCGTATCACCGTGGTGTGGGAGCGCGGAGAACAACTTCGGCGCGTCGGCTGCGCCCATCGCGCTGAACTGACCGGCAAAGCGGTTCAAGCTGAAGAAGCCGCCGGAAGCGTGTGGCGCGCCCTTCAGAGACTCGAGCCCTGCGCGAGCGCCGAGTACCGGCGCTTGCGGATCTTTCAGTGACTCGAGTCGTTTGAGCAAGGTCTTCTCGTCGGGACTTGCGCCAATCCAGGTGTGTTCGCCGTCGAACGCGACGATCAGCGACAACGGGATGCTCTTTGCACCTGCTTTGCCTTTGGCTGCGGGCTCGAGCTTGAACTGCCCCTTGGCGTATTTTTCGAGGAGTTCCCGCGAGACCTCGAAACGGTAGGCTTTCGCGCCGGGTTTGAAGCCTCGCAGCTGCACCGCGCGTGAGCTCACCTTGGGGAGTAGGGCGGGGTCCAGATTCAGGCGTGCCTTGAGCAGGCGCGCCAAATCACGACTACCAACCGTCGCAGAGAAGTTGTCGAGGAACGCGATCGGCCCCTTCGAATCGCCTTCGATCGCTGCGACCTGCCAACCAAACACGCGGTAGCCTGCGGCCAGCAGCGGATCGCCGGGCAGATCAGTGAGTTCGCCCTGAGCGCGGACCTGCTTGGTGTTCTGTTCGAACAAAAGCTCGACCGACTTGGCGGCTTGATTGCGCAAGCCGGCCGGCATCTTCTGCGATTCGAGGTAGCCGTCCACGAGCTCGGCCAAGGTCTTTCCGATGGGTTTGAGCCTTCCCGGCTTCCAGCCCACGCTAAAGGCGGCTTGCGTGCTGTCTGCCGGCATTTGCCAGAACAGCGCGGGCGCGGGTTCGACCATGGGCAGCGTTTCGGTGGCGGCCTGCACCAGCCACGACTTTTGACTCGCGAGCTTGAAATCCGCGCGCGCAAGGATCGTGTTCTTCGCGCTGTCCAAGGTGCCGTCGATGCGAATCTTGTCCAGGTCGTGGACGAGTGCCGTCCCCTCGTCGATCAAACTGTACGCAACGTCCGAGAGCGCGCGGTCGAAACGCGGATTGTCGACCTGAACTTCACGCAGCAAGAAACCGGCTAGTAGGCGCGCCGAACCGAGCTCGGCCTGATACTTCTTTTTTACCGGCTCGAGTCGCAATTCGACCTGAAAATCCACGTTTGGCAGCGGCTCGTTGGAGAGACCCCGCGTCGCGTAGTTGAACAACCCGTCCACGTCGTGAGCGCGGTGACCGCAGACCAAGCGCGCGGGCGCACTGCCCACCGCGACGCCCGCAGCGCACGAGATCTGGTCGGCATCACCGATGCGGTAAACGCCAGCGCGCAGCCTGCGCACCGACTGGCCCTTGCTACGCGCAAACTCGAGCGCGCCATCGAGCGATGTCAGACCGAGCGAAAAGACCGCGAGCGGCTCCGGTACCTTACCCTCGCCCAATGGATCGAGCGCAACCGCTGCCTCGAGCGGCGCATCCCAAGCGATCACTCCTTCGAGTGATTTCATTTCGGACGGCAGGACGTCTTTCAGCTTGTACGGGAAGTTCGCCCAGGCGGCGACGGTCTCGATGGCGGTCTGGGGCTTCTTGAAGCGCGCCAGTGCGATCAACTCGGCGGGCGCGGCCACCGGAGACAAGTCCGGAGCGTCCTCCTTGATCGGCGCCGCACTCACCAGCGGCGCGGCGGGGGGTGGGGTCGCCGATGCCGCTGGCGCACCACAGCCGAACAGCACGACGGGCAATGCCCCCAAAAGCACTCCACCTGAAACCCAACGCGACGCCAAGTTCGAGCGTTCCTTCAACATTCGAACAACTCTACACGCGCCCGCGTTAGACACAAAACGACAGAAACGCGCGTCCGCGGTCGTGTTCTGACGCGGCATTCGCCGCATCAGAACACATTTGCCGCATCGGACGCGCGTTCCTGTGCTGCACGCCACCGACGTCGGCGGCGCGCAGCATCACCCGCGGGTGATCACTCAGTTCGTTTCTTCGAACTCGGCGTCGATCACGTCGCCGCCCTTCTTGGGCTCGTCGCTCGCGCCACCAGCGCCAGGACCACCCGCGCCCGTTGGGCCGGCACCACCGGGCGGTGCGCCTGCGCCTTCGTACATCTTGGAGGCCATGGCGTGGGCTTCTTTCTCGAGGCGCTCCAAAACGCTCGTCACCTTCTCGTCGTCTTGCTTCTCGACTGCGGCGCGACCTTCCTTGATCAAGGATTCGATCGAGGCGATGTCGATACCACCGAGCTTGTCCTTGTTGTCGGCGATCTGCTTCTCGAGCTGATAACACATGTTATCGAGCTTGTTGCGGCGGTCGATCTCTTCACGACGGCGCTTGTCTTCGGCTTCGTGCGCAGCGGCGTCCTTCACCATGCGCTCGATGTCTTCTTTGTTGATACCGCTGGAAGCCGTGATCGTGATGCGCTGATCCTTGCCCGTGGCCAGATCCTTCGCTCCAACGGAGAGGATGCCGTTGGCGTCGATGTCGAAGGTGACCTCGACCTTCGGCACGCCACGCGGGGCGGTCGGCAGACCTTCCAAGTGGAACTTGCCGAGGGTGCGGTTGTAGCGAGCCTCCGCGCGTTCACCCTGCAAAACATGGATTTCCACCGACGTTTGGCTGTCCGCCGCGGTCGAGTAAATTTCCTTCTTTTGCGTGGGAATGGTGGTGTTGCGCGGAATCATCACGGTCATCACGCCGCCCAGGGTTTCGACGCCCAGGGAGAGCGGGGTGACGTCCAAGAGCACGACGTCTTGCACGTCGCCCGAGAGCACGCCGCCTTGCACGGCGGCGCCGATGGCGACGACCTCGTCCGGATTGACGCCCTTGTGCGCTTCCTTACCAAAGTACTTGGTGACGACTTCTTGCACGAGCGGAATGCGCGTCGAGCCGCCGACCAGCACGACCTCGTTGATGTCGCTGACCTTCTTCTTCGCGTCGTCGAGTGCGCGCTTGAGCGGCTCGAGCGTGCGGTCGACGAGCGGGCGGATCATCTGCTCCAGCTTGGAGCGCGTCAGCTGCTTCTGCAGATGCTTCGGGCCGCTGGCGTCCGCCGTGAGGAACGGCAGGTTGATGGTCGTCTCTTGCTTGTTCGACAGCTCGATCTTGGCCTGCTCGGCGGCGTCCTTCAGACGCTGAATCACCATCTTGTCGTTCGTGACGTCGATGCCCGTGTCCTTACGGAACTCGGCGCTCAGCCAATCCATCAAGAGGTGGTCGACGTCATCACCGCCGAGGTTGGTGTCGCCGTTGGTCGCGATCACCTGCACCACGTTGTCACCGACCTCGAGGATCGAAATATCGAAAGTGCCACCGCCGAAGTCGTATACGGCGATGATCTCGTTGGCTTTCTTATCGAGGCCGTAGGCCAGAGCGGCCGCCGTCGGCTCGTTGATGATGCGCTTCACGTCGAGACCGGCGATCTTGCCGGCGTCTTTGGTGGCTTGGCGCTGTGCGTCGTTGAAGTACGCAGGCACGGTGATGACCGCTTCGGTGACCTTTTCGCCGAGGTAGTCTTCAGCGGCCTTCTTCAGCTTCTGCAAGACCTTGGCCGAAACCTCGGGCGGAGCCATCTGCTTGCCGCGCGCTTCGATCCACGCGTCACCGTTTGGGCCCTTGACGATCTTGAACGGGAAGCGCTTGGCCTCCTTTTCGCTCTCTTCGAAGCGGCGGCCGATGAAGCGTTTGGCCGAGTAAACCGTGTTTTCCGGGTTCGTCACAGCCTGACGCTTGGCGATCGTACCGACCAAGACCTCGCCCTTGTCGTCCCAAGCGATGACGGACGGCGTCAGGCGCGATCCCTCCTCGTTGACGATGACTTTGGCTTCTTTGCCTTCCATGACGGCCACGACGCTGTTGGTCGTGCCGAGGTCGATGCCGATGATCTTACCCATGATGCTGGTTCTCCTCACGTCGCCCCCGCCTTTTACGAGGGCTTTTCATGCGATGTCGTGCGTTGCGGCGCTGGTGACCGGCGCCCTAGGCGGGGACCGGCTGCGCGAAATCGTCACGCGGCGAAAAGCGCCCGAACTTTTGAGCACCCGAGGCCGCGAACGCGAGCAACATAACCACCGACCCCCGCGGGTCAACGGGACATTAAGAGCCCGCGCCGAAAAAAGGCCCGCAGCGGGCGGTGGACGGTCGGTGGACTGGTGCGGACGAGCTCGCCAAAACCGAGACCGCCCGCTGTTTTTGTTTGACTCCTGCGGCGCAAAAGCTACTTTCCGCCTCCCTGTTGGGGCGGTAGCTCAGCTGGGAGAGCGCTGCGTTCGCAATGCAGAGGTCAGGGGTTCGATCCCCCTCCGCTCCACCCTTCAGGTCCTCGAAAATCAAAGCAAGACGTGCCCCGGAAACGAGGCACACTTTTGCGCACGCCTAGACCGGCGGCCGAGTCACCGGCCGCGGTGACTAAAATCCCCGTGGCCCAAACTGAGGCGCTGCGCTCGCCCTCGACGGTTGCCCGCCAAGGATTTTTGGTTAGCGGGCGCGGCGCCCCAAGCACGACGCGTAGCCCGCTGCCCGTCCGCGCGCAGGCCGGCCCTTGCAGTGCACGACCTATCCGAGTGAGAACGGCGTGGGGGCTACGCGCCGCGATCCGGGCACCGCGCCCGCTAACCCACCCTGATAACTACTTGGTCACTTTCGTCCCGAGATAGAGAGGACGGCGGCAGCTGCTGAATTTTGGCCGTGCGGCGAACCCGTCCGACCCGCGTCGCCTCCGATGGTGGAGGCAGCAGGCGCCCGTTTCGCCGGCTCTCTCATTGGCTCGTGTCTGCCCGCGCCGATCGACGCGCTTCGTGATACCCGAAGGGGTATGATCTGCTCGTGCTGAAGGACTGATCAGGGAAGTGTCAGGTCCGCGCAGCAGCGAGTCCCCGTGGAGTAGTCGAAGTAAATTTCGGCATGGGAAGAGACTTGTGCGTCGCAGCCCTTGGTGGTCGAGCGCGCATAGAAGCCGCCGAGGAACATCTTGTCTTCGACCCATTCGTCGAGATTCCCGACCATGTCGTAGATCTTTTCGCCGGACCACTCGCTCACGCAGTCGAGCGTCGTGCCCGTCGAACGCAGCAGCGGCTCTTCGCCTTCCTCCACCAAGTTGAGCCGCGGGTCGAGCAGGCCGAGCGAGGACGAAGAGTGCAGCACGTGACCCGGGTGGATTGGGCGGTGCACGTTGCAACGCCCAGCGCGGAAGCTGTCGCCGTAGGGGAACTGAGTGCCCTTTTGACCGCGGCAGGCAGTCACCCACTCTTCTTTGCTGCACAAGCGCTTGTGCGCGTTTTCACACGCACGCTTGGCCAGGTTGTACGAAAGATACGCTTGAGGCATTGCCTCCGGCTCCGAAACCGCGCGCGGCTCGAACGTGTGCTCACGCTGAAAGCTCGAAAGCTCGGGCAGCGGAAACGCGCGAGCAGCTGCGACCCCCAGTGTGCTTTGCTCGCACAGCCAAGTGTCGCGCACACTTGCTGCGAGCTTAGGGCTGGGCGGATAGAATGGAGACAGCGGCTCGCCCGTCGCAGCGTCGACCGTGCGGATCTCCCAGCGATCGATGCAGAACGACCGGACCCGCGCCATCTCCGGACTGCAGCGGCGGGGCGGCGCGGTGCGCGGACCTTCGGCATGCAGCACGCCGAACTGAGCCGCCGCCGCGAAGAAACACAGAACCGAGAGCCAACGCCGCATCCGCAGGAAATACCAGCATTTTTGCCACGGCATGACGAGCGCAATCGACCGCGCAGCGAGCCAAATGACGCTGGTCGGAACGCCTTTCGCGAAGCTGACTGTTGCACGCTCGCGAGCGCGGACCAATCGTACGGGACTGGGCCATGGCAAGCGATCACGATCTCCGCCGACAACAGCTGGTGGAGCGCATTCGCGCATCGACACAGATCGACGATGCGCGAATTTTGAACGCCTTCGCCTCGGTTCCGCGACACCTCTTCCTGACCGACGCGCAGAAGGCCGTGGCGTACGAGGATCGCGCGCTGCCGCTCGGCGAGGGACAAACCGTCAGTCAACCGAGCATGATCGCCATCATGCTCTCCGAGCTTCAGTGTGAACCAACGCATCGCGCGCTCGAGATCGGAGCCGGGTCGGGCTACGCGGCTGCGCTGCTCGGGCGGCTCGTGCGTGAAGTGTTTGCGGTCGAAATTTTGCCGACTCTCGCGGCGCTTGCCCGCGAAAACACGGTACGCAGCGGAGCCAGCAACGTACACGTGAGCTTGGGCGACGGCAGCTTGGGCTTGCCCGCGCACGCACCGTACGATCGAATTTTGGTGTCGGCCGCGCCGAGCGAGGTGCCGAGCGCACTTTCGGAGCAGCTGGCGCCGGGCGGGCGGATCGCCATCCCCGTCGGCGATGCGCACAACCAAACCTTGCTTTTGGGCGAGAAAAACAGCGCAGGCGAGCTGAAATGGCAGCGCTCGGTGCCGTGCATTTTCGTCCCGCTCGTTGGCCGCTGAGAGGCCATCAGCGCTTGGTGATCGGCACTCCCAGCAGACTCGGGAAGGGTCAGGCCGAGCCCACGGTGCGCGTGTTGAACGACATGGGGCTCGCGCCCACCCGCTGATAAGCGCGTGCCCACAGCTCCCCCGGCGGGGTGTCGAAGACAATCTGGGGGTTCACGTCAGTCGGCAGCCAGGCGCCCACTTTGATTTCGTTCTCCAGCTGCCAGGGCGCCCAACCTGCATAACCCATGAGGGTGATTAGCCCGGCCGGTGGTCGAGAGCCTGCGATCGCTTCCAAAACCTTGCGTGAAGCGCTGGCCGAAATGCCGGGCGCGACTTCCATTTGGCCTTCCAGTTCGACCGCGATCGAACCGCTGGGGTAGATCAACCAAACCTGTTCGGGCGAAACCGGACCCCCCACGCGGACTGCGCCTGGCAGCTCCGGCGAAGCCTGGGCGACGGACGCTCGCACCAGCAGCTCCGAGAAAGACATCGATGGCTTACCGTTGAGGACCCAGCCGAACGCGCCATCAGGCCCGTGTGCCGAAAGCAGCACCACGGAGCGTTCGAAGTTCGGATCCGAAAGTGGTGGGGCCGAGAGCAGCAAACCCGGGGCCAATGCGGAGGTCATCCAGTTGAACGCTAACGTGCCCGCTGGCGGGCGTCGATTACGGCGAATAGGTAACCCCCACCGACTGTCGGTCCGAACTAGCGTGGACGTGCCGCAAGGCCCACGAGCGGTACTCAGCCCGAGGGCCGCAAGCACGAGTGGGCCGACGGAGAGGTGCCATTCCGGGCGATTTCCACGGCGGATCTCGTAAGAACTCGCGGGAAAACACGAAAAAACGCGCGTCGGGAAGCGACGCCCCCGGGGGGACGAGGGCGAACGAGGGCAAACGGAGGCCGAACGAGGGTGAACGACGCGGGAGAGCCGCGCGAGCGAAGCGAATGCTGCGTGTCACCGCCGATGGCTTGCTGATAGAGTGGACGCTGATCGATGCGCGTCACCTTTTATGGCGTACGGGGTTCGGTTCCGTCACCCGGGCCGCAGACTGCTCGCTATGGGGGGAATACCTCCTGCGTCGAGGTGCGGCTAGCGGATGGTTCCGTATTGGCGCTCGATGCGGGCACCGGCTTGCGACAGATGGGCAACAACCTGCTGCGCGAGGGGCGGCCCTCACCAGTGCACCTGCTGCTCTCGCACACCCACTGGGACCACGTGCTCGGCCTGCCCTTCTTTGGACCGCTGTGGGGGAAGGACAATCACATCTTCGTTTACCCACTGGCGAACGACGCGCAGGAGCGCTTTCAGCGCAACATCTTCGACGACATCCATTTCCCGGTCAGCGTCGACGACATCCCGGCGCGTATGGAGTTCGTGAAGCCCGAGACGCAAACCTGGCGCATCGGCTCGGCCACGGTGAGCCGCATCATGCTGAATCACCCAGGTGGCGCACAGGGCTTTCGCATCGACGACGATGGCGGCACGTCGCTCGCCTACATTACCGATAACGAACTGCGCGCGGGCAAAGCCCTGGTTACCGTCGAGGAACTAGCGCGCTTCGCGGACGACGTGGACGTGCTGATTCATGACTCGCAGTACTTGATGGCCGACATGCCGCACAAGCACGGTTGGGGCCACTCGGTCGTGGACGACGTGTTGAACCTGGGGGTCTTGGCAGAGCCCAAGCGGCTGGTCCTATTTCACCACGACCCGGACCGCACCGACGACGCGCTCGACGCGATCGGCGAGCGCTCCCAAAGCTGGATTCGCGAGCACGCCAAAGGCACGGAAGTGATCGTCGCCAGCGAAAGCCTGACGCTGGAAGTCGACGGCAAGTAACGCTTCACGTGCTTCGGCAGAGCCGATGCAACCAGGCCGCCGCGGCGAAGCGCTGGTCAATTGGTCGGAAACTGCGAGGCAAGTTGTATTTGGGCCTGGTGCTCGTTTCGCGCTACTGATTCTCGCATGGAAACTTTTCGTGCGTCCTTGCTTGCGACTGTCGTCTTCACTCTCTCGGCCTGTGGTGGTGCCCCCAGCGAGCCCGCCACCCCGCCAGCTCCGCCCGCAGCGCCCGCGCCGGAACCTGCCGCGCCCGCTCCGGCAACGGACGCGCCCAAGCCCGCTGAGCCCGCTGCGGCGGCCGAAACGGCACCGGCCCCGCCGGAGCATGACGTGTGGAAGGAAGGCATGACCAAGGATCAACAGGTCGCCTTCATGAAGAAGAACGTGGTGCCAGAGATGGGACCCGTGTTCAAAGCTTTCGACGCCAAACGTTACGCTGAGTTCAGCTGCAAGACCTGCCACGGTCCGAAGTTCAAGGACCCGAAAGAGTTCTTGCCCAAGCTTACCTTCAAAGACGGCAAACTCGTCTCTCCCTCGAACGAGCCGGAGGTCGCGAAATTCATGGCCGAGCAAGTCGTGCCGCACATGGCCACCGCCATGGGCCTGAAGCCGTTCGACATGACGACGCACACGGGTTTCGGCTGCGGCGGGTGCCACAGCGTGCAATCGAAGTGAGCAACGCGCGAGCCCCTCGCCCGAGTGCAGTGGAGCTCGCGTCAAACGCGCCTTGGCCTGTGAATGCAGGCCAAGCAAATCAAGGCCAAATGGCCACGCTTCACAGGGCAAGAGCCTCGGCGTCGAACAAATATCGATTGCCGAGGCCCGACCGAGCCGGCAAGATTTGGCTCAATGTCCAACCGTCTGTCCAGGGACACCGAGGATGCGGCGAAGGTGTTGTCGGCGCTGCGCGACAAGTATCACCCACGCGAGACGCTCCGCGAAAAGCTGAGCGCGTCGGAGGATCTGCGAGCAAAGCTGGTCAATGTCGCCAGCGGCGTGAGGCAGTGGAGCATCAAGGCGGTCGGCGACGACACGCTCGTGACCCTCAACCAGGCCGGCACCGTGCGCGTCCGCACCGACCTCGACACCGGAGAGCTCCGCCTCTCCGCCGACGAGACTACGTTCGTAGCGCCCGCGCTCGAATACGACGCATGGCTGCACGAGTGGGTCGGAACCGAGTTCGACAGCGAAATCGTGCAGCCGCCGGGCGAGAAGCGACCGCGTAAAGCCGCGCTCGTCGCGCTCACGGAATCCATCGTCGAGCTGCTGAGCAAGAGCCGCCCGAGCTGAACGGCGTCGGACAATCCGCAAGCGTGGCGCCACACCCGAGGCGCAGGCACGCGGAAACGCCGGAGCTTGGCGACGAGGCGGCCAGACGGCGTCCTCAATGGGAATTTTTCCGAATGGACTCGGAAAATCTACGCGACACCTGGCGCGTGATCGGCACGAAAGGCCGCATCCGTCTCGACTCGAGGCTTGGCCCGGGACGTGCTTGAGGGGTTTCGTCAATCTTGACGACCTCGAATTCGACTCCGTCGCGGACCGCGCGATTCACTGCTGTCTCGCTCGCAATTGCCGTCGGTGTGCTGGCCATCATCGGCTCCGGCGCGACGATGGCGGTGCACGCACAGGCCAACGTCAACCAGGTGGCCTTGGATCGCACGCCCAAACCGGTGACCGTCGCCGAGGCGAAGGCGGCGACCTATCGAGACTCGCGTAGCTACGTCGGTACCATCGAGCCCTGGGTCGAGGCCAAAATCGGCCCGCAAATGATTTCTGCGTACGTCGACACCGTACTAGTCCGACCGGGTGCCCCGGTGCGGAAGGGCGATATCGTTGCGACGCTGGACTGCCGCAACGCCAACGCAACCAGTCGCGCAGTGGCAATGCAAGCGCGCGCCATGGCGGCGCGCCAACGAGCGATTTCACACGAGGCCGCGCGTTTCAATGGTCTGTTGGACGGCGGCTTCGTCTCGGCAAACGAGGCCGAGCAGAAATCCGCGCAGAGTGCGGCAGAACAGGCGCAGTTGTTGGCAGCTCAAGCGCAGCTTCTTGGCACGTCACTCCAGGTCGATGACTGCATCTTGCGCGCGCCATTTGCCGGTGAAGTGGCCGTTCGAACCAGTGATCCTGGAGCGTTCGTGCGCCCGGGGGCGTCCATTGCGAGCATCGTGGATCGTTCGACGGTGCGCATCGTCGCCTCCGCAGCGGAGATTGACTTTCCCATCATTGGGCCGACGAGTCCCGTTCGCGTGCACGTATTCGCTACGAATCGCGAACTGACGGCGAGCATCTCGCGTCGAGCCCCGGCGGCCGATCCGTCGACCCGCACCGTGGACTTCGAGGTCGACGTCGCCGATCCCGATCGCAGCTTGCCAGTGGGTACGACGGCCGATATCCGTATCGATACCGGCGCCCCCCAGACAGCCTGCGAGATGCCACTCTACGCCGCCACCGTACGGGGCGCCACGGCCACCGTGTTCGTGGTCGAGGGCAACCTCGTTCGCAAGCGGAGTCTACACGTGTTGGGAGAGCGAGAGGGACGCTTGCTCGTGGATGCAGCGTTGGGCGTGGGCGCACGCGTCGTCGTTCAGGGTCGGTCGCTCTTGAACGACGGTGATCGAGTATCGGCCAGCCTCGAGAAATCTCACCCACCGTGACCGGCCTTTCACTGAAAAACCCGATCGCCGTGCTGATGCTGGCGATCGCCGCAGTCGTGTTTGCGGTGGTCGTGACGCCACGCATGGCCGTGGACACGTTCCCCGAGCTGACTCCGCCGGTCTTGGTGATCGGCACCTTAGCCCCAGGACTGGGGCCGAAGGACGTCGAAAAGACGCTCACTTGGCGCATCGAAAAATACGTCAGTGCCACGCCTGGCGTCGATCACGTCGAAAGTATCTCTCGCAACAATCTCAGTATCGTCTGGGTCTGGATGAAGTGGGGCACGGATCTGAACGCCGCGCAGACCCTGGTCCAACAGCAGACCGCGTTTGCGATGAGCGCCGTGCCCAAATCACTCGGCGTACTGCCGCCGTTCGTGCTGCAGTTCGACCCGTCGAACGCGCCCGTGGTGCAAGTCGCAGTCTATGGCGGCGGGTTGCCCAGTCCCAAATTGTACGACTATGCGCTCAATCAGATCGAGCCGCTGCTCGAAGGGATCCCAGGCGTGGCCAGCGCCTCCCTCAACGGTGGTCGCCAGCGTCAGATCAACCTGATCGTAGACCCAGTGGCGGCACAGGCGCGCGGACTGACTTCCAGCGATGTCGCGGCGGCGGCTGCTCAATCGAACGCGCTCTTGCCGTCGGGTGTATTCGTCTCCCCCAAGTTCGACGCAAACGTGTACACGAACGCGGTGCCCGAGAGGGTGAGCGCCATCGGCGACGCCATGGTCAAGCTGGTGGGCGGAAAGCCGGTGCTGATTCGCGATGTCGCTCGGGTGGAAGATGGCGGAAGCCCGGAGACACAAGCCGTGTCGATCGACGGACAAGACGGCGTGTACCTGAACGTGCTGCGTGTTCCCGGCGGCAACACGCTCGACATCGTCGATTCAGTGAAGAGGGTCGTCGCAGGACTGAAGGATCTGCCTCCAGGCATGAAAGTCGTGCCGATCTTCGACCAATCCATCTTCGTGCGCACGACGTACCACGGTCTCAAGCAAGAGGTCGTGCAAGCGCTGGTGCTGATCGCGATGGTGATTCTGCTGTTTTTGCAGAGTCTGCGTGGAACCCTGATCGTATCGGTGGCGATTCCGCTGTCTTTTGCGCTCACGCTGATCGCGCTGTACGCGAGCGGGCAGACCCTGAATGCGTTCACTCTGGGAGGACTGACCCTGGCCATGGGACGGTTGGTCGACGACGCGGTAGTCGTGCTCGAGTCGATACATCGTCATCAGCGCCAAGGACTCGATCCGTATCGTGCGGCTTTGGAAGGGGCAAATGCCGTGGCTGTGCCCGTGTTGGCCTCGACCTTGACCACGATGGCGGTGCTCTTGCCGGTCTTGCTGCTCGCCGGTCTTGCAAAGAAATTGTTTGCGCCATTGGCTTTGACGGTCGCGGTGGCCATGACCGCGTCGTACATCGTCAGTGTGTGTGTCACGCCCGTCGCGTGTCGCTATTTTCTCGGTCATGCCGAGCACCGTGGCCTCGCCAAACGGGTGGAGCACTTCATCGACGCAGTGGCGGAGGGCTACGCGCGCGTGCTGCGCAGCGTCTTGACGCAGCGCTGGGCCGTGGTCGCTGGCTGCGCCGTGATCACGGTCGCCGCCGTCATGGCCGCCGCGCGCCTTCCGAGCACCTTTTTTCCGGAAATCGACGAGTCGATGGAGCGCATTTACGTGCGCTTGGCGCCTGGCATTTCGCTGGCTGATTCTGCAAAATTGACGCAAGAGATGGGCAAGGCCATTGCCGACGGATTGCCCAAGGGCAACGTCGAACTGGTCCTGACCAACGTGGGCTCGCCGAGCAACGCTCGTAGCGCGATGACCAGCCCCAATAATGGCCCGCACATGGGCTTCATTCGCTTGCAGCTCAGCGATGAAGACGAGCGTACTTTGTCCCAGCGCGAGCTCGCCGATCGGACTCGCGCGATCCTGAACGCGCGCTATCCAGGGGTCGAGTTCTTGCAGTGGCCGGGCGGGCTGGTGGCCAGCGTGTTCTCCAACGGCTATATCGCGCCGCTGGTAATGGAGGTGCGCAACGACAATCTGAACGAGCTCGATGAGCAAGCGCGCGCCGTCGCCGAGGTGGCGCGCAGCGTGCCCGGGATTCGAGACGTACGAGTTTCATTGCAGACCGACTATCCGGAGGTGCACGTCGATACTGACCGGGAAAAGGCTGGCCTCGTGGGCGTGACGTCCCGCGCCGCGGCGCAGACCACCCTCGAAGCAACCCTGGGGAACATCAACTCACCGAGCGTTTGGATCGACCCTAGCAGCGGCCAGTCGTACTACGTCGTCACTTACTACGACGGCAAAGCGGTGGTCGATCCAAATGCGCTCGCGCAGATCCCTGCACGCATCGAGGACGGAAAAGCCGTCACGCTCGGCGCTTACGGGAGAGTGCGCCGAGCCGTAGGCCCCGTCGCCGTCGAGCGCAATCAACTGCAGCGTGCGGCGCACGTCTTGATGCAGACCGAGGGGCGTGACATCGGCACCGCGGCGGCCGAGCTCCAACGAAAGCTCGACGCGGATCCGCGCACGCGAGATATCGCGCGTTCTTTCGTGGGCCAAGTTCAGCTGATGCGCGATACGTTCTCCGGCTTGGGTGTCGCGATCGGTCTCGCGGTCATGGTCGTGTTCATGATCATGGCGTCACAGTTCGGTTCGCTGCGCTTGCCGTTCGTGATGCTGTTCACGATCCCGGTGTCATTGGTGGGAATCGTCATGGCCCTGCTGGCGGCCGGTCAGGGCTTCTCCGTGATAGCGTTGATGGGCATCCTCATGGTGATTGGCATCGCGGTCTCGAACGGCATCTTGCTCGTGGACGATGCCAACCGCCGCTTCGAGCTGGGCTCGGACGCACTCGAGGCCGTCGTCGCCGCAGCCCGCTCGCGCTTCGTGCCGATTGCCATGACCAGCTTGGCCACGATCATCGGCTTGATCCCGACGGCAATGGCGCTCGAGAAAGGCACTGAAGCCAATCAACCTCTGGCGCTAGCTGTCGTCGGCGGGCTCACGTCTTCCACCGTACTATCGTTGTTCTTGGTGCCGGTGATGTTCCTGTTTCTCGCCAAAAGCAGCACCGGGGCGCGAGAATCCGGGCAGGGCCGCGCTCGGCCGGAGCTGAGCGCGGCTCCCCAGTGAACTCAGAACAAATAGAACCCCGAGAATTGCAGACGGGTGTTCTTGGCGACGACACCGTCGCCGTACGTTTGATGGAAATAGGCGTACTCGACGCCGAGTCGCACCGCCGACGTGAGATCGCAGAACAAGTTGGCGTCCGCCCAATACGACTTGTCGAAGATCTTCGACAAGCCTGCGGTGTTCGTGTATCGCGTCGCGTTGTTGGACTTCATCCCCGAGTAATTCGCCGATATCCACAGCTTGCCCGAGGGCGGCAAGTAGTATTGAACGCCGACCATGTACGACTGCCAGTCGATGGTGTGAATCTTGCCATTCGCATCGAAGGTGACCATGCCGTTGTCGATGTCGGCTGCGTACGTGGGCGCGGGCGTCACCATGTCGGGGTTCGGTGGGGTCGGAAAGCTCACCCCGCCCGTCAGCCCGGTGTACAAGTCGGAAATCCCGGTGCCGGTGACGAACGAGCCGGTCACGGTCAACGCGTTGGCGTGTCGGTCGACCGTGGCAGGGATGATGGGGATCAGCGCATCGAGTGAAAGCCCCCAACCATTGGTGCGGCTGTGTCCGTTGCCGTAGAACCCGGGCAGGATGAAATGCCGCCCCACGCCCGACACGCCGACCGCCAAACCATCGATGGCGGTCCCGGTGCTGCCGGCGGTGTGTAACCCCTTCCAGTGATTGAACGTCAGCTTGACGCCGGCCTGTCCGTCGGGAACCTGCGAATTGCGAGACACGGGTCGAGCCGCCGCGATCGCCAAGTCCAGATTGACGGGGTCGGTCTTGATCGCCTTGGACAAGCGTGCTTGCGGCGCACGCGAGTAGATTTGTCCGGGAACGCCCTGGATCTCCACGGTGTTGGGGTGGAACGCAGACTGCCACCCGAACAGCTGCCAATACTGTCCGAGCAGCACGTCCACGTACGGATCTTCGAGCTTGAACGCCATGTGGCGGATGCGGAACGTTGGATTGCCGATCAGCGCGGCTTGACTAGCGGTCGACGTGGGTTGGTTGCCCAAGAAGTCCATCTCCAGCACTGCGCTCGCTTTGAGGTTGTCGTTCGCCGGCGCGTCCAATTTGAAGCCGATGCGCGAGTTGCGCGCGCCGAACAGCGTTTGTCCGTTGTCTGCGGCGTACGTACCGGGCCTCGCCAAGGCGCCGTTGCCCTGTGAATCGTTGATGGTCGTGAGTGCCGGCTGCGTCGAGTCGTGGATCGCGTCGAACTCGACGAAGCCGTAGAAGTTGGTGCCCCACTTGCCCTGAACTGGTTGGGGACCAGTTTCGAGCGGCGCGGGACCGATTGGGGATGGAGAGGAAGGGGGCGGAGCCGACTGCGCAGACGCCAACGAGGCGCGGCCCAGGAGCAAGGCCAGTAAGCCCACTATTTGCGGGTATCGCATGGGGTTCTCGAAACGGACTCAGAAGTACAAATCGAAGTGACGACCCGCGGTGTCCGAGCAATGGCCGTAGCCCGCTCCCCCGCTGTCGCGCTGGAAACCGCAGCGGACGACGTGCTGCGCGCCACATTGCAAAATCGCAAGGCCGACTTGCGAGTCCTCGCGGTAGATGCGCCGGTATTCGTCGTCTATCGACACTTCATCCGGGATGGTGTTGAACTTGCCCGTGCAGCGTTCGCCGTCAGCCAGCTGGGCGACGATGCCACCGTCCGTGGAACGCGCGTCCTGAAAGACGATCGATCCTCTGCGGGGTGCTTTGCTATCGTACAAATAACCTTCGCGCGCACTTGCACAGCCGCACGAGAGCCCGGCCAGCGCCAGCAGGCCGAGCGCGTTTCGCAGTGGATTGAGCATCGTCGTTCGCTTCCTTTCGACGAGGGACATCTCAAAACACCATGCTGTATTCGGCGCCGCCCTGATCACGACACTCGCCGTAGCTGAACGACTCGCCCGTGCGCCGCGCCAGGGTGCAGCGCAGCACCGTGCCTGAGTCGCAGCTGAGCACGGCCACGCTAGCGCTGGCGTTTTCCGTGAATATCAGGTCGGGGCCGGCGAGCTTCTTGGCATTCGCGGGATCGAGCGTGCTGAACGAGCCGTGGCAGGTCGCCCCGCTAGCTAGCTTGCCGCTGACCGAGCCAGCGCTCGCGCCGGGGCTATCGACGACGAGTGTCGACGCCGAACCGTCCTTCATGCTGTACATTTGGGCTCGTTGCGAGCCAACGCAGCCGCCAAGCAATAGGCTGCCAATCATGGTCAGATAGACGAGTTTTTGGTTCATGTGCGTTGTCTCCGATCGTTATTTCGAGTCATCGAGAACGTGAAACGTGGGTCAGCGTTCGCTGGCGATCGCGCGCTCGAGTTCTGCCCGAGCAATGGCCGCTTGGAACCGACCAATCACTTGATCGATTTCGGCGTTCAGACGCAGTGTCTCGGCATCGGCGAGTTCGGTGGCCGTGCCGAGCCCGGCGCGAAAGCGACCTTCGGCTTGCTCGTGGTTGGCGCGTGCGGCCTGAGCCGCTCGCTCAAGTGCCACGAGCGAGGCATCGGCGATCGCCATCCCTTCGTATGCTTGGCGCGTGCGCGAGAACGCTCGTTGGCGAGCGACTTCCACCTCGTCCGCGAGCGAGTGCTCTCGGGCGCGCAGGGCGCGCACGCGGGCTTGCGTGACCGGCTCGAAGAACGGCCAATTGAGCACGATGCCTACGGAGTAGTTCGGCACGTTCGGGACGAAGCCACGTCCGTCGGGCACCACGTCGTTCGACGCTGCGGCTCCCCCGGCTCTCACCGACACCGCGGCCGAAGCAGACAGGTTCGGCCGCAGCGATGCGCTCACCGAGGCTGCTAGCGAATGCTCGGCGCGAACTTTGCCAATGGCCTCCTGCACTCCTGGGTCGAGCTCGACCGCCCGGGCTTCGGCCTCTGCGCGCGACGGATAGCGTTGTTCCGCAGTCGTTTCCTCGCTGGCGTCGAGCTCTGGTTCCTCGTAGCCGACGGCGGCGGCAAAAACTCCGCGAGACACGACGAGGCTTCCGTGAGCCCGGATCCGCCCGACCTCGAAGCGCGTCACGTCCGCATCGGCTCGCGTGACCTCGATCGGCGGGCGCAGGCCGCTCTGCACCGCGGCCTGCGCGAGCCCGCGATGTACTGCCGCGCGAGCCTCGGCCTGTGTCGCCACCTCGAGCAGGGCGTGGGCGGCGCGCACGGCATAGTAGGCGTTCGTGACTGCGAGACGGAGATCCAGTCGAGTGTGGCGGAGTTCGCTTTCGCTGATGGAGGCGAGCGCGCGTGCTGCCGCGCTTTGCGCCGCAATCCTACCAAAGTCGTAGATTTCTTGCCGCCCGCCGAGGGCAAGCAGCGTCGTGGCCTCTGGTCGCAGTTGCGCTCCGTCGCGGACCGCAGTTCCGCCGATGCGCGGCAAGTCCACGGCACTCGCCGCCAGCGGCGTGGCCGTAGAGTTGTTGCTCGTGCCCTCGACGAACTCGGCGAGCGCGCCGAACGTCGGTTGCCACTGGGCGGCCGGAACCTCCGCCTCCTGCTCCGCTGCGTGGAAGCGCTCGCGCGCGGCCTGCAGCCCGGGCTCGTGCGCCTGCGCGTAGGCGAGGGCGACACGCAGCGACATCGCCGGTACTTCAGGCCGGGGTCCTGGCGAGCGCTCTTGAGCATGCCCGACGGTCGTCGTCAAAATGAGCGTGGGGCCGAGGAAACGCCACGCGCTTCGGGGAAGGAACACGTTGAAGCGCATGGCGCGCCCCCTGCAAAGCAAGGAGCAAGCCAGCAGAATTCTGGCGCATTTGCGGCTTTTCTCGGTCCCCGTTCGGAGTTTTTCCGAACTGCACTCGGAATATTTCCCAACGCTCCATGTTTTGTCTGTCCAAGATCATCTCGCAACGCGGCCGCACCCTGCTCCTGATGCTCGTAGGCGTCCTCGCCATCGTGGCGGCGGGTATTGGTGATGCACAACGTCAATCCGAACACACCCTCGACGAGCTCGGCCGTGAGCATCGGCTGCTTGCCCTGAGCTTGGCTGCTCTCTCCGACGATGCGCTCCCTTCGGCGGTTCGCCAGCTCGAGGCGACGGGCCAAGTGGCGGTTCTACTTCGTCAGCGTGAGGGCGCTGGATTCTTACTGAGCAACGCCAAGGTGCTATTCAGCAAAGAGCTGGAGGCGGCGTTTGCGACGCACGCTGCCAGCGTTCGCTTACCACGCTCCGTGGCAGCAAGCATCGGTTTGGGTGCCCGCACTGCGATTGCTGGGCTCGCGACCCGCGCCGCCACGGGGCCTGCAAGCGCGGAGGGAATTGCCGTGATCGAATCGGCGGCAGCGGAGCGGGACCGAGCACGTCATGCCGAGTGGCGGGCCGTGCTGATGGTACTCGTAGTCAGCGTATTGATTGTCGGCTTCGGTCTCACTCTGTTGGGTCGACAACGGCAAGAGCAACTCTTGAAGCAGAAGCTGCGCTTGCATCGGGCCGAGCGCGCGCGTGACGTGGAGCTTTCTCGGGCCAATCGCATGGCAACGATCGCCGCGCTGGCGTCCGGCTTCGCGCACGAGATCGGCACGCCATTGGGCGTGATCGTCGGTCGGGTGGAGCAGCTACGCTCCGCTGCAACTGGCGACGCCAAGGCCATGCGCCTGCTCGACGCCGTCGCTGCACAGACCGAGCACATCGAGCGCGTGATTCGCGGGTTCTTGGCACTTACCCGTGGCGACACGCCGACCTTGAACCGCGTCGCCGCCAGCGAAGTCGCGCGCGCGGCAGTCGCTCTAGTCCAGCACCGCTTCGAGCAAACACAGATCGGGCTCACGGTCGACGACCGAGACCAAGGCGAGACGTTCGTGGCCTGCAATGCAACGCTGTTCGGGCAGGTCTTGGTCAACGTCCTGATCAACGCCCTCGAGGCCAGTGAGACGGGTGACGCCGTGCGCCTCGAGGTCTACCGCACTCGTGGAAATATCGAGTTTTCAATCGTCGATCAAGGGCACGGCATCCCGCGCGCGACCATCGAACAGGTGATGGAGCCCTTCTTCACGACGAAGGCGACTCGCGGCGGCTCCGGCCTGGGGCTCGCCATCGCCAAAGAGATCGTGAGCCACCATCGGGGCGAGCTGACCCTCGTGCGTCGCGCCGACGGAGAAGGGGCCGCCGTACGAGGCACCCGCGCAGCCGTGCGTCTACCCATTGCCATGGAAGTGCCATGAAAAAGTCAGAACGACGAGACCGTAACCCCCGCGTCCTGGTCGTCGACGACCGTCTCGACATGGCCGAAATGGTCGCCGATGGGCTCTCCGAGCACGGCTTCGAGGCCCATGCGCTCTGCGACTTCGCTGAGGCCACGGTGCAGTTGTCGCTCGGCACCCACGACGCGCTCGTCACCGATCTGCGCATCCCGGGCAGCGACGGCTTGGAGTTGCTCGCGCTTTCGCGCTCCATCGTGCCCGAGAGCCCGGTGATCGTGATGACGGCATTCAGCGGTATCGACACCGCAATCGAGTCCATCCGGCGCGGGGCTTATCACTATTTGACCAAGCCCTTCAAAGTCGAAGAACTCGTGCTGTTCTTGCGGCGCGCCTTGGACGACGCTGCCTTGCGGCGCGAAGCAAAGGCCTTGCGCTCCGCGCTGAGCAGCTCGCGGAGCGACCTGGTGGGCGACGGTCCTGCGATGCGCGACATTTTGGACCTGGTTCGCCGCGTCGCGGATTCCCAGGTTCCAGTGCTGTTGCTGGGCGAAACGGGCACCGGGAAAGGCCTCATCGCCCGCGCGATACACGCCGAGAGCTCGCGCGCCAACGAACCCTTCGTATCCGTCAATTGCGCGGCCATTCCCGAGGCGTTGCTGGAAAGCGAGCTATTTGGCCACGTGAAGGGCGCGTTCACTGGCGCCTCCGCGGATCGGGTTGGCTTGTTCGCTCAGGCGCAGCACGGCACGCTGTTCTTGGACGAAATCGCGGAACTCAGCTTGCCGCTACAAGCCAAGCTGCTGCACGTACTGGAGACGGGGCAAGTGCGCGCGGTGGGCAGCGATCGCGAACGCCGGGTCGACGCGCGCGTGATCGCGGCCACGCATCGCGACTTGCGACGCCGTGTGTCGGAAAACTCGTTCCGCGAAGACCTGCTGTATCGGCTCGACGTCGTTTCCATCGAAATCCCGCCGCTACGGGCGCGTCGCACGGACTTGCCGCAGCTGATCGAGCACTTCATGCCTCGCGCGCTGGTCCGCAGTACTCGAACTTCGACCCTGCGTTTCTCGCGCGCAGCGATGGACGCCCTCAGCGCCTACGCTTGGCCAGGAAATGTACGCGAGCTGGAGCACTTGATCGAGCGCCTGGTGCTGCTCTGTCGCGAAGACGAAGTCGGCCTTTCGGACCTGCCCAAGTCCATCACCGACCACCGCGCGGAGGTCGCAGAACCCAGATTCGGCGAGCGAGTGATGCCCATCCGCGAGCTGCAACGACGCTACGCGGCCTGGGCCCTCGAGCGTCTCGGCGGTGCCAAAATGGCTACCTGCGAAGCGCTGGGCATCGATTCGAAAACGCTCGGTAAGTGGCTGAGCACGGACAACGGCTAGCGCATCGCGCCTTCAGCGGCGAAGTCGCGCCGCTCGCGCACGGACGCTCAGACTTCCTCATCGCGCCTTGCCGCGCGCTCGTGCCGGGTAGATGGCGGAGGCGGAGCCAGTGAGGCGATCAGCCCTGCGCGGCGCGCCCGCTTTTGCTCGTACATGATCGTGTCTGCGTGGGCCAGGAGCGACTCGATGGTTTGAGCGCTCTCAGGGTCGTAGGGCGACGCGCCGACGCTGGCGGAGAGGCGGTAGCGCCGCAAGCCCTGCGCGTTTCGCCCCGCCATCGCTTGCCGGATACGAGCCGCGAACACGTCGACCTGGGACGCTCCGGCGTCGAGCATCAGCGCGACGAACTCGTCTCCACCCAGACGAGAGACCACGTCACTGATCCTGAACACCTCACGGAGCACGTCGGCCGTGTCGACCAACGCGCGGTCGCCCTCGTCATGCCCGAGTCCATCGTTGATTTGCTTCATGCCGTTGAGATCGACGAAGAAGAGCAGCGCTTGCCGGCCTTCACGCTGAGCGAGGCGCAACTGCTGCCGCGCGAGTTCCAGAAAGCCGCGGCGATTGTACAAACCGGTGAGTTCGTCGCGAATCGATTGGCTGCGGATCGATTCGGCACGCTCCTCGGCCGCTTTGCGCGCTCGCTCGCGCTCGACCACGCGACCGAGCTGCGTGCCGATGTTGGCCATCGTCGACAGCAGCCTCAAATCTGCCTCTTCACGGCGCTCGCAGTAAAACTCGAGTACGGCGACGACTTCTTCTTCGATCAAAACCGGAAAGGCGAAGCCGCTGTTGAGCCCCGCTGCGATCGCTGATTCCGAGCGCCAGAACGTGTCTTCGTCGCTCAAATCGGTCAGCCAGGTGGCCAACCCCGCGCCCAAGATTTGTCCGATCATGCCGCCATCGAGCGTGAAGTCGAGTATGGAGCTGCGCGCTCGAAAGCCTGCAAAGCGCGCTGGGTCATCATCGTGCCACCAGCCAGAGCTCTTCAGCGTCCGCCCTTGCACGAGATAAACGTGCCCAACCGGCCAGGCCATGAATGCGCACACGCGATCCAGCGTGACTTGGAAAGCTTCCCGCACGCTGCGGGCATTGTTTGCCGCTTCCGCAACGCCCTGGAGCAGCTCCACGCTGGCGGCTTGCGCGCGGGCAGACAGCTCGGCCGCGCGTTGCGCAGTCACGTCGTGCATCACAGCTACGGTGCCGACCAGCTCGTTGTTCTCGTCGATGATGGGGTCCACCGTGACGTGCAGGTGCACCGCGGGCGCATCGTCGGAGCGACGCAAAACCACGTCGGTCGGCGACGTCGCTTCGCCGCGCAACGCTTTGCCGATTGGCTCCTCCCCCGGGTGCATGGCAGTTCGACCGTCGGCCTCGAAGAAGCGCCATTTGGCCAGTGATTCCGCGATCTCGTTGACCTGTGGCGGAGCGCCGAGCAGAGCCTTGGCCGCCTGATTGAAGACGCCGAATTCGCCGTGGGTGTTCACCATCACCACGCCTTCACGCATGTGCTCGAGGGTCGACTGGAAGACGAGCGTTTGCTCGCGCAGGACTTCTTGGACTCGCTTGTGCGCCGTCACGTCGTACACCATCGTCATGCCGGCGATGATCACGCCGCACTCGTGGCGCACCGGCACGGCCGTCACCGCGAAGGTGTGCTCGCCGCGTTTGACCTCGAATTCTTGGACCTCCCCCCGCAGCACCTTGCGGTAGCGATTCGCAACCGCCTCGGCGCGTTCGCCCGGCACGACGTCATAAGGCGTCTTACCAATCAGGTCCCGCGTGGTGAGACCCATGCTAGCAAGCAGCTGATCGCCGTCGGCCATCAGGTACCTTAGATCCATGTCGAACAACAGCACCGCCCCGTTGGGCAGATTCTGCACGACCGTACGCAATAGCGCTTCGTTGCGCTCCAGGATTTGCTGGGCTGATTTGGATTTCGTGATGTCTCGACCCACGCTGACCGCTGCGCGCACCACCCCAGCCACATCGCGGATCGGCGAGGAGTTCACGCTATGGATCTGGTCCGGCTCACCGGGAATCCGACGAATGAACTCCACGTCGCGCACGGTTTCACCCGCGAGCGCCCGCGTCGACGGCGCGCTGGAAACGCTCAGCGGCGTCACCCCATCCGCGAGAAATATGCCGTATTTCGCCATGCTTTCAGCGGACCGAAGCACCTCCGAGGGACGCGAGCGGCGCGCGGCGTCGTTGCTCAAAATGATGCTGCCGTCCGTCGCGGTGACCACGACCGAATCTTCCATGCAGTCGAGCACCGAACGCAGCATGGCGCGATCGGCCTCTCGCAACGCCTCCGCTTCTCGGAGCGCCCGCACGCGCGCACGCAGCTCGATCTCGGTGCCGACCATGCCGGCCACTTCGCGAAGCATGCCGAGCTCGTCTTCCGTCCAGACGCGCGGCGCTGAGTCGATCACGCAGAACATGCCGAGTGCCTGCTGTTCGTGGGTGACCAGCGGGATGCCGGCGTACGCGATCACCCCCAGCTCGCTGATCGCCAAATTCTCCTTGAGCCAGGGATGTTCGCGCGCATCCATCACGATCAGCGGCTGATTCGTGGTTACGCCGTACTGGCAAAACGAATGACTGAGCGGGGTTTCGCGCCGCGACGCCCAGGGCTCCGGAAGTCCGACCGCGCTCTTGAAAAATTGCCGATGATCGTCGACCAGCGAGACCAGCGCTACCGGGACGCCCAGGCATTTTGCGGCCAGACGAGTGAAGCGATCGAATGCCGCTTCCGGTGCGCTGTCCAAGAGCTCACTTTCGGTCAAAGCCGAGAGGCGTTGCTCGTCGAGCAACCGACGCAGGTGTCCCGAGGGACCGCTCGACTGAGCGCCTGATTCGGCGCCCAGACTCGGAACGGAGGGATGGAAATGGCTCGCGTTCGACACGGGTCTTGGGCCTGATCTACGGCCGACGAAGTCCCCGCTGAAGCCGTCGCCAATTGCCGAATATTTCTGCGCAATTCGCTGGGATCACGCAGCAGATCCGTTGCAAAACGCCCCGACTGCAGCGTCAAGACCGATGCGTCACCTCAACGCGGAGTCGAAACGCGAATCAGAGCGAAGCCGTCGTAGCCCTTGCTGCCGACGGTTTGAATGGTAGTTGCGCTGACGGACGCGGTCTTCGATACGATTTCGTTGAAGCGGCGCACGCCCCGAACATTCGCGTCGCTGCTCGCGGCGTCGACCACTGCGCCCTTGCGGATCACATTGTCGACCACGATCACGCTACCCGGGCGCGTGAGCTTCAGCGACCATTGAAAGTACTCGGGAATGCTCGGCTTGTCGGCGTCGATGAACACGAAGTCGAAGGGTGGAACGCCTTCGTTCGTCAGTGCGGCCAAAGAGTCGAGCGCCTTGCCGACGCGCAGCTCGATCAACGCGCCCAGACCGGCTCGATCGATATTTGCTCGCGCGACCTGAGCGTGCTTCGGCTCCAACTCGAGCGTGACTAGCTTGCCATCCTCGGGTAGGGCGCGCGCGAGCCATATCGTGCTGTAGCCAGCTAAAGTTCCAACTTCGAGAATTCGCGACGCACCCTGCATTTGCGCGAGCAACGACAAGAACTTCCCTTGATTCGGGGCGACGTTGATCGCGGGCATGCCGGCGGCCTCGCCGGCCGCCAGCGCCGACTCGAGCACCGCATCACGCGGCAGCATCTGCTCCGAAATGTATTCATCGACGCGAGTCCAGTGTTCTTGAGTCATGGCTCTCCAATCTAATCAATCAGGTAGTATTTGTCGCCACCGCTTCGTGATCGAGCAGCCAGCGCTTGCGTTCGAGCCCTCCGCCGTAGCCGGTGAGTGATGCGTTCGCGCCGATCACGCGGTGGCAAGGGACGATGATCGCGATCGGGTTCGAGCCGTTGGCGAGCCCGACCGCGCGTACGGCGGCGGGACGCCCAATCGCCTGCGCGAGTGCGCCGTAGCTCAGGGTCTTTCCCGTGGGGATGCGACGGAGCGCGGTCCAAACTCGGTTCTGGAATTCCGTGCCACTGCTGGCCACTTCGAGATCGTCGATCGCGTCGAGCCGCCCCGCGAAGTAGGCGAGCATGGCGCGCTTGGCCGCCGACTCCTTGTGAGCTTCGCGTAGCCCAAGCGTCACGTGGCGATAGTATCGCCCGAGCAAGCGCTCCGTGCGCTCGCGGTGATCTTCCCAATCCAGCGCGTGCACCCGCCCCTGTCCGTCGGTGACGAGCATCATCGGCCCGGTGGGCGTCTCGAAGCGTTCAGTTTGAAATGTCCGGCTTTCCATCGGTTCACACCTTTCTCGTTCGGTGATTGTCGGACCGAGTCGAGGGTCGCGCTGGCGGAATCCGGACATAATCCTCGCCTGGGGGCAACTCGGGCGTGATGTCCGAAAACCGCTAGAACGCGCCGAGGGCGCGTGGCAGATACTCGGGGATGGATCTGGACCACGACGCTTGCTACCGCGCACTCTCGCAGCGCGACTCGCGCTTCGACGGGCGCTTTTTCACGGCCGTGAAGACGACGGGGATCTATTGCCGTCCGGTCTGCCCAGCCCGCATCCCGCACTCCAAGAACGTGGTTTTCTATCCCACGGCTGCCGCCGCACAGGAGGCGGGGTTCCGTCCGTGCTTACGGTGTCGACCGGAGACCGCGCCGGACATGGGTGCTTGGCGTGGCACATCGAACACCGTATCGCGCGCACTGTCACTGATCGAGCTCGGCGCGCTAGACCGCGGAGACGTCGAGGCATTGGCGGAGCGACTCGGACTGGGCGAGCGCCAACTACGCCGACTCTTTCGACAACACTTGGGCGCCTCGCCGGTCGGCGTGGCGCAGACACGCCGAATCTTGCTGGCCAAGCAACTGATCCACGAGACCCGTTTGCCCATGGCCGAGATCGCGTTCGCCTCCGGCTTCGGCAGCGTGCGCCGCTTCAACGAAGCGTTTCTCGCCTTGTTTCAGCGTACTCCCGGCGAGCTGCGTCGCTTGGGCGGCGAAGACGTGGCGGTCGAAGCCGGCGGCGAATTCAGCCTGCTGTTGCGCTATCAGCCGCCCTATGAATGGCCGGAAATGCTGGAATTTCTGCGGCAACGGGCGATCGGCGGCATGGAGACGGTCCGCGAGAATCGCTATTCGCGAACACTCTCGCTCGACGGCATTCAAGGCTCACTCTCGCTCGAACCGTCATCCGGCAACGCGCTGCGCGCGGGCATTCGCGTTTCGAAATTGTCGATTGTGCCGAACATCATCGCGCGCCTACGGCGGGTTTTCGATCTAGCCGCCGATCCGCTGGCCATCGCTCGACACCTGTCGCAAGACCCGATGCTCGCGCCGCTGGTCGAAAAGCGTCCGGGTCTGCGCGTGCCCGGCGCGTGGGACGGCTTCGAGCTAGCGATTCGTGCGGTGCTCGGACAGCAGATCACCGTCACCGCGGCGGTCCGCTTGGCGACGCAGCTGGTCAGAGTCTATGGCGAACCACTCGTGGTCGCCAGCCAAGGCTTGACCCATCTCTTTCCCAGCCCCGAGGTCCTGGCTCGCGCCGATTTGACCTCGCTCGGCATGCCGCAAAGCCGCGCCGCGACGCTTTCCGCCGTCGCAGCCGCCAGCCTCGAAAACGCCGAGCTCTTTTCGAGCAATTGTGGACTCGAAGAAGCGGTGCAGCGCTTGCGAGCGATCCGCGGCGTCGGCGAATGGACCGCGCAGTACATCGCGCTCCGCCAACTGCGTGAGCCCGACGCTTTCCCGGCCACCGATCTGGGCGTGCTTCGCGCGTTGACGGACGAACGCGGAATTCGCCCCAAGGCCGCCGATGTGCTGACGCGCGCCGAACGCTGGCGACCATGGCGTGCCTACGCCGCGCAGCACCTGTGGGCGGCTTAGCCGCGTGCGCGCGCGTTCAGCAACGCGTAGCCGGCACAGACGGCAACGGCGGCAGCCGCGATCAACATCGAACCGTGCCGCCAATGAAGCGCCGAGTATGCGCCGGAGCTGGCGCCAGCCAAGAAGCTCGCGGCGATGGTGCCGAGCAGTAGGCTCTTCTCGAAAGCCGGGCGTTCGGCAGGATTGCGCCCGAGGACCAAGGTGACCCGGGTGACTTCAGACAGCGATTGACGCCAAAAACGAAACCAGCGCGCGCTTTCGATACCGAGATCGGTGACCACACCGGTCAGATGGGTCGTACGCACGACAGCGCCGGAAAGGCGGGATACGAGTGCGTTTTGCAGTCCCATCGCCGCACATAACAAGGCGGTCTCGGCGTCCTTCACGCGCGGATGTTCAGACACCGTTACGTACGAAAGCGAAGTGAAGAGCAGCAGGAGCACGGCCTCGGTTGCCAGCGCGAACGCGTAAGCGCGCGCTCGCGCCGTGCCCAAAAGACGGCTCTCGAGGATCACGCTCGCTGCAAACGCTCCCGCAAAGAAACACACCACCAGCGTCAGTGCCGCCACTGCCGCGGCGTATTCACCGGTCGCGGCATCATTTGCCAACCGGCCGACGTTGCCCGTGACGTGTGAACTGAACGTACCGATCAGCACGAAGCCGCTGGAGTTGACGAAGCCCCCGACGAACGCCAAGTACCCGGCAAGCCAACGGTTTTGGCTATCTGAACGCGCGCTTCCTTCACGGGAAAACAATTTTGGATTTCCTGTCAGCGCAGCCGTTGCATCCGCCCGTCGCCAGCCGCGACGGATCTACCTAGATTTACAGGCAGACACTGTCGGACGTCCAGGCCCCCGGAGCAACGCAACTCAGCACAGTCCACCCGACCGACTCACCGGCGCAGGGATAACCACAGTGCTCGCGGTCCGTGCCGCCTGTGCCTCCAATGACGCACGGCCCGCCCACCGAGGGTCGGACCGCTGGGCAGGGGCCTGGTCCGTCCGCCTTCCCCACTAAATAGGTCTCGATGCCCCAGGTCCCACCCTGACAATAGACGCTCACCCCACGCGCGCCATTGAGGCCAGTCACTCCGGGACAGAAGTCATAGGGCTTATCGCAGCCGACCGCGCCTTGCTTCCAGGTTCCGCCTTGGCAAATCGCGGTCAGCACTTCCACTCCGCTGGTGCAGGTCACGGGCAAGGCACAGGTGAGACCCTCCTTGGTGCAAGTCGGTGAGTCGCTAGCGGGAAACGCATCGGTCAACGACGGCGGACAAGCCGGGTCGTTGCTGATTGAGCCACCGCTGCCACCTGCGACAGGCGACGTACCCGCGGCCCCTGCGGTGACCGGTGACGCGCCTGCCGAACCTGCCGCAAGCGCAGACGTGCTTGCTGAGCCTGCCGTGAGGCTCGGCGAGCCGGACGACCCGGCACCGCCGGTTGCGGGCGGCATTCCCCCCGCACCGCTCGAGATCGCTGAATTCGCACCGCTTGCGGCAAAGCCATCACCGGTATGAGCGCTCGAGCACGCACACACCGCGCCGCCACTCACAACGACTGCAACGAAGACCGAGTGATCAAAGGTTCGGCCACGAACTCGCATATTTGCTCCCATCCCCCGCCCCGGCTACGCGCCGGACCCCTCGAAACTCAAAGCCAATGGCTTCGCTATGTAATCGCCGACCTCCGACAAAGGCCAGCGCGGAAAGGTACGGCACTCAAAAAACCGGTCGTCGCTTGCCCTCGGAGCGCGTGCCTCGCGCAAGAATTGCGCACGAACGCAAAGGAAGCGTCCGTCCGCCGAACCGGTGCTCTTCGCCACCGGCGACATTGCCAGCGGTCGATGCAAACGTCGTTTCACCGGCGTACTTCTTGCTTTTGAGGCGCGCTAATGGCCGTCGCTGCCCACGCCCCGAATGGCGAATTCCACGGCCTGACCTCCGCCGAGGTCCGGCTGCGGCGCGAACAGTACGGCGCCAACGAGCTGCCGACGTCTCGAAGTCGCGGCCTACTGATCGACGTCCTCGATCTGTTGCGCGAACCGATGTCATTACTGCTGCTCGCCTGCGGCGGGATCTATGCCGCGGTCGGAGATCGACAAGAAGCGCTGATGCTCCTCGGCTTCGTGATCTTCATCATGGCTCTGACCTTGTCTCAGGAACGCAAGACCGGTCGCGCACTGGCAGCGCTGCGTGACCTGGCCAGCCCGCGTGCGCTCGTGATTCGTGACGGCGAGCGCATTCGCATCGCTGGGCGTGAGCTCGTGCAAGACGATCTGATCGTCTTGGCGGAAGGTGATCGCGTACCGGCCGACGCCGTGATTTTGCAGGCGACTCACGTCACGGTCGACGAGTCTCTGGTCAGCGGCGAGTCGATACCGGTGCGAAAGAGCGTCTGGGACGGCGCACTCCCCTTCGCTCGCCCCGGCGGTGAAGATCAACCGTTCCTCTATGCCGGCACGTTGCTCGTCGGCGGTGGGGGCATCGCGCGTGTCACGGCGATTGGGGCTCGGACGGAGATCGGCCGCATCGGCACCGCCCTCCAGGAGCGAGACAAGCCCGCAGAGACACCGCTCCAAACCGAGGCCCGCCGGCTCGTCTTCAAGTTGGCGTGGGTTTCTGGCGGGCTCTCGCTGCTCGCCGCGTTCGGCTATGGAATCGCGAAACACGACGCGCTGGGCGGGCTCCTCGCCGGCCTGACACTGGCGATGGCGATCCTCCCGAACGAGTTCCCAGTGGTGGTCGCGATGTTCCTGGCACTGGGCGCCTGGCGCCTATCGAAACGCAAGGTGCTCACGCGACATATCCCGGCGGTGGAATCGCTCGGAGCGATCACGGTGCTGTGCGTCGACAAAACAGGGACGCTCACTGAAAACCGAATGACCGTGAGCCGCGTGGCGGCCAACGGAGAAAGCTTCGACGTCAGAACTCTCAGCTCGGCGGGGCTTCCCGAGTCGATGCACGAAACGGTCGAGTACAGCATTCTCGCCAGCCGCCGGGACCCGTTCGATCCGATGGAGCGCGCGTTCAAGGCGCTCGGCGAAGGGCAATTGGCCGGCACGGAGCATCTTCACGACGACTGGCAGTTGGTGCGCGAATACCCGCTCAGTCGCGAGCGGCTGGCGGTGATTCGGGTCTGGCGTGACCCAAGTCGTAGCGAACTCGTGGTTGCTGGCAAAGGCGCCCCAGAAACCATGGCCAAGCTGTGTCGCCTCGATCACGCTTCGCTGACCGAATTGCAGGCCAATGTCGGTACTTTGGCCGCCGACGGTTTGCGCGTGCTGGCGGTTGCCCGTGCGCAAGTGCCAGAAGCGGCTATGCCAGAGGACCCGACCACGCTGCGTTTCGCCTTCGTGGGGCTCGTGGGGCTGGAAGATCCATTGCGCTCGGACGTCCCCGCCTCGGTTGCGGAGTGCCGAAGTGCGGGCATTCGTGTGGTCATGATCACGGGCGACTACCCTTCGACCGCCCAAGCAATCGCCCGCCAGGCAGGGCTGGATGCAGCCCTTGTCGTGACGGGACCCGAGCTGAGCGCGCTGAGCGAGAGCGGGCTCAGGCAGCGCGTCGCTGACACCAGCGTCTTCGCTCGAATGCTACCCGAGCAAAAGCTCGATTTGGTTCGAGCGCTCGCGAAAAACGGCGAGTTCGTGGCCATGACGGGCGACGGAGTGAATGACGCCCCGGCACTGAAGGCCGCTCACGTCGGGATAGCCATGGGCGCTCGCGGCACCGACGTCGCTCGTGAAGCCGCCGCCGTCGTTCTCCTCGACGACGACTTCGCGGCCTTGGTGCACGGAATTCGCACCGGTCGCCGAGTCGTCGACAATCTGACCAAGGCACTCGCGTACATCCTGGCGGTGCACCTACCCATCGTCGGACTGACCCTCGTACCGATCGCGATGGGCTGGCCGCTGGTGCTCATGCCCATCCACATTGCCTTCTTGCACCTAGTGATCGACCCGGCGTGCTCCGTGGTCTTCGAGGCACAACCGGAGGAGGCAGACGTGATGCAACGGCCACCCCGCGCACCTCAGGCGCCGATGTTCGGGCGCCAGATCATTGCGATCAGCATCGCCCAGGGGGCCGTGGTGCTCGCGGTCGTGCTCGCGGTGTATGCCATCGCACTTCGACTCGAGCGGGCAGAGCCGGCGGCGCGCGCTCTCGCGTTTGCGACCTTCTTGGCCGCAAACCTCGGACTCATCTTTACCAATCGTTCCTGGTCTCGACGGCTCGAGCGTTCGTCACTGTACGACCACGCGCTTTGGGCAGTGACGGGCGGCGCGTTGCTGTTCCTCGGGCTCGTCGTCTACCTTCCGCCGCTGGCTGACCTTTTTCGCTTTGCAGCGCTCGACCCGCGGGAACTCGTCGTCTGCTTTGCAGCGGGCGGGCTCAGCGTCACTTGGTTCGAGATCGTCAAGCGCGCGAAGAAGCCGACCGCGGGCCCCGTCGTTGCTGCCGGGGCTGACCACCGCGCCCCGTCGAGGGTGCGCCCCGTGTAGAGGCCGACGGTTCGCGGCTGTACGAACTCATGGTTTAGCCATGCACGCTGCGCAAACCGCTCAGCACCTCGCCTACCTTGCGTAGCAACGACGAGGGCGTGATTGGTTTTTCCAAGAATGCGATGCCGGAATCCAGAATGCCGTGGTGCACGATGGAATTGTCCGTATAACCCGACATATACAAGACTGTCATGCCTGGTCTGAGCGGCGCGAGGCGCTCGGCCAGCTGCTTGCCACTCATCCGCGGCATCACGACGTCGGTGATCAACAGGTGAATCTTGCCCGGATACTGCTCGCAAATCAGCAGCGCATCGCCGCCGCTCTGTGCCTCGAGCACGTTGTACCCGCTGCGGCGCAGCACCGTGCGCGCCAAATCACGGACTTGCTTTTCGTCTTCCACGAGCAGGATTGTCTCGGTCCCGGTCAGCACGGCAGGTTCGCTCCGTGAGACGGGCCCGGGTTCGGGATCTCGGTCATTCCTCGGAAAGTAGAGCTTGAACGTCGTACCGGAGCCAACCTCGCTATACAGCCAAATGTGGCCTCCGGATTGCTTCACGATGCCGAACACCGTAGCAAGTCCGAGTCCCGTCCCGCGATCTTCACCCTTGGTCGTGAAGAACGGCTCGAACACCCGCGATTGTACCGCAGCGCTCATGCCGCAACCGGTGTCCGTCACCGCGAGCATCACGTACGGTCCGGGGACGACGCCAACGTGGAGCTCTGCATACGCAGCGTCCAGCTCCACGTTGGCGGTCTCGATCGTCAGTCGGCCACCGTTTGGCATGGCGTCGCGGGCGTTCACGACCAAGTTCATCAAGATCTGCTCCAGTTGACTTGCGTCTGCGTGAATCGACCAGAGATTGCGTTCACCCAACACGCTCACCTGGACATCCTCACCGATCAATCGTGCGAACATGCGCTCCATGTTCGCCACCACTTCATTGAGATCCAAGACGGTGAGCTGCAGGATTTGCTTGCGACTGAACGCCAGGAGCTGTCGAGTGAGCTGAGCGGCTCGGCGCCCAGCTTGCTCGACCTCTTCGATGTCGGCACGCATCGGTTCGCCGGGCTTCAGCTCGGCGATGGCCAACGCGGTGTAGCCCAGGATCACCGAGAGCAAGTTGTTGAAGTCATGCGCGATGCCCCCGGCGAGGCTGCCGATGGCTTCCATCTTTTGCGCTTGGCGCAGTTGCTCTTCGGTCTTGCGCAGCTGTTCCTCGGCGTTTTTGCGATCCGTAACGTCGCGTGCCACGTAGAGCCGCGCCGCCGTCCCCTCGAGCTCCAAGTCATCCTGAGTCAGTTCGACCCAAATCAGCGATCCATCTTTCTTCCGGTGAAGCACCGCTGGACTGTGCCCGTTCCGGGAGGATGCGGGCGGCGGCGAGCCCTCCTCGGAGCGCGGAGGGGTGGCCTCCAAATTTTCCAGCGTCAAACGTGCAAATTCTTCCGCGCTGTAGCCGTAGTGGCGCACGGCGGCAGCGTTCACGGCCAACAACGCTTGTGACCGCCGCTCACACACCCACGTGGGCAGCGGGCTGTTGTCGAACAGCGCCCGGTAGCGTTGCGCAGCCTTCACCAATTCGACTTCCGCCGTGCGGCGGGCCGCCCGCACTTGCGTCTCGCGAATCTCACGCTCGATCGCTGGGTTGAGCCGCTTGAGATTTCCCTTGATCAAATAGTCGTGCGCACCGGCCTGCATGGCCTGGACGGCTACCTCTTCGCCGATCGTGCCAGATACTATGATGAACGGGATATCGAGCCCCAGCTCGCCCACGAGCGCTAGAGCCGATAGCCCACTGAAGGTCGGCATCGACCAATCACTGATCACCACGTCCCAAGCCTGGTTCTCGAGCGCCGACCGCATGGCGTCTGGATGCTCGACTCGCTCGAACTCCAAAGATTTTACACCGCGGCGAAGCTCGTGGAGGAGCAACTTCGCGTCAGACTCGGAGTCTTCGACCAGCAAGACTCGTAGATTTTGGATCCCCATTCCGCGGTTCCGGGACTCCTAGCTTCTATCATCGGCGCACGTTCGATCGTTTCGAAAAGCGCGCCTGCAAAAGTGCGTGCTGCAAATAAATACCTACAGACAAACGGCGAACCTTCAGCTGCACGCTTGCATTTGTGCAACAGCTTGTTTCGCAGCGATTGCAAACACCAACTCATACGGTGTAGTCCTAGGAATCGATGTCCCCGCCCGGCCCCACGCGAGCAGCCGGCACGGTCGCCGACGTCGAGGCCCGATTCACTCGACTCTCCGAGTGCGGCATCATTGGCGTGGTCGTCGGCAACCTGCAAGGACACGTCGTCGAGATCAACGATACGGCGCTGAACCTGTTGGGCTATTCGCGGGAAGAGCTGCTTTCGGGACAGGTGCGCTGGGCGGAATTGACCCCACCAGAGTGGCGTCCCGTCGACGTGCATGCCCTGGAACAACTGACCACGACTGGCGTCGGCGCACTGCGTGAGAAGGAGTACTTTCGGAAGGATGGCACGCGGGTCCCGGTCTTGGTCGGGTCGGCGATGGTCGAGGGAGTCCCTCCCTTGGCGCTTTCGTTCATCCTCGATTTGACCGAACGCAAGGCAGCGGAGGCAACCGTGGAGAGCCTTCGCCGCGAGCGGGCCAGCGACGCGCAGTTTCGAGCGCTACTGGACACCGCTCCGGATGCGATGGTGATCGTCGACAGCAACGGCATCATGACCCTAGTCAACGCGCAGACCGAGCTGCTGTTCGGCTACTCGCGCTCCGAACTCGTTGGCCAGCCAATCGAGCTTTTGATTCCGGAACGCTTTCAGCAGGCCCACCCATCACATCGGCAGCGATATTTTCAGAGGCACCGCGTGCGACCGATGGGCGCCGATTTGGAGCTGTATGCCCGACGCAAAGACGGCAGCGAGTTCCCGATTGAAGTGAGCCTCAGCCCGCTGGAAACCGAGCAGGGGCTACTGGTCTCGAGCGCGATTCGAGACATCAGTGATCGCAAGCACGCGGAGCAACAGCGAGCGAGCCTCGCTGCCCTGGTCGAGGCGTCCGACGACGCCATCATCGGCAAGACCTTGGCCGGAGTCGTCACCAGCTGGAACGAGGGAGCTCATCGCTTGTTCGGCTACTCGAGCGCGGAAATCATCGGGAAACCTATCACCCTCCTCGTGCCGCCAGAACAGCGCGCCGAGTATGAAACCGTCTTGGAGGCGGTCTCGAGCGGCGAGATCGTGCGTTTCGATACCTTGCGCCGACGTAAGGACGGCAGCAGGGTCGACGTATCGGTGACGGTCTCACCCGTACGAAACCTCGCAGGGGTCGTCGTTCGCATATCGAAGGTCGCCCGCGATGTCACCCACCGGCGACGCACGGAGCGAGAGCTTGCTCGGGCGAAAGAGGCGGCTGAAGCGGCAAGCCGTGAGCTGGAGGCTTTCAGCTACTCGGTCGCGCACGACCTCCGTGCACCGCTACGCGGAATGAATGGGTTTGCTCAAGTTCTACTCGACGAATACAAGGACAAGTTCGACGCCGACGGTCAAGATTGGCTCAATGAAATCTTGCTCAACGCCAATCGCATGGGTGCGTTGATTGACGCGCTGTTGTCCTTGTCCAGAGTGACACGCAGCGAGCCGCGACGGCAGCGAGTCGATCTTTCGGCTCTCGCGCATGCGACCGTGTCGCGCCTGGCAGCCCAAGATCCAGCGCGTGACGTTGCCATCGTGATTCAAAGCGATTTGCACGCCGACATCGACCCAGCCCTCGCCAGTACTTTGCTCGACAATTTGCTGGAAAACGCCTGGAAGTTCACGTCGAAGACCGCGGCCGCGCGGATCACCCTGGGTATGACCGAGACCGGCGATGAGCGAGTCTTCTACGTCCGTGACAACGGCGCCGGATTCGACATGGCGTATGCTCAAAAGCTCTTCGCACCCTTTCAACGCTTGCATCAAAATCAGGAGTTCCCGGGCACCGGCATCGGTCTCGCGACGGTCCAGCGCGTCGTACGCCGACACGGCGGGCGCATTTGGGCCGAAGGCACGCCCGCAGCGGGAGCAACCTTCTTCTTCACGATCCCCGGCGAAAGTGCGCACGAGCCATGACGAAACTGGTCCTGTTGGTCGAAGACAATGCCAGCGACGAGAAGTTGACTCTATTGGCGCTGAAGAAGTGCCCAGTCGCCAATCAGGTAGCTGTCGCCCGCGATGGCGCAGAGGCGCTCGATTTCCTGTTCGCTACTGGTCTGCACGCAACACGCGACGCGACGCTTCTTCCAGCTCTGGTCTTGCTGGATCTGAAGCTGCCAAAGATCGACGGCCTCGAGGTCCTGCGACGCATTCGTGCGGACGTTAGAACGAGAGATTTGCCGGTGGTCGTCTTGACCTCCTCGCGGCAAGACGAAGACATCACCCAAGGCTACGCTTTTGGGGCCAACGCCTATGTCCGAAAGCCGGTCGACTATGGCGAGTTCGTGGAAGCGGCGAGGACGCTCGGAGTCTTTTGGCTCACCGTCAACGAGGTTCCACCGCCCAAGCTCGCTCGTTGAACGAAAGCGACTCTCAACCACATCGGCGGACGATCGGCGCAATCTGCACGACGCATTCTGTTCGGCTGGCGCGCGCAAGGGCTGCGCGGACCGCTCGGGCTACCGACGAACTCGGGCACCGACTGCCAGGCACGGTTGTTGCTCGGTTCGCCACGGGACCCACGTCGAGGAAGGTGATCGTCCCAGGGTGATTTTTGGGAGCACGTACGATGGACGTCAAGAGGGAACTCATTCGCGATCACGAGGACCACGCACAACTATTGGAGCAGCTGGCCGACGCCGTAGAAGCGAAGCGGGACGCGGCACAGGTTCGACAGTGCTGGCTCGCCTTCGAAGAAAATCTATTCGACCACCTCGATACAGAAGAGCGGTTTCTGTTCACCACCACTGCCCAGGCTCATCGTCTCGAGATCGAGCAGTTGCGAACCGAGCATCGGCGTATCCGTCAAGCCGTCGTCGGGATCAACGTGGCGATCGAGCTGAATGCGCTGAAAAAGCAGGTGATTGAAGACCTGCGCAACCTGCTGCTCGCGCACAGCGAGCACGAAGAGCGCTCGCTGCATCGTTGGCTCGAAATCGACGAGGGGATCCTGGCCCATCGCGGCGTCATGGCGATCCGCAACCGCCGCGAACGCTCGGTCACTCGCCTGCGAGCTTACACCAGGCTGACCGACTGAGTTCTCTCCAGCGGAGCCGCGCGCGTGAATTGCGCCAACGCGCAATTCTTGCGTGAGTTCCCCAATTGGGTGACGCAACATCCCTGCTCGAAGTTCGGTCTGGCACGGGCATATTTGTTGCGTAGGCGTTGTCATGGCCGACCATCAACCGTCAACTTCGACCCCCACCAAAACAGCCGAAATCAAAGCCCGCCTGATCGGCGATCACCGCGCCCTCGAGCAGCTCTTGGCGCAGCTGACGTCTGCCATCGAAGGCGCCGATTCATCCGAATTGTGTGAGCAATGGACCCGCTTCGAGCAGAATCTCCGGGATCACCTCGACACCGAAGAACGCTGCCTGTTTCCGCTCGTCGCGCATGAGCATCGCAGCGAGGTCGAGAGCCTGCGCAGCGATCACCAACACATTCGCCACGCACTGAGTGAACTGGGCGTGGCGGTCGATCTGCATACCCTGCGCAAGGCGGCAATCGACGAACTCATCGTCTACTTGCAGGAGCACGCGCGGCGAGAAGATCGCACTCTGTACCAATGGGTCGAACAATACCCGACCGCAGAGAGAGGGCTGCGCCATATGTTCGCGCGGCGCGCGCGTTGGGTACCGCTGGACAAGTGATCGCGAACTCGACGCCTGCCACACTCAGCTCGCCTGGTTCTGCTTTCCGGCTCCGACGCGACGCGCGACGTGTGCCGCCAGCTCGCCTGAACCCCAGGTGAGACTCAGCAAGCCGCACACGAACAGCAATTCGCGCGGATTGAGCGATACCAGGCCGAGTACCGCGCGCATCGGCTCCAGACCGACGCACGCCAAGCCGAGCGCGACACCGACCAGCACCGAGCCGTGCAACCAAATATTTCGCTCGGGGCGTACCCCGAGCTTGCGCGCCGGATAAGCGCTCAGCAACTTGGCGACTAGCTCGTACAAGAATACGCTGCTCGCGGTGGCCGCGACGCTGCTACCCAGCTTCGGCATCACCACCAGCAACCCGAGACCCAAGGCGCCCTTCACGACGCCGTCGAGCAGGACGAAGTTGATGGTCTTGCGGTCGAGGAAGGATCGATCGCGGGCGCGTGGTGGGTTGAGCAGTGTGCCGCGGCAGCGGTCCATCGACAGCGCGAGGGCCGTCGGGCCATCACCCAAGAAGTTGATCCACAAGATTTGCAGCGCACTGAGCGGCAAGAGCAGTGCGCCGTGCGCTCCGCGCAAACCCGCGACGAGTGAACCGAGAGCGCCACCCAACACGAGCACGGCGAGCGCCACGTTGCTCGAAAAAGTGAAGCGCACGAAGCTCAACAGATTCTCGTAGATCATGCGACCCTCCTCGACCGCAGCGACGATGGTTGCAAAGTCATCGTCGAGCAGCACCAGATCCGAAACCTCACGCGCCACTTCGGTGCCTCGTTCGCCCATGGCGACCGCTACGTCGGCTTGCTTGAGAGCGAGCGCGTCGTTCAGTCCGTCTCCCGTCATCGCCACCACTTCGCCGCTTGTCTGCAAAGCGGCGACGATGCGCAGTTTGTGCTCGGGCAGCAAACGCGAGAACACCCGGACGTCTCGCAACGACGATGCCAGCTCACCGTCCGTCATTTGCTCGACCTCGGATCCGCTCAGCGCTCGGGGTGAAGCGATGCCGACAGTCGTCGCGATCGCCAACGCGGTCGCGGGGTGATCGCCGGTCAGCATCATCACGGCAATTCCGGCGGCCTGCGCGTCGCGCACGGCTCGCAATGCGGCGGGGCGAGGCGGGTCCCAAAGGGTGACGAAGCCTAGGAATTGCAGCTCCGTTTCTCGATCGCCATCGGCGCACGCGAGCCCGAGCACCTTGAAGCCGCGCTCCGCGGCCTCGCGACCTCGCTGGGTCCAGTGCGCCCGCTCAGCTTCCGAGAGCGTCGCCCGCTCGAGCACCACCTCCAGCGCTCCCTTCAAGTAGCTCTTGAGCTCACCGGCCGGCATGACCACGGTCACGCGCATGAATTTCCAGCGCGTATCGAAGGGTCGACTCGAGATTCTCGGATGAGCGTTGCGCAGCGCAGCGACGTCCGCGCCACGCGCCTGGACGAATTCACACAAGCCTCGCTCGAGTGGGTCTCCAGCCGAACTGGCGTGGTCAGCGTCGTTCGCCAGCGCGATCGCGCGCAGCGCCTCGTCTTCGTCTGGCGCAACGAGTTCACCGACCGCCATCCGGTTGAGCGTGAGCGTCCCAGTCTTGTCCGAGGCAATCACCGTCACCGCGCCCAGCGCTTCCACCGCGGAGAGTCGACGCACGACGGCGTTTCTGCGAGCCATGCGCTGCACGCCGAACGACAGCACGAGCGTGACGACCGCGGGCATGCCCTCGGGCACGATGGCGACGGCGAACGCCACGGCGAACATCAACACCCGATCGAAACGCTCGAGTCCATCGGCGAGCAGGCCCGCGATGACGATCAGCACGGTCAGCCCGCCGACGAAGCGCGCGATCCGCGTGCCGAAGTCATCCATGCTCCGCTCGAGCGGGGTCTTGCCCGTTTCGATGCCTGATAGGGCTCCAGCCAACCTGCCCATCGCGCTCGCTGGGCCCGTGCGAGTCACCATCAGCTCGCTGCTGCCCTGCACCAACAAAGTGCCGCTGAACAGCTCGTCACCCTCCGCCTTCTCGACCGGCACGGATTCGCCGGTCAAAAGCGACTCGTCGACGCGAATGAAGGTGGCGTTCTCCGCGCGACCGTCAGCTGGCACCCGGTCGCCCGCGTCCAAACGAACGACGTCCCCAACGACTAGCTCCTTTACGTCAACGTGGGCGAGCACTCCATCTCGCAGTACCCAAGCCTTGGGAGCGCCGAGCCGAGCCAACTCTTCGAGCGCGCGCTCGGAGCGGTATTCTTGCAGTAGTCCGAGGACCGCATTGAGCAACAAGACCGCTGCAACAGCCAGTGCTTCGACGGGAACCCCGGTCGCTCCGGCCCGCGCCCAGGTGATCAAGTCGACGACCAGCGCGAAGAGCAAGAGATAGATCAACGCGCTCTTGAATTGACGGAACAGTCGCTTCCACCAAGCGGCGCGCGTCGGCGGCGCCAACGCGTTGGGGCCGTGTTCCAGCAATCGCCGCGCGGCGTCCGCACTGCTCAGGCCGCGTTCGGTCCGGTTCATTTGCGCCCCCGCGTCGCGCAAAGAATGCGCTCTGCATTGCCACTGAAAACCCGCTCGACGTCTGGCGCCCTCAGCCCAGCCGATCGCAGCGACATGGCAAGCCTCGGGAAATCGCGAGCCCCGAGAAAGTCGCGCACCGGTCCGGCGCCTGACTCGAACCCGGTACCGAGAGCGACGTGCTCCGGTCCGGCAATTCGAACCAAGTAGGCGATTTGATGGACCCAATGCTCGAGCGTCGCCGAGCGGCCGGCAGCGAGCGAATCACGCAGCACGGTCACGCCGATCACCCCGCCACTTCGTGCGATGCCGCGGATTGCGTCGTCGCTCAGGTTCCGCGGGCGGTCGGCCAACGCGCGTGCGTTGCTGTGCGTCGCGATCACCGGCGCGCCCGCCTTTTCCGCCAACTCGAGCACCTGGAAGAGGGTTTGCTCCGAAGCATCCGAAACATCGACCAAAGCTCCAGCAGACAGGATTCGATTGACGACTTCGCGACCGACTGGCGTGAGCCCGGACAGCGATGCGTTCGCGCCACTCGCAGTCGTAGCCAGCCGATTGTCGCGCTCGCTGCCGATTCGAAAGACTCGCACACCGCGTTCGACCCAGAGACCAACGGCTGAAGGCGTCTCGGCCAGTTCGTTGGCTGCCTCGAGTTCGAACCAAACCGAGATCCGACCTGTTCGACGCCGACAATCGTCGATCGCAAACCGCTGCGAGGACTCGAGCGCCCCGCGCAGGGTGAGGTAATCCGACAGGGCATTCCTTCGCGGCTGCGAATCAGGCTCGTGCGCCGGCAATGGCAGCAACACACCGACCACGCCGCCTCGCTCGAGCTGAACGTAACCGGCCTGTCCTGTCCCTTGCGCCAACGAGGGGTCGCGGAGCATCGCTTGCGAAAGGCCGACCCGAAGGTCGATGACGGGCGGATTCCAAGTCGGCTCGAGTGCGGCTCGCGCGCCGACCGGAAGCAACAGAAGGCATGCGAGCAGCAAGAAACGGCGTTTCATGATCCGTGGGCCTCCGCTCAAAACAGCGAGCGCACGGCGCGATAGGCGGTGCCCAGCGCAGGGAGCGTTACGAACGCGCGTTCGCGCATGCGGCTCTTCAAGTCGGTGCTGTAGCGGTTGGGCAAGAACGTGATACGCCCATCGTGGACTTGGTACGGGTCGGTGAGGGCGCTCCCGCCATCTTCCCAGGTGAAAGCGAGCATCGGCCGCGGCTCCGAGGTGCGGTTGGGCATGCCTCGATGCCAGAGCGTGGAAGTGCGAATGACCACGTCGCCTTGCCGAAGGCCAAGCCGCAATCGTTCCGGACGCGCCAACAAGATTTGCCAATATTTGGCATCGGACAGGTGGGTGCGACGCAGGACTTCCATCGCGCCGTTGTCCAAGTTCGTGTCGACGGCGGCGACATTGGCGACGAGGAACGGCTGGCTCGCGTAACCATCCACGTGCTCGTTTTGCGGAGCGCTTCCCGGTAGATTCAGATTGCAGCCGACATTCGGCGCGCGCACGGCGAGCGGGGTTAGGCCGCGGACGATCTCCGTGATCCCCGCTTGCCGTAGCTGGTCGTAGACGAAGCGCGACTCTGCTCCTGGAAAGCAGTTGAGATGCCCGCTGACCATGCCGCCCCCCGCGAACAGTCTTCCCTGATGTTGCTGCTTTTCGAACTCGCCCGCGATGCGCTGGCTCAGCGCGGCCAACTGACTCTTGGAAATGACAGACTCGAATACCAAGTAGCCTTGGTCGGCGAACGTCCTTCGCAGAGCATCGGTCAATACGTATCGTGTACCGGACTCGTGAGATGGGGCGTTGGCGTGCATGGGTTCGAGCGCCGCCAAGCAAACCGAGTGCCAGCCCCAATTTCCCATTCAATGTTGGCTGGTGCGCGACAATTGCGTTTGATTCACGCAAATCCTGCGCGCTCGCGCGACTCTTCGGGAAGAGTGAGCCCCAATGCTCTGGCACGATCCTCGCTGAGCCGCGGACCATGAATTCATCCGAACGGGTGGTGGTCGTCGGAACCGGGCCCGCCGCCGCCGCTGCAGCGGTCGTGCTGAACGACGCAGGCCACAATCCCCTCTTGCTCGAAGTGGGCTCGGGTAGCGCACTGCTCGGTCTGACGGCGCGCATTCGTGGTTTGACCTTGGCCAAGGTTCGTCCGTCCCTGACACGTCGGTCTGATTTGACGATGACCGGGGACCCCAAAGCGGAGCTGTACGAAAAGCTTGCCCCCGGCGGGCTTTCCAATCATTGGGCTTGCGCCGTCCCGCGCTTCTCCCCAGACGACTTCGCGGATGCCGCACGCGCTGGCGAGCAATACTCCTGGCCCCTCGGTTATGCCGAACTTGCTCCTTGGTACGATCGAATCGAACCGCTCTTGCACATCTCCGGTGCACCGGGCGACGTTCCGAGTCTGCCCGCCGGGCGTTTCCGCGACCGTTGGTCGTTGGCTCCGGAGTGGGAGCGCGTCGCGCACGAAGTGTCGGCGCGGGGTCGCGATTTGGTTGCGATGCCCTATGCCTACGGCGCAGAGACGATCCTGACGCGCTCCGCAACGGCGTTCAATGCGTACACGCGCTTGATCAAGCCAATCTTGCGACCCGACGGAGCCTCGATACGCTACGGCACTCGTGTCGAGAGCCTCGAGTGGTCCAACATGGAACGCCGCGTGGTGGCCGTGCATTGCCGCGACGTCCGATCAGGCGCAGAGCTGAGGATCGCGTGTCGCGCGGTCGTGCTGGCTGCGGGTGCCGTGAATAGCGCCCAAATCTTGCTCGCGTCGAGGAGCCCGGAATTTCCTGAAGGTTTGGGCAATCGACACGACGTGCTCGGGCGATATCTGCACGACCATCCGTTGGCCAAGATCGTCGTCGATTTGGGTCGAAGGGTCTCGCTCGCGCCCGCAAGCTACGTCACGCGCCCTTCGCTGACGCGCTCGGATCCGCTTTATGCGGCCGCCTGCATGCAGTGGAACAGCGCTTCGCACATGGCCCGCACAGTGCTCTCGGGTCGCCCAGGGCAAACCAGCCGGCTCGGCTTCAGCATCTTCGGCACGATGATCCCAACTCCGGAGGACCGCATCGCAATCGCTCGGCGCGCGCGCTCCGGCGAGCGCTCACCGTTGCAATTTTCATTGAGCTACCCCGAGCGAGCCGAGCGCGAACTCGAGCGCGCCAAAGACGAACTCCTGGCTTGTCTCGAACGCGCGGGCTGGGCGCCGCGATTGAGGGTATTTCACGTGGAGGTCCCCGGCAACTCGGTGCACTACGGGGGAACTTGTCGGATGCACGAGTCGCCTCGCCTGGGCGTCGTCGACGCATTCTGTCGCGTGCACGGCGCACCCAACGTCATCCTTTCCAGCACAGTGGGATCCGAAGCTTGGAATTCACGTGACTTGAAGTCGCGGC